>QRFC01000103.1_pt1 | contig 90158 bp, 85 predicted proteins | sample 1861061 | NCBI WGS metagenome assembly QRFC01 (sample SAMN09711282, study PRJNA482702) | Human gut metagenome, whole genome shotgun sequencing project.
GTACGAATCGTTGGTTAGACGATTCTAAAACTCATTTAAAGGATTTTATTGTTTATTTTTCAATGTACTTTCGTTCTCTCTTCAAAATCGAGAACGCCATTTATTGTACCATTTATTTTTAACTTTGTCAACACTTTTTTGTAATATTTTTTAACTTTTTTTGAGCAAAAAAATTAGTAATGTTTGTGTCTACTTTTCTGCCCTTAAATATTACTAATTATATACTATTTATATATAATTTAAGTCTTCACATTTACTAGGTACTTATCTATATTACTACATTTTCTTACCCATGTCAACACTTTTTTCAAAAAAAGTTTAAAAAGTTTTTTGAGCTTTAATTTCTTCTCAAAAAGCCTTTAAGAGGTAAAGTAAAAAACCAGCGAAATGCTGGTTTTTTTAGTTTATTCTTTCTCTACAACTCTTATATGTATATCTTTTAATTGTTGCTCTGTAACTGTGCTTGGTGCTCCCATTAAGGCATCTCTTGCTTTTTTGTTTTTAGGGAATGCTATTACTTCACGTATGTTTGGTTCATCTGCAATTAACATTACCATTCTATCAAAGCCAGGAGCTGCACCTGCGTGTGGTGGTGTTCCATATTGGAATGCATTGTATAAGGCTCCGAATCTCTTTTCAACTTCTTCTTCTGGATATCCTGCTATTTCAAATGCTTTTACCATAATTTCTGGATCATGGTTTCTTACAGCACCTGATGCTACTTCATAACCATTACATACAACATCATATTGATATGCAAGTATTTCTAGTGGGTTCTTTGTTAATAGTGTTTCCATTCCACCTTGTGGCATTGAGAATGGGTTGTGGTTAAAGTCTACAGTTCCTTCGTCTGATAATTCGTACATTGGAAAATCTACTATTAGGCAGAATCTGTAAGAATTCTTTTCCAATAAGTCTAATCTATTTCCAAGTTCTATTCTTAAACCTCCAGCCATTTTTTGAACTTTCTCAAATTCATCTGCTAGTATGAATATACTATCATTTGGTTTAACTCCTATTTCTACAAGTTTTGCTTTTACATCATCTGTTATGTATTTTGCAATGCCTCCAGAAACATTGTTTTCATTATCAAATTTTGCCCAAGCCAAACCTTTTGCTTCTAATTCATCTACTGCAAATTGGGTCATGTTGTCAAAGAATTTTCTTCCTTGTTCTGCGCCGTTTGGTACTATAATTGCTTTTATTGTTTTATCTTTAAAGCCATTAAATTCAGAATCTTTGAAAATCTCTGTTACATCTTGTATTATAAGTGGGTTTCTTAAATCTGGTTTATCCGTTCCGTATTTTTCCATTGACTCTTTATATGGAATTCTTATAAATGGTCCTTCATCAACTTTCCAGTCTGTGAAATGTTTAAATGTTGATGTAAATAGCTCTTCAAGAACTTTAAATACATCTTCTTGTGTTGCAAATGACATTTCAAAATCTATTTGATAGAATTCTCCTGGTGCTCTATCTGCTCTTGGGTCCTCATCTCTAAAGCATGGAGCTATTTGGAAATATCTATTAAAGCCTGATACCATTAATAATTGTTTAAACTGTTGTGGTGCTTGTGGAAGTGCATAAAACTCACCTGGGTGTAGTCTACTTGGTACTAAGAAATCTCTTGCTCCTTCTGGTGATGAGTTTGCTAAAATAGGTGTTTGTATTTCTGCAAATCCCATTTCGTCCATCTTATCTCTTACAAATTTCATTACTTTTGAACGAAGTAATATGTTTTTATGTATTTTATCATTTCTTAAGTCTAAGTATCTATATTCTAGTCTTAAATCTTCTCTAACTGAAGATATATCAATTTTTTCTGAATTTACTTCAAAAGGAAGTACGCTTTTACATTTTCCAAGCATTGTAATTTTTGTTGCTTGTAGTTCAATATCTCCTGTTGGAATTTTGCTGTTTTTGTTGCTTCTTTCTGAAACAACACCTTCTACTGATATTACACATTCTGTTACAAGGTTTTCAGCCTCTTCATGTAAGTTGCTATCGTCACCTATTATTATTTGTGTAATTCCAAATTGATCTCTTAAATCAATAAATTTCATTGCTCCTAAGTTTCTAATTCTTTGTACCCAACCTGCTAGTTTAACAGTTTGTCCTACGTTTGCCATTCTTAATTCGCCACAATTGTGAGTTCTGTACTCGTTCATAAATATGCCCCCTATTTAAATATTATTTTTTAACCATTTTATTCTTTCTTCATGAAGTTTTCTTCCAAACTCAATGCCTGGTTTTATGTTGTATTTATTTATAATGTATTCTCCATCAATAGCTTTTAGCATTTTTGTTCCTATTGAATAGAAATCATATTGTTTATCTTTGATTTCGTTTTTATCATTTTCAAAGCTTCTACTTCTATCTGAATACACTACCATTTGTAAGCCTTTTAGCCCTAATGTCGATTTGTCTATTTTTTCTATAAAGCTTACTTTTTTGGCGATTGTCATTTGATTAAAAATTCCACCCTTCATGTGTTCTAAAACAGCTGTTAGCCCCATCTTTTTCCATTCATTTGGAGTCCCTAGTGTTTTACATAAAAGCCTTAAAGGCTCAACTCCTCTTTGTTCATGGTTATAATGATGTGGATACATTTCCTTTGGTGTTCTTCCTTTTCCTAAATCATGTACTAATGTACAAAATCTAATTTTAACATCTTTGGTTATTTTAGCACTATTATCAAGTGCAAGCATTGTATGATTATAGCTATCTCCTTCTGGGTGATATTTAATTGGTTGTATTGCTCCTATTAAATCATACACTTCTTTAAAATGAACATCTAATACTTCTGCTTCTTTTAAAACAGTAAAAAATATAGATGGTTTATCTGCTTCTAAAGCTTTTCTAAATTCTACAAAAACTCTCTCTTTTGATAATGTTGGTAATTCGTCTTTTAGCTTATTCATCATGTTCAATGTTTTTCTAGATACCTTAAAATCTAAAATTGCTGCTATTCTTGCTACTCTATATACTCTTAAAGGATCTTCACTAAAGCGTGAACTTGTTGCTCTAATAATACCACTTTCTAAGTCATCTCGTCCACCAAAAGGGTCTATGATTTCTTTTGTTAGAACATCTTGTGCAATAGAATTAATAGTAATATCTCTTCTTTTCAAATCTTCCTCTATAGTAATTTCTTCACTAGTTTCTATGGCAAATTCCTTATGACCTTTGCCCACTTTTGTTTCCTTCCTAGCCAGTGCGAACTCTTTTCCTTCAAGGTCAAAAACCTCAAAAGACTTTCCTCTTACTCTAGCATTAGGAAAAAGTTTTAGAAATTTTTCAGAAGTAAATCCAGTTATGCAGTAATCTTCATCTTTAATTGGTTTATCTAAAATAGCATCACGTACAGCTCCACCCACTAAATAAGTATTGCCACCATTTTCTTTAATTAGAGTTGCTATTTTTTCAATATCCATTTTACCTCCTAAAATTATTACACTTAATTTTATCGCGATTATGTCCAGATGTCAATACTTGGAAAGAAAAAAATACTCGGATAGTTACTATATTTCTAAAACGCAGAAAAAACGCCACAAGTGTGGCGCCTCGCTAAGGGTACTTAGCTTCAAAGTAGCTTCCCTAAAACTACTTTGAGATATTTAATTAATATATCGCCTGCAAGCTTACAGCTTTATATAAAGTACAGGACGGAACCCGTAGCCAGGATAACCTGGGGTAGGAGTGGTAGGGTTACGACCACTCGCCGGAAGGCTGGAACCATCGTAGCTGTATCCACCGCCCACTGCACTTCGCCAGAATGAACGACAAGACTCTGTAGTCCATTCACAGCAATTTCCTGCAACATCATATATGTTTTTTGAACTGTTTCTTTCTGTGGCTCCTGTTGTTAGTAAGATTTCGTCACCTTTTGTTACTTCTGTACCAGCAGTTGCATTTGCAGTATTCCAAGTATATACTGAATTACTATATACTCCTAGGCTTCCTCTATATATTTTATATGTTTCTGAATTACTATAATTTCCCCAAGTTGTACTATCTGTTACACTATGACTAGAATCTTTTATAAAATCCAGCATACTGTCCCAACTAGCTCCAGTACATAGCATGCTTGTTGCTCCATAATTTGTGTTCGTTTTGCTATATAAGTTATTACACAAGTATACTGCCCCTATACTTACATCTGACATCTTTATGCCCCATATTACCAAGACATATGGATACTTATCTTGCTGTACTACAAATTCTTCCGTTTGGGATGAACTTTTTTGTCTTTCTGTTGTACTTCCTGCTTCATATCGTCCTATATAAAACCCTCCATATTTATATATACTTTTTGTTAATTCTGTTATTTGAACTGTTATTCCATTTGTTTGATCATAATTATTTGTTGTATCATATGAATATGGTTCTGTATAATCTGTACTTAGTCCTGTTGTTCTTTCTCCTCCAGTTGCTGTATTTTCAGCCCATTCTGACCTATAGAAACTTGCTATACTGTTTTCAGTATCTGTTGATTTTACTTCTACTGGTATCCATACAAATTGATTATATGCTGTTTTTACACCATCTGGGTTTGACCAGTCTACTGTTGTTCCTTCTGGTATATCATAAATTACTAATCCTTTATTTATACTTTGTTCAGATTTTATTCCTGATACTGTGAACCCTTTTGGTATCCATGCTGTCTTTCCATCTCTTATATATTTTGTATTTTCAGTTACTCTTTTTCCTGGAAGATTATCCTGCCTTTGTTGTTCCTCAATTCTTCCCAATTCGTCCATTAATTCATCTACTCTTGTCTGTTCTTGAGCTACTTTATCGTTTGTTCCTGCTACTGCTTTTTCAGCACTGCCAAACAAATCTCCTTTTATGGCTAGATTTATACTTACTCCTACTAATATTAACAGAATTATTATAGTTATAATCAATGCTATTAGGGTTATACCTTTGTTTATTTTCATTTTTCATCATTCCCTTTTAATAATTTTATTTCTTGTACTTTAGCAGCCAAACGCAGGAGTTTTGGCGGATGTCCTTGTACAAGCAATAATTTAAAAATGCATATTTGTTTTCTTCTCTATTTTATTTATTCTATAATAAAAAATTACAAATTGCAATACTTTCTGCAATTTGTAATATAAATGTCATATTTCATAAAATATATATTATTTTAACTCTCCTATTAAATCATAATTCTTTACATCTGTTACTTTTACCTTTATCCATGTGTTTTCTAAATTTGGTTTTGTATTTGGAATAAAGATTAGCCCATCTTCTTCTGGTATATCCATATATGTTCTTCCACAATAATATCTTCCATCAAATGTTTTGTTTTCTACAAGCATTTCATATTCGTTTCCTATTTTTTCTTGTAGTTTTTGTTTTGATATTTTTTGTGCTAATGTCATTATTGCATCTAATCTTTTTTGTTTGGTTTTGTAATGTATTTGTTCTGGAAGTTTTGCTGCTGGTGTGCCTTCTTCTTTTGAATATTTAAAGGCTCCTAACTTATCGAAGTTTGCTTCTTCTACAAATTCCATAAGTTTCTCAAAATCTTCTTCTGTTTCTCCTGGGAAACCTACAATTAGAGTTGTTCTTAAAATTGCTTCTGGTATTTCCTTTTTTATTTTTTTTATTATATTTTTGATATTTTCCCCTGTTGTTTTTCTATTCATTCTCTTTAAAACTGGGTCTGATATATGTTGAATTGGAATATCAAAATACTTGCATATCTTATCATTATTTTTTACAGTTTGAATTAATTCATCTGTTATGCTTTCTGGATATGCATAAAGAAAACGTATCCATTTTATTCCATCAATTTTGCTAAGTTCTTGTAAAAGCTCCGCTAGACGTGATTTTCCATATAAATCCATACCATATTTTGTTGTATCTTGTGCAATTACTATTATTTCTTTATAGCCTTTTTCTGCTAAACTTTTTGCTTCTTCTATTATTTTTTCAAAAGGTCTACTTATATATGCTCCTCTAATATATGGAATAGCACAGTATGTGCATCTATTACTACATCCTTCTGCAATTTTTAAATATGTTGTTACATTTCCTGTTGTTATTACTCTATCTAAATAATCAAGTCTTGATGTTTGTAAATCTTGTTCATTGCTGTTTATTAAGTGGTCTATCTTTTCCCATAAATTATCATATTCTTTTATTGAAATAAATAAGTCTACTTCTGGTATTAGTTTTTCAAGTTCCTTTTGGTATCTTTCAACTAAACATCCCATTGCAATTAGATACTTACATGTTCCTTTTTCTTTATACTTTGCCATTTCTAGCATTGTGTCTATCGCTTCTTGCTTAGCACTTTCGATAAAGCCACATGTATTTATTACTATAATTTCCGCTTCGTCTATATTATTTACAATTTTATATTGATGCTCTTTAAATAACCCAATTGCCATTTCTGTATCTACCAAGTTTTTAGTGCATCCTAAAGATATAAATCCTACTTTCATTTCTACTCCTCGCCATATTCGTTGTTGCACATATTTTTTCTTGTCATTTCAAGTAAGTTAAGTTTTGTAAATCCTGCAACTTGAATTTTTGCTCTATCTTTCTTTAATTCTTCTTTTAAAAGTCTTTCTATTCCTTCTATATTTTCTTCCTTGTGCATATCTATATAATCTATTATAATTATTCCACCAATATCTCTTAAACGTAATTGCTTTGCAATTTCTATTGTAGCTTCTTGGTTAACTTTATATATTGTTTCTTCTAAGTCTTTTTTACCTGTATATTTTCCTGTATTTACATCTATTGCTGTTAAGGCTTCTGTTCTATCTATTGTTATAAACCCTCCACATTTAAGCCATAATTTTCTGTTTTCCATTTTTTTTACTTGATTTTCTAGTGAATACATATTAAATAAGTTTTCTTCCTTTAATTCAACTTTTATATTCTTGGTATTTACAAGTAGCTTTTGGACTTCTTCAAATATTGTTTTATCATTTACAATTATTTTTTTCAATCCTCTATCTAAAATATCTATTACTGTCCTTCTAATTAACGCCATATTATCATATACAAGTACTGGTGCAGTTTTTGCTGTATCTATTTTTTTCTTTATTTCTGCCCATTTTTCAAGTAAATCTTTAATATCATTTTTAATGTCCTCCTCTGTTGCATTTTCACTTGATGTTCTTAGTATTGCTCCCGTGTTTTTAGGTAAACAACTTTTTGCTATTCCGAATTAGTTCATTTCTTCTGTCTTCATTTTCAATTTTTTGTGATACTGTTACAATTTCAGTGTCTGGCATTAAAACAACAAATCTTCCTGAAATATTTATATGTGTACTAACCTTTGCACCTTTGTTTGCTGTACCATCTTTTTTTATTTGTATTAGTATTTTATTGCCTTGTTTTAAAATACTTTCTATTGGTTTTAATTCAATGTTAGATTTTGTTATATCTACTTTTGGTAATACATCTTGAGCTTTAATTAGGCTGTGTCTTGTTTCTCCAATATCAATAAATGCAGAACCGCATACCTTTTAAAACATTTACAACTCGTCCTAGATAAATATTTCCTTCTAGTCTTTTTTGGTTTTCATGTTCTTCATGTTTTTCTACTAATATTCCGTTTTCTACTAACATTATTGTTTTTAAATTATCTTGTTTGTTTATAAGTAATTCTAACATTATTGTTTTCCTTTCATATTTTAAAGTTATTTTGCATTATACACATTCATTGCTTTGTCTATGCCATTTTTTAATATATCCAAAACTGCTTCAGCAGCCTTGTTTACGCCCTCTTCTAAAATTGGTTTTTCTTCCTCTGGAATTGGTCCTATAACATAATCTATCATTGTATCTTTATATACTGGGGCACCTATTCCAACTCTTATTCTTGTAAAGTCTTCTGTTTGCAAAAAATGCACAACAGATTTCATTCCATTATGAGTTCCTGGGCCTCCTTTTTTTCTTATCCTGATTGTACCTGGTTCTAGGTCTATATCGTCATATACTACTATTATGTTTTCACTTGGAATTTTATAGAAGTTTTTAAATTCTATAACACATTCTCCACTTGAATTCATATAAGTTTGTGGCTTTAATAAAATTACCTTCTCTCCATTTATATGTTCTACTGTGTATAGTCCATTAAATTTAGACTGTGAAATTTTAATATCACAGTCTTTTGCTATTTTATTTATAACATTAAATCCCATGTTGTGTCTTGTATTACTATATTCCTTTTCTGGATTTCCTAGTCCTACTATTAGGTACATTTATTTGTCTCCTTTAAATTTATAATTTCGTTTTGGAAATACAGGTGTTCCTCCACCTTCTCTTAAGCATTTTAGTATTGCTTCAACCCTGATTGGTAAGCTTTCTGTCTCGTTTTCTATAAAGCTTAGTAAATATGGTTTATATTCATCTGGTGTTATATCATATAAGTCCATTAAGTATGCAAGCATTCTATACATATCTGAGCATCTTCTTATTGATGGTGTAGACATTATGCTTCCTTTTCTATTTCTGTAATACTTAAATGTAGGGAATTCTCCATATTTATGTGTTTTTGCAAGTATTGTTGCTGTTGTTGAATACACCATATCTTCATAATAAATATTCTCTTTGAATTTTATATTATTTTCAATTAGAAACTCTCTTCTCCAACATTTACTTGGCACTGAGAAATTTGCATCACAAGTAAGTCTCGCTTCCTTAGTAGAGTTTTCTGCTGTTGAAAGATGTGTTTTGTTAAAACCTCCTACATCTTTAAAGCCTAGGTAAACGATATCTGGTTTATCTTCTCCTATTAAATCATTTATTTTTTGAAGTGTTGTTTCTTCGTATAGAGCATCATCACCATCTAGGTGAACTATATATTCACCTGTTGCTCTTTCAATTCCTATATTTCTTACTGCACCTAGCCCACGATTTTTTTCATTACATATAACCGTTATTCTTGGATCGTCATATTTTTTAATTTTTTCTAATGTACTATCTTTTGACGCATCATTTATTATAATTAATTCATAATTTGTATATGTTTGCTCTAGTATGCTATTTATAGCTCTTTCTATGTAGTTTTCAATGTTGTAGGCACTTACTATAACACTAAATCTTTTTTCCATTTTGTAACCCCTTTCTTTAGGTTTGCAAAAAATATTATTAATTTAAGTTAAAATTATTTCATGTTTTCTTTTTCTATTTCTTCTATAATTTCCATTCTTTCTTGATATCTTCCACCAAGTACTTCTGTTCCTAACCATCCACGTATTATGTTGATGGCTTCATCTAGTGTTACAAATTCTGCAGGTATTGCAAGTACATTTGCATTATAGTGTGCTTTTGCTCTTTTTGCTCCGTCGCTATTAAAACAATCTACACTTCTTATACCTTTGAATTTATTAGCAATCATTGCCATTCCAAAGCCGCTTCCAGAAATGAAAATGCCTAAGTCGCATTTTTTATTCTGGATACATTTACATGCTTCTTTTATTGCTTCAGGGTCATCAAGTATTTCTTCATTATATGTTCCAAAATCTTTATGTGCTATTTCTTTTTCCTCTAAATATTTTAATATTTCTTCTTTTAATTTATATCCACTACAATTACATACAACTGCTATCATAATAATTCCCCCTTTTTAATACCATTTTAGTAATTATAACATATTTTGCAAAAATTGTAAATTTTTGGTTCTTTATGTAGTAATACGTTAATCATATTAAAAAGGTTTCAGTTCTTATAAATTTCTTGCCATTTGTATTCCTGAGCATGATGCCATCATTAAGCCACGTGTCATTCCTCCACCATCACCTATTGAATATAGCCCTTTAATGTTTGTTTCGAATTGTTTATCTATTACAACTTTATTGCTGTAGAATTTTATTTCTGGTGCATATAGTAAGTTATCTGGTGCACCAAAGCCTTCAACTATTTTATCTATTGCTCTTATGAATTCTAATATACTTACCATTGTTCTATATCCTAGAGCAAATGTTATATCTCCAGCTACTGCTGATTTTAATGTTGGAACAACTGTGTTTCTTTCTAGTTCGTAGTCCCATGTTCTTTTTCCTCTATATATATCGCCTAATCTTTGAACTACTATATTTCCAGCACCTAAGTCATTTAAGTTTTGTGCAACATTACGTCCATATTCTATTGGACGTTTAAATGGACTTGTAAAGTGATGTGATACAAGTATTGCAAGGTTTGTATTTGTGCTTTTTCTTTCCTTATAAGAATGTCCGTTTACAAGAGTTAGGTTATTATCATAAACTTCTGCTGAAACAAAGCCACTTGGGTTTTGGCAGAATGTTCTTACTTTATCTCTAAATGGTCCTACTCTACCTGTAAATTTAGCTTCATACATGTATTTGTTAACATCTTTCATTATTTCATCTGGTAACTCATATCTAACACCAATATCAACAATACCTGTTTCTGTTGCAATATTATGTTTGTTTGCCATATCTACTAACCAGTTTGCACCTTTTCTACCAACTGCAAGTACAACTTTATCAGCTAATATTTCTTGTGTTTCATGGTCTTCATCATCAACATATTTTGCTTCTTTAACTCTTACACCTTTAATTTCTCCATTTTCAACAATTAAGTCTGCAACTGTTGTTTGGAACATCATTTCTATGCCATTATTCTCAATATATTTTTCTAATCTTCCATATACTTCATGGCTTTTTTCCGTTCCTAAATGTCTTATTGGTATATTTATCAGTCTTATTCCTTCTTTATGTGCTCTATCATTTATCTTTGCAATTTCCTCTTTGTATTCTGTTCCTTCTAGGTGTTTATCTGCACCGAAGTCTAGATAGATTTTATCTGTATAGTCTATTAAACTTTTAGTTTCTGGAACTCCAATTATTTTATGTATGTTTCCTCCAACATGTATTTCATCATCTTCTGGGTTATATAAAGATAATTTTCCATCTGAAAATGCTCCTGCTCCTGAAAAACCATTTGTTATGTTACACATTGGTTTACAGTGAATACATTTTTTTGTTTTTTCAATTGGGCAATATCTTTCCTCTACACGTTTCCCTTGATCTATTAAAAGTACCTTTTTGAATTTGTTTAATTTTATTAATTCATAGGCACAAAAAATAGAGCTAGGTCCCATTCCAACTACTATTACATCATATTTATTAGGCATAAAAAACCACTCCTTTAACTATAAAATTATATCATAGGAGTGGTAATTTTGCAACATTTTAATTATTTATTTTTCTTGTTTCTATACTGTCTCATCAATTTCATCTCGCCAGGTTTCCAAGGTTTCTACTGGTACTATTTGCATTGTATCTAGGTCAAATACTGTTATAGAATTATATATTAAGCCCATTCCCAATTGGCAGTATATTTCTAGGTACTTGTTTCCATACATTTCAATTCCTACTGTTATTTCCTTTGAGTCACCTGCATATGAGCCGAAAAACTCTTTTTCATTAGGATACTCTTCAAAGTATTTATTTATAAATTCTTCTGTTTTTTTATTGTCTATATAGTTATTATCTATATATGAATTAATTGTTTCATTTAAAGCAGTATTTTTGGTGTTTAGGTATGATATGTAATATACCATATTGTCTATTTTCTTTTCTTGTAAATTTTGCTCCAACCATTTTATTTGTACACTTCTTGTTATTTTTACATTATCATCAAATATACCTTTCATATCACGTGCTTCATATATTACTGATAGGTTATCTAAGTATGTGTCTATATCGAATGTTACTCCTTCTGCAAAGTATGGGTTATGTTTTGTAAAGTCTATTGTGTCTATTCCATAAAGACTTATATCATTTGGCACAGATGCAAAAGTTCTTTTTGTTTTTATTGGCTCCATTACAAGTTCAATTTCTTTTGGTATTCTATCTTCTATTTGCTTGTTTATTTCTTTTATGAAGTCTACATCTTTATAATATAAATCACTCAATTCTAGCTCTTTTCCTGTATATAGGTCATATACTTTGCTGTATCCATCATAAGTATAATTTTCGCCTTTTTGAATTTGATATTTATATTGTAATACTACCTTTATACTTAAGTAACCATTTACACACTTAGCATTTACTACTACTCCATTTGAAGTATATGCATCTGGGGATCCGTATGTATTTTGTTTGCGTAATAATTCAACATATTTATCACATTCTGGTTTTTTTGACTCTAATTTTTCTTTAGACTCTGTAATAAAGTTGTTTATTTTTTCTTGTAATTCTTTATCTTTTAAGCTTACTAATTTATCATCTTGCATAATTCCTGAGTAGTTGTTCCATTGATCACTCTCTATAGATACTGTGTAATAATAGTCGTCGGCTTTAGTTTTTGTTCTTTCTTTTCCTGTTCCCAGTTTTGTATATGGTGTTATCTTCTCTTCTGTAATTTGAACATTTTTTACTGGTATGTAGCCTGCATTTACCATTGCAACTTGCCCATCATAAGTTAATATCCATTCTGTTAATTCATCTACTGTGGTTGTTGCTTCTTTTGCTTTATCATATATAGCATAGTTGTAATTTAAAAGCGGATATTCTCTTGATGCCATTGTAGCTTTTGTTGGTTCTACACCATCAACTTTTATAAACTTAATTTCATTACCATTTCCATACATATCAGCTGCATAAGCATATACTGAATAGCCTATTGCATTTTCTGCATTATCATAATTTGCTACTGCGTCCATTAAGCCAACCATTGAAGCTGGTACAAATGTTGTTTTTGGTTTCATTAAGTTAGAGTCCTTCATGAATTCATTCATGTAATTTTGGCTTCCAGATGTTTTGTTTCTTTGGTAAGCAATTATTTCTGCGTCATTTCCTCCAACTTCTTTCCAGTTTGTTATTTTTCCTGAATAGATGTCCTTTATTTGCTGTTGCGATAATGTATCAACTGGGTTCTTTGCATTTACAACAAATACGAAACCTTCATATACAATTGGTTTTTCTACAAGCTCAAGTCCTGCATCAACTGCTTGCTGGCGTTGTTGTTCTGATATTGGTGTACTAAATATTACATCGCATTTTCCTTGTAATAAATTATCAAATGAACCATATGTGGTTGAATGAACTACTCCTGCTTCTGCATTTTCTTGTGATATATCAAATAGTTTTGCTATTATTCCTGCCTCTAATGGTATTGTTGAAGTTGAACCATCCATTTTAGGTAAATTACCTTTTAAAAAGTTGGCAAGCTCTTTTGTTCTTTTCATTTCTGCTTCAGTTGGTGTGTAATATTCTATCTTAGTCTGTTTTTCCTTAGGTTTATATATTTTAAGATATTTTATTAAAAAATATGTTCCATAAAGTGCAAGTAAAATTGTTAGTGTTAATAATGTAATTAGAAGTGCTTTTGTTCCTTTTTTCATAATTATTGTCTCCTTTGATTAGTATTTAAAAAAGAGGATATCTTGTTTGACATCCTCCTGTATATTTTTAATTAAACATTGTCCTTAATATATTCTACAACGTCTCCTACTGTTACAACTTTTTCAGCATCACTATCTGGAATTTCTAAGTCAAATTCTTCTTCTAGTGCCATTATTAATTCAACTATATCTAAAGAATCTGCTCCTAAATCATCTATAAAAGATGCTTCCATTGTAATTGATGATTCTGTAACACCTAATTGTTCTATTATTATTTCTTTAACTTTGTCAAAAATTTCTTCTGAACTCATTAGTTTACACCCCCTTTTAATTTTGCTATAACATTCATCTATATTAAGATATTATATCAATTCAAAAATGTCAATAGTTTTTATTGATTTTTTTCAAATTCTTTTTTTATTATTTCAACAGTTCCGCTTTTTGCAAAGTTTTCAGCCTGTTTTATTGTGTAATAAAATAATTTTTCATCACTACTTCCATGAGCTTTTACAACTGGTTTTTGAACACCTAAAAATAATGCTCCACCATACTCTTTGTAGTCCATTGTTTTGCTAAATCTTTTAATTGAAGGCATTGCTGGTAATGCACAAAGCATAGTTCCTATATTCTTTTTTAGACTTTCTGTTAAGCTTCTTTTTACTAATTTTCCAAAACCTTCAACAGTTTTTAGAAATACATTTCCTGTAAAACCATCTGTAACAACTGCATCAATTTTACCTGAGAAAACATCACGACCTTCAATATTTCCAACAAAGTTGATTCCATGTTCCTCTGCTTCTTGTTTTAGTAATTGGTAACTTTCTTTCATTAATTCATTACCTTTAGTTTCTTCTGTCCCAATATTTAGAAGTCCTATTGCAGGTTTTTCTATGTTATATATTTTCTTTAAATACACATTTGACATTTGTGCGAATTGTAAAAGGTTTGTTGGTTTGCAATTAGTGTTTGCTCCAGCATCTACAAGCATTACCCCTTTTTTATATGATGGAAGCATTGGTGCCATTGCTGGTCTATCAACCCCTTTTATTCTTCCAACTAGTAAAGTTGCTCCTGTAAGTAATGCTCCAGAGTTTCCTGCTGAAACAAATACGTCTCCTTCGCCTTCTTTTAATAATTTAAAACCAACTACCATTGAAGAATCTTTTTTGTGTTTTATCGCTTGTGTTGGTATGTCTTCCATTGTTATTTCTTCAGTTGTATTATGTATTATTATTCTATCAGATATTTCTTTTATACTATCTTTTCCATATAGTTCTTTTACTTTTTTATTTATTTTTTCTTCATTTCCAACTAAAATAATTTCTGAGTTAATTTCTTTTATAGCTTTTACTGCACCTCTTATTGTTGCCTCTGGTGCATTATCTCCGCCCATTGCATCTAAAATAATTTTCATAAGACACTCCTTTTGTTAGGCTTTTGCCTTCCATTTAGTTTTTTTCGATGTTACTATTGTATGCTTTTATTTCAAAAAAATCAAGGGGTAAGGAAAAATATTTCTAAAAAATATAAAGAAAGTACACTAAATAAATAGCATACTTTCTTTGAAGCTCATTGTAAGCTGTTTTTTGTTCTAATCAAAAGAACCTTATTGGTACAGCTCTCCAAAAAAGCTTGGCTGTATCTGATTTATTGTAGTAATTTTTCATCTTGCAGTCTGGGCAAGTTGTTTTGAGCTTGATGGCAAAAATCCTTCTACAATCAGATGGTTCAACTGCAAATATTGCCCTGCAATGTTTGCATGAACAATACATACCAAGTGGATACTCTGTACCTTTGAGAACAAGTTTCATAAAAATTTTTCCTCCTTGGGTATTCACCCTGTTTTGTAACCTGTTTTTGTAAAACGGAGTAATAAATGTTTTACATTTCAATTATAGCATTTTCTTTACTTTCTGTCAATTTCCACCTAAAACAACACAAGAGCTACTTGTGTTAGTAGCTCTTGCCTATTTAATATACTTTTGAAATTACTCAATGATTTCAGAAACTATACCAGAACCAACTGTTCTACCACCTTCACGGATAGCGAATCTTAGTCCTTTTTCCATAGCTATTGGTGTGATTAATTCGATTGTCATATCGATATTGTCACCTGGCATTACCATTTCTGTTCCTGCTGGTAAATCAATAACACCTGTAACGTCTGTTGTTCTGAAATAGAATTGTGGTCTGTATCCATTGAAGAATGGTGTATGACGTCCACCTTCTTCTTTAGTTAATACATAAACTTGTGCTTTGAATTTTGTATGTGGATGTATTGAACCTGGTTTTGCTAATACTTGGCCTCTTTCAATTTCGTTTCTTTGGATACCTCTTAATAGTAATCCAACGTTATCTCCAGCTTGTGCTTGGTCTAATAATTTTCTGAACATTTCAACACCTGTGATAACTGTTTTCTTCTTTTCTGTTGATAATCCAACGATTTCAACTTCATCAGAAACTTTTACAACACCTCTTTCTACTCTACCTGTTGCAACTGTTCCTCTACCTGTTATAGAGAATACGTCTTCAACTGGCATTAAGAAGTCACCGTCTGTTGGTCTATCTGGTGTAGGGATGTATGTGTCTACTGCATCCATTAATTCTTTCATGCATTGATATTCTGGTGCGTTTGGATCTGTTGATGTAGATTCTAGAACTTTTAGAGAAGATCCTTTTATAACTGGGATTTCATCTCCTGGGAAATCATAGCTTGATAATAAGTCTCTAACTTCCATTTCAACTAATTCTAATAATTCTGGGTCATCAACCATATCGCATTTATTTAAGTAAACAACGATATATTTAACACCAACTTGTCTTGCTAATAGTATATGCTCTCTTGTTTGAGGCATTGGTCCATCAGCTGCAGAAACAACTAGTATTGCACCATCCATTTGTGCAGCACCTGTGATCATGTTTTTAACATAGTCAGCGTGACCTGGACAGTCAACGTGTGCATAGTGTCTTTTTTCTGTTTCGTATTCAACGTGAGCTGTGTTGATTGTGATTCCTCTTGCTTTTTCTTCTGGAGCTCCATCGATTTGATCGTAAGCTGTGAATTTAGCTTTACCTAATAATCCTAAATATTTTGTAATAGCTGCTGTTGTTGTTGTTTTACCGTGGTCAACGTGGCCTATTGTACCAATGTTAACGTGTGGTTTGGTTCTTTCAAATTTTTCCTTTGCCATTTAAAAATCCTCCTTTAAATTTGAATTAGATGTCTTCTAATTCTTTTTATATTTTTTAAATTTAATGACTAAATTTTAAACATTGTTATTTTATAACATTTTTGTTTTTTTTGCAATACTTTTATTGCAAATTTTATAATAATTTAATACTATTCTTCTTTCTTTGCTCTAGAAGCAACTATAGTTTCAAGTATTGATTTTGGAACTTCCTCATAATGAGATGGTTCCATTGCGTATGTTCCTCTACCTTGTGTTTTTGAACGAAGGTCAGTTGCATAACCAAACATTTCTGCTAGTGGTATGAATGCTCTTATAATTTGCATTCCATTTCTTGCTTCAATTCCTTCCATTTTTCCACGTCTAGAGTTTACATCTCCAATAACATCTCCCATGTATTCTTCTGGAACTGTTATTTCTACTTTCATTATAGGTTCAAGGATAACAGATTTAGCTTGTCTACATCCTTCCTTGAATGCCATAGATCCAGCAATTTTGAAGGCCATTTCTGATGAGTCAACATCATGGTATGAGCCATCAACAAGTGTTGCTTTGAAATCTATAACTGGGTAACCAGCTAGAATTCCACTTTCAGCAGCTTCACGAACACCATCTTCAGTTGGTTTAACGTATTCTTTAGGAACAACACCACCAACGATTTTGCTCTCGAATTGAATACCTGAACCTGGCTCTAATGGTTCCATTTCTAGCCATACGTGTCCATATTGTCCACGTCCACCAGATTGACGGATGAATTTTCCTTCTACTCTTACTTTATTCTTGATTGTTTCTTTGTAAGAAACTTGTGGTTTACCTACATTACATTCAACCTTGAATTCTCTTTTTAATCTATCAACTATAATGTCTAGGTGAAGCTCACCCATACCAGCTATAATTGTTTGACCTGTTTCATGGTTTGTGTATGTTTTGAATGTTGGATCCTCTTCAGATAGTTTTGATAATGCAATACCCATTTTTTCTTGAGCTACTTTATCTTTTGGCTCAATTGCTATTTCAATAACTGGTTCTGGGAATTCCATAGATTCTAGTATAACTGGGTGGTCCATATCACATAATGTATCACCTGTTGTTACGTCTTTTAGACCAACAGCTGCTGCGATATCTCCTGAATATACCTTATCTATATCTTGTCTATGGTTTGCATGCATTTGAAGAATTCTTCCTATTCTTTCTTTCTTGTCTTTGTTTGCATTTAATACTGTTGATCCAGAATCCAATGTTCCTGAATAAACTCTAAAGAAACAAAGTTTTCCAACGAATGGGTCTGTTGCAATTTTGAATGCTAATGCAGCAAATGGTTCTGTATCAGATGTTTTTCTTTCTACTTCGTTGCCATCTAAATCAACACCTTTGATATGTGGTACATCAAGTGGTGATGGCATAAATGCTACGATGTAGTTTAATAATTCTTGAACACCTTTGTTTTTGTATGATGATCCACAGCATACTGGAACTATTTTATTTGCTATTGTTCCTTTTCTTAAGCCCATTTTGATTTCGTCTTCAGAAAGTTCTTCACCATCTAAATATTTCATCATTAATTCGTCATCTTGTTCTGCTGCAGCTTCAACCATTTCGTTTCTATATTTTTCTGCTTTTTCTTTTAAGTCTTCTGGAATATCTGTTTCCTCAATAACTTTTCCTAAGTCATCTTTGTGAATGAATGCTCTCATTTTTATTAAGTCAACTATTCCTTGGAATGTATCTTCAGCTCCAACTGGTAATTCAACTGGAATTGCATTTGCATTTAATCTTGTTTTCATTTGTTCAACGCAACCATAGAAATCTGCACCTGTTGTATCCATTTTGTTTACATATGCCATTCTTGGAACTTGATACTTATCAGCTTGTCTCCAAACTGTTTCTGATTGTGGTTGTACTCCACCTTTAGCACAGAATACTGTTACAGAGCCATCTAATACTCTAAGAGATCTTTCAACTTCAACTGTAAAGTCAACGTGACCTGGAGTATCAATTATATTAATTCTATGATTTAACCAGTGACATGTTGTTGCAGCTGATGTAATTGTAATACCTCTTTCTTGTTCTTGTTCCATCCAGTCCATAGTAGCAGCACCTTCGTGTACTTCTCCTATTTTGTGTGTTCTACCTGTATAGAAAAGAATTCTCTCTGTAGTAGTAGTTTTTCCTGCATCAATGTGGGCCATTATACCTATATTTCTTGTTCTCTCTAATGGAAACTCTCTACCTGCCATTAAATTTTCCTCCTATTTTTTAAATTTTACCATTTGTAATGTGCAAAAGCTTTGTTAGCTTCAGCCATTCTATGTGTTTCTTCTTTCTTCTTGTATGCTCCACCTGTTTGGTTAACAGCATCTATAATTTCACCAGCTAATTTTTCAGCCATTGTTTTTTCATGTCTGTTTCTAGCATAGTTTACTAACCATCTTAAACCTAAAGTTTGTCTTCTTTCTGCTCTAATTTCGATTGGAACTTGGTATGTTGCTCCACCTACTCTTCTTGCTTTAACCTCAAGAACTGGCATTATATTGTTAAGAGCTGTCTCAAATACTTCTAATGCATCTTTGTTTTCTTTTTCTTTAACGATATCGAATGCATCATAAACTATTTTTTGAGCAACCGTTTTCTTACCATCTAACATAATGTTGTTTATTAGTTTTGTAACTATTTTACTATTATATATTGGATCTGGTAAAACATCTCTTTTTGCTATAAATCCTCTTCTTGGCACTTTTCTTCACTCCTTTTTATTAAAATTCAGATATTTTACATAAAAATATCAAAGTTACTCTGAAAGCTTTTCTTTCAGTCAGTGCTAACTATATCTATATAAATTCTATTACATATTTTCATTAACACTTATTTTCTTAAATCCTATTTCTTAGGACGTTTTGCACCATACTTAGATCTAGCTTGCATTCTATCTTTAACACCTGCTGTATCTAATGTACCTCTGATAATATGGTATCTAACACCTGGGATATCTTTAACCCTTCCACCTCTTATTAAAACAACACTGTGTTCTTGTAAGTTGTGTCCTACACCTGGAATATATGATGTTACTTCATATCCGTTTGATAATCTAACCCTTGCAACTTTTCTTAAAGCTGAGTTTGGTTTCTTAGGTGTAACTGTTTTAACTACTGTACATACTCCTCTTTTTTGTGGTGATCTTGCATTTGTTTGTCTGTTTAACTTAGAGTTAAAACCTTTTTGTAAAGCTGGAGCTGTTGATTTTGTAGTTGATGTTTTTCTACCTTTTCTTACTAATTGATTAATTGTTGGCACTTTTTATTTCACCTCCTGAAAATAAACATTAACGCTATATATTATACCACCTATATATTGGAAACGTCAACACTTTTTGTTAAAATTTTCAAAAAAACAAGAGTTAATAAAATAGCTCCTGTTTCTTTTTTTATTATAATATTAACATTGCATCCCCAAAGCTAAAAAATCTATATTTTTCCTCAACTGCTTTGTTATATGCTTCCATTATGAATTCTTTTGTTGCTAAGCTTGAAACAAGCATTATTAATGTAGATTCTGGTAAATGGAAATTAGTTATTAGGCAATCTATACATTTGAATTTGTAACCCGGATATATAAATATGCTTGTGTCTCCTTCTGTTGGCTCGACTTCTCCATTATCCTTTGCTATAGATTCAAGCACTCTACAAGATGTTGTACCAACTGCTATTATTCTGTGTCCTTCTCTTTTTGCTTTATTTATTTTATCTACATCTTCTTGTTTTATGTAATAATGTTCAGAATGCATATGATGTTCTTCAATATTTTCTACTTTTACTGGTCTAAATGTTCCTATTCCTACATGTAATGTTACATTGGCTATTTCTATGCCTTTTTCTTTTATCTTTTCTAAAAGTTCTTCTGTAAAGTGTAACCCTGCTGTTGGTGCTGCTGCTGATCCATCATATTTTGCATATACTGTTTGATATCTATCTTTATCTTTTAGTCTTTCTGTTATGTATGGTGGTAAAGGCATTAAACCTATTTTGTCTAGTATCTCATTAAAAATTCCATCATATTCAAAATGAACTAGTCTATCTCCATTTTCCATTACTTCAAGAATTTCTGCATGTAACAAGCCATCTCCGAAATCGACTTTTACACCTTCTCTTAATTTTTTGCCTGGTCTTACCATTACTTCCCAATTATCATTTTCTAATTGTTTTAATAGTAAAAACTCTACTAGTTTTTCAGAAGTTTTACCTACAATTTTTCCATATAGTCTTGCTGGTATTACTTTTGTGTTGTTTCTTACTAGGCAGTCGCCTGGTTCTAAATAATCAATTACATCTTTAAATGTTTTATCCTCAATTTGTTTTGTGTCTCTATGCAATACCATAAGTCTAGATTCATCTCGTTTTTCCATTGGATGTTGTGCTATTAGTTCTTTTGGTAAGTCATAGTTAAAATCCGATACTTTCATTTTGTTTCCTTCCTTTTTTATGTTTTTAAAATTTCTGTTTTATTGCATCAAATACTGTTAGTATATCCTCAAAAAGATTTTGTGGTTCTTTATTAAATTCTATATCAACAGGATAATTAAAGTTATTGCTGTTTGCTGGTTGTGTTGAATATGCTTCATCATATAATCCTACATATGTATTTGTGTTTTTATCTAATATTTCTTTTCTCATATAGTCTTTATACCATTGGTTAAGACCTTCAATTGGTTTTACAGTGTATCCGTATTTTTCATAATCGTGCAAAGCTGGAATATTATAGCCTCTTTCTATGATATTTCTTTCCAAAGTATGCAAGAATTCATGTACATACACTTCTTCAGGCGCTTGATTTGTTATTCCATATTTATAACTATAAACATTTGCATTTTTATTTATTCTAACTAATGAATATCCAATTCCATACATATCCATGCTTCCAAGTCCTATCCAGTTATCCTTAATAGGAATTGTTAACGTCCCTGCATCATTCTCCATTCTTGCCACAACAATTATATGATCGAAGTTTTTTTGAACTGCTGTTTTATATACCAAATCTTTTACGTCACTGTAATCGAAATAATAGCCATGTTCTTCAGAATAAGATGCTCTAGTTACTGGTTTATCAATCTCAATCATTTCATAATTAATGTTTAATTTCTTGTTTGAAAAAGTATAACAAGTATCTTTGTATCTCGCTAAATTTAATCTGATATTTTCAATGTCTTCTAAATTTGTTTTAAATGAGTATTCTTTTCCATCAATAGTTACATCTACATTTTTAATTATGAAGCAACCAATGTTCCAATCTGTATCTATCCTTTTGGTTCCTTTTTCTACTTTTAAATCTGTAAACCAAGCTTTTCCGGTACAATTTGCATTGTTTCCACCAAGCCTAAAGCTTATTTTAACCTTATCTCTGTTTCTAGAATTAAACATGTATTCCATTTTTTGCCAGTCATTTGTGCCTTTAATTGGTTCTGAGTATTCTGTAGTATCTAATATTCCTATTACAGCTCCCCCATCCTCATGTTCATTTTCACATACTACATTTTCTGTTTTTACCATGCAGGAAATTCTGTATGGAGTGTTAGGTTCTACTTCAATTTCTTTATAAAATGTTGCATCATTGTATTCATTATTTTCAATTTTATAGCTTTTGTCTTTTGAATAAGTTATTTTACTGTCTCTTGTAAATGTAGTTTTAGACATTTTTGTGACTGCCTTTTCAAACCCATTAAAATAGTTAGATCTGAAATAGTTAAATGTTATTACAAGAATTATTAATAATATAATGGTAACTATTATTGAAATAATTGATGCTCTACCTTTCTGATTTTTCATTAGTTTCCTCCACAAATTTTATTTATTCTTTTTTCAATTCTCTCATTTCCAAGTATTTGCATAATTTCATAAAGGTCTGGTGTATTGTGTCTTCCTGTTAGTGTAACCCTTATTACTGTGCTTATGTCTCCAACATGTCCTTTATAATTTTCAGGGTTTGCTTTATATTCTTTAACTTCTCTTGCATATCCTCTTTCTTCTGCTAAATCTTTCATTTTATCAAACCATGTTTGTTTATCATCATTTATATCAAAGTGTTTTGTTAAATAGCTTGATACAATTTCTTTAATTTCTTCTTTGTCTGTAATATTTTGGAATTCGTATTCCATGTTTTTATCAAATACTTCATCATACATATACTCTATAGAATGTTTGATTTCGGCCCATTTAGAAATATCTTTTCTAGGTTTGTTTCCACCTCTTTCAATGTTTAGTATTTTCATTGCATATTCTTTGTCTTCTGTAAGCATTTTAACAAGTTCTTCATCATATCTTTTTGCCCACTTTAATGCTTCCTCATATATTTTTTCTGCTGTGAACTTTGATATTACATTCTTTGAAACATCAAGTAATTTTACCATATCAAATACGGCACCACTAACGCTCATTTTATTTAGTTCAAGTTTGAATTCACTAATATCTGCATCTTTATTGGCTCTTCTCCATGGTTCAAAGCTAGAGTTTGCAATATTTAGTAGATACTCTACAACAGCTTCTTCTGGAATGCCCTCCTCATGGTAATAGCTTACTGCTGCTTCTGGATCTTTTCTTTTACTAATTTTTCTCTTACTTCCATTTTCGTCTTTCATTATTGTTGCAGTATGTGCATACTTAGGTGGTTTTAAACCTAAAGCTTTAAATAGTTCTAGATGTAGTGGTATTGATGATACCCATTCGTCTCCACGTATTACATGTGTTGTTCTCATAAGGTGGTCATCTACTGCATGAGCAAAATGATATGTTGGTAAACCGTCTGCTTTTATTATTACTATGTCTTGATCGTTTTCTGGGAATTCTATGTTTCCTTTTATAACGTCTTTGTGTTTAATCTTTCTATCTTCTCTTCCTTGAGATTTAAATCTTATAATGTATTTTTCTCCGTTTTTGATTTTTTCTGCTGCTTCATCTATTGGAAGTGTTCTATATTTTGCCCAAACTCCATAGTATCCTGTTCTAATTTTTGCATTTTCTTGCTTTGCTCTTATTTCTTCTAATTCCTCTGGTGTGCAAAAGCATGGATATGCTAGTCCTCTTTTTATTAAAGATTTTGCATAAGCTTGGTAAATATCCTTTCTCTCGCTTTGTTTATATGGTCCATAATTTCCTTTTTCTTCGTTTTCTCCAACCATTCCTTCATCAGGGTTTATTCCAAAGTCTTTTAAACTATTTACAATTTGTGCTGTACCATTTTCAATTTCTCTCTTTTGGTCTGTATCTTCAATTCTTAATATGAAAACACCATTTGATTGCTCTGCTAATTTTCTATCTATTATTGCTCCAAATAGTCCACCAATATGCACAAATCCTGTTGGGCTAGGCGCAAAACGTGTTACCATTGCTCCTTCTGGTAAATTTCTTTCTGGGTATTTCTCCTCATAATATTCTATTTCCTTTGAATTTGGAAATATTAAATCTGCTAACTCATTATAGTCCATATTCATTTATCATTCCTTTCATATTTTCTTCATTTTCTTCCATTTGTCTTAGTATTTCGGCTTGTGCCTTTGCCCTTACTAAGTTATGGTCTTGAATATTTTTATCCACTGAAAAGTATATATCACCATTTAAGTAATCTGCTAAAAACCTTATTGCATTTTCGTATGTCATCATCCATGCTCCTAATGGTAATAAATCTTTTTCCTCTTTTGTTATAGATTGCCCTGCCGTTTCTAAGAAGCCTTCTGTATATGCTTTAAAGCGTTCCATATCTACATGTATTTTAGATAAATCTTGTTCATCTTCCGCTGCAACTGTAACCCCTGTTCTTATGCCTTCTCCGAAATCATAAACTACAGAACCTGGCATTATTGTATCTAAATCAATTAAGGCTACATATGTGTCTTTATCTTTATCCATCAAGATGTTGCTAAGTTTTGTATCATTATGTGTTACTCTTAATGGTATTGTGTGGTTTTCAAGTTTGTTTGTTATTTCACTTGTTTTATCTAATCTTTTTTTATCAGTCAAAAAATTTATGCATTTGCTAGCTCTTTCAAATCTATCTTTTCTTTGTTCTCTGTTTATGTTACTCTCTAATGCATCCCTTAATTGGCTTACTCTGTTTGGAGTGTAATGAAACTTAGGGATTATTTCATAAAGGCTTTCAGCATTAAATCCGTCTAGCTCATTTTGAAAATCTCCTATAGCTTTTCCTGCTTCTTTTAAAATTTTTAAGCTTTCTGTTGAAATAAATGTTTTGGTGTTCTCTATGTACTCTTGCATTCTCCAATTATTGTTATATATATAGTTTCTTGATTTTGTTTTTATAAATTTTAATGTTTTGCAATTTCCTTTTTTTCTAATAAAATCTGTTACGTTTTCAATGTTATTCATTAATTCTGTAATGTTTGGGAATACATTTGTATTAACATATTGTAAAATATACTTTTCTCCTGTATCACATTTTACCAAATATGTTTTATTAATGTGCCCACTATCTATAATAGAAATTTCTGTTGGTTTACTATTAATCTCGAAATTCTTTGCAATTTCAAATAATTCACTATTTTCCATAAATCTTATCCTTTCTGGTATTTTAAGCAAAAAACACTAAAAGACCTCCTACAATGCTTAATATAAACCCTACAACTTTAAGGCCTAGTGTTGCACTATTCTGGTCACTAAAACTAAAAAAATGTTTTGCAAAATCTCGTGCATCATATATTAATATAATACCTAGCATAATAACTACTATTCCAATTATTACGATTGCTTTCATATATATATAGCTCCTTTATAAATTCACTTTAGAATTATATCATATATTTGAATGTTTTTGTAGATTTTATGTGAATTTTTGTAAAAATTATTACACAGCATAAAAAAGAGTACCATGCAAGGTACTCCTCATAAGTTTTATTAGTAGCTAAGTGTGTAACCATTTGTTGCATGATAAGATAACTTTATATTAGATTTTAGGTAAACAACCGGACGGACACCGCTAAAGAGAGTGCTAGAGCCACCACTACCGTCATATAAATACTCGTTGCTAGACTCACCTAAATTACTTACATAGTAATAAACAAAACCAGCGGCATTGTAAATATAAGTCGAAGCTAACCAATAGTTTTTATCTGCATTACTTACTGAATTTGGTAAAGTTTGGCTTCCCCCATAGGTATCATTTTCTACATTTATTTTATATCCTAGGTCTTCCATCTTAAAGCTTCGTCCTCCACTATCATTAAATTTTGTCGTATCTGCATATTTACCTTTTCCATATACTGTGCTTATCTTATTTAATTCATCTATGAAATTATCATACCCTGTTTGTCCCTGTAGTCTTAAATAGTTAAAGCCGTCATATATATATCCTCCACTTGTTGGCTGCACTATATTTTTTGTTGTTATTTTTATTTGTCCATTTTCTTCGCCTAACACTATCCATTTTATTCCACTATTATTTACCACTGAATATGTTGCATCTGCATCACTACTATCTGTACTGCCTCTTGTAGCTTTCGTTGACGTATAGCTTGAAGTTACTGTACCTCCGCTTTCGCTTACATATTCATGGTAATTTATATTTGCTCCTATTACCATCTCTACTCCACATACTATACATTTTTCATCTACATAATTGTGTCCAGTAGTTGGTATCTCAGTCTCCATTGTTTTACCACAGTTTTCGCATTCTCTTACTTTTTTTCCTGGAGTTATACAAGTTGGTTCAAGAATTGTTCTTTACTCTCCCCATATATGAGAACAGATATCAACTTCCATCTGTTCCCAATCATTCTGCCCTTTTTCTATTGTATTGCCTTCGCTTGAAATTTTTTCATCTGTCATTTTTGCTGTTTTTCGTGCTTTTCCAAAAAAATCTCCTCTAAGTACAATTCCTAAACTTGTTCCAAGTAGGATTAATAACAAAATAACTGTTATTATTAGTGCAATTAAAGTTATTCCCTTTTGTTTTTGCATATTTTCTTCTCCTTTGTATTAAAAATTTTACATTCGCTTAAAATAATTTTATAATAAAAAACAACAAAAAACAACACTTTTTTTAATTTGTAACAAAAATGTAATATTTAAATTGAATTTTACAAAAAATTTTGGTTAGTATATAGATATGATTATTTTTAGGAGGTTGAAATTTTGAAAATTATTATTGTATTAGTTATGCTTACGTTCTTTCTTACTGGCTGTAGTAATCAAAGTACTAAAGAACCTGATAATGTAGGAAATTATAGCATTCAAAATCTATCACTTTCTAAAGAAAACTCTAAGTCACAAAATGCTGAGCTAATTGAAACAGACCTTGCTACGTTTAATACAAAGATTTCTCAACCCGACCCAAACAGGCAAACAAATATTACCCTTACATGCCAAGCTTTAAATGGCACCATTGTAAAGATGGGAGAAACTTTTTCTTTTTGTAATACTTTGGGACCTGCAAAGGCTGAGGACGGCTACTTAAAAGCCGATACTTTCGATAGCGATGGAAATACTATAAAAGCATATGGCGGTGGAAAATGCCAAGTAAGTACTACATTATATAATGCTGTTTTATTATGCTCTGGTTTAACTGTTGTTGAAAGACATGAACATAGTGGAGAAGTTTATTATGTACCTGAAGGTAAAGATGCCTGTGTTGCTTATGGTTCATGCGATTTTAAATTTAGAAATGATAATAATTTCGATATAAAAATGTATTTTACAAATACACCAGATAATATAGATGTGAAGATTGTTAAAATATCTTCATAAAACCTTTAACTTCTTCATACACTTATTGTATGGAGGAGTTTATGAAAAAATTTACATATTTTTTGATTTTTATTTTATTTTTTTCTTTTATATCACCAGTATTCGCATCTGATAGCATATATGTGTGGTCTGACAGTTCTATGCCAGAAGCTATCTCTACATCAGTTAGTGTTGGAGAAAAAGAAGGCAACTTTTTAAACCTAACTTGTGGAAGTGCTGTACTTATGGAGCAATCTACTGGCACTATTCTTTATGAACACAATAGCCATGAACAGCTAAGACCTGCAAGTGTTACAAAAGTTATGACAATTCTACTTATTATGGAAGCACTAGATAGTGGCACAATATCACTTGAAGATACAGTTTCATGTTCAGAAGAAGCCTCAAAAATGGGTGGCTCACAAATTTGGCTAGATACCACAGAAACTTTAACTGTAAATGAAATGCTAAAGGCAATATGTGTAGTTTCAGCAAACGACACTTCAGTTGCAATGGCAGAGCATATTGCAGGTTCACAAGAGCTATTTGTTGAAAGAATGAACAAACGTGCCAAAGAGCTTGGAATGAATGATACATGTTTTAAAAATTGCCATGGCTTAGATGAAGATGGGCATGTAACCTCTAGTTTTGATATAGCACTAATGTCTAGAGAACTTATGGTAAATCACCCAGCTATTACAAACTATACAACAATTTGGATGGATAGCTTACGAGATCGGAAAATCAGAACTTGTAAACACCAACAAATTATTAAGAAACTATGAAGGCTGTACAGGGCTAAAAACAGGTTCAACCTCCACTGCTCTATTTAATCTATCTGCAACTGCAACAAGAAATAACCTCTCTTTAATTGCCGTTGTAATGCGTGGAGAAACAAGCGCCATTCGTTTTGCTGAAGCTAAAAAACTTTTAGATTATGGTTTTAGCAATTTTGAATATTTGCAATATGGTCATAAAGGCGACACTGCCAAAAACATTTTGGTAAATAAAGGAACCTTAAAAAATGTTGAAGTAATCTTTGAAAGTGATTGCCGGAAGCCTTATTCCAAAAGGTCAATCTGCAAATATTGTAACTACTATATCACTACCAAAAACAGTAAATGCACCTATAAATAAAGGCGACAAACTTCGGAGAAGTAATCTTTACATTAAATGACCAAACACTAGGCACAGTTAACTTAGTTGCAAATAGCACAGTTAAAAAGTTAAATATTGGTAACATGATTGGATTGATAATTGAAAAGTGGTTTTGCCTGCTAAGATAAAAATAATGGCTTAATTTAAAGCCATTATTTTTATTCTAACTTAAGATAATTACTTTTTGCATATACAATTCTAAAAATAACTACCTCTTTAGTTGTTTCATATATTCTGTATAAAGCAATGTAATTGTCTATTATTAATTTGTAATAAATTTCATTATGTGGTTTAACACGTACTTTCATACATCTATATGGATTTCGAGTTAATTCTAAACATTTTTCTTCAATTTTATTCAAAATTTTATGTGCAATTCTACTCTCTTGCAAATAATATGAAATATAAAAATATATTTCATATAACTCAACTTTTGCTACATCTGTAATGTTAACCTTATAAAAATCAGTATTTAAACTCTCTTCGTAACTCTTTGAAGACTTCCTCTGCACTATAAATTCTTCCTTCTTTATAATCTTCTTCACTTTTTTTTAGTTTCTTCAAAAAGTCTTCTTTTTTAGATTGTTGTAATTCAATTATTGGTATGCTTGAATATGTTTTATCATTTTGGCAAGTCTTAAATTGTTTTTTTAATGCCGTATAGTTTGATTTTAATTGCATATATATCACAACCTTTCATCTATTAATATTATACCACAGGTTTTGTTAATTTTATTATAATTTTGGGAATTTTATTTTTGAATAAACTAAAAATATTTGACCTAAAAGAAAAAGGTCTAGATTAACTATTGCTAAATATATCACAGATTTTAGCGTTTTGCAACAAAAATCGTTCGACCTTTTTCGACATTGAATTAATTATTAATTTTTAAAATTGAATGTTAAACTTTATCTAAACCGTAATTTTCTCTTTTTTCACTTCTTCTGGAATTTCTTTATCTTCATCTTCTTTTTCATCTGGCAAAAATAGGTTTAGTAATATGCCAACTATTGCTGCCAAGCACATTCCTGATAGTGATAATGTGAAGTTTCCTGTTGTGAAGGAAATTGCTGCTCCTCCAAGTCCTAGAACTAGCATTGCTGATGCTACTATAACGTTTTTTGTTTTTCCAAAATCTGTTTGATTTTCAATTAATACTTTTAAACCATTTACTGATATAAAGCCATATAAAAGCACAGTTACTCCACCTAAAACTGCCCATGGAATGCTTGATATTAGTGCCGTAAATTTTCCTAAAAAGCCTAGAACTATTGCTATAATTGCAGCTAGTCCAATTACCCATACTGAAGCAACTTTCGTCATTCCAACAACTGCAGTATTTTCACCATATGTTGTATTTGCAGGTCCTCCAATTGCTCCTGCAACAAATGTTGCTAACCCATCTCCCATTAGAGTTCTATCTAATCCTGGATCTTCTATTAAATCTTTTCCAATTATTGTGCTTAATGCTTTGTGGTCTCCAATATGTTCAGCCATTGTAACTAATGCAATTGGTGCCATTGAAATTGCTACCATAAAATCTGGCATGTAGCTTACAAATGGTATTGCAAAATTTGGCACTGTAAAAAATGCTGCTTCTTTAACTGCTGTAAAATCTACCATTCCAAGAATAACAGCAAAGATATATCCAGATACAATTCCTACTAAAAATGGAATTACCTTTAAAAAGCCTTTACCCCTTACAGCAACTATAGCTGTTACAAGAAATGTAAATGCTGCAACTGCAACTGTTTTCCACTCTATTGTCTCTCCACCAAGTCCAATATTAGATACTGCACTTGAAGCTAAGCTTAATCCTATAATCATAATCATTGGGCCAATTACAACTGGTGGAAGTAGTTTGTTTATCCATTTTTTCCCTGTGAAGTGTATAATTGTTGCAACTATCATATAGATTAGTCCAACTACCATAACACCTGTCATAGTTCCCCCTAAGCCTCCTGCAGCATAGGCTACTATCATTGGTGATATAAAAGCAAATGAACTTCCTAGATATACAGGTGATTTACCTTTTGTACAAAGAATATATAATAATGTTCCAACTCCTGATGCAAGTAGTGCAATACCTGTTGATAAAACTTCTGTTCCTGCTGCACTGTTTACAAGTAGTGGTACAAGCACTGTTGCACCAAACATAGCAAATACGTGTTGAAAAGCTAAAATTATCCATTTAGCAACTTTTGGTTTTTCGTTTACATCTAATAGCATTCTTTTTTGTTTCATTTAAAAATCCCCCTCTTAAAATATAAATTACTGTTTTTGGAAAACTCGCGATTTTTTTCCAAAAAAAAACACTAATTGAAATTAGTGTTAAAATTGAAATATAAATGAAAATGAAACAACTATAAAAGCAATAAAACCTGCATTTTCTAATGTTTTTATTAAATTGTTTTTATAGAAATTTTTCTTCATTTTTTTCACCTGAACAATTCTACTATATTTGTTTAAAAAAAGCAACATATTTTTCAAAAATTTTCAAAAAACTTTTTTAACTTTCAAACTTTAAATTATTAAAAAAGTAGCCAAACGCAGGAGTTATATATTTTTTTCGAAAGAAAACAATCGAAGAGCCAACGGCTTCACTTGTGACCCTCGTAGCCATTTCGATTTTTTCTTGAGAACAAAACATATATAACTCCGACGAGATTTGGCGGACTGTTTATTTATATATGAATAATAGTAAAAACTCCCCTTAATTTTAAGGAGAATTTTTATTCTATCTATTTGCTCTTTTTTGTTGTTTTTCTTTTTCTTGTGGTCTTCTTTGCACTTGTTTTTCTTCTTGTTGGTTTAGCTTTGTTGTTTTCTTTTTCTTCTGTTCCAGGCTTATTCCAAGAGATGTAGTCACATGTTGCTGGGTTGTTTTCGCAGATGTAGTAGTTTCTTCTTTTCTTTGTTTTTCTTATCTGAACTTTTCCTCCACATTTAGGGCATGGTTCATCTATTGTTTCTACTAAAGGCTTTGCATTTTGACATTCTGGATATCCTGGGCATGCTAGGAATTTTCCGTATTTACCATATTTTATAACCATCATTCTTCCACATTTTTCACAAGGTACATCTGAAACTTCATATTCTAGTTTTACATGCTCTAGCTCTTTTTCTACCTTTTCAACAGTGTTTTTAAATGGTCCATAAAATTCTTGTATAACCTTTTTCCATTCTTCTTTTCCCTCTGCAATTTTATCAAATTCTTCTTCCATTTCGGCTGTAAATTTAACATTTAAAACATCTGGGAAGTTTTCTACTAATAGCTTATTTACTATTTTTCCAAGTTCTGTTGGGTGTAACTGTTTTTGTATTTTTTCAATATACCTTCTTGCTAGTATTGTTGTAATTGTTGGTGAATAAGTACTAGGTCTTCCTATTCCTTTTTCTTCTAGTGTCTTTACTAAGCTTGCTTCAGTATATCTTGGTGGTGGTTCTGTAAAACTCTGCTTTGTTTCTATTTTTTCTTTCTTTAATTCTTGATTTTCAGTAAGGTCTGGAATTGTTTCAAATTCCTCTTTTTCTTCAATATCAGCTGTTTCAACATATAGTGTCATGAAGCCCTTGAATTTTAAGTTTTGTCCATTTGCTCTAAAGTTATAGTTGTCGGCTAATATTTTTACTGAAACTGTATCATAAATTGCTGCAGACATTTGGCTTGCTATAAATCTGTTATAAATTAGTCTGTATAATTTATATTGGTCATTACTTAAACTATCTTTAACCTTTTCAGGAGATAATTCGATATATGTTGGTCTTATAGCTTCGTGTGCATCTTGTGCATCTCCTTTTGTTTTATAGTATCTATTTTCATAATACTCTGGTCCATATTCTTTTTCAATATAGTCCTTTGCCCATTTTCTTGCTTCTTCAGAAATTCTTGTTGAGTCTGTTCTCATGTAAGTAATTAAACCTACTGTGCCCTTTTCTGGTATTTTTACACCTTCATATAGACCTTGTGCTATTGTCATTGTCTTTTTAATTGAAAAGCTTAATTTTCTTGAAGCTTCTTGTTGCATTGTACTAGTTGTAAATGGTGGTGCTGGAGTACGCTTCTTTTCTCCTCTTTTTACCTCTTCTACTATATATTTTGCTTTTTCAACATCATTTACAATTTTGTTTACTTCATCTTCTGAATGTATATCTATTTTTTTATTATCTTTTCCATAGAATTTTGCTTGAAAACTCTTTTTGCTCTTTGGGTCTTTAAGTTTTGCATATATGTTCCAATACTCTTCTGGTTTAAAGTTTTCTATTTCTTCTTCTCTTTCTACTATAAGTCTTACAGCAACTGATTGAACTCTACCTGCTGATAAGCCTTTTTGTACTTTTTTCCATAATACTGGACTGATTTTATAACCAACTATTCTATCTAATACTCTACGTGCTTGTTGTGCATCTGTTAAGTCCATATCTATTTTTCTTGGCTCTTTAATTGCATTTTTAACGGCATCTTTTGTAATTTCGTTAAATGTTACTCTGCAAACTGTATTTGGGTCTATATTTAAAATATGAGCCAAATGCCAAGCTATTGCTTCTCCTTCACGGTCAGGGTCAGTTGCAAGGTATACTTTTTTTGCATCTTTTGCATCTTTTTTTAATGCTTTTATTAAATCTCCCTTACCTCTAATATTTATATATTGTGGTTCTAATGTTTTTTCATCAATTCCTAATTTTGATTTTGGTAGGTCTCTAATATGTCCCATTGATGCTACAACTTTAGTGCTACCACCTAAAAATTTCTTAATTGTATTCGCCTTTGCAGGTGATTCGACTATTACTAATTTATCAGTCATAAATATTTTCCTTTCCTATTCAAAGCTTTTATCCTATGAAACTTATAATCTCTTTTGCAAGAGTTTCTTCTTTTCCTGTATATCCATGGTCTGCACCATCTATATAGCCTATATCTAGCTTTTCGTTTTGTATTTTAGATTTTAGAATTTCTATCAAATTACTCAAATTTTGTAAAACTAAATCATGCACATTTCCCCATCTTAAAAATAGTGGAATTTGTATGTTATTTAGTTCTTTAAAGTTATAATCTTTATCCCAAAATCTTGCAAAATCAATATCTTTGTTGTATTTGAAATATCTTAAATATGATCGTACACAAATTGGGTGATCAAAACTTTCTATTGGCATTAAATCATTTAATTTTCCTTCTTTTTCTTTATTTTCAGCATATTCCATCATTTCAGCATATTTATCTCCTAAGTCATACTTCTGGCAATCTGGAATGTCAACTAAAGATAATAGCATAATGCCTTTTATATTTTTTACATTATTTTCGTTCTTTAATTTGTTATAAGTATAAACAATTTTTGTACAGCCCAAACTATGTCCTTGTAAGTATATGTCTGTATAACCTAGTTCAAGCATTTTGTTTATTGCTCCTTTTATGTCATAATATCCATCAAGCACATTTTCATACACAGAACCACCATTTAGTATTTTTTCTCCTGTTGTCTTTCTTGTGTATGTCATAAGTTCTGCCCCTCTGTTGTTAAATGCAAAATATGCTACTCCTGCATTTGATATTTCTTTTGATAAAATATCCTCTCTTCTTTTTAAGCAGTTGCTTTGCATACCATGTACTGATATTACAACTCTTTTTGTTGGGTTTTTAGGTCTTTCTAGCAAGCCTACTAGTTCAATTTCATCTTCTGTGTTAAAATATACTCTTTCTAGCATATTTCCTCCTTATTTTTGGCGACGTAATATCCAGTTTGTTTTTGCTTCTGCTGGAATATGTAATTTAACTTTTTGGCCTTCTTTTCCTGGGTTTACAAATTCAATTGGTTCATCAGTTTCAGCATCCCAAAGGTTATCTATTGTAAATTTGAAGGCTTCTATTTGGTCTGGAATTATTAGTTCTAATTTATCGCCTATTTGTAATCTATTCTTTATTTCTATTATACTCTTTTCTTTATTAAATTCCTGCACTTTTCCACCAAATTCGAAATTTGGGTTATATTGTTTTCCTTCATATTCTTGGAAATCTCGGTTGTTTTTATCATTAAAATAAAATGTTGTTAAACCTCTTGTTTTTGTTTTTTCAAGTTCATTTAAGTATTTTGTATAATCGTAATTTTCTGGGTCTTTTATATAATCGTCTATTGCTGTTCTATATGTATTTATAATTGTTGCTAAGTAATATTCTGTTTTAAGTCTTCCTTCTATTTTTAAGCTATCTACACCCATTTCAATTATTTCTGGTAATTCTTTTATTAAGCACATATCTTTAGAAGATAATATGTATGTACCATGTTGGTCTTGTTCAACAGGCATCATAAGTCCTGGGTTATTTTTTTCTTCTATATATAAGTTATATGCCCATCTACAGCTTTGTGCACAATCTCCAAGGTTTGCACTTCTACCTGCTAGGAAGTCACTTAAATGGCATCTTCCAGAATATCCATAGCAAATAGCCCCATGTATAAACATTTCTATTTCTAGGTCTTTTGGTTTATTTTCCATAATAGTTCTAATTTCTTCTTTATTTAATTCACGTGCAAGTATTATTCTTTTTGCACCATTATTATACCAGAACTTGCTTGTATGGTAGCTTACGGTGTTTGCTTGTGTACTAATATGTATTGGTAAGTTTGGTGCTATTTCACGAACACAATCTACCACTCCACCATCTGAAACAATTACGCCATCTGCTTTTATTCTATCTAGCATTTTTATTTGTGCTTTAACATCATCATACATTTCGTCTCTTGCATAAATATTTAAAGGTACATAAACCTTTTTTTGAATAGAATGTGCATATTCAATTATTCTTTCTAGTTCGTTATCATCTATTTCTACTCTTGTTCTTAATGATAGTTTTGATGTTCCACAATATATTGCGTCTGCTCCATATTCAAAAGCAACTTTTGCTTTTTCGAAAGAGCCTGCTGGTGCTAGTAATTCTGGTATTTTCATTATCTTTCTTCTCCTTTATTTTTTGTTTCAGGTTTTATAAAATTATATGGTCTTTTTCCTAAATACTTTTGATGAACACTTTCAATATTTAATGTTGGATACATATGTTTTAGAGTTTCTAGTAATGTCAATTGTCTTAAATTTGGGTCTTTAATTCCGTTTCTAATACCACATGTCCACATTTCTGGTACGTTGTGTATATCATATATTCCTCTTTCTAACTCTTGTTGTATTTCTGCTACATTTTCATTTTTATATGTTGTATGTGCTGCTTTTCCTATTGTTGCATTTCTAGCTACTTCAAATGTTTTATATTGAATTTCTATATCTGGTATAACAATAAATTTTTGCTTACTAGCAGTATCTTCATCATGTTTTAATCTAGATATTGTATGTGTTGCAATATATCCATTAGGTTTATTATATCTTGTTATTGAAATTGGTGTTAAAAATCTTTCTAGATATTCTCGTATGGTTTTAAGCTCTGCTTCATCCGCTGCAAGTATTTCTGTTCCAAATACATCATCTAATTCTTTTTTCTTACCTGTTTTCGAATACTGGATATTTATTAAGTCATTATTTAAAGCAGATTTCGGAGATTTTATTCTTGCTGTTAGATTTATATTGTTTCCTATAATACCTCTTTGACTTAATTTGTCTAAACACATTTTTATGTAGTTTACTATATGAAGAAAAACCTTTTTTTGTGTTTGTGTGTATTCTATATATCCTTTGTATAATTTTTTTTCATCATCTTCTGAACAAATTGATGATATATCTAGTTCTCTTCCCATATGGATTGCCCCTTTACATTTTTTTGCTTATTGCCAGTCCGTCTCCAACTTCTAATATTTCTGTTGTTAAGTTTTCATTTTCTGTTAATTCTTTTAGAAACTCACGAAGTCCTCTTACTGCTGTTCTTTGCTTGTGTTTATTGTAATCACTCATGACATATCCTTTGTATAGAACGTTATCTGCCACTATTATACCATGAGATGCAAGCATTCGTAAAGCTTCTGATAAAAAAATTGGATATTTTCCCTTTGCAGCATCTATAAAAACAACATCATATGGTCCTGTAAGTGTTGGTAATACCTCTAATGCGTCTCCTTTATAAATGTGTATTTTTTCTTCTAAATTTAAGTCTTTAATGTTTTGTTTAGCTTCTGAAATTCTTTCTTCATCTCTTTCGATTGTATCTATGTAACCATTATCGCTTAAATATTTTGAAAATCTTATTGCTGAGTATCCAACGGCTGTACCAATTTCAAGAATTCTATATGGTTTTTTATCTTCTAAAATTTTTCCAACAACTTCTAGTGTGTCGTCCATAATGATTGGAATGTGGTCTTCCAAAGCTTTTTCTTTTATTTGTTCAATTGTTTTCATATATTTTCTCCTAAAATAATGTTAAAGAACCTTCTTTAACTTACTTTGTGTAAGGGCTTGAAGGTTCTCTTTTGATTATGCTTTTTTTGCTCTTGCTGCTAATCTTTCTCTTGTTTTTGTATCTAGTATTTTCTTTCTTAATCTAATATTTTTTGGTGTTATTTCTACTAATTCATCTTCTTCTATAAATTCTATTGCTTTTTCAAGTGACATTTGAATTGGTGGAACTAAACGTAATGCATCATCTGAACCTGAAGCTCTTGTGTTTGTTAAGTGTTTTTCTTTACAAACATTTATTGATATGTCTTCATTTCTTGCATTTAGTCCAACTATCATTCCTTCATACACTTCTACACCTGCACCTATAAATAAGTCTCCTCTTTCTTGTGCATTGTATAGACCATATGTTACTGATATACCTGGTTCGAATGCAACAAGTACACCTCTTGTACGTGATTGTACATCACCTTTATATGGTTCATAAGAATCAAATACACTGTTCATTGTTCCTGAACCTTTTGTATCTGTTAAGAATTCTGTTCTGTATCCTATTAAACCTCTTGCTGGAATTTTGAATTCTATTTTTGTATGTCCAATTTCTGCAGGTTCCATGTTTACCATTTCCGCTTTTCTTCTTCCAAGTTTTTCTATAACTGTTCCTATAGATTCATCTGGAACGTTTACAACAAGCAATTCCATTGGTTCACATTTTACACCATTAATTTCTTTCATAATTACTTTTGGTCTTGATACTAATAATTCAAAGCCTTCTCTTCTCATTGTTTCTATTAATACAGATAAATGTAATTCTCCACGTCCACATACTTCAAAACTATCTGCAGAATCTGTTTCACGTACTCTTAAGCTTACGTTTCTTTCAAGTTCTTTAAATAATCTATCTCTAATGTGTCTTGATGTAACAAATTCTCCTTCTCTACCTGCTAAAGGTCCATTATTTACTGAGAATGTCATAGATACTGTTGGTTCATCAATATCAACAAAAGGAATTTTTTCTACATTTGTTGGGTCACAAATTGTATCTCCTATATTTATATCTGCAATTCCTGATATTTCAACTATATCACCAGCTTCAGCTTCTTCAACTTCTACCTTTTTTAGTCCTTTATATGTGAATAGTTTTGCAATTTTCCCTTGTATTGTTTTATCGTTTTTGCATACAGTAACATTCATTCCAGTTTTGATTATTCCTCTTTCAATTCTTCCTACTGCTAATCTTCCTAAATAATCATCATATTCTATGTTTGATACTAGCATTTGTGCTGTTCCTTCTATACTGCATTTTGGTGGTTCTATTGTGTTTATTATTGTTTCAAATATGCACCTTACATTGTCTGATTCTTCGTCTAGGTTCATTTTCGCAATACCATTTTTGGCTGATGCATATATTACAGGAAAATCAAGTTGATCATCGTTTGCATTTAATTCTATAAAAAGTTCAAGCACTTCATCAACAACTTTTGCTGGGTTTGCACCTGGTCTATCTATTTTGTTTATAACAACTATTGGTTTTAAATTTAATGCTAAAGATTTTTTCAAAACTTCTCTTGTTTGAGGCATTGCACCTTCAAATGCATCAACTAGAAGTAGAACACCATCTACCATTTTTAAAACTCTTTCAACTTCTCCTCCAAAATCGGCATGTCCTGGAGTATCTACAATATTTATTTTTATATCATTATACATTACTGATGTGTTTTTAGCTAGAATTGTTATTCCTCTTTCTTTTTCTATGTCGTTAGAATCCATAACTCTTTCAGCAACTTGTTCGTTTGTTCTAAATGTTCCACTTTGTCTTAGTAAAGCATCTACTAAAGTTGTTTTTCCATGGTCAACGTGTGCAATTATAGCTACATTTCTTATTTTTTCGTTATTCATAACTTATTCCTTCCTTTAAATTGTTTCATGGGCGGACACAAAGCCCGCTCATAAAACAGCAGGCATGATGTGTTTTTTGAAAATGGTAAGGCAGGTGTTTTTAACCTGCCTTATTTTTGGATTTATTTAATTTGTTTTGCAACTTCTTCAGCGAAGTTTTCTTCTCTTTTTTGTAATCCTTCTCCTTTTTCAAATCTTACAAATCTTTTTATTTCGGCATTGTTTTGGTTTAATAAATCTTTAACTTTAATGTCTGGATTTTTAACAAATGCTTGGTCTACTAAACAAATTTCTCCATAGAATTTTCCAATTCTACCTTTTACCATTTTTTCAGCTATTTCAGCAGGTTTTCCTTCATTCATAGCTTGTGCTTTTAGAATTTCCATTTCATGTTCTACAACATCTGCTGGAACTTCAGCTTCGTTTAAGTATTCTGGTCTAGCTGCTGCTATTTGCATACATACATCTCTTGCAACTTCTGATGTTCCTTTTGTAAATTCTACCATAACACCAATTTTTCCATCACCATGTGTGTATGTTTCAATTAGTCCATCTGTTTCGAATCTTGCAAATCTTCTAACTGTCATGTTTTCTCCTATTGTAGCAATTTTATCTGTTAGAATATCTTTAATTGTTTTAGTTTCATCAACTAATGCTTTTTGTTCTAATAATTCTTCAACTGTTGCTGGATTTTTTACAGCTATATGTTTTGCTGTATCCGCAACAAATTTTCTGAATTCATCATTTTTTGCAACGAAGTCTGTTTCTGCATTAACTTCTAGTACAACACCTAGTTTTTTGTCTTCTGCTAGGTAGCAATATACTAATCCTTCTGCAGCAATTCTATCTGATTTTTTAGCTGCTTTTGTAATTCCTCTTTCACGTAATAGCTCTGCAGCTTTTTCCATATCTCCATCAGTTTCTGTTAAAACTTTTTTGCAGTCCATCATTCCTGCACCTGTCTTTTCTCTTAATTCCTTAACTAAACTTGCTGTAATCATTTAAAGTTCCCCCTTTTTATATAATTATTCGTTAGTTTCAGCAACTACTTCTTCCATGCTTTTTGGTTCTTCAGTTGCTGGTTCTTGTTCTTGGCTTTCTGATGCTGGTTCTAGGATTTCTCCTTGTCTTCCTTCTATAACTGCATTTGCCATTACATCTGTAATTAATTTTACAGCACGAATTGCATCATCATTTCCTGGAATTGGGTAATCAACATCAACTGGGCTACAGTTTGTATCTACTAATCCTACTACTGGAATTCCTAATTTTTTAGCTTCTAATACTGCTATTCTTTCATTTTTTGGATCTACTACAAATATTGCTCCTGGTAGTTTTGTCATTTCTTTAATTCCACCTAGGTTCTTTTCTAGTTTTTCCATTTCATTTCTTAGAGCAGCTACTTCTTTTTTAGGTAAAACATCAAATGTTCCATCTTGTTCCATAGCTTCTAATTTCTTAAGTCTTTCAACTCTTGTTCTAATTGTTTTGAAGTTTGTAAGCATTCCACCTAACCATCTTTGATCTACATAAAACATACCGCTTTTTTCAGCAGCTTCTTTAACACATTCTTGTGCTTGTTTTTTTGTTCCAACAAATAGAATGTCTTGTCCTTCCTCTGCGATTTCTTTTACGAATGCATATGCTTCGTCAATTTTCTTTGATGTCTTTTGTAAATCGATAATATGGATACCGTTTCTAGCTTGATAAATGTATTCAGCCATCTTAGGGTCCCATCTTTTTGTTTGGTGTCCGAAATGCACACCTGCTTCAAGTAATTGTTTCATTGCAACTACTGCCATTTTTCATTCCTCCTTGTTTTTTGCCTCCACAAAGTCTTCATGCACTTAAAGACACTTATATCCCTTTGGAATTATAAGCACAACTCTAAGCTAAACTATGTGTGCGTATTTTTCAACTTGTATATTATATCAAACTGAAAGCCCAAAGTCAATACTTTGGGCTAAAATATCAAAATTTTTATACATTCCAAAATAGCTTTCCTAAAACTACTTTGAGACATTTAATCAATGTATCGCCTACAAGCCTACATCACTACGTAAAGTGTGGAACGGAAAGAAAATACATTGTTGCTGTCGTCTGTTGAACGGTCGTTGCGGCAGGATGCTGGATAGCCTGGTTGACTGGAACCAAAGCAGTCATAACTGCCGGCCCCTGTCAACTCGAGTGCTTGAAGAACTAGACTCTGTAGTCCATTCCCAGCAATTTCCAGCTAAGTCATATATGTTATTTCTTTTAGTATATTCTGTTACTCCTGTTCCTAATGAATAAGAGTCTTTTTTTGGCTTTTGTGTTGATATTGTAACATCAGTAAAATTTTTTCCATCATCTGTTGAATATTTTCCTGTAAAGTTGAATTGGCTGTTAAAATAATTTCCCCAGCTTGTACTATCTTCATTTATATCTGTTAAACTCATATTACTATTTGTTTCTAATATCCAATTTAATGTTCTATCCCATGCTGCTCCATTTATTAAACTTGCAGTTACATTTGTTTTTCCGTTATTAATTGTTGCTGCTTTTGTTATACTTTCTGTTTGGCTTATATAGTTATATGGGTATTTATTTGCTTGACTTAAAACTGTATCTGCTGTTCCACTGCTTTCTGTTCTTTTGCTTTCACTCCCTGCTTCATATCTTGCTATGTAAAAGCCTCCATATTTATTTACACTATTTTTGTATAATGTTACTATTTCTTCTGCTGTGCCTACATTGTCTATGTACTCCAAAGTCATCGTTTTTACATATATTGGATATGCTGTATCTATTGTTGGATTTTCTCCCACCCCTGGTAAGGATTCCAATATTTCTGTTTCTGTCTTGTTTTCCTCAGTTGCTATTTGTTCTACCATTTTTCTGAACTGCTCCCTAGATATAAAAAAATCTTGTGCATATAATGTTGAAACATATAATAAACTTTCATTTGTTTCCTTTGCTGTCTTTACTGTTAATTTATATTCCCCATTTCTTGTTAGGTTTACACTTTCTATATAAGTTTTACCTGTTGGAGCTGGTGTTTCAATTTCTGTTCCTGTTGGGTCTAATAGTTCAACTGAAGTTATTGGTTCTTCTGCTGTTATTTCTATTTTAATTTTTTGATTTTGCAACACTGGAACCCATACAAATTGGTCTTTTGATGTTTCATCTTCTATAACTACACCTGTATTTTTTTCTCCTTCTACATATTTATATCCAACCGGAATTGGGACTCCATGTTCTATTGATTTTATTTTTGTTCCATCTGCTGTTACTGCTGTATCTTCATGGGTTACTTCCATTTTTATTTTTATTGTTGGTAATGTTTTATTGTTTATATAGTCTTCAATTGAATTATACTTTTTACCATTTATTTCAATTACTCCACTATTTTCTTCTTCAGATGCAGTTTTATATTTATTTACGGTTTTTTCTGCTGTACCTATCAAATTGCTCTTAATTAAAATATTTACACTTACTGCTACTAATATTAGCATTACTATTATAGTAATTATTAATGCTATTAAAGTAATTCCTTTGTTTCTTTTCATTTTCATCTCTCCCTTGTTTTTGTTTAAGGCAATTTTACAATAAAAGATTACAAATTGCAATACAAAATTGCAATTTGTAATCTAAAATTAATATAATTGTAACATTTTTGTAATATCTTTTATTCTAGCTCAAATGCTCCTGTATATAATTGATAGTATTTTCCTTTTTGAGCTATTAGTTCGTTATGGTCTCCTCTTTCTATTATTTGACCATGTTCTAGTACTATTATTGCTTTTGCATTTCTTACTGTTGATAGTCTATGTGCTATTACAAAAACCGTTCTTCCTTCCATAAGTTTATCCATGCCTTCTTGAACTATCTTTTCTGTTCTTGTGTCTATTGAACTTGTTGCCTCATCTAATATCATTACTGGTGGATCGTTTATTGCAGCTCTTGCTATTGAAAGTAATTGTCTTTGTCCTTGTGATAGATTTGCTCCATTTGATGTAAGCATTGTGTCATATCCTTGTGGTAATCTTGTTATAAAATCATGTGCATTAGCAAGTTTTGCAGCATTTACAATTTCCTCATCTGTTGCATTTTCTTTTCCATATTTGATGTTTTCCTTTATTGTTCCTGTAAATAAGTTTGTATCTTGAAGTACCATTCCTAAAGATTTTCTTAAATCTGTTTTCTTAATCTTTTTAATGTTTATTCCGTCATATCTTATTTTTCCATCATTTATATCGTAAAATCTATTTAATAAATTTGTTATTGTAGTTTTTCCAGCACCTGTTGCACCAACAAATGCAATTTTTTGGCCTGGTTTTGCATATAAGGATACATCATGAAGAACCAGTTTATTTGGCTCATATCCAAAGTTAACATGTTCTAATTCAATATGTCCTTTAAGTTCCACATAGGTTGTAGTTCCATCATGGTGTGGATGTTTCCATGCCCATATACCTGTACGTTCTTTTGTTTCTATAATTTCGCCATTTTCTTTTTTAGCATTTACAAGTGTTACATAGCCTTCATCTTGTTCAGGTTCTGTATCTATTAGTTCAAATATTCTACCTGCACCTGCAAGTGCCATAACAACTGAGTTTAATTGATTTGACATTTGCATTATTGGTTGGTTAAAGCTTTGTGTTAATTGTAAAAATGTTGCAATAGAACCTATTGTAAGTGCTCCATTTCCTTTTATTGCAATTGCTCCACCTATTATTGCAACTAAAACGTATTCTAGGTTTCCTAAGTTATTTAGCATTGGCATTAGTATATTTGCAAATTTATTTGCTGTTGTCATGTTTTTGCATAATTCATCGTTTATCTCATCAAAATGAGCTTTTGCTTCTTCTTCGTATGTGAATACTTTTATTACTTTTTGACCATTTATCATTTCTTCAATGTATCCATTAACCTTTCCTAATGTTTCTTGTTGTTTTACAAAGTATTTTCCACTTTTCCCTGCAACTCTACCTGTAATATTTAACATTAAGAATATAAATACTATTACAAATATTGTAAGTGGTATATTTGTAATAATCATTGCTATAAGTACAGCTATAACTGTTGTTGATGATGCTATGAATTGTGGTAAACTTTGAGATATCATTTGTGAAAGTGTATCTACGTCATTTGTATAATAGCTCATTATTTCACCATGTGTATGTGTATCAAAATATTTTATTGGAAATGTTTGCATCTTATTAAACATTTCGTCTCTTATCTCTTTTAATACACCTTGAGATATTCTCGCCATTATTCTTGTATAAATTAGTGTTGAAAGCACACCTGTTAAATACACAAGTGCCATAATTAATATGGCTTTTAAAAGGCCTGTAAATACTGGGTTTGTTTCAAGCAATAATGGTGTAATGTAATCATCTATCAATGTACCTAAAAACATTGAGCCAGCAACCCCTGCTATTGAACTAAGTATAATACATATAAATACAATTGTTAAGTGTTTTTTATAGCTTTTTGTTATATATTTTAGAAGTCTTTTAGCTGTTTGTTTTTTGTTTTTTACTGTTTTAAGTGCCATGCCTGCTCCTGGCCTTTTTCTAGCTGTTTTCATCATTATCGCCTCCTTTTACTTGTGATTCATAAACTTCTCTATATATTTCATTGCTTTTTAATAGTTCCTCATGTGTGCCAATTCCGTTTACTGTTCCATTATCAAGCACTATTATTTTATCTGCATCTTGAACTGATGCAATTCTTTGTGCAATAATTATTTTTGTTATATTTGGTATTTCTTCTTTAAATGCTTTTCTAATTAAGCTATCTGTTTTTGTATCAACAGCACTTGTTGAATCATCTAGTATTAATATTTGAGGCTTTTTAAGTAAAGCTCTTGCAATACATAAACGTTGTCTTTGACCACCAGATACGTTTGTTCCTCCTTGTTCTATATTTGTATCGTATTTATCTGGCAATTCTTCAATGAAATTATCTGCTTGAGCAAGTTTACATGCCCTAACTATTTCTTCATCTGTTGCGTCTTTGTCACCCCATTTTAGGTTTTCTTTAATTGTGCCAGAAAACAACACGTTTTTTTGTAGAACAACTGATACATTATTTCTTAGAGTTTCTATATCATATTGTTTAACGTCTTTTCCTCCAACTTCAACTTTTCCTTCAGTTGCATCATAAAGTCTTGGAATTAAACTTACTAATGTTGATTTCCCTGAACCAATTCCACCAATAATTCCAACTGTTTCTCCTGATTTTATTTTTATATTAATATTCTTTAAACATTCCTTTTTCTTGTTTCCAACATAACTAAATGAAACATTTTTAAATTCTATTGAACCATTTTTAACCTCTTTTATAGGTTTCTTTGGATTTGCTAAGTCTGGCTTTTCTATTAAAATTTCATATATTCTCTCTGCTGAATTTCTTGCCATTGTGCTCATTACAAGTAGCATTGCAAGCATCATTAAGCTTGATAGTAGACGAATTCCATAAGTAATTAAACTTGTAAGTTGGCCAACTTCCAAGTCTACCATGTTTGTTGTTACTATAATTTTTGCACCAAACCATGATATTAGAATTATTGCCAAATACATTGAAAATTGCATAACTGGATTTGTTAATGACATTAGCCTTTGTGCTTTACTAAAGTCTACATATATTTCATTTGAAATGTTTCCAAATTTTTTCTTTTCACTTTCCTCAAGTAAATATGATTTTACAACTCTTATACCATTTGTGTTTTCTTCTACAACGTTGTTAAGAACATCATATTTTTTAAATACCCTTTCAAATATTGGGTGTGCTTTGCTCATAATTACATATAGAGTAATTCCAATTACTGGCATTAATGCTAAGAATATTAGTGCTAGCTTTGCATTAATTGAGAATGACATTATAAGTGAAAATATTAGCATTAATGGTGTACGTACTACTATTCTTGTTAACATTTGAAATGCCATTTGAACATATGAAACATCTGTTGTAAGTCTTGTTACAATACTTGATGTGCTGAATTTATCTATATTTGTAAAAGAAAAATCTTGAATTTTATAATACAAGTCTTTTCTTAAGTTCTTAGCAAACCCTGCTGATGCTTTTGATGCAGTTATTCCTGATAGTATTCCAAAAGCAAGTGATAAAAGTGAAGCTACAACTAGCATTACCCCTATTTTTAATATTTCGTTCATTTGTCCTGCATATATTCCTTTATCTATTAAATTAGCCATAAGAAGTGGTATTACTACTTCCACAATAACTTCAAGTGTAACTAGAAGTGGTGTTAATAAAGCTGGCTTTTTATATTCTCTTACTGATTTTCCTAATGTTTTAAGCATTTCTCTCATTTTATATCTTTCCTTCCATAATATTTTTGCATATAATATTTTAAGAGTTTTTTATTAAAAAACTCTTAAAGTCTATCTTGTATTATACGTTTATTTAAATTTTTAGTCAATATGTTTTTTGATTTTTTTAAGTTTGATTTTTTTATGTAAATGTTGTATAATTAATTTGTAACAATTTTTGTTACGCCTTTGAAGTTTGTTAAATTTCGGAGGCGTTGTCCTCCGAATAATTAAAAGGAGGAACTTTTATGAAGCGTTACCTTTTTCCGTGCCTGGTGTTTGCAGTCATCTTACTCATCTTTGCTGTCTGCATTACCTATGCAGGCTTTAGCATCAGCTGGGTAATCGATATCATTCGTTTGGTATTGATTGCAGACGTTTCTTTTGCCATTGGTTTGATCTTTGGCAGAAAAACTAAACAGGGGGAATAAAGCTTCGAAAGCTGAAGTTTGCGTTTGCAGACTTCAGCTTTTATTTTCAAGCTTTTTTAATGCAAAATTGTTTTCTTTTTCTAATTGTTTTAGACTCTTTTTGGGAGTAGGTAAATCTTCTGGCATTGTTCCGTCCTGCTTGCTTAATTGCTTTTCTAACTATTTTTCCAATTTTATTATGAGTATCACATGCCTGTTTTTCTGTATCAATATTATCTCTTTTCAATCTTGATTCCGTTTGAGTAATGCGAAACAAGTTGGCAGCAAGTTCTTCACTTCCCATATTATCTAAAATATCTTCTCTATATCTTAACCCTTTTCTTTTAGCAATATCATCTGCCGTTTCTCCATTGTATAGACCTTTATATCCAGCATTATGAAACTTATCAAAATTTTTAACTCCTACATTTTTAGCAGCTTGGTTGAGTGAATAGTTTCCTTTTCTTGTTAAGTCTCTTTGATAAAATCTCTTTTCGTCTTCAGTTAATAGGCTATATTCTTTTTCACTAATTTCTTGTCTCCTTGTTTGAATTGCAAAATATGTTTGTGCCAAAGCAATAACTTTCTTTCTGGAATCTCCATTTTGTGCTATCAAATAACAAGCGTAGCGAGTTAATTTGTAGTCAACTTGTTTTCTATAAGCTCCCGAACCTATTGGAACCATTTTATTAACATTAGTAAAATGGTCCAATACAGTAATATCACTATTTTCGCAAGATACTTTTGCTTTGTCTACTATTCTCTCAAAGTTTTGCCAATTCGAGTATTGCAAAACAGACATAAGTTCCCTTGCATACCAAAATTCAACCCCGCTCTCATCAATATGTTTAATATCTTCAAAGGTTTTGTTGTTGTAATTTGTATTATTTTCTAAATTGTTCATTTTCATCAGCTCCTATTTTTTAGAACTTTTGTTTGCTTATTGATTTAAAAATAATGTAACTCTTTCAAGTTACATTTTGGTGGACAGGGATGGATTCGAACCATCGTACTCGTACGAGAACAGATTTCTTACTATTATAGCTTTCGCTACCATTTATTTTAAAATAAACGTTTCTAGTCTGGACTTTCTCTTCATCTTATATAAGATGCCAGGTGTAAAGTCTCTACACTCAAGATTTCTCTTTAGCTCGGGATTATCATCAGCTTACCTGTTAAGACTTCCCCGACTTAGCCTGATTATCACTATGTAATCACTTACATAGGCTGCAAATTTTATCTTAATTAGATTAAGCTTACAGTCTGCCGCCTTTAGCCACTCGGCCACCTATCCATATTCAAATAAAAATGGTGCTCCCTCAAGGATTCGAACCTTGGACCCACCGGTTATGAGCCGGTTGCTCTGACCAACTGAGCTAAGGGAGCATTTCTCAAACGCGAGATTAATTATAAGATATTTTTTGACACTTGTCAATACTTTTTTGCAAAAAAGTTAAAAACTTTTTTTGCATGGCAGGGGTAGAAGGATTCGAACCCTCACAAGCGGTTTTGGAGACCGATGTGCTACCATTGACACTATACCCCTATGAATAATACCCCTCTATATTAACACAAATTGTGTAAATATGCAAGAGGTATTTTTAATTTTATTAATTATTTTTCAGCTCTATAACTCTATAAGTAGTATTGCTCTTGTACCGTCCATATGGCATTCCATACATAGGTCCCGTTCCATCATCACGATAACTAGGAGATCTTTTTTCATCTTTATAATTTCCTCCTCTATAAACCCTATTACTTGTTCCATATGCTTCTGTAGTCCATTCAAAAACATTGCCTTCCATGTCATAGATATTTCTCGAAACATCTCTATATGGTTCTGATGAATATCCTGAATAGTTTACTTCATAGTCGACTCCTCCAGTCTTTCCTGGAACCTTTGTAAATTTAGAACTTGTATGTCCTACATATTCTGATCGGGTAACATCATATGCCTCACTATTTATAAATTCCATAACTTTATCATATGTTATTCCCATAATCATGCTACTTTGTGTACCTACGACATCATTATCAGATGCGTATGTTTTTTGCTTTGCATACATTAAATACCAGTTTGCTTGGCTTATTCCACTATCAGTGCCTGCTATAATTCTTACTGGAGAATTGTCTTGGTTTGTTATATTACTGGTTTCATATCTTCCAACCCAGAACCCCTCTGCTTTATAGATATTCACCGCAGCATTGTTATAATCTTTTTGCAATGTATTTCTAAAATTCGTTGGGTTCTCATATCCATTACCACATAGGTTGCTTATTGTTAGTAAATATCTATATTTTGTTGTTGTTCCTTCTTGAAAAGTTTCGCCATCCATACTTGTTCCTGTACCATCACTATTTCCTGTTACAATATCAGGTTCACGAATTCCTATTCCTGTTGTGTAAACTTCTGTGTAACCTGTTTTATATGTTTCCCCATAATTTGGCGCAAATAATCTTCCAGCCATCTTAGTTGAATTATGAATTGTACATTTAGCAACATTATTTTCTATAACTATATTGCAGGCACCATTCAATGTTGTTTTTAACTGACAAATAAACATTTCGTTTATATCATTTTTATTAACTGGTATCCAAACGAATTGATCAAACTTATTTTTTTCTGTTCCATCCCATGTCACTTCTTCTAGTTCTTCCTCGGAAATTTTATATATTACTAATCCATCATCTATTACTTCTTCTTCGGGAATTCCAGACACAACAAAACCTGCAGGTATCCATGCTCTATCTCCATTAGTATCTATATATTCTGTTGTTTCTGTAACTCTTTGTCCTGGTGGCAATGTTGTTTTTGACATAACGTATTCACTTACTACTGTTTTATTGTTTATTGTAGTTTTCATTGTCAATGTTTGTTTAGTTGGTGTATCAATTACTTCAAAGGAAAGTTCTGTTATGTTTTCAGCAATTTTAATATTATTGTTTAAATACACAGCTTTATCCTCAATATTATAAGTATACGTATTACCGTTTTTGAATTTTATATTATTATTATTTGAATTGCCACTTTCTATTAGGTTGCCTGTTATTTTAGTTTCTTTCAAAAGCTGAACATTTAACTTGTCATGCTCAACATCTTGTGCCGTTTTTACATTTACGTTATTTAGGTTTGATCTAAAATTTCTAGATAGCATTCCTAAAATTCCTAATACTACTAAAGTTAAAATAATATACATTATTAAAGTAATTAAAGTTATCCCTTTATCTTGCTTCATATTTTTTCCTCCTTGGTTTAAAATCTCAACTTTCACGTTAAAATAATATCATTATGATAAAAAAAAGTCAACTATTTTTACTTTTTTTTCAAAAAGTGTTGACAAATTAAAAAAAATTATTTAAAATAGAGAATGTGCTTATCAAAATACAAGTACATACATCTGGTGGATGTAGCTCAGTTGGTTAGAGCGCTGGTTTGTGGCACCAGAGGCCGTGGGTTCGAGTCCCATCTTCCACCCCACGTTAAACAAATAATTTCATATTGGGGTGTAGCCAAGTGGTAAGGCACCAGACTTTGACTCTGGCATTTCGGCGGTTCGAGTCCTCCCACCCCAGCCAGAATTAGCAGTACTAAAAGTACTGTTTTTTTTATGTATAGCAAAAGAAGATGCTCATTGCATCTTCTCTTTTATTTTTATTAATGTATTTAGTGCATCTATTGGTGTTGTTTCATTTAAGTTTATTTTATCTATTTCATGTGCAATTTCTGCAAGCTTATAATTGTAAAAGTCTAGCTGTCCCTCTGGTTGTTTTTTGTTTTCCTGTTTCTTTTGCCCTGTTAACATGCTTTTTCTTTCTAAGCTTCTTAAAATCTCATTAGATCTTTTTACAACAGGTTGTGGAACTCCTGCTAGCTTTGCAACATGTATTCCATAGCTTTCGTCTGTTCCTCCTGGAATAATCTTCCTTAGGAATATTATATCTTCTCCCTTTTCTTTTACAGCTATTGAATAATTCTTTACACCTTCTAATTTACTTTCTAGCTCTGTAAGTTCATGGTAATGTGTTGCAAATAACGTTTTTGCTCCACATTTTTCTTTATCCGTAATATGCTCTACAACTGCCCATGCTATTGAAAGTCCATCATATGTAGATGTTCCCCTTCCAATTTCGTCTAATATTACCAAGCTATTTGATGTTGCTTCTTTTAAAATATTTGCAACCTCCATCATTTCTACCATAAAAGTACTTTGTCCCATACTTAAATCATCTGATGCTCCAACTCTTGTAAAGATTTTATCTACTACACCAATTTTTGCATATGATGCTGGTACAAAGCTTCCAATTTGCGCCATAAGTGTTATTAAAGCAACTTGTCTCATATATGTAGATTTTCCTGCCATATTAGGTCCTGTAATTATTGATAACCTATCGCTATCTTTGTTTAGATATGTATCATTTGCAACAAATGTTCCTGTATCTATCATTTTCTCAATTACTGGGTGACGTCCGTCTTTTATATCTATCTCTCCACTGTTATCTACAATTGGGCAAACATAGTTCATATCTTCTGCAACTGTACTAAAAGATGCAAGTACATCTAACGTTGAAATTATATCTGCAGTTTTTTGTAAACGCACAATGTTTTGTGCAAGTTGATTTCTAATTTCAGTAAATATTTTATATTCAAGGTCTACAAGTTTTTCTTCTGAACCAAGTATTTTGCTTTCTAGTTCGTTTAGTTCTTCTGTTATATATCTTTCTCCATTTGTTAAGGTTTGTTTCCTTATATACCTATCTGGTACTAAATTCAAGTTTGATTTTGTAACTTCTAGGAAATATCCAAATACCCTATTAAAGCCAATTTTCAAGTTTTTAATACCTGTTGTTTCCTTTTCTCTTTGTTCTAGTTCCAAAAGCCATTTTTTACCGTCTGTTGATGCTTTTTTATATTCATCCACTTCACTGTTGAAACCTAACTTTATAATTCCACCTTCTTTTATTGTAATTGGTGGATCTTCCACAATTGCTTTATCTATTAGCCCTGCTAAATCTTCACACGCATCTAAATTTTCTTCTAGTTCCTGTATTAATTCTGACTTGCTGTTTTTTATTATGTTTTTCACATCTGGTAATTGCATTAGAGAGTTTTTAAGCGAGTTTAGTTCCCTACCATTTGTATTTCCATAAGCTATTTTTCCAACTAATCTTTCTATGTCATAAACTTTTTTTAGAGTTTGTTGCAATTCTCCTCTTAAAATACTATCTTCTTTTAATTCTTGTACCGCTTCCAATCTCTTATTTATCTCGTGTGTATCTAATAAAGGCTCTCCAATCCACTTTCTTAGCTTTCTTCCGCCCATTGATGTTGATGTTTTATCTAGCACCCAAAGAAGTGTTCCTTTTTTTCCTTTATCATGTTGTCTTTCTAATAATTCCAAATTTCTTCTAGCTGTTATATCAAGTGTCATGTATTTTTGTAAGTTATAAAATTTTATATGGTTTATATGGTCTAGTTTTATTTTTTGTGTTTGTGTTAAGTATGCTAGTAATGCATTTATCGCAATTGTCTCAAGTTCATAGTTATCCAAAGACTCTATTTTTTTACCTTCATACTCCAAGTTATAATTTTGAAGTAACTCATCTTTTTCAAATTTAAAATTATCGTCTGGATAATTGTTTATATATACATTAAATCTTTTTCTAATCTCATTAATTTCTTCTGTTGAACTAAATAAAAAGCTATTTACAACAATCTCAGCTGGTCCAAATTTTGCAAGCTCATCTAATAGTGTTGCAAAGTTATTGCTTTCTGCTATTTTTGTTGCATAGAAGTCTCCTGTTGATACATCACATATAGCTATTCCAAAATGAAGTCCCTTTTTAAATACAGACATTATGAAGTTATTCTTTTTATCATCTAGCATATTACTTTCAATTACAGTACCTGGTGTTACAATTCTTATAACATCTCTTTTTACCATTCCTTTGGCTGTTTTTGGGTCTTCTATTTGCTCGCATATTGCTACTTTATAACCTTTTTCAATTAGCTTTGAAACATAGTTATCTACTGCATGAAATGGCACTCCACACATTGGAGCTCTTTCTTCTTGCCCACATTCTTTTCCTGTAAGTGTAATTTCTAGTTCTCTTGATGCTAATATTGCATCATCAAAGAACATCTCGTAAAAGTCTCCTACTCTAAAAAATAGTATTGCATCCTTATATTGTTCTTTTATTCCAAAATATTGTTGCATTAATGGTGAAAATTCTGCCATGTTTATCCTTCCTCTTTATTCTAACATTATGTTACGTATTATATCATAATTTTGCTCTTTCAACAATGAGTTTACTATATTTTACATCTAAAGTAATTTTGCTGTAATCTAAATTTCTTTGTTTAAATTACCGTTTGTATAATTTTGTCCTTCAAGTCTTTTTCCTTGTTTATGTATGTTTACTATACTGTTTATTTCTTCTATTGTTTCATCTAAAATATCAATTCTAATTGTATTTGGGTTAAATTCTTTCCACTCTATTGACGTTATTTTTGAATTATATATTAGGTTATTACAGTTTATCCTATCTGTATATATTGGGAATTCAAAGCCCATTCTATCTTTTAGTTTGAATGTTCCATGTTCGCAAGTTCCTGGGCAGTTTTTATATATTCCTATTGCACAGTATTCTGTTGTCATAAGCAATGTTCTACCATATACTATTAGTTCCTTTTCTATATTACCATTTAGGCTTAAAATGGTGTTTTTATCTGTTTCTGGTGATACTGTGTACCTTTCTATTCCTAAGTCTTCAAGTTCCTTTATAGAATGATTATTCATTACATTCATGGTATAGTTTGCTATTGTTTTTAGATTTTTAAATGTCTCTAGTTGTGAAATATTTGATATTACAACTCCAGCTATTTTATATTCTTTTAAAATAGCTTCTATATTTATTTTTTCATAATTACTTTTGCTAATTGCTGGCATAAGTAAATATGTATTAAAGTTTTCAGTAATTTCTTTTACTTGTTTTTTTAGTTTTGGAGCTGTAAAAAATCTTAATGGAATATATATGTTATCTATTCCTTGTAATTTGCTGTATTCCAAGGTTTCGCTCATACTATTTAAACAAACACTTACCCTTGGAGCAGAAATACTTTGTTTTGAGATTATTTCTTTTTCCTCTACTATTTTTCTTGGTTTTCTTATAAATGTTTGTCTTATTTTTTCTTCTAATTCTTGTATTGTTTCTCTCCTTAGTTCATTTATTCCACTTATTTGTGTAATTAGCTTGTCTCCAATTTCAATTTTTATATTTGCTACTTCAAAAACTGTGTTTCCAAGTTTGGATATTTGTTCTTCTATTCTTTCTCTTGTAAGTCCCTGCTTTTCGGCCTTTTGTGGTACTGAACTCGTCTTTATAATTTCTATACCTGTTGTTATGTCTTGCACTTTTAAACTTATTGGAGTATCTTCTTTGATTATTATCTCACAGTTTATTTCTCTTTTTATATTTTCTTTGCTTAGCCTTTGATTTATTTCTCTGTTTAAGTTTATATCAACTGTTCTATATACTTTATCTCCATTATTAATTTTGCCATATATTCTTCCTATTGTAACTGTTTGACCAACTTTTCCTTGTTTTATGTTGTTATTTCCTATCATTAGTTCAGATATTTTACATGTTCCGTCTTTTATGCTAATACTATCTCCTAGGTTTAATTCTTTTTCTAACTTTATTTTTGTATAACCTTTGTTTGGGTTATAATGTTCTACTTTTCCTATGTATATTCCCATGTGATTTGGTTTATATTTATACATCATTTCTTTGCCAAGTTTTCCTTTTAAATAGCCTGTACTAAAGCCTCCACGGTTAAATATTTGCATTAGTTTTTCTTTGTCTTCTGCCTGAACTTTATATGGTTTGTTGCTATTTGCTAAGTCTATATATTTTCTATATACTGATGTAACAATTCCTACATATTCAGGAGATTTCATTCTTCCTTCTATTTTAAAGGATTTTACACCTGCTTGTATTAGTTCTGGCAATATATCTAGTGTGCAAACGTCTTTTGAGCTTAGTAAATAACCTTTATCTACTTCTTTTCCGTTGTTTAAAAGAGCATATGGAAGTCTACATGTTCCTGCACATTTTCCTCTGTTTCCACTTCTACCACCTATAATACTACTCATTAAGCATTGACCTGAGTAGCATATGCATAATGCACCATGTATAAATACTTCAATTTCTATATTCACATTTTTGCAAATATGTTTTGTTTCGTCAACTGAAAGTTCTCTTGCTAGTACACATCTTTTAAAGCCCATCTCTTGAATTTTTCTTGCTCCTTCTAGATTATATACTGTCATCTGTGTACTACTATGTACTTCTAGGTCTGGAAAGCTTTTAATTATAGCCTTTGCTAAGCCCAAATCTTGCACTATTATTGCATCTATTCCACATGTATATGCATATTCTACAAGTTCCATTGCTTTTGAGAATTCATCGTTTTTTATTAATATGTTTAGAGTTAAATTTGTTTTAACATTTCTAAGTTTTGCATATTCTATTGCCTTTTTTAGTTCTTCTCTGTTAAAGTTTTTACTATTCATTCTAGCATTAAATTCGTCAGCACCAAAATATACAGCATTTGCTCCATTTTGTACTGCTGATACTAGTGAATTCCATTCCCCAACAGGAGATAAAAGTTCTATATTATTCATATATTTAATTTTCCTCTCAATTTATTCTTAAATATTATACCACAAAAAAGTGCAAAAAGAAAAGCCTCCCTATTAAGGAGGAGGCTCTTCTGGAAAGAAGTCATCTAAAAATGCATATTTCATTGTATTGTTCATGAAAGCTAAAATAATATTTACCCTTACTTTGTCTTCCTCTATATCGCTTTCAGCATCACTATCGCTCATCGCTTGTGGTATAAATTTTGCTAAATATTTTACTGAAGCAATCTCTGCAAGTTCAACGATTTGTTCTATTAAATACCGAACGTCTTCAGAATTGTCTTTATCTGCTGTTCCTATAATATTTACAAAAGGTGCAACGTCACTTTCAGCACAATAAATATATACATCATGAATACTCATTTTTACTACTCCCCTTCATAAAAATTTTCCACTTCATGATTATATCAAAATAATAGCAAAAAGTCAATTATGTAAATTAATTTCAAGTCAAGAATAAAAAATGCAGAATTCAAGCTTTTTATTTAGCATATTTCTATATATTTTTTTGCATTCTTTATTAAGTTTTCCCTTAATGTTAAAAATAACAGCATATATAATATATTCGTCATACAAATTTATATTTTCTACTCCATTGCTTTCTATAATAGAATAGTCTACTATGTACCTCTTTAAACCTTTAAGTTTCCCACTTAGTTCTAACGCTTTTTTGTTTCTAAATACAGGGTTAATTTTATTCTGAATTGCCTTATATATAGGAACTCCTGCAAATGTTAAAAAGTATGCCAAAAACACAAGTATTCCGAAATTTGATAATTTCATAAAAATAGGTATAGATACTAGCATATATATAATCATCCAAACCATGAATACTTCCATAATAGCAACAATATTAAATTCGCTTTCATTTTTCTTATACACATATCTTTCTTTTTCTAAATCTTCTATTAATAAACTTTTAAAAGTCTTTTTAAAGTCTTTATTATTTAAATCTTTCTTAAATATATATTTTTCATGTTCTGACAAACTACTAAGATCACCTAGTATAGTTATTTTATTTTCACTAAGCTTAATAACTCCATTTTTATGTAGGTTTAGAAGAATAGCTACTACCTCATCTTCAACTTTTATCTTTTTATTGTAACAATAGGAAAGTATTGCAGGGGACTTTGTTTGAAGAATATCTCGATAATATTCATAATTTTCAGTTTTGTATTTTTTTTCAAATTTATTTATCTCATTATTTTCATATATTTTTTGAATAATACCTGCAAATATTCCATCAACAAGAATAGCTATTGACATACTTACTAATAATATAACAAACTTATCATAAATAGGGAAAAGACCTACTGAAATTACATCACGTATAAATCTTATATTTGATATAAAAAAATAGAGAGAAATTGTTGTTACGGCGAATAAGATTATGATACTCCAAGAAATTTTATAACTAGAATCACTATTTTTATATATAGCAATAATAAAAATTGTGACTATAATTCCCATTATAATTGCTAGCATATTTTTAGTTCCTTTCTACTTACTTAAGCAATAATATTTGCAAACTAAATGTCACTTTTTGGTGACCCATACGGGAATCGAACCCATGATTCCACCTTGAGAGGGTGGCGTCTTAACCGCTTGACCAATGGGCCATGTGATAAATTCTAGCTTAAACTAGAATTTATTTCTATGACTTTTTTTAGTATTTCATCTAATCTATTTTCTTGTTTTGTTAAGTAAAGATATCCGTATTAGACCTTCGAATGCTGTTGAATACATGTATTCTGTGTGATTTGCATTTTTTGGTAAATGGTGGTTTTGTGTGTTTCTGCCTCTTCTTACAATTTCTTTTTCTTCGTCTGTTAAATCTTCATAGATTTTTTCTAAAATTTGGGCTTGTGCTCCTGCTTTTACATATTTTATTGCTTCCCTATGAAGTTTATTTGGCTTTAAATTTGTTGTTTCAATTAAGTAGTTTCGTATATGAAGTTCATATACTGCATCTCCAATGTATGCCCATGTAAGTGGCGACATTGTGTTAATTTTTACTAAATTATCCATTTACTTTTTCTAATGTAACCCTTCCTATTTTTCCGGTTCTAAAGTCGTTTAGTATAATTGCTGATACCTTTTCATAATCTATTTCTCCACCTGAAATTATTGCTCCTCTTTTTCTTGCTATCATATTCATTAATTCAAGTGCTTCATCGTCCTCTGGTATTATACTATTAAAATCGTCATCTGTCAATTTATATCTTGCAAAAAGTTCATTTTTATTGTTATTTTTTAAATATTTTATCAAATTATATGCTATTTCGTCTTTGTTGATTAATTCATCTTTTATTGAACCTGTGTATGCAAGTTTTAGTGCTACATCATGACTTTCAAATTTGGGCCATAAAACCCCTGGGGTATCTAATAGTTCTATATTGCTTGAAATTCTAAGCCATTGTTTTTGTTTAGTAACACCTGGTCTATTGCCTACCTCCGCTGATTTTTTGTTTATCATTCTGTTTATAAATGAAGACTTTCCAACATTTGGTATGCCACATATCATTATTCTAATATTTTTGTTTATTCTTCCCTTGCTTGCTGCTTTTTCCATTTCTTCTTGCATTAAATTTTGAACTGCCTTTAAAGTTTCCTTTGTTCCTTTTCCTAAGTTAGAATCTGTTGGAATTGCAATTATTCCTTGGTTTTTAAAGCATTCTATCCATTTTTTTGTTTCTTTTTCATCTGCCAAATCACTCTTATTTAATACTACTATTTTTTTCTTATTTTCTGTAATCTGCTTTATATCTGGGTTTTGGCTTGCAAGTGGTATACGTGCATCTAGTATTTCTATTATTACATCAATTAATTTTAGATCCTCTATTATTTGCTTTTTGGTTTTAAGCATATGTCCGAGGGTACCAGTTTATGTTAGATTTAGTATTTTCTTCTTTATTTTCATTTATCATTTTTTCTTGTCTCATTTTTCTTTTTTTATACATATCCATTATTTATCACTTCCTTTTTTCTTATTAAATATTTCAGCACTAAATCAAAATCTACTTTCATTCATATCATTTCTCTTTGCACCTTTATTTGGGTTCATCTAGTTTCTTTTGTTCTTTGTTTTCTAATTGTTTCTTCTCTCTTTCTAGTTCTTTCAAGCTCTTTTTAGGTGTTGGCATTTCTTCAGGCATCATTCCGCCAATATCTGCAATTGCCTTTCTAACTTTTTTACCAACCTCATAATGTACATCTTTTGCCTCTTTCTCTCCTTGTACATTATCTTTTAAAAGTTTTTGCTTAGTTTGATTTATTCTAAATAAATTAGCTACTAATTCATCTTCATTCATATTATCTAAAATATCTTCTCTGTAACGTAATTTTTTTCTTTTAAAAATATCATCAGCAGTTTCTCCATTATATAATCCTTTATATCCCGCATTATGAAATTCAGCCATATTTTTAACACCAGCAGCTGAAGCAACTTTTTGAAGCGTATAGTTGCCTTGCTTTGTTAATTTTCTTTGATAAAATCTTTTTTCATCATCTGATAAAGAATCATATTCTTGTTCAGTTATTTCCTGCTTTCTTGTTTGAATCGCAAAATATGTTTGTCCTAAAGCAACAACTTCTTTATTTGGATCAGCATTTTGCACTATCAAATAGCATATGTATCTTGATAGTTTATAATCTTTAATAATTTCTTCTTTCCCTTTACCAGTTTTTATTGGCTTGTTAATCTCAACAACCCAATCTTCTTCGCTTGAAATGCTGTTATTTGCTGATAAAACTGCTTTATCTATTACTTTTTGAAAATTTCTCCAGTCTTTGTATTCCAATACTTTTTGTAATTCACGTGCATACCAATATTCATTTCCATAATCATCAATGTGTTTTATATTTTCAAAAGTATTGTTAGAATATTTATTTCCAATTATCTTCATTGCTACCTCCATTTCTATTAATCATATTAAATTTTTCTTTATGTACACACTACCACATATTTTTATAATTTTTTTAGTAAAATATAGTAAATACTCAAAAAGGATTTAGTGATTTTTCCTTTAATTATCTAATATCCTCATCTTTATTTTTTTCAATTAGTAATAAATTTGTCTCCAAGGTAATTTGGCAACAAGTTGTTGCCATTTTTCATCATAAGCATTTTACTCATGAGCATATGTTCCACTATTATTTTCCGATTTAGAAATAATCCTATTGCATTTTTATTATCAAAATATCCATTAATATTTTTTATAGTTAAAATAATATTCTTATTAAAATCATTTTTACGCCAATCATATTTGTCTAACATATTTAAATCTTTAGCTATTTCAATTCTCATAAACTGACTTATAGGTTCAAATTCGTTAGTTATATAGGTCTCATTATTAGGGCTAATATAAAATATATAATTTTTGTTTGAAAGCATATTTTCAAGTTTGTCAATTCTTTTAAGTTTTAATTTTTCAATTAATATATTTTCATTTTTATAGTTATGGTTTACTATGTGAGTATGTGCATGATTTACACTATTAGCATTAATACTATCTTTTAAATTTGGAGTTCCATGTTCGAAAACAATTGGATATTTTTGATAAACCTTTTTAAAAATTTCTCTATATTTTCTTATTAATATTTTATATTCTTCCATTTCATCTATCATTAATTCAGACATTGAGTTAACATGCCTTTTAGTTATTATTAATATATATCCATCTGTTAATGCACCTAATGATGGTGTTATATAAAAATACTTTGTTTCATTTAAAATTGTATTTTCTAATTTAGTTTTATCTATGTTACAAAAAGGACACTTTTCAATTATATCGTTCATTTATTTTACCTCTCCCAGTTCCTTTCTTGCTACATGTTGAACTTCTGTTATTTTATTTAACATATATTCACTTCAAGTTATTTTTATAACTAAATACTTCTTCTATAAAATCATTTATATCTTTTACTTTGTCTTTACCTTTAACCTTATACTCAATATATGATTCTTCAAGATTGCCAGATTTCTTGCTTTTATATTTTTCATCTAGTTTAATCAAATCGTCTTTGGAATTAATTATTCCATTAACCTTTTTATTTTTTGCTCTATAACCCTCTATTGTTATTTTGCCTTCAGTAACTTCATACTTATATGTATTTTCATCATTGTAATATATAGAAACCAAGTATTCCGTACCCGCATCAATTCCTAACATATATGAATAACGCATTGTTCCAATACATATATCATCTTCTTTTATAGTAATATTTTTATAGTTTTTATTACAAAAAAGCCATATGCATATACCTAATATTACTAAGATTATTATTGCTAAGAATATTAAACGTTTCTTATTCACTTTTACTTTCCTCCAAATTTTCTAAATAATTCACCTTTTTTCCATGTTTTTTCGCATATTCTATTTCTGATTTTGTGCTTTCTCCTATATATCCTCCAACATTTATTACATAGATTTCATCTGCCATGTCTATTTTTCTTTTATGCATGTCGTCTAGCATTTCTTTGGTTTTTGTTAAGGTTCCCTCGTCCATGTTTTCCCAGACTTCTGTATCTCCTGAATGTCCGTATAGTCCTACTGATATTACTATATAGCCTTTTAGTGTTAGTTCTTTTTGTACTTTATAAAATTCATCTTTAAACCTTGTTGAACCACATAATGTTACTACTTTATATTTTCCTACCATTGGTTTTCTCCTTTATATTAATAGTTAAGGGCGTATGCTATACGCCCTATTATTAGAATTTGTATTGATTCTGATCTGCTCTATCATCAAAGTTTCTATCATAATCTGTTGTTCCATAGAACCAGTCTGTTTTTTTGTTTTTTGAACTTCCCTTTTTTCCACTACTTAGCCCGATATCCATTATTGCAAGTATTGGTATTATTACTGCAATTATTGATATGAATAGTGTTAAATAATTTGCTGTTTGAGCTTGTCCTGCTGTAATTACTTCTAGTGCTTTATATGCATCAACTCCAAAATACATACATTGTGCAATTAAATAAACTACTGCTCCTATCATTTTTCTTTTTGCAACAAGTATTATACATGCAAAAGTTATAAACAACAATACAACTTCAAATGTTACATCCATAGGAACTATTGGGAATCCTGCGTCTGCTGTAAAAGCTAACATTACAATTAATCTAAATACCCAAAAAACTCCTGCAAATGCTGTAATCATGTAACCAAACATCTTTTGTTCCCCCTTGTAATTTTATTTGTTTATATTTTATACATTATTTTATCAATTGTCAATAATAATTACGTCTCTTTTTAAATTTTTATTATCTATCACACCTAAGCCTAAATATTTGCTATTATTGTAAATTGAATATATTCCATTTTCCAAATCTTCTTTTAGTTTTACCCCATTTAGGAAAAGCATTGTTTTTTTATCATCTAAGTTTATTTTTGGAATATCTTTAAAACATTCTTCAATACTAATTATTTTAGCTTTATCTAAATTTTCTAATGTACATGCATCTTTAATGTCAAATTTATCTACTCTTATTCTTCTTAAGTTTTGCATAAGTCCAACAGTTCCAAGTTTTGTAGCAATATCCTCACATAGTACTCTTATATATGTTCCTTTTGAGCAACTTACTTTAAAGGTTATTATATTATCCTCAAAATTTGATAAAGAAATTTCCATTATCTCTATTTCTCTTGCAGGTATTTCAATGGTTTGTCCACTTCTTGCATATTCGTAAGCTTTCTTTCCGTTAATTTTTATTGAGGAATATATTGGTGGTGTTTGCATTTGTTTACCTAGAAATTTTTGAAGTACCTCCTTTATTTGTTCTTCAGTTACGTTAGGTACTTCTTTTCTTTCTATTATTTCACCTTCAATATCCCCTGTTGAACTTTTTTCTCCTAAAGCTAATTCTGCAATATATGTTTTATCATGTTCGATTAAATACTTAGATATTTTTGTTGCTTTGCCTACAAGAACTGGTAACACTCCTGTTGCATTAGGATCTAAAGTTCCTGTATGACCTACTTTTGAAGTGTTTAATGTTTTTTTTACTACATTTACTACATCATGTGATGTATAACCTTTTGGTTTATCAACAATTATAATTCCATCCATTATTTTTTCCTTATTTTAAATGTTTTTTACATTCTGTTATAATTTTTTCTTTTGCCTTTTCGAAAGGAACACCTGTAATTATTCCACCAGCAGCTCTCATGTGTCCTCCACCACCAAACATTAGGCATATGTCTGATACATTTACATCGTTATTTGAACGAAGTGAAAGTTTAAAAGTATTCTTTTCGGTTTCTCTTAAGAATATTGATATCTCAACACCTTCTATATCTCTTCCAATGTCTACTATGCCATCATGGTCTTCTGATTTAGTATTTTCCTCATCTTCCTTTGTTATGTATGTAAATGCAATCTTTCCATTTTCCAATAGTTCTATTCTATTCATTGCAATTTTTCTTAGTTCGAATTTTTCCTTTGAAACTGTTTGTAATGTTCTTTTATATATGCTTGAAACATTAACCCCTTTGCTTAATAATTCTGCTGCAAATTCAAATGTTTCTGGCTTTACATTTTGATATTGGAAACCACCTGTATCTGTAATTATTCCTGTTAAAAGGCATGTTCCTATATCTTTTGTAATTTCTACACCCAATGTTTTTAATACTGTAATTAATATTTGGCAACATGCTGGTGATGTTGGGTTTACAAAGTTATAGTCTGCAAACATTGTGTTTGCTTCATGGTGGTCTATTTGTATTTTGGTATTTGCATCTTCAAAGTAATTTGCAAAACCATTTAATCGTTTTATATCTCCACAATCTAGCGCTATTGCTAGGTCGTAATTTTCGTTTTTCCCTTCAGCTTTAATTTCATTTGCACATGGTAAGAATTCAAATGTTTTTGAGTATTTTGGTATTATTACATCAACTTCTTTTCCAAGTTGTTTTAAACCCATATACATTGCTAAACTGCTTCCTACTGCATCTCCATCTGGTACTTCATGTGTTAATATTACTATATTTTTACTTTCAAATATTTCTTCCTTAATATTATCTAGAGTCATTTAAACCTCTTTTCTTGTAAAGGGGCAGTTACTATATTTAACTGTCCCTTATACATTAATCTTCTTTTTTATTTTGGTCTATTTCTTTCATTACTTGTTCTAATATTCTGTCTATTTTTTCTCCATAAACCAAACTTTCGTCTAGTTCAAAAACAAGTTCTGGTGTTACTCTTAAATTCATTTTCTCTGCTATTCTGCTTCTTATAAAGCCTGATGCGGCTTTTAAGCCTGCTAGAGTTTGTTTTACATTTTTTGAATTTATAATGCTAACACTTACTCTAGCATATTTTAAATCTGGTGATGTTTTAACTTTTGTAACACTTATCATTCCTGTTACATTTGAATTTTTAACCTCGTAATTAATTATATTACTTAGTTCTCTTTTTAATTCTTCATCTACTCTAGCCATACGGTTAGAATTTGTATGTTTTTGCATTTTGCCTCCTTATTTTATTTGCTCCATAATAAATGCTTCTATGATGTCTCCTTCTTGTATGTCGTTGAAGTTTTCTAATTGAATACCACATTCATATCCTGCTTGAACTTCTTTTGCATCGTCTTTCATTCTCTTTAGAGAAATTAGTTTTCCTTCATGTATTACAACATTATTTCTAAGCACTCTTACTCCTGCATTTCTTGCAACTTTTCCGTTTGTTACGTAGCATCCTGCAATTGTTCCAACATTTGATATTTTGAATGTTTGTCTTACTTCTGCATTTCCTATTATTGTTTCTTTAAATACTGGGTCTAGCATTCCTTTCATTGCTGCTTCAACGTCTTCTATTGCATTGTATATTACTGAGTAAATCTTAATTTCAACTCCATCTTTTTCTGCCATATCTTTTGCTATTGGTTCTGGTCTTACATTAAATGCAATTATTATAGCATTTGATACTTTTGCAAGTGTAACGTCTGATTCTGTTACAGCACCAACGTTTGCATGGATTACTTTTACTTTAACTTCTTCATTAGATAATTTTTCTAATGATTGCTTTACTGCTTCCACAGAACCTTGTACGTCTGCCTTTACTATTATGTTTAGTTGTTTTAAGTTTCCTTTTGAAATTTGGCTAAATAAATCATCCAATGTTACTCTATGTGTAGCATTTAATGCTTTATCTCTTGCTTGACGTTTTCTCTTTTCCATTAAGTGTTTAGCTGTTTTTTCGTCTTTTACTTCATAGAAAGTTTCGCCAGCTTCTGGTACTTCTGTAAAACCTGTAATTTCAACTGGTGTAGATGGTCCGGCTTTCTTTAATTTTTTGCCATTTTCATCTGTCATTGTACGAATTCTACCTATTGTAGAACCAACTAATATTGTATCTCCAACGTCTAATGTACCACGTTGCACAAGCATTGTTGCAACTGGTCCTTTTGCTTTGTCTAGTTTTGCTTCTATTACAACACCCTTTGCTTGTTTATTAGGGTTTGCTTTTAATTCCTTCATATCTGCTACTAATAATACCATTTCTAGTAAAGTATCTATGTTTTGTTTTTTCTTTGCTGAAATTGGAACAAAGATTGTATCTCCACCCCATTCTTCTGGTACTAGGTCGTATTCCATTAATTCTTGTTTTACTCTATCAATGTTTGCGCCTTCAACATCTATTTTGTTTATAGCTACTATTATTGGTATTCCTGCTGCTTTTGCATGGTTAATGGCTTCAACTGTTTGTGGCATTACACCATCATTTGCTGCAACAACTAATATTGCGATATCTGTTATTTGTGCACCTCTTGCACGCATTGCTGTAAATGCTTCGTGTCCTGGTGTATCTAAGAAAGTTATTTCTCTATCATTTATTTTAACTTTGTATGCACCTATTGCTTGTGTAATTCCTCCTGCTTCACCTTCTATAACATTTGTAGATCTTACTGCATCTAGTAATGAAGTTTTACCATGATCTACGTGTCCCATAACTACAACTACTGGTGGTCTTGGAAGTAGGTCTTCTGGTTTATCTTCGCTATCATCAAATAGGATGTCTTCATCTGTTACAACTTCTTTCTTAACTGCTGTAACTCCAAATTCTTGGGCTATAAGATATGCTGTATCGAAATCTATTTCGTTGTTTATTGTTGCCATTATTCCATAACCAAATAGCTTTTTAATTATTTCGCTACTTGTCTTTTTAAGTTCTGCACTTAAATCTTTTACAGAAATTGTTTCTGGTATTGTTATTTCTGTTAATTGGAATATTTTTTGTTTGTTTCTTTCTTCTTGATTATTTGCTTTTTTCTTGTTTTTCTTTCCTCTTGCTGTTGTTAAATCATAGTAATCAAGCATTGTTCCTTCATCTGATAAGCCACGTTCTTGTTTTAAGTCTTTTAATTTATGTGAGCTAAATTCATCATAGTTATTTTTTCTGCTCTTATTTTTCTTGTTTCCTCTGTTGTCGTCATATTTGCTGTTATTTTTTTGCTTATCTATTGCTTTGTTTGCGTATTCTCTAACTGTTTCTTTTTCAACAACATCTGTAGCCATGATGTTTTTGATGTTCTTCTCTATACCTCTTTCATCTAAGCTACGATTTGGTCTGTTATTATATCCACCATTATTATTTCTATTTCCAAAAGGTCTGTTATTATTGTTTCCTTGTCTGTCTCTATTAAAGTTGTTATTTCTGTTTCCAAAATCTCTTCCGTTATTGTCTCTTGGTCTGAAACCATTGTTATTATTGTTATTGAAATTATTATTTCTGTTGCCAAAGTTTCTTCCTTCTTGGTTATTGTTAAATGGTCTTCTTTGATTATTATTATTATTGTTGTAATTATTGTTATAGTTTCTATTATCTCTATTATTATAATTTCTGTTTTGATTATCTCTGTTGTTATTGAAGTTCCTGTTTTGGTCATTTCTGTTAAAGAAAGGTTTTTCTTGTTTTACTTCTTGTTGTGCTACAGGAGTTGGTGTTGGTTGTTGTTTTGGTTCTTCTTGTTTTTGTACTGTAATAGGTTCTTCATGCTTTTCTTCTGCTTTTACTTCCTTTTTTACTTCTTCCTTTTTAGGTTCTTCTTTTTTACCAAATAATTCACTTACTGTTAATGGTTTTGTTGGTTTGTTTCTATAAACTATGTTATAGTCTTTGTTTCTCTCACGTTCAACAAATCCAACATCTTTTCTACGATTGTCTTGCTTTTTATCTTTTTTATTTTTATCCTCACTATCTTCTAGAATTACTTGTCTTCTAATTATTACTGGTTCCTCTTTAACTTCTTTTTTTGGTTTAGCTTCCTTATGTTTTTTTTGTTCTTCTGGTTTGCTATTCCCTTTAAAGCTTTTTTCTATTCTTTCAGCTTCTTCTTCACTTACACCACTTAAATGTGATGAAGCCTCTATTCCAAGTACTTTTGCTTTTTCCAAAGCTTCTTTACTTGTTACTCCTATTTTTTTTGCTATTTCATGAATTTTTATTTTATTACCCATTAATATCACCCCCTATTTGATTTTTAGCTGTTAGTTTGATTTTTTTGTTCGTTACCAATAATTACACCCCTTATATCTTCATAAATTTTTTGGTCTATATTACTTTTTAGAACTTTTCCAATTCTATTTGTTTTAATAACCTTATTTAAGCATTCTATATTATTACAAATATATGCGCCTCGTCCATCTAGCTTACCTGTTTTATCTACAAGAATTTCATTATTTTTGTTTTTAACAATTCTTATTAACTCATATTTGTCTTTTTTTAAGTTACATGCCATACATTTCCTTTGAAATGCTTGTTTCATATTATTCATCATTTCCTTCTTCTACAGTTTTTTCTTCGTTTTTCTTGTTTTCTTCGTATGCCATTAACTCTCTGAATTGTGTTTCACTCTTTATATCTATTTTCCAGTTTGTAAGTTTTACTGCTAATCTTGCATTTTGTCCGCCTTTTCCTATTGCTAATGATAATTCTTCATCTGGAACTATTACTTGTGCAAATTTTTCGTCCTCTTTAATATCAACAGCCATTACATGTGCTGGTAATAATGCTGCACATATAAATGTTGCTGGGTCTTCGCTCCATTCAATAACATCTATTTTTTCGCCATTCATTTCGTTTATTATGTTTTGAATTCTTATTCCTTTTGCTCCTACACAAGATCCAACTGGGTCTATATCTGGGTTCTTTGAATATACAGCAACTTTGCTTCTATAACCTGGGTCTCTTGATACTGCTTTTACTTCTATTAAGCCTTCATATATTTCTGGTATTTCTAGTTCAAAAAGTTTCTTTATAACATCTGGGTGGCTTCTTGTTACTAGTACTTGTGGTGCTCCTTTTAGCCCTTTTTCTACACTTAAAACATATGCTTTTATTTTATCATTTACATGATAGTGTTCTGTTGGTATTTGTTCTTTTAAAGGCATAATTCCTTCAAGTTTTCCTAAGTCTAATACAACTGTTCCTTTATCTGCTTTTTGTATTATTCCTGTTACTATTTCGCCTTTTCTATCATTGTATTCGTCAAAAATCATGTTTCTTTCTGCTTCTCTTACTTTTTGAATAACATGTTGTTTTGCAGCTCCTGCAGCTATTCTTCCAAAGTCTTTTGGTTTTGTTTCAATATTTATTATATCTCCAATTTTTGCTTTCTTTTCAATCTTTTTAGCATCTTCTAAAGATATTTGTAATTGACTATTCTCAACTGTTTCTACTACTTCTTTTTGTGCATATACATGAATTTCACCTGTTTGACTATCTATTTCAACTTTAACATTTTCAGCTGAATCGAAGTTTTTCTTGTATGCTGCAACAAGTGCTACTTCTAGTGATTCTAATAAATAATCTTTACTAATTCCTCTTTCTTTTTCTAATTCGTCAAGTGCCATAATTAATTCTTTGTTTTCATTACTCTTCATTTTTCTTATTCCTCCCTTTAATTCCAATCAAACATGGTTTTTATTTGACCTATGTTTTGTCTTTCTATTTCAAAAATTCCATTTTGCGTTTCTAAACTTATAATTGTTTCTGAATAGTCTTTTAAAATACCTTCATATTGCTTTTGCCCATTAAATGGTTTGAAAAGCTTTACTTGTACTTTAGCTCCAATATTGCATTGTAAGTGTTTATCCTTTTTCAAAACACGTTCTACTCCAGGTGAAGATACTTCTAAGAAGTATTGATCTTTGATATAATCCGCCTGGTCTAGAATTTCATTAATATTGTTGCTTACTAATTCACAATCTTCTAATGATATGCCTGTATCTTTATCAATATAAACACGTAAATAATAATCTTTTCCTTCTTTTACATATTCTACATCATAAAGATTATACCCTAATTCTTTAATCTTAGGCTCAATAAGGCTTTCAACCTTTTCTTCAATCTTTGCCAATTTTCATTTCTCCTTATTCTCAAAAGTTAAGAGTGGGCTTTGCCCACTCTTTAAGTAGTTTTATTTAATTGCTATATTAATATACCACACTTTTCTTGAAAAATCAAGAGTTTTTAAGGAATTTTTAATTATTTGTGGTGTGATTTTAGCTAATTTTTATTTTCAAGTTATTCTCCCTTTGTAACCTTTTCACCACCAGTAGCAATTATCTCATCTAACATACTTGATTTTCCTTTTACTATTATTCCAGAACCACTTGTACCTGCGCCACTAAAACAATTGTTATAATCTTCTGGATCAGCATCTATAATAATAGTTCCTTCTAAGCTTACACAATCTGAAAAGCAATAATTTATGTATTTCACTGTAGAAGGAATTTTTGTCCCCTTTTTTAGATCCATACATTTTTGAAATGTGGATGCCATTGATATTACTCCATATGGTATTTCTGGGGCTTCTTTTATTATAGTTCCGCCACCTCCTCCTGAGCCGAAAAGAAAATCAATATTTTTCAATTTTTTATCATATATACTGCCACAAAGTTCACCATATTTTTCTTTTTCCCTATCTATGGCTTTTGCTCCCCATCCATCTAATGCTTCATCATTATCCCAGCCAGTTCCAAATGGATGAGTATAATATTTTTGATTGTAATGATATTCATAATCCCCATACTTAACTATGTCTCCCATTTCAAGATTATTTATATCTCCTGGAGTTGTTCCATCTGCTTTTGTGAATTCTACATTTGGTGTATCTGCCGTTATGGTAAGTCCTTTATATTCTTTGGATGCTTCAATATATTCTTCTATTGAATTGTATTTTTCTCCATTAATAACTGTTTTTTCTTTCCTTTCTTCCTCTGATGCCGCCTTATACTTGTCTACAGTTTTTTCTGCTGTTCCCATTAAGTTACTTTTAATTAAAATATTTACACTTACTGCTACTAATATTAGCATTACTATTATTGTTATTATTAACGCAACTAGCGTTATACCTTTGTTTTTTCTCATTTTCAATTTACTCCTTTTCTTTTAAACTTTAATTTTTTGCACTTTGTAGCCAAACGCAGGGGTTATATATTTTTTTCGAAAGAAAACAATCGAAGAATCAACGGCTTCACTCATGACCCTCGTAGCCATTTCGATTTTTTCTTGAGAACAAAACATATATAACTCCGACGAGATTGGACGGTCATCCTTGTACAAACTTAATCACTATACAAGACTAGCTTTAAATACAACAAAAAGAGACGGACTTATCCATCTCTTGCAAACAACTTTAATAAAGCATATGGGAATATGCTTGTTTTATTTTCTAATGAACATAATGTGTGTGTGTGTGTGTACAGCCACAAGGCTTACAAGGTTTATGTTCATAATACTTTCCTCCTTTGTTCTTCTTTTCTCCTGCCAATTTCAAATTTGGCTCTACCAACTTAGCATCATTCTATAACAAAAAAATACAAATTGCAATATATTTTTGCAATTTGTAATATTTTTGTAATATAAAAACTTCAGTCTCACACAAATATACTTTTTATTATTCCATTTTCTATACTTACGCTAAATATATTTTTTAGTATTATAAGCACTATTGGTCCTACGAATAATCCGAAGCACGCCTATTATTTTAAAACCAGTATACATAGCAAGTAATGTAAATATTGGATGTATTCCAATTTTTCCACTTACAATTCTTGGTTCTAAAAGTTGCCTTGCTATTAATATTATTGCAAAAATTACTATTATTGCTATTCCTAGGTTTATATCTCCATTTAATGCCTCTATTATTGCCCAGGGTACCATTACTGTACCAGAGCCTAGTATTGGAAGTGCATCTACAAAGCCTATTGCTAGTGCTGTTAAAAATGGATATGGAACGTTAAAGTGGAAGATTTTTAGGATATATAAACCAACTAATACTATAATAAAGGAAATTATAATTAATATTGCCTCTGCCTTTAAATAATTTCCAAGCTCTCTTACAATGCTTCTAGTATGTGTGCCAATTTTCTTTGCCCATTTGTGTGGTAGTTGATGTTCTATTGTGTCTGCAATATATATTTTATCTATACATATAAAATATGTTGCAAGTAAAGTAATAAATGTATAGATTGCAATTGTAGGAATTTCTGATATTATTTGTGTTGCTTTTGTAAGTACTCCTGAAACATAATTTGTTATAAAGTTAACTACTTTATCGCTAGAATTTTCTAGAATAGTCGCAACTTCCATTGGTAATTTTGTATTTCCTGTCTTTATACTTCCTATATAATTTTTTACTTGGTCATACATTAGCTGAATGTAATTGTTTAGGCCTTTTAAAAGATTTGAACTCTCTGTTATTAATGTAACTATTCCCCAAACAAGAAGTGCAAGTATTATTATAAAGATTATCACTATAACCATAATTGCACATTTTTTTCTTTCAAGCTTAGTCCTCCTAGATAATCTTTTTATAAGAGGTTCCACAAGAAGTGATATTACAAAGCCAATTAAAAATGGCATATAAAAAATTGCTAGTTTAAATGATAAAAATATTAAAACTAGTGAGAATATTAACATTAATATATTCTTTGTAATTCTTGTCCAATATCCAACATCTATAATCATTAAACTTCTCCTTATGTACTAAAATGAAGGCTGGAATTTAAACCCAGCCTTTATGAATTTTCTTCCTAATTTTATTATTTAATTTTAAAGAAAATTTATACATTTATTTTTTAATATGGTCTCCATGGTGGTTGCATTGGTCTTGGTGGACGTGGTGGCAGTGGCATAGGTGGTCTTTGATTTCTTCTTCTTAACAATTCTCTTAAAATTAAAATTTGAATTAAATCTCTTAACATGAAGTTTTGCTGTCTTGTTTCCCCTCTCATTTCTGGTTCTTTTGCATTTGGATTTCTAACATCTCCATTTTTTAGAATTGGTCTTTGTGCATTTACGTTTTGGTTTGGTCTTTCTACTGGTTCAACATTCATGAATACTTCGTCAGTCATGCTATTTATTAAGTCCACTGTTATTTCTCTTTGGCTATTCTGCGTGCAAACTCTACATACCATTGGATATACAATTCTATATATATCTGGATACATTGTTTCTATAATTTCTGCAGATGTATTTCTATTTTGATTGTTTATATAGTTTGTATCATAATAATAGTTATCATAAGAATTTGTATAAATATTGTTTGGTATTTGGCTATAGCCTAAAACACTTCTCATATATTCTTCATAATCCATTATCTTCCCTCCTATAATCTATTTTAAGTATATGCATTGAGGATCAGAAAAAGTACAAAAAAATAAAGAGACTAAAAAAGTCTCTTTATCTATTCAAAATTACTTCTACATTATCAAGCACAATGGTTGGAATTCGTGTAATGCCATTATTTTTGGCAAACATCAGTTGAATGAAACCATCTAGCAGATAGTTGTTTCTATCTACTATTATTGGATGTGGCAGATGACCAAATTCTTGGTAAAAAGACTCTGTCTTTTTGTATCTCTTACCAAGATAGCTCTCAGACATGATAAAATTCACTAAAATATTATCTATCTTTCGAGTTGTTATCCACTCACGTGGTAAATAATAACCCTTCTTTCTTTTTTGCCGCATATTACTTGCCAAGAACCGCTTCTTTATTTCGCCTTTTTGCTTAGATGGTGCTGCTAGCCAGTTTCTGTACTGACGTTCCGTCAGGTTGCCTTTATGTCCATTACATTCAGAACATGTTGGTGCAAGGTTGTTTGTGATATACGGACCGCCCAAATCTTGTGGATATAAGTGGTCTATTGTAATATCACTGTTTGAAAGTTTCCGCCCACAATACCAACAATTTTTACCTTTGATGGCTATTGTAAGCTCATTCATAAAACTATGTGAATACGCCCCTGGGAGTATCTTTAAAACTCCATCCTCCATTTTTGCTTTACTTTCATAGTTGAACTTTTTGGGTAATTCGATAATCATCTAATTTACCTCCTACTATATTAAATATTCTTAAATATTATATACTAGTTTTACATAATTTTCAACTATTTTTCTTCGTTTGGTTTTTATACACAAGTTTCATTGATAATTTGTCTGGCGATATTTTGCTTAAAAAACGTAATACTTTTATTTTAAAACCTGGTACAATTACAAGTTTTCCTTTTAAAGCTTTATCTATTCCATATTTTGCAACATATTCACTAGATAATGCTTTTATACTAAAGTGTACATTTGCAACATTATTAAAATTTGTTGCAACCGGTCCTGGGCATAATACACTTACCTTTACATTAGATTTTTCTCTTCTCAATTCTTCATATATGCTTTCTGTAAGTCTTAATACATAAGCCTTTGAGCTATAATATGCAGCCATAAGTGGTCCTGGTGCAAAGCCTGCTATTGATGCAACATTTAGAATTCTTCCTTCATTCTTGGCTACCATATCTTTTAAAAATAGTTTTGTTAAAGTATGCACTGCTGTTATGTTTGTATTTATAAGGTTCACTTCTTTTTCTAAATTTGTTTCTGTAAATTTTCCAAACACTCCAAACCCGGCATTATTTATTACAAAATCTATATTTTCATTTTTAAGTTCTTCATATAGTTCTATACACTTTTCTTTTGTTGATATATCCTTTTCAATTATTTCTACATTTTCTCCTAATTCTTCTTTTAAGTTTGATAGTTTCTCTTTGTTTCTTCCAATCGCAAAAACCTTGTATCCTAGTTTTACCAAATATCTTGCCATATCACGTCCTATTCCCGAAGATGCTCCTGTAACTAATGCATTCATTCCATTTCCTCCTTTTGCTATACATTATACCATATTTTATATAAAAATTACTTTTTTTCTTGACGAATTTTATTATTCATTGTACAATAGTTTCGGGTGTTGATTAATGAAAGAATTTAAATTGGATTTTTATGATAAAACTAGCTTAAAAAGCTATAACCTAGATGAAAGCATGAGATATCAACTTGCAATGCTTGGCAATTTAGATGTTTTTACAAGAAAACATTCTGAAAATGTTGCAAGCGTAACTTGTAGAATATGTGAATATTTACACATGAAAGATTACTTCATTGTATATTGTACATTATGTGCATACTTGCATGATATTGGCAAACAGTTTATTCCTCCAGCAATATTACAAAAACCTGCTGCTCTTACTACTGAAGAATTTGAAATAATGAAAACCCACACTACAATAGGTCATGAAATGTGTATGAGGGATGCAAAGTTACGCCCATACGCAGATGGTCCTTGGTGTCATCATGAAGGCTTAGATGGATCTGGCTATCCTCGTGGGCTTACATATAAAGAAATTCCATTAGAAGCCAAGATTATTCGAGTTGCAGATGAGTTTGATGCTATAACAAGTAAAAGGCAATATAAAACACACATTGGAGTTACTGAAACTCTAAATATACTGGTAAGTGAAACTAAGCCAGCAGAAGGTCAAAAATATGGAAAAGTTGAACCAAGATTTGTAAAAGCTTTAATTAAGGTAATCGCTGATGATGTAGAATATGAACTTTATAATGTAGGATTATATGTTGACTACCTAAAGGAAGAAATAAAAAGACTTGAACAAATTGGTAATTACATAAAAAAAATGAATACTACTCACAGCGAAACTGATAAAGCTTATTATTATGGTGTAATAAAAACCACTTTTCAACCTGGAGAAAATCTAGAAAACTATGAACAAGTTCTTTTAGAATACAAAGAAGCTTATGATACTCGTAAACAAGGAATGGCAGATTTAGCAGTAGAATTAAAAACAATTAAAAAATTGAAAGTATAGTAACAAAAGAATGTAGATTTTATTTTCTACATTCTTTTACTATCTGTTTTAAATTGTTTACAAGATAATCTACATCTTCTTTTGTGTTTTCTTTTCCAAATGTAATTCTAAGAGATCCTTGTAAATATTCCATTTCTGTTCCTATTGCTACCAAAACATGTGATGGAGCCGTTGAGCCCGTATTACATGCAGAACCTGTTGATGCACATATTCCCTTTTCATCTAGCTTTAATAATAAGTCTCCTCCATCTACTCCTTTAAATGAAAAGTTTGCATTCCCTGGAAGTCTATTTGACCTATCTCCATTTAGCATTGCATCTGGAATTTCATTTTCAACTCTTGAAATATAATAATCTCTTAAACTTTGCAAGTGTTCATTGTAATTATCTATTGTTTTATACGCTATATCAATAGCTTTGCCAAGCCCTACAATTCCTGCTGTGTTTTCTGTACCTGCTCTTTTATCTTTTTCTTGATGTCCTCCATCTTGTAGTTTTTGAAATTCTATTCCTTCTCTTACATATAATGCACCAACGCCTTTAGGTCCATAAAATTTATGAGCAGACATAGATAAGCTATCTATATTCATTTTTTGCACATCTATCCTAATGTTTCCAATAGCTTGCACACTATCTGTATGGAAAATTATATTGTGCATTTTTGCAATTTTTCCTATTTCTTCTATTGGTTGAATTGTACCTATTTCATTGTTTGCAGTCATTATTGTAATTAGTATTGTGTTTTGAGTTATAGCATTTTCAAGTTCTTTTAAAAGTATTCTTCCATTTTTATCTACATTTAAATAGGTTACGTTAAATCCCTCTTGCTCTAACGTTTTGCAACTATTTAAAACTGCATGGTGCTCAATTTTACTTGTTATAATATGATTTCCTTTTACTCTATTTGCTCTTGCAATTCCTTTTATTGCTATGTTGTCGCTTTCACTTCCACAACCTGTAAAATATATTTCCTTTGGGTGTGCATTTATTGCTTTTGCTACCTTTTCTCTTGCTTCCTCAATAGCTCTTTTTGCTCTCCTTCCAACCCCATAAATTGAAGAAGGGTTACCATATTCTGTACTAAAAAATGGTAACATCTCTTTGAAAACCTCTTTGCTCACACCTGTGGTTGCAGCATGATCAAAGTATTTTATATTATTCAAACAAATTCCTCCCATACTAAGTTTGCTAAATCAATTCCTTTTTTAGTTAATTTTATATAGTTTGTGTCTATTTCTATTAATTTATTCTTAACTAATTTATCTAACTGTTCTCTATATATGTATATGGGATTTGATATAAATTTGTTCTTAAATTCTTGAATATTTACGCCTTCTATTTTTCTTAAACCAAGTAACATGTATTCGTTTTGTTCATCTTCTATGTTTTGAATTTCATGAATTTCTCTATATTTCTTAAAGTCTTCTAAGTATTTTTGTAAATTTGAAGTATTTGAATATCTTGTTTTGTTCATGTATGAATGTGCAGCAAGTCCAACTCCTATATATTCCTTTTGTTTCCAACAATCTGTATTGTGTTTAGATGTAAAGCCTTCTCTTGCAAAATTTGATATTTCATAGTGCTTAAAACCAGCATTTTCTAATGTGTTTTTAACCAGCCAATACATTTTTCTTTCTTCCAATTCACTTGGCTGTTCTAAAGCCCCTATAGTTACTTTTCTTTCTAATGCTGTTCCTGGTTCAAGTATTAGCGAATATACAGAAACGTGTTTTGGTTTTAGCTTAATTACTTCTTCTAAAGATTTTTGCACATCTTCTAGTCTCTGGTTTGGTAAACCTATCATTAAATCTATGTTTATATTGTCAAAGCCAACTTCTTTGGCCAATTTATATGTTTCTAAAAATTGTTCAAATGTGTGAATTCTGCTTATTTCTTGTAGTATTTTATTATTTGTGCTTTGCAAACCTATGCTTAATCTATTTATTCCTGCATTTAGGTAATCTTTAAGCTTTTCTTCTGTAACTGTTCCTGGGTTTACTTCTATTGTAATTTCTTCTGCCTCATCTTTATTTATTGATTTTAAAACTTCTGTAATATACTGGCTAGGTATAAAAGATGGTGTGCCTCCACCTATGTATATTGTTCTTATTTTATATTGTTCTAAGTTTTCCTGCTTGATTTCCTCTAATAACTTATTTATATATTTATCAATTATATCTTCTTTATTTGAAAATGATACAAAGTCGCAATAGTCACATTTGTGGGCACAAAATGGTATGTGAATATATAGACCTATTTCTTTTTTAATCATTTTTTGGTTCCTCTGAAATTTTAATAATTTTATTTAATCTGTGGCTTACTCCTGATTTGCTTAAAGGCTTTTCTAATAATTTTCCAATTTCATCATAAGATAAATCTGGGTTTTTAAGTCTTAGTTCTGCAATTTCTTTAAGCTCATTTGTAAGTAGGTTAAACTTATGTTTCCTTTTTAGCTCTTTAATTGCAATAATTTGACTATTTGCAGCACTCAAAGTTTTATTCAAATTTGCAGTTTCGCAATTTACTATTCTATTCACATTATTTCTAGCTTCCTTTAAAACACGTGCTTCTTCAAATCTTAGGACTCCATTATTTGCACCTATTAATGCTAGGAAGTTAACAATATCTTCACTATCTTTTATGTATGTAATATATCCTTTTCCTTTTTTAATTACCTTTGAATTTATTTCAAAATTTTCCAAAAGGTTTGCAAATTCTGTTGCATTTTTCTTTGTTTTAAATAAAATCTCTAAATGATATTCTTTCTTAGGGTCTGCAATAGAGCCAGACTTAATAAAGGCTTCCCTTATTTGAAGTCTTGCAATTTGTTCTTCCTGTTTTAAATTACTATTAACGTCCCACATTTTTAAACTTAATAATTCATCTCTTACATCTGTTGCAAATGACATATGATTTCTCCTATTAATTAATTTATTTATAGATAGATTAGTAAATTATTAAATGAATTAAGAAATTTGTTGAAAATATCGAAAGGAAAAATGTCTATATTTATTCAACTTCTTTTGACCAAAGTCCATGTTTATTACAAAAAGAATAAATTATACTTCCTTTAACATATGGAAATACTACACTTGCTTTTTCATTTGGTAATAAAAATTTCTTTATGATTTTATTGTCTGATGACATTGCAATCCATTCTATAAAATGTTCTTCTTCCATGACATGATTTACATTTACAATTATATATTCTTCTATAATTTCATAATTAGGTACATGTTTTTCAAAAGCTGCATCTACGCTATTGGGAACTAATTCTATCATTTCTTCACCACAGCATTTAATATTACAGTTATTACATGTACAATCTTTTACAACTTCAATTAAAGCTTGACATTTAGAGCATTTTTTTATTACTAATTCTTTTTTCATAAAATTCCTCCATTTTTAATTTTTTAAATATACATTTTGCTTCTGGAGCTTACGACGGGAATCGAACCCGTGACCTCTTCCTTACCAAGGAAGTGCTCTACCGACTGAGCTACGAAAGCATTTTTTGTACTGTTACATTATACTATATATGCTATGCTGTGTCAATGGAAAAACCCACTTTTGAAATAGATTTTTGTTCCAAAAGTGGGTAATTTATATTATAATGCTTTTACCATGCAAAGTTCTTTGCATGTCTTTTCTTCCCAATAAGATGCTTGAACTTCTGCAATATGCTTTTTTCCTAGTAATAGCATTAGTACTCTAGATTGCCCTATTCCTCCTCCAATGGTATATGGTATTTCAGCTTTTAAAACTTCTTGGTGATAATGAGTTTTTAATCTATCTTCGCATTTTGCTTTTGCTAGCTGACTTTTTAGAGCCTCAGCATCAACTCTTATTCCCATTGAAGATATTTCTATTGTTTTAGATATTGATTTATCATAAATTAATAAATCTCCGTTTAACTGCCAATCGTCATAATCCGGACTTCTCATATCATGCACTTTTCCTGATTTTAATTTATCTCCAATTCCTATTATAAATACTGCCTTCTTATCTTCGCCAATTATTTGCTCTCTTTCTTTTGGAGTTTTATCTGGATATAAATCCTCAAGTTCTTGGCTAGTTATAAAGTATACTGATTTTGGCAAATCATAACTCAAATATTGATATTTCCCTTTTACATATATAGCTGTTTGTCTAATTGCTTTATATATTGCTCTTACTGTGTCTTTTAGATACTCTAGGTTTCTATCATTTTTATCAATTACTTTTTCCCAGTCCCATTGCTCAACATAAAATGAATGAATATCATCTACTATTTCATCCTTTCTAATTGCTTTCATATCTGCATATAAACCTGTATGCATTCCAAATCCATACCTACCGTAAAGCCTCTCTTTTCCATTTCGCAAGTGAATGTATTATTTCAAATTCTTCTTCACCCTTTTTAAAACTTATTGGTTTTTCAACCCCTGATAATTGATCTTGTAATCCTGTTGAACTCTTTAAAAATAATGGTCCTTGTGCTTTTGTTATTCCAAGCCTTACCTCTAGTTGTCTTTCAAAATATTTTTTTGTTTCGTCTATAGCTTTTATAGTTTCATAATAGCTAAGTTCTTCTTTCATATTAACCCCTTCTTTCTTTAAATTTCAAATAAATAAAGTGTTCACTTTCCCCCTTTCATATTCAAAAATACCAGTATTCTCCTATACTAAGGACGAATACTGGTATCCGCGGTGCCACCTTATTTATTATTAAAGGTTTTAATATCTTTAACAATCCCTTTTTTGCTCTAACAAGCATAGCAATTTGATAACGGTTTGCTTCCGGACTAGTCTACTAAGATTTACTTTTCGGTAGTCTGCTCCGAGGTGTTCTTTCACAATACTTTTATAATTACTTCACACTATACGTAACTCACTGATATAAAATGTAAGGTTACTTTTCCTCTTCAATGCATTTTTACTATGATAACATATTTTTTACTTCATGTCAACATTATATGTTACTTTTTTAGATATTATATTATTTTTCCAAAATTATTGTTACTGGTCCATCATTTAATAAGCTCACTTTCATATCTGCTCCAAATATGCCTGAACCAACGTGTTTTACCTCTTTTGCACATTGTGCTTTGAAGTATTCATATAACTCATTTGCTTTTTCTGGTGGTGCAGCATTTACAAAACTAGGTCTGTTTCCTTTTTGGCAATCTGCATAAAGAGTAAATTGTGATACTACTAAGATTTCTCCATCTATATCTTTTACTGATAAATTCATTTTTTCGTTTTCATCCCTAAATATTCGTAAATTACAAACTTTTTTTAATAGTTCATCTGCATTTTTAGTTGTATCATCTGGTCCAACTCCAAGTAGAACTAATAAGCCTCTGCCTATCTCTCCTGTAGTTTTTCCATCAACCTTTACATCTGCATTTTTTACTCTTTGTATTACTGCTCTCATAATTTGTTATCCTTTCATTTATGTTTTAATGTATTTTGTATTCTATATTTTCCATAAAATCAAATAGTTCCTTTACTGCTTTTAGTGTTACTATTTGCTGTTTGGGGTGTGGTCCTTTTTCGTTTTTATCTACTAGTTCTCTTGAATAGCAATTTTTATCCAGCTTTGAAAGAAGGTACCTTTTGCCCATATATGTGTAGTATATTTGATATCCTTCGTTTAGTTCTTTCCATAGTCTTTCAAATGTATATTCTTCCATTTGCATGTTCCTTTCAATCTATTTTATCATTTCATCAAACTGTGCCTCAGTAATTACTGGTATTCCTAAACTTTGTGCTTTGGCCAGCTTACTTCCTGCATCTTCTCCTGCTAGTACATAAGATGTTTTTTTAGATACAGAGCCTGATGTTTTGCCTCCAAGTTTTTCTATAATTTCACTTGCCTCGTCTCTTGTGAAATTTTCAAGCGTTCCTGTAAGTACGAATGTTTTACCTAAGAATCTATTATCAGTATTTTCATCTTCAATCTCTCGCATATTAACCCCTGCGGCTTTTAATTTTTTAAGCAAATCGTTCGTTTGGTCTTGCATGAAAAATTCTCTTATACTATTAGCTGTTATCTCGCCAATCTCATCAACAAAAGTTAATGTTCCAAAGTTTGCCTTTGCTAAATCATCCATTGTACCAAATCTTTTTGCAAGTATTTTAGCTGATTTTGCTCCAACCTGTTCTATTCCTAATGCTGTAATTAATCTATCTAAATTGTTTTCCTTGCTTTTATTTATATTATTTATTAATTTTTCTGCAAATCTTTTGCCATCCTTTTTTAAGCTTGCAACATCTTCTACTTTTAAAGAATAAATGTCCGCAATATTATGAATTAGGCCTTTTTCGTATAGTTGCTCGATTACCTTTTCTCCAAGTCCATCAATATTCATTGCTTCTTTTGAAGCAAAATGCTCTATATTTCTTAAATTTCTTGCAGGACATTCTATTCCTATACATTTGTTAACAGATTGCCCTGGCACACGAATTACCTCTCCGCCACAAACAGGGCATGTTGTAGGCATTTCGAAATCTTTCTCTTCTCCTGTTCTTTTTTCTACTACTGCACGTACAACCTCTGGAATTACATCTCCTGCTTTTTGTATTATTACTCTGTCTCCAATTTTCAAATCCTTTTCTTTAACAAAATCTTCATTATGAAGTGTTGTTTTAGATATTTTTGAACCTGCAACAATAACTGGTTCTAGTATTGCCATTGGTGTTATTGCACCTGTTCTTCCAACTTGGCAAATTATATCTTTTAAAACTGTTTCTTTTTGCTCTGGTGGGTATTTATACGCCACAGCCCATTTTGGAGTTTTAAATGTTGTTCCAATTTTCTCTCTTAAAGCTAAATTATCAACTTTTACAACTGCTCCATCTATTCCAAAGTCAAGATCTGGTCTCATTTCTCCAATTTTTTCAATTGCATTTTTGACTTTTATTATGGTGTCACATGGGATAAGAACTGGGTTTATGTTAAATCCTATACCTTTTAGGTACTTTAAAGATTCATAATGTGATGTAAACTCCTTTGTTTCACACTTTTGAACATTAAATATGAAAATATCAAGTGGTCTTGATGCTGCAATTTTGCTATCTAGCTGACGAAGTGAACCAGCAGCTAAATTTCTTGCATTTGCAAATCTTTCATCTTCATCTAATGTTTCATTTAATTTATCAAAATCTTCTTTTCCAATAAACACTTCTCCACGTACAATTATATCTATTGGTTCTTTTAATTTTTGTGGTATGTGTTTTATTGTTTTTAGGTTTTCTGTAACATCTTCTCCAACTAGCCCATTACCTCTTGTTGCGCCTCTTATAAATTCTCCATTTTTGTATTCTAAGGCAACAGACAAGCCATCTATTTTTGTTTCAACTACATATTCTGTTACACTTTCCTTTTGCATTTTTAAACAGAATTCGTTTACTTCTTCTAAAGAAAAAACATCTTGCAAACTTTGAAGTGGAACTGCATGTTCAACTTTCTCAAAGCCTTCTTTTACTGTTCCACCAACCTTTTGAGTTAAAGAATTTTTAGATACAAACTCTGGAAATTCCTTCTCTAAGTTTTTAAGTTCGTTCATAAGCATATCATACTCAAAATCGCTTATTTCTGGTGCATCATCATCATAATATTTTGTAGCATAATATGCTGTTAATTTATTTAATTCCTCTATTCTTTTTTTTGCTTGTGTTTTATTCATTTAGAAAACCTTCCTTTTATTTAAGTAATTCTTTACCACCTTTTAAGTAGTCAACTCCTGAAAATACTGCTGCTATTGTTGAAATTAGCATTAATGAGCTTGATAACACGTTTATAACTAAGCTATATCCTGTTAAATTTCCAGAAATGAATGTTCCAAAGTTATTCAAATCTAAGAAAGCTAATATAATTGCTATCATTTGTGTACATGTTTTAATTTTACCCCAAATGCTTGCTGCAATAACTTTTCCACCCTTTTCAACTGCTACTAATCTGTAACCAGAAACAACAAATTCTCTTGCAAGAACTATAATTGGGATCCATGCTGGTAAATAGTCCATTTCAACTAACATAAGCATTGCAGATAAGACTAAAATTTTATCAGCCAACGGGTCTGCAAATTTTCCAAATGTAGTTACTAAATTACGTTTTCTTGCAATTTTTCCATCTAAGTGATCTGTGTAAGATGCAATTGCAAATATTGCAATTATAATTAAATTTTGAACAGGAATTCCCCATACATCTCCTGGAATTCCTAGGAATGGTATTATAACCATTATTGGTACTAAAATAATTCTAAAAATTGTTAGTTTGTTTGGTAAGTTCATATAAACATCTCCTTAAAAATTTATCATGTATAATATATCAAATTTTTCATGATAAAACAACTGTTATTTGAAAAAATTATTGCAAAATGGAAGATTTTATAGTAAAATATTGGGGAGGAAGTGAGTTCAAATGATTGATATTAAATTGATTAGAGAAAATCCTGATATGGTTAAAGAAAATATTAGGAAGAAATTTCAAGACCATAAATTGGAATTGGTTGATAAAGTTTTAGAATTAGATAAAAAGAACCGTGAAGTTAAACTAAATGGTGATGAATTACGTTCTAGTAGAAATACTTTGAGTAGTCAAATTGGTAATTTAATGAAACAAGGAAATCGCGAAGAAGCTGAAAAGATTAAAGCTGAAGTTAATGAGATTAATAGCAAATTAGTTGATAATGAAAAATTAGAAGAAGAATTAGCTCAAGAAATTAAAGAAATCATGATGAAAATTCCTAACATTATTGATGATTCTGTTCCTATTGGAAGAGATGATTCTGAAAATGTTGAAATTCAGAAGTTCGGCGACCCATTTGTTCCAGATTATGAAATTCCATATCATACAGATATAATGGAAAGTTTATCTGGTATAGATTTAGACTCTGCTCGTAGAGTTGCTGGAAATGGTTTTTATTACCTAATTGGCGACATTGCAAGATTACATTCTGCAGTAATTGCTTATGCTCGTGATTTTATGATTAATAAAGGTTTTACATATTGTGTGCCACCTTTTATGATTAGAAGCGATGTTGTAACAGGTGTTATGAGTTTTGAAGAAATGGACGCTATGATGTATAAAATTGAAGGTGAAGATTTGTACCTAATTGGAACAAGTGAACACTCTATGATTGGTAAGTTCAAAGGTCAAATTCTACAAAAACAAAACTTACCATATACTATGACATCTTACTCACCTTGTTTTAGAAAAGAAAAAGGTGCTCATGGCTTAGAAGAAAGAGGAGTTTATAGAATACATCAATTTGAAAAGCAAGAAATGATAGTAGTTTGCGAACCTGAAGAAAGTTATGAATGGTACGATAAAATGTGGAGTTATACAGTAGAGCTATTTAGAAGTCTTGAAATTCCAGTTCGTACATTAGAATGTTGTTCAGGCGATTTAGCAGATTTAAAAGCTAAATCTTGTGATGTTGAGGCATGGTCTCCTCGTCAAAAGAAATACTTTGAAGTTGGTAGTTGTTCTAATTTAACAGATGCACAAAGTAGACGTTTAGGTATTCGTGTAAAAGGAGAAAAAGGAAATTATTTCCCACATACTCTTAACAATACTGTAGTTGCACCTCCTCGTATGCTTATTGCCTTTTTAGAAAATCACTACCAAGCTGATGGAAGTATAACAATACCAGAAGTTCTAAGACCTTACATGGGTGGAGCAGAAATTTTAAGGAGAAAAGTATGATAGTAAAAAACCCAAGATTTGAAATATCTGCAGTTTCCGAAAAGCAATATCCAAAATCTGAAATTCCAGAAATTGTGCTTGTTCGGTAAATCTAATGTTGGCAAGTCTTCATTTATTAACACAATGCTTGGAAGAAAAAGTTTAGCTAGAACTAGTAGCGAGCCTGGTAAAACAAGACAAATTAACTTTTACAATGTTGATAATAACTTCTATTTTGTAGATTTACCTGGTTATGGTTTTAGCAAAATGTCTAAACAAGAACAAGCTAAAGTTGGAGAATTTATTGAACATTATCTATCTACAAGAAAACAAATTGCATTAATTGTGTTTTTAATAGATATACGCCACTCTCCTACTGAAAATGATAAAATGATGTATAATTACATAATTAATACTGGTTTTCCATGTTTGATTTTAGCAAATAAAGCTGATAAGTTAGCACCAACTAAAGTTGAGCATACTGTTTTAGCTTTGCAAAATGAATTAAACCCATTAAAAGATTTGAAATTTATGCCATTTTCTTCTGAAAAGCGAATCTATTCCGAAGAAGTTTGGAACGAAATAGAAAATAGAATTTAAGAAAAAGGAGCAACACATTTCTGTGTTGCTCCTTAAAACTTGGTTTTAGGCTTAAATCATAACAGCCCAGTTAAACCTTTCCTGCAATTCATTCAGTCTCTTGCTATATGCCTCAAGCATATAAATCTTATTTCTCAGAACGTGTACAACAATTCTTCCAAAGAAATTCTGTCTCTGGACTTCAAGTTTCTGAACAAATCTGCTCATAAGATTTTCACATTCGCTTTCAATATACTCAAAGTCTGCTTTTACGGTCTCAACCTTCCCTTTTCCAATAGATTGTGGTCCAAGTCTTTCGATGCCGGCTACCAATTTTTCGTAATAGTCCAAATTGTCTTTGATCCATTCAATATCCTGCATCATTTTCCCTCCTCATTAAGTCTAACTCGAAGCGACTAAACGATTAACCTAATTATTTTATCACAAGCTCATCATTTTTGCAATCTATTGTTACCTTTTGTTTTGGTAAAATTGTTTGTTTTATAATCTCTCTTGCAATTAATGTTTCAACTTTCTTTTGTACAAAACGTTTTAATGGTCTTGCGCCATAAATTGCATCATATCCGTTTGTTATTAGATAGTTTTTAGCTGAATTTGTTAACTCTACAGATATTTCTTGTTCTGCTAGTCTCTTGTTTAAATCTGCAATAAGTAGATCTAGTATTTTTCCTATTTCGTTTTGTGTTAATGGTTTGTAGAATACTATTTCATCTAATCTGTTTAGGAACTCTGGTCTGAAGCTTTGTTTTAATAGTTTTTCAACTTTATCTTTAGCTTCTTCTGTAAGTTCTCCTTTATCGTTTATTCCTTCTAGGATGTATTCTGAGCCTAAGTTTGATGTTAATATAATTATAGTGTTTTTAAAGTCTACTGTTCTTCCTTGTGAATCTGTAATTCTACCATCATCTAGCACTTGTAATAATACATTAAATACATCTGGGTGTGCTTTTTCAATTTCATCAAATAGTATTACTGAATATGGTTTTCTACGAACTGCTTCTGTTAATTGTCCACCTTCTTCGTATCCAACATATCCTGGAGGCGCACCAATTAATCTAGATACTGAGAATTTTTCCATGTATTCAGACATATCAATTCTTATTATGTTGTGTTCATCATCAAATAAGCTTTCTGCCAAAGCTTTTGCAAGCTCAGTTTTACCAACACCTGTTGGACCTAGGAACATGAATGAACCTATTGGTCTACGACTATCTTGTATTCCTGCTCTTGAACGAATAATTGCATCTGTAACTTTGTCTACAGCTTCATCTTGACCAATTACTCTTTTATGCAAAATTGAACCTAAGTTTAATATTTTTTCTCTTTCACTCTCCATTAATTTTGTAACAGGAATTCCTGTCCATTTTGCAATAATTTTTGTTATTTCTTCATCTGTAACTTTTGTTCTAAGTAAACTGCTTTCTTTAGATTTTGCAGCTATTTCTTCCTCTTTTTTAAGCTCTTTTTGTAGTTCTGGTAATTTACCATATTTTAATTCAGCAGCTTTGTTTAGTTCATAATTTCTTTCTGCTTTTTCAATTTCTCCATTTACTTTTTCAATGTCTTCACGAAGTTTTTGTACTTTAGAAATTGCGTCTTTTTCGTTTTCCCATTTAGCTTTCATTTCATTGAATTTTGTTTGCATTTCTGCAATTTCTTTTTGTATTACTTCTAAACGTTTTTGAGATTGTTCATCTTTTTCTTTCTTTAAAGCTTCTGCTTCAATTTGATGTTGCATTATTTTATGTGATATTTCATCTAGTTCTGTAGGCATTGATTCCATTTCTGTTTTAATCATACTACATGCTTCATCAATTAGGTCTATTGCTTTATCTGGCAAAAATCTGTCTGTGATGTATCTGTGTGATAATGTTGCTGCTGCAATTATAGCATTGTCGCTTATTTCAACGCCATGGTAAACTTCATATCTCTCCTTTAAACCTCTTAAAATAGAAATTGTATCTTCTACTGTTGGTTCATCTACTAATACATGTTGGAAACGTCTTTCAAGTGCTGGGTCTTTTTCTATATATTGTCTGTATTCATTTAATGTAGTTGCACCTATACAATGTAACTCTCCTCTTGCTAACATCGGTTTTAATAGGTTTCCTGCATCCATTGCACCATCTGTTTTTCCTGCTCCTACTATTGTGTGAAGTTCATCTATAAATAGAATAATTTTTCCTTCACTCTTTTTAACTTCTTGCAAAACTGCTTTTAGTCTTTCCTCAAATTCTCCTCTATATTTTGCACCTGCAACTAATGCACCCATATCAAGTGAGAATATTGTGCAATCTTTTAGGTTTTCTGGAACATCTCCTCTTACTATTCTTAATGCTAAGCCTTCTGCTATGGCTGTTTTACCAACACCAGGTTCACCAATTAAACATGGATTGTTTTTAGTTTTTCTTGATAGAATTCTTATTACATTTCTTATTTCGTCATCTCTACCTATTACTGGGTCAAGTTTTTGTTTTCTTGCCATTTCTGTTAAATCTGTACCATATTTCTTTAAAGCATCATATGTTTCTTCTGGATTATCAGTAGTCACTCTTGTATTCCCCCTTACTTCAGATAGAACCTTTAAAAAGTTGTTTTTGTTTATATTAAAGGTTCTAAATAATTCTTTTAATTTTGAATTTGCTTTATCAATTAAACCAATCATGATGTGTTCAACAGATACATATTCATCTTTCATCTTTTCAGCTGTGTTTTGGGCATCTGTTAACGCTTCATCTGTGTCTCTTGAAATATATACTTGATCCATTTGCCTTGCATTTGAATGCATACTTGGCTTGTTTTCTATTTCTCTTTTAATTGCTTTTTCAAATTCATCACTTACATTCATTTTCTTTAGTAATTCTTTTATTAAACTATTATCTCCAATAAGCAATGCATATAGCAAATGCTCTTGGTCAATTTGACTGTTCTCGTGCTCTATTGCTAAATTTTGAGCCTTTTGTATAGCCTCTATTGATTTTTGAGTAAATTTTTGAATATCCATATACATTCCCCCTTATTTCAAATTAGCAGTCTCTTATCAAGACTGCTAATATTGTATCTCTTTTTTCCTACTTTGTCAATAGGTTTTGTAAAAAATTTTTAACAAAATTTTAGACCCTTAGTATTTCCATACTAAAGGTCCTTTATTTATTAGAAATCACAGTTTTTTGGTGTTCTTGCAAATGGTATTACGTCACGGATATTTTGCATTCCTGTTAGGTACATCATCATTCTTTCAAATCCAAGCCCAAATCCTGCATGGCGTGCACTTCCGTATTTTCTTAGGTCTAAGTACCACCAGTAATCTTCTTCTTTCATTCCATTTTCTTTTATTTTGTTTTGTAATATTTCTAGGTTATCTTCTCTTTGGCTACCACCTATAATTTCTCCTATTCCAGGTGCTAGAAGGTCTGCTGCTGCAACTGTTTTTCCATCTGGGTTAAGCTTCATATAGAAGGCTTTTATTTCTGCTGGGTAATCTGTTACAAATACTGGCTTTTTAAATAATACTTCACATAAATATCTTTCATGCTCTGTTTGTAGGTCTGAACCCCAATGAACTGGAAATTCAAAGTTATCGTTGTTCTTCTCTAACTCTTTAATTGCATCTGTATAAGTAATTCTTGCAAAGTCTGAATGTACAACATTGTGTAGTTTATCTAATAAACCTTTATCTATAAAGTTGTTGAAGAATTCCATTTCTTCTGGACAATGTTCAAGTACATAGTTTATTATATATTTAACCATGTCTTCTGCTAAATCCATATCGTCATTTAAATCTGCAAAACAAATTTCTGGTTCTATCATCCAAAATTCTGAAGCATGTTTTACTGTGTTTGAGTTTTCAGACCTAAATGTTGGTCCGAATGTATAAACATTTCTAAATGCAAATGCAAATGTTTCAACATTTAATTGCCCACTAACTGTAAGATGTGCAGGTTTTCCAAAAAAGTCTTTTGAATAATCTACTTTTCCGTTTTCTAGCTTTGGTACATTGTTCATATCTAAAGTAGATACGTTAAACATTTCTCCAGCACCTTCGCAGTCACTTGATGTTATTATTGGTGTGTGAACATACACGAAATCTCTTTCTTGAAAGAATTTGTGTATTGCATAAGATAATACTGAACGTACTCTAAATACTGCGTTGAATGTGTTTGTTCTTGGTCTTAGGTGTGCTACTGTTCTTAAATATTCAAATGAATGTCTTTTCTTTTGAAGTGGATAATCTAAAGCAGCTAAAAATTCTGCTTCAATTCCTGTAGCCTTAATTTCAAATGGTTGTTTTGCTCCTTCTGTTTTTACAAGTTTTCCTGTTACTTTAATTGATGAACTAATAGGTAATTTACAAATTTCTGCAAAGTTGCTTAATGAATCATCAAACACTACTTGAACGTTTTTGAAAAAGCTTCCATCGTTTAGTTCTATAAAGCCAAATGTTTTAGAATCTCTAACAGTCTTAACCCAACCTTCAACTACAACCTCCTTACCAACAAGTTCTTCTGTTTTTTCATACAAAGTTTTAATTTTTTCCATTAAAAACTCCCCCTTTTTATTTTGTTTAGTTACAAAGGTACAAAAAAAGCCCTCTGCAACAAAATGCAGGGACGAAAATAATCCGCGGTACCACCCTAGCTTAAGCATTGCCCAAATTTGCAATACTTCTCTCTTAAAATATGCTTCCAATGTGTTTCACTTTGTAATGTTTGCTAAAAGGGCTTTCAGCCCATGACCCTTACTCTCTACTAGTAACCTCTTACAGCTTTGCATTGTACTAACGCACTTTAACTGTATTTTATTTTATACTATTATGTACTAATTTGTCAAGTATTATTATGAAAAAATATAAAATTTAGGTTGCCATTATAAACATAAAATGTGTATTTTCGAAATTCTACTAATACACATTTTATTGATATTAAATTCATGTATCGCCTGTAAGCTTACAGCTTTACATAAAGTGCTGGGCGAAAACCTATGTTGTCGTTGCTGTAGGTCGGATCGTCGTCGCCACGATAGCTTGCTGGAAGGTTAGAACCATTGAAGTCGTAAATGCCGACCCCTGAAAGCTCGACTGCTTGAAGAATAAGACTCTGTAGTCCATTCATATACATTTCCTGCTATATCATATATGTTTTTTGAACTGTTTCTTTCTGTTGTTCCTGTTGTTAATAAAATACTTTTACTTTTCTCTTTTGAATATTCATTAACTACATCTTGAAAATTTCCTAGTGTGCCACTTGAAAGCACTGCATATTTTCCCCTATTTATTGTGTAGGTTTCTGAATCATAATAATTTCCCCATGTTGTACTATCTGTTACGCTATGGCTTGAATCTTTTATGAAGTCTAGCATACTGTCCCAACTAGCTCCAGTACATAGCATACTTGTTGCTCCATAATTTGTGTTTGTTGGACTATATAGGTTGTTGCACAAATACACTGCACCTTCACTTACGTTAGACATGCTTGTTCCCCACTTTACATAGTTATATGGGTATTTATCTTGCTGTACTACAAATTCTGCTGTTTGTGATGAACTACTTGTTCTTGCTGTTGTACTTCCTGCTTCATATCTTCCTATATAAAAGCCTCCATATTTATATATACTTTTTGTTAGTTCTGTTATTTGTCCTGCTATTCCTGTTTTATCTGCTG
>QRFC01000111.1_pt1 | contig 86413 bp, 134 predicted proteins | sample 1861061 | NCBI WGS metagenome assembly QRFC01 (sample SAMN09711282, study PRJNA482702) | Human gut metagenome, whole genome shotgun sequencing project.
ATTTGCATTGTGCAGCGCGATTGCACTGTAACTATCATTCGACGCGGGTAGGCTTGCACCCTTGATGCGGAGCGTATCTCCCGCTTTCAGGTGAATCAGGCTTGCCGCATCTTCGTTGGCACCAATCGCCGCATATCCACTCTGCGCACGATTTCCGCCGCTCGACGTACTCAGTCGCGTATCCGCAGAAATTCCGATGGTGTCAATGATGTTTGTTATCTCAGCCGCACAGGTAATCACGATGTTGCCCGTTGCCTTGGCAATTGTGATTGTGCTTCCGGAAACCGCAGACGCGGAAATATCCGTACCACCCATCGTTACAGTGATCGGGCCGAGTTTCTTGAAACTCCCCGTCGGGGAGAGCGTCGTTGTGTAAGACGCGCCCTCGGCGATGGTATCCGCCGTGTTGGAAGATGCACAGTTGGTGAGATTCCGCGTGATGGTGTAAGTCACAGACGGTGCAGAGGCCGCCGCAGTAATCGTGATCGCTCCCGTAACCTTGGCGATGTTGATTGCACCGCTGCCCGCCGAATAAGCCGTAGCTGTAATGTCTACGCCACCCATTTTTATCACAACGGATGTCAGCGTCTTGCCGTTTTCCGGCGTGATGGTCGCTGTGTACGCCTCGCCGTAATCCACCTGAGACGCGGCGTTGCTGATCGTGCATCCTGTGAGATTTTTGGTGATGCTCTGATACCAGTGCAGCGTCTCGGGTGTCCCGTTGATCATCGCCGCGCGGTAAGCGTTGATATCAGCCAGCGACATTCCGCACGTTCCCACAGCAAAATGCACGCACTTATCGCGGAACGTGTCGCCGGAAACGGCGTTGATCTCGTCGATAAGTCCCTTCCAATCTGCTTCATTCCTTCTCCGTGCAATCGCATCCGACCCGGAGCCGGAATAAAATGTAGTAAGCTCATAGTCCTTGTCGATGTTGCTTTGACTCATGCCGAGCAGCCCCTCAAGAACACAAGCCAGCGTACCGGTTCTGTCCGCGCCTGCCGTGCAGTGGAAATACACCGGCTCTCTGTGCGTCACTGCGTCGATCACGCAGCGGAGGTAAGCCTGCCATGCCGCTACCGGTGTCAGCGCGTACCATGCATATTGCTGGGTGCGCGTGTACCATACATCGCTCCCAAGTGGAGATTCTGTCATGTCCGGCTCGTCACCAGGACCGCCGCCCTCTCGACCTCGCAGATCAAGATCGTGCTGAACACCAAGTTCTCCCACGAGTACCGCCCGATCTGCGGCAGCGATCTGCCCGCCTCGAATCAGCAGCCCGTATTTCACGGTTCCACCGTCGCAGGCCCAGCCTCCCAGATCGCGCACATTCCACGCTTCTGCGGAGTTATCCCGTGTGCGAATCCAGCGCAGCGCATCCAGCGGTTTCAGCGTCCCCGCAGCATTGTTCCCGGCAAAAGGCGTGAGGGCGTTTGGCACTTCGTTGTAGTGCGTCACCCCGCCCGCCTCCTGCCCGATGGGCTTGTAGTTGCTCACAACTGCCGTCGCAGGCGCATAATTTGCAATCTGCGACGTGCTGTAATCAGCTGGATTGTATGTTACGTTTTCGAGGTAGTTCCGCACCAGCTCTGGACATTGATGCCATTCCAAGGCTTCCACAGCGCCGGTCTCGATTGCCTGAATGGCCGATACAAACCCGGACGGGTAAACCAGTTGCGCAGCCGTGCCGCCTTTCGCGCGGATCGCGTCGGCAACCGCCGTCAAGTCAGCCGTGTTTGTCAGATATTCCGCCATCAGAAGCTCCCTCCATTCGCGTTTGCGATCTCAACAGCCGCCCACGCACCGCTTACCACGCGCAGGAATTTCCCGTTATCAGCGGCTGTAACAGCCGGAACGCCTTCCGGGATTTCCACGGTTTTCTCCGCACTTCCGTCGTAGCTCGTCGTCGTGTCGCCGATCTTGATGTTGAGCGAATAAGGATTTTTGAGTTCCGTCGGAATCTTGGGGATATCACTCTTAATTGCAACATCGTCCGTTTTCGCCGTCAGATTTCCTACAGCATCGATCTTTACCGTGAGGTAAAATGCCGCTCCATCCGTCGAACCGATTCCACCAAAAACACAGATCATGTCGGAGATCAGCAGCGCCGGAAGTGTCGCATGCAGCCCTTTAAAATCAGAGAATACCGCCTTGCAGATGGGCGCAAATCCCGCCGTCTGCGCAGCCACGATCTGTGCAGCCGTCTGCGTTGTCGTCGGGGATGCCACGCTGCCGGCAACATCGAAATACCAGCTCGTTTTAACCGCGCCAGTCTGGCCATTCACGCTTTTAACCGGCACGTCATCCGCTCCGATAGGCTTGTACCCAAGGGCTTTTTCAATGTCAGCCTCTGTTACCGTCCCGCTGCCGCCTCCGCCCGCCGGAACCTCATAGGTATCCGGAAGCCCCGGAAATTTGATCGATTTGAGGTCTTTTGTCGCCATCTTTGTTCTCCTTCCTTATGCTGTTTCCGTGGGAGTGCCGATCTTCTTCCCATCTACCAGCACATTCCCGTTATCGTCCACCGTAAGTTTGTGCAATCCGTTCGGAGATGCAAGCAGCAGATGCGGAGCCACCGTATACGGTGCAAGCACATATTTCTGGTAATCCTTCGTTTGCGCTGGAACAGTCTTGTATGTGAGCGTCAAATTGGTCAGCGCTTTTGTGGTCGTCAGCATATAAGCATCCGTACAGGCGTTGTATGCAAGATTAACTCTCCAAAAGTTTCCGCTATTAGAGAAGCCAACTGTTGCCGTTCCACCCCATACCATCGTAACAGGCGCATCCGGCGTGTAATCGTCGAATCCTAGCGTGATTTCTGCACCGATCGGAATATCAAGCCCGGATACCGCAAACGGTGTATCAGGAGATACGTTGCCGCACGCAACCGTTTTTTCGTCTCCGTCGGTCAGTTCCCCAAGAAACTGGATAGATGTTCTGTCCGGGTGACTATGATCGCTTCTCGCCACACTGTCACTGTCTCCCTGTTTGCCAGTCAAAGTAGAAGGCTTGGTTTCGGCATAGGAGAATTTAATAGAGCCATCGATTTTCTCCCATATATGTCCACTCTTCCAGCGGAAAGATGCAAGGCCCATAAGGGTATTGGAGCCTTTGCGCACCTCATAAAAGCTCACAGACATGTCGTTCACATACTTTCCATATCCGTCCACAAGTCCGACGTTGTTCGCCTCGCCAAATACAGAAGCCATTGCCGCAACGAGCTTACCGTTGTCTATCGCAGCTTTGATATCTGCATATTCGGCATAAGTTCCGTCGAGCTTTTTGGAAAAATACGTTTTGGCCTTTTGATCGAATTCAAACGTGATCCAGTAAACATCCTTTACGTTTTCAAGCTCAAGGAATTTTTCCGGGATTTTCACAGCCTGTCGAATTGTACCCTCGAACACCGCACTCTGTCCTGTGTACGTACCAGCTGTCTGTGCGATCCATTGAGATGCCTGATAGGCGCAAAACACATAGTTCGTAGCCGTGCCTCCTGCAATGTCCTCAATAGGAACAGTCGCAAAATAAGGGAATCCTTCAAAGTCGCCAACTGTGCAGTTGATGCTTTCCGTCCCGACCTTGACCGTGACAACATCCCCGAGCGTCGGCACATAGTCCATTTGAATGCTTGCCATCTCCGGAAGTATCCCATTGTATATCTCGGTTGCAACCGGGTCGGTCATATACGCACCCGGACGATTCTTCACAAAATCCGTTGCCTGTGCATCGTTCTGGCTCCAGTCTGCCTGAACGCCTCCGCCTCCCACCGAAACGCCGGCCGCGCCAACGACCACGGAAACATTTCCCGCGTCGTTTCCGACCTCAATGACGCTCTGCTTAAGCAGCTTTCCATCCGTGATTTTCGCCCCGTCAAGAATTCCGCGATTGACGGCCGGCAGCACGGGAGCTGGCGCACCGTTTCCGCCAAAAACGCTTCCGTCCTGAAAAAGCACCCTTGCCTGTACCGGCAGCATTCCCTTCATTCCGAATGTCTGCGCCTGACTGAGCGGAAACAGCCATTTCCCGTCCGCATAGGTGATATCGCCTGGATACTGCCTTGAGAGATTTCCAATGCTGAGAACGAGTGCCGTCACCATCTCCGGCGTGATCAGTGTCCCGTCGAGCGTGCGCAGTGTGAACGGCTTCTGATAGCTGTCTCCCTGCATGATCGAAATTCCCATCCTCAGATTCCCTCCAATCTGATCTTCGCCTCCGCGAAAATTTCACCGTTTGCCGCCGTGATCTTAAGTGTCTGTGCGCTGGCATGCCAGCAGGTGACGGAAATTTTGTTTCCGTCGATCTTCGCCGTATAGGCCGATTCCTCCGCGCCGGAGCATGTGAACGTGATTGCTTCGTCCGTCTCTGCCCCGTTTTCAAATACCGCCGCTTCCAGCGTCAGCGTCTCATACGCCCGGAGCAAATCCGGAACGTTCCCAAGGAACGCAATTTCCTTTTCTCCGTCCGTCGGAACGACTGTGATCTCCATTGCCTGAAAAACCTCTCTGTTCTGTACCAGTCTGCACCGCAGCATGCAGCTTCCTTCCTTAACGGCAGATACAAGCCCGTCTGGGCTGACCTCTGCCACACTTTCATCCGAGCTTTCCCATTCGTAGAAGATCGGATGCTCCATGGAGCTTTCGACCGTCTCCCCCATCCGGAGGCTTTCCGCCGCAAAGCTCTGCGTCCGGCCCGTCTTGATAACGGGGTTTCCCTTGATGCGAATTTCCCACGAAAACGTCTTTCCCCCGGCGACATGCCGCTTCATGTCGTCGATCTCCGGATTTACAGGCTCATACCGCGCCGTAAATTCCAGCAGCCGCACCGAATCATAGTCCCCCGTGAATTCCTGCGACCAGTCGCCGAAGCCCGTGATCCGATACGCGCCGGAGCCGAGAATGATCCGGCTGTTCGTGTTGAGCTGCCGCGTTTCCGCGTTGCACTGGCACACGATGTTCACATAGCCCTTCGTAATCAGCGCATATTCCTGCATATCGCTTTCGTTCGCGGTCAGAATGGCTTTTTCCGCGCAGACCGGCTCCGAAAGCAGATTTCCGTACCAATCCAGATGATTCCAGACCGTCCGGCATCTCTGGATAATTCCTCCGCCGACGTCGTTTGAAATGTTCGTGGGATTCACAACAAGCCATGTGCTTCCCATCGTCTCGATCTTCGACCCCTCCGGCACATATTCAATGTGCTGGTCCGCAAAAAGCACGATTTTGTAATCGTCCTGCTTTCGGAGCGTCGAAGCGGAATCCGGTGCAATGTCCGCCATGCGAATCCGCGTTTCTGTCCAGCTCTCGCGGTCGTTCGGATCAAGTCCCTGCACACGCGCTTTCACGAAATTGGACGCATACTTGGAAATTTTCTCCGTAAACCGCGCAGAAGGATTTGAAAGGTACTGCTTCTCCCGGTTTTTGTACTGTGCCGGTGTGTTTTTCACGGAGCCGGAAATTCTGCCGCCCGCGCAAAGCCCGCTTGCAATGTTTTTTTCAATGGACACTCTCCCGGCCCCCCTTTTTGTTAAGTTCCGTAAATGCAGACGCTGTAGTCCGCATACAGGAAAATATTCGGTACGGCTACCTGCACCCGGATATTTCCGCTCACAAGCGAAACGCCGACGGCCGTCGGAAGGAGCGCGGAAATTCCATTGCCCGTGGTTTTGACCATCGCGCCGTTTGTTGCGTTCGCATCCTTGAAATATGCCGCCGAATAGATCTGCCCGTCCGACAGCCGCGCATAGCTGATCGACGCGCATACATACACGGCGAGAATGTCCGAGATCCCGGCCGTGTTGGAAATGTCCAGATAATTCTTCGCATCTCCGGCTACCGTCGCGGTGATTTTCTTGACCGTCTGGCCGCTCGGAGGATTGATAAGCACCTGACTCAGGCCCGTGTAGCCGCTGTCCGGCGTCACCGTCTGCTGCACCGTTCCGGCCGTGACCGTCTTGCTCTGCAATTTGACGCCGCCGACAACGACCTGAGAAAGCCCGTTATAGCCCGCGTCCGGCTTGACGGTCTGCTGGCCTGCAGACGGGATCACAATCTTACCCTGAAGCTTGATCGCGCTGACCGTCACCTTGCTCAGTCCCGTAAAGCCGTTGTCCGGCGTAAAGATCTGCTGGCTCGGGGACGGCGTAACGGATTTTTCCTGAAGCTTCACCTGCGCCACAGAAACCTGATCGAGTCCCGTATAGCCCGCGTCCGGCTTCACTACGACCGGCGCGGTCGTGGACGCGCTCACGCTCTTGCTCTGCATTTTCACAACGCCGCCTCTGCGGCTGAATTCGCAAGCCATATTCTGTCCTCCCTGAAAATTCAGAGCATCGTGAATACCCGCCGCAGCGGATTGACCCTCTGCATATATGCGCAGCTCTGCTCATATGCCCGCAGCTCCGAATAAAAGAGCTGTAAATTCTCCTTGAACCGAGCCGTGGATTCCTTCATCGTCGTGTTTTCGTTCGGTGGATTGAAATTCTTGTCGTGGATTTTCGGCTGGATGTTCAGCCATTCGCGGTTGAACCGGTTGTCCCACACGACCGATACCGCCAGCCCCAGGAGCCGTTTCTGCCGCATCGTCAGCTCATGGGAAAACCGACCGTCCGTGTAAAAATCCAGCCTGTATTCGGTCCCGGCGTTGTCCTGTCTTGGGAACGTCACGTTTCCCGTCTCCTTGTCGTATGTAAAATCCGTATACGGGAAAAATACCGCCTCGTCCATCCCGGCGCTTCCAACCATCACGCAGGAGCACAGCTCATACCCGATCTTTCCGGTCGCAACGACCGTTTCCTGCGTCGTGCTGGTCTGGTCGCTGACCCATTCCGCGTCATCGTACTGTGCCTTTTCAAGGCCCTCCGCCAGATAAAGCGCAAGCTCCGGCGGCTGCGTAAGCATTGGGATAGCCATTTCCATCCATGCGCTCATACGCCGGAAAAAAAGCGCCGCATCCTGCTGAAGATCCTCCGTCATCCGGTCGTCCGAGATCAGGACCATTGCGTGCTTCGTAATGATTTCGCTCCAGCTTGTACCCATCAGTCCCAATCCTCCTTTTCGTAGGAATCCACGTTCCGGATCTTCTGCATATCCTCTCGGATACAGTCTGCGGCGGTCTCATCCTCGATCAGAGCCAGAAGAGATTCAATGATGCCGCAAAGCGCCTCGATTTTTTCCTGGCTGTCCATGAAACCGCCGCCTTTCCTCTATTTAAGCCGTGACCGTAACGGTGCATTCCGCCGTTCCGGCCAGATGATTTTTATCTTCTTCCTGCTGGATCTCCAAAACGCACTCCCCAGCTGCGATTGCCGTTACTGTGATCTTATGGCTTTCGTCTCCAACCGAAAGTTCTACCACGTCCGGCGTCCGCGCTTCGATGTCAATCTTTCCGTCAGAATTCGTGCTGATCGTGATCGTGTCGCTTCCGCTGACGGACATTTCGATGGCCTCCGGCGATACGCTGAGACCGGCCGCCGCTTTCGCAATGGTCCACGGCGCAATGATCGTCCCCGCATAATTTCCGATGCCGTCGATGCGCAGAGAATAATTTCCAGCGTCTGTTCCCTTGTCGCCGCTGACCGTGTAATCCGTGTTTTCCGTCAGTTCGACGCCGCCGAGCGTCACGCTCGTCACGGCCTTTTCCTGCTCGTTTCCGGTGTAGGTCAGCGCCGCGCCCAATACGACCGCCGCGCTTTCAATGCTTGTCCGCACCGTGAGCGCATTTTCAAGGTTATAGAAGAAACCGGTCGTCACGCCGTTTGCCGTCAGAAAATATCCGCCGATGCAAAGCTCATATTTGCCGCCGGCCGCCGCCGGGACCTCAAAGCCACCGCGCGTCAGCTTCGCGCCGGAGACCGACGTGATCTGCGCCACGGCGTGGGTCTTGTTTTGCATCGCCCAACGAATATGCACGTTCGTCAGCGTCGCCGCCGCGCTGAAAACCACATATTCCACGGGTCCCCGATACCGCACGGCATAGCCGGAGCCGCCATTACTGAGCGTGATATTTCCGCTTCCATCGTCGGTCGCGCTCATACCGGCAGACTTCGCCGTGAGCTGTGTCTCCCGGTTGAGCTTCGCGGTAAATTCCGCCGCCGACTGCATCTCGATCTCCAGAATTTCCGCCTCAGAGCCGCGCCAGTCGAGCGCTGGGAAGGCGTTTTTGATAGCCTCCCGCAGCTCCGGCAGGATGTTGATGTTGGCCGCGTATGCGGACGCAGGCACAAAGGAAAATTCGCTGTATACAGGACTGCTCATATTCAATACCTCATTCCCGCGCCCACATGCGGCGCTTTTCTCAGAGTGCTTCGCGCTCGTTCATTCTCTCGATGATATGGACAAAATCGCCTCTCGGCTTTTCTGCCGTCTTGCTCATTTCGTTGAGCTGTACGACGATCTCCCGCGTCACATGCGTATCACCGTTTTCATACGCTTCCATGTATCCCTGTGCGACCATTTTCTTGTGGCCGTCGCAGAGTTTCGGATAGATCTCCAGCATTTCTTCGCCGAATTCCACGATCCTCGTAAAGACCTTACGGTCGAGGATCTCCCCCTCCCGGTAATTGACGCCCAGCGCCTCGCGTTCGTCCTCATTGAGTCCGGACACCACGATCAGCCAGCGCCTTGCCATGAATACGCGGTTGACCTCCGTCAGCACGCGCGAAAGATCGCGCTTCGGCACATAGAAGCTTCCCGTCTTTCCGACGATCTGTCCGTAAATACCGCCCTCTCCAAAGAAAACGATGTTGTCGTCCGCGACCGGAGCCATCCACAGGAAATGCACCATTTCCGTGTCATTGGAAACCTGAATCACCTGCGGCGTCTGCTGTGCGGGAACGCTTGCCATCGCGCGCGCGACCGCATCCGCGATCATCTTCTGCACATCCGACTTCTTGAACGTCTCTTCCTCCGGGGCTTCTTCCTTTTCCTCCACAACGGATTCCATCGGAACTTCCACTTCCTGTCCCTTCAGCTCCGGTTCCAACTCCGTCAGCGGCGTCTGTTCACCGTCGTAGCCGACACCCTTGACATCGTCCGCCATCACCGTCAGCACATTTTCTTCCCCAATCTGCGCCTTTTCAGCGGTGTTTTCCGTCGCAATTTCTTCCGGGACGTTGAAGAAAACGTCCTTTTCTTCAGAAGCTTCCGCTTCCGGATTTTTTCTCGGTCTGCCGGGCTTTCTGCCCGCGTTCTTGTTCTCAGCCATTTTCAAAACTCCTTTCAGATCTATGGCGTTTTTCGTGTCGGCCCCCGCCGGAATCGAACCGGCGTCTGTGCGCCAGCGGAGCCATATGGCGCTGGGAGGGAGGAGGTTGACCCTCCCAGCGTTTGACGCACGCGGGCCTGCCCGTGACCCGCGCGGCCTTGCTTAGACAGTAACGTGTCCGACCTTGTTCGAGAAAACGGCGACCATATCCAGCGCAATGGTCAGATTGATGCCGATCTCGAAATCTGCCGTGCGCGTCGGGTCCATCTCAATGGTGATGGGCGTCTCGGCGTTGTAAGCGATGGTCATGGGCTTTCTGCCGGAGGAAGAGAGCATCCATACATCGTTTGCAGACAGGAGCGTGGTCGGTGCGCTGTTGATGTTGACGGGGCTTACCGCGTCACGCAGCGGCATCAGGCGAACGCCAAGGAATTCGCCGAGCATACCGTTGCTGTTGTACTGCTGACCCAGCAGCATCGCCAGCGCGGAATCCATGCTTGCGTTGGTGGAGCCGGTGGCCTGCGTCGGCAGGACCTTTGCCAGCGCAACGGGAGAACCGGCCGCGATGATGTTTCGAACGCCGGTGTTGTTGAGCGCGGCCAGCTTGTTTGCCAGCGAGATCCAGTTCTGGTTGGTGAACGTCTGGTTGAGGTTGCTCGGAATGAGCGTGGTGTCGGCTGCCGCAAGGGTCATCGCCTGATTCCACATGCCCATGGTCTTTGCATACATGCCCGCAACGAGATTCGCAAAGAACTGACCGAAGTCCTGATTGTTGCCGACCAGCTGATACCACTTGGCCGTAATCATTGCGGTCTTGGGCTGTGGGTTGAGCGTGTAGTCCTTCGTGTAGAAGCGGTTGCGCGGCACGCTTCTGGAGGCGCCCCAGCTGGAATCCTGGAAAATGGGGATGTCATTGGAGCCGACAGAGATCATAGCCGTCTCGCCAAAACCGACCTCCAGCGTGTCCGCGAAGAAATCCACGGCCTCGGAGTAGACGTTGGCAATGATGGGAATGACGATCTCCTGATAGATGCCCTGAAGCACTCTGTAGAACGCAGCGTTTCCGTAGAAGCGCATACCGTTGCGCTTGAGTTCCTCAAAGCTTGCCGGAGGCGTTTCGCCGGTCTGTGCGCAGGCGACCTTCGCGGCATACATCAGGTGTTCTCTCTGGAACTTTTCGTTCAGCTCCTTGTAGCCCTTGCCACTCAGCATGTGCTGAATGTTGGCAGTCTGCATACCGTTTGCCGCCAGAATGGCGGATTTGCCGTTTGCGGCGTGCTCATAGAAAAGCACACGGCCCTTGGAAACGATGTCACAGCGTTCTGCTTCATTGCCGGAAGCATTCACGCGGAAAACAGCGGTAGGGATGCTGTTCAGATTGATTTTCGGCATTTTCTCTCACTCCTTCCTTATGCGTAGACGCGGCAAGCCTGCACGTCGATGTAGTCAAAGCTCTCCGTCGTACCCTCAGTGAATTTTCCGGCCTGCGGAAGCACCTTGAAGTACAGTGCGCCGTTCGCGGTCGGAGCGGCAGCGGCGGGCTTGAGCTGACCGGCGTCGATGGTCAGGAACGTGTTGGCGCCAACGGCGGCATTCACATTGCCGATACCGAAGCGGTATGCGTGATCGCCGTCGAAAACGATCTTCGTGAACGTGCCGTCACGGCCTGCCGGAATGCCGAGGCCGAGCGTCTCAGTGCCGACGGCATAGAGCTGGCCGTTTTTGCCCGCAAGCAGCGGGACTTCGTAGGTATTCGCGGCATAAACGACATCGCCTGCCTTCGTGGTGGAAGTGGCGTCCACCATGATCCATGCGTTTTCATTCTTGATGTTCGGGAAGCCTGCGCACGGCAGCTGCGTGGTGCGCACGACCAGACGGCCCGCGTCGCAGTCCGCGTCCGCGCTGGACGCCTGATATCTGCCGGTCACATTGATGAGGTCATCGCGGAAATCGTTCGTCACGCGCGGCTCAAATGCGGTTTTTGCAGTAAACATTCTTTTTCACTCCTCTCTTATTCCTCGGAAGCGGCTTCGACGCCCCACTTGTCCAGCAGACCGGCAATGGAGCCGTCGTCCTTTTCGCTGTTCTTTCCGAGCTTGTCCCATACATAGGTGGTTTTCTTCTTCGCGGCGGCTTCGGCGTCCATCTTCTCGACGGCCTCTCCGCATACGGCATAAACGGCCTTTGCGACCTCTGCCTCGCCGGTCCAGTTCTTGTCTTTGTCGCAGCTGTTGGTGTAAAGTCCCGCCTCAATGTCGGTCAGAATGCCGGAAATTTCGCTATCCGCGACCTTCTGCTCCCGGTTGAGGTTAAACCTACGCAGCGTTTCTTCCGCCTTCGCCTTCGCGGCGTTCAGACGGCGCTTGCTTTCAAACTCCTGCATTGCTGCGACCTGCGCGTTCGCGCTGTTCAGCTGCTGAGTCAGAGCTTCCACGTTTTTCTCCGCCGCGTTCAGTTTGGTGTTCGTTTCTCCGCAGATCACATCCACAAAATCCGCCGCGTCCGTGGTCAGCTGATCTTCGCCAAACTGCGCGACTGCATTGATGGAAAGCGTCTGGAAGCGTTCCGGCACGATGGTCTCGGCGGCGTTTTCCAGAATGTAGGACTTATACGCGCCGTCCTTCGTCATCAGGCAGACATAGACCTTTCCGTCCTTCTCACCTGCCGCCAGAACCTTATAACCGTCGAAGCGCGCGGAAAGCTCCTTGAGCTGTCTCTTGCTGTAAGGTTTCAATGTTTTCACTCCTTCGTGTTGTAAATTCCCGTTTTCGGGTCCGTTTTCTCCGTCCGGGGCCTTCTGTAAAGATGCCGCCTTGAGCTTCAATGTCTTAAACTCTTCTCCCAGCGCGGCAAGCCGAGCGATGTTGGCCCCCGGAATTGCCGGAGCAACGCCCGCACCCAGAATCGTGACGCCAAGTCCCCGCCAGACCTCCTCAATCTCAATGTCTCCGTCCATGCGGTTTTCCTCGATCAGAGTTTCCACGGATACGTCCATGCGCCCTGTTCGCACGATCTCATCCACGGCCTCCTTTGCGTAGAAAGCGAAAAGCTTTCCCCTTGCCACGATCCAGGTCTGACCATCCCTCTTCTTGAGGGAAAAATCACGTTCATCATCCGACAGCGTTCCGACAATGCGTTCCGCCGTCCCATCCATGTAGGAATAGTATTTTTCGCCCGTCCTCGGGTCCGTCCGGAGCTGGCTGTTGTGTCCGTCTCCGACCTTTCCCATAACGTAGGCGATCAAAATCGGCTGTCCCACAAACGTCTTGTAGAACTTTTCCAGATTCCGATAATCCCATTTGTTCCGATTCACGCCCTCGCGCATCAGCCACAGCTCCACGCCGAATTCGTAGGGATTCAGCCTTTGCAGTACGCGAAGCTGTCCCGTCGCAAGCGCGTTGGTGCTTTTTGTCAGCGGCATTTTCAATCACCGTCCTGTCTGTAAAGTCTTTCGATCCATCCCTCGAAGCTGGTCGCGCTCATTTCGTGCTCGGAATACATCTGCCACGCATACAGGAGCTTTTCGTAGCTCTGGCTGTTCTCCATCTGCAAATTTTCAAACCCGCGTCCGAGCGGATACATTCCGTTTCCGTCGCAAACCTCCACGCATTTCCGGAGTGCATCTTCGATCCTCTGCAGCATTTCAATGGCCGCTTCAAAGACCTCGTCGAGGTTTTCCGGCCGGTCCGCGTATTCTGCGGTCGCCGGGTAGATCTGTAAGATGTGCCTCTGGTGGAGCAGATCACCAACCCCGTCAAAGCGCTGCGGCTGCAAATGCGCCAGCCTGTGCAGAACGTCCGCCGTTTTCGGCATCCCCAGCTCGATCAAGACCAGCTCCTTGAGTGTGTCCAGCCCTCTTGCCGCATCCTGATAGGCGCCTGTCACATCCCGCGCGGCATCGCGCACGGCCGCAAGTGCGCCGTTTTCAAAATCAAACCGTTCTTTCAGCCGAGCCATGTTCTCTTCTCCCTTCCGCAAAAAACAAAAAGAGCCAACGGCACGTTTCCGTGTCGTTGACTCTATCCAGCCCCTTTGCGGTACTATCCTACCGCAAGCACTCTATTTTCTTTTTTCAGCTCCGCGCGATCTCCTTCTTCTCGATCACCCTCGCGCTGATCTCCACCACGCGGATCAGATCCTTCGTCCGCTGAATTTCAACGTTTTTCCAGTCGTTCAGCGCCTTGTTGATCGCCGGGAGATCTTTTTCCGTCAGAAATTCAATCATTCGTACCTCCGTACTGGTCGATCATCGTCTCGCTTCCGTCCGCCGTCACGTTTCCGTCGCCCTTCGGCCGTCCGGGAGACTGCGGCGGCAGTCCCGAGGAATCCTGCTTCATGTTGTATGCCGTCACCAGCGGCAGCCGCTTGTCGAGGATACCGCTGTTGCAGACCGCATCCGACAAACACAGATCGTCCAGCATCGACCGGTCAAGCAGCGCGTTATAAAGAATGGTGTCCGGCAGAATTCCGTGTTCCATCCCCTTCATGCACCGTTCGAGCGTTTTTTCATCCTCCGCAATATCTCCAAACATGACGAATTTCCAGTCGTATTTGAGATTGAGCTTTTTGATAATGGCATTCATCATCCGCTCAAAATCGCGGTAGACCGTCTGCATGAACTTACTTTCGATCTGAAGCGAGATCTGCGCCGTTCCTGCCTTCGGATCGTCTCCCAGTGGAATGATCGCGCCCATACCCGCCTGACTCATCGTGTCGCTGTAGCCCTGCTTCACAATGTCCATGGCCGACGGAGCCTCCGAAAGGCTCTCCAACTTCATGTTTTCCGCCGGAGCCAAATACAGGCCGATGCCGCTTGTATTGTTGGCCTGCAGCATGTCGTACCAGATTGCTTCAAACAGAAGCCGTCCGGCGTTGCTGAGCTTGTATTGATCCTCAGATGACGCTGCTTTGTCGTCCCGATAAGGAATTTCTCCGTGCAGGAGGCTCACAAGCGGATTCTGGATCAATTCCAGCTGGATCTGTTCCATCTGCGCCAGCTGGATCATGTTCAGGAAGAGTCCCGCGAACGGCGAGATTGCCGTCCGGCTCACATCGTCCGCTTCAAACGGAAAAACTGAATCGACCGGCAGATAGACCCAGTAATACCATCGTCCGTTCTGATAATAGACGTCCGGTGTCCCCGGCATATCGCCCATCGCCTGAATCCGCTGGAATTTTTGCATGTCAATGCGCGTTTTCTGCGCAAAAACAACGCTTGTTCCCGTTCCTTCCGGCTTCTGCACCACGCTTCCAAAGTCGTACAGATACGGCAGAAACAGCTCTCCGAACTGTTCCGGCACGCATCCCGGCTGCAGGAAGTACATCATATTGAAGGCGACCGTATATTTGGAAACGTTATTATATCCCGTGATCTTCGTCCAGTCGCTGGGCAGCTGCTGCATGAATGCGTAGTTCACCTTGTTGTGGCTCTTGTCCACGCTGTAGCGCGGGTAGTAGAAAACCTTGCCTTCTACCCCAACCTGCCCGACGATCTGGTGCGCGTTTTCCTTGGGCTTGAATTCCTCCCGGAGCTTTTCCGTCAGCTTCCATTCCCGCAGGAAATCGTCCTTTTTCGTATCCTCTCCGGATACCATTCGCGGCATCACATAGCTGTGATAGGTCAGCAGATTCTGGTACGTTTTCCGGATGTGAAACAGTGGATATGCCGTGTATTCCAGAATGTGCGATACCTGCCGGAGCGGCTGCTCGCTGTCATACGGAGCCGTGAGCATCTCGCCGACCTTGTCTTTCGTGAAATTGACCGGCAGCGAGGATATCTGCTTGACGCGGCGATTTTGAATGTAGGGATTCGCCATTCCGTAGCGGCCGGCATTGATCCCGGCAAATGCCGTCGAGATCGCGCTCATCGGCATCCCCTGATTTTCTGCCGCCATCGTCCGGAGCTTTTCAAAGATCTGCGGGAACGCGGCGTATTGGAGCTTATTCAGTTCACTTGTCTCTATCGCCATTTTCCGCATCCTCCGCCGTTCCGGCCTGCTTTCTGCGTTCTTCTGCCAGCGCGCTTGACAGCTCGTCGATCATCCGGCTCAGATTCTCCATTGTTTTCGGCTTTTCCTTTTCCAGCCGTTCCCGCAGAAGCGCCGTCGCGCAGCTCATGATCCAGTCCTCGTCTGCCTTCGTCAGCCGCTTCACGTTTTCTCCGTCGATCTCCATGCCGCCCTCTGGCCGAGCACCCGCCGTATAGATCAGGATGTATCCCGGCGCGATCCTGCTGAACCGTTCGCGCATAGCCGTTTCCACGGACTCCTGCGTCACGCGCAGCGCATATAGCCGGTATACCTTCGTCTGATCTTCTGTCATCTCAAAAAATCCTTCCTCCGCGTCTCTGCGTCACAAGGCGTCCCGCACCCTGCGCAGGGCCTGCGTTCCGGACGCTTTCGCGTCCCTGATACCTCTTGAGCATTTCGTCCCAATCGCTTTTCTTCCGGATCTCACTCAAAGCCAGCTCTTTTTCCAGTTTCTGCGCCAGCCGCAGTCCGTATTTGATGGCCGACCAGCTGTCTCGCTGGATCGCCCGTGAAATACGCTTTTCGCTGAAGCCCGCGCCCGACGGCACGGCTTTCAGGTTCTGGATCTGGCCCGAAAGCTCCCGCGTTTTCTGATATGGCCTCGCGATCTGATAATCCAGATCATCGTCCTTGATCTTGTGAAGCCGCTTGTACGCCTCCACGCCCTCGCGCGTGTTCATCGTCAGCAGCTGTACATTGTGGTTGTCAAACTGCGTCTGCGCATACCGGATCATTTCCACATCCGGGTCCGTCACGCCGCTTCCGCCCGCCTTGATGGGATAAATGACCGGCAGCGCCCCGTCCAGCTCCAGCGCCGTATATTCCGTGTGGTCGAGGATGCAGAGCGGCGGAAGCCCATCTCCGAGATCCTTCATGAGGTCCTCAATGACCGCCTTGCCGTACTGCCATCCGTCTATCGCAATGTAGGTCGTGTTTCCGCCGTCAAAGCAGAACCGATACCACACGTCCTTCAGTTTTCTGGCTTGCTTCATGGCGTTATCCGGAGGAGGCCAATCGTCCAGCCATACCAGCTGCTTCAAAAACCGATCCCGTTTCAGAAAATCCGTCTGCTTCGTGAGCTTCCATACGCCGACGGCGCATTTCGCGTTCTTTTTCGCGTCCTCATAGGAAACGTCATAGCATACGATGTAGGTCACATCCTGCGGTTCCGTTTTGCACCCCGGATATTTGCAGCAGTGCTGCCGTTCCATCGAAAGCAGACAGCAGCTCTCCGAAAGGCTTTCATCCGCAATGATCGGATATTCGTCCGCTCCAGTGTACCGGCTTTCCATCTCGCGCATCCAGCGCTCCGGCGTCAGTTTCGATTTCAGCTTCTGCGCCCAAGAATATGGCCGCATCTGCTGCAAAACTACGCATTCCCAGCTCATGTCGTATGCAAACGCGCTTTCCCCGCGATACATTTCCTTCAATGTGTCGCATCGGACGGGAAAGGACGGATGCTGTTTTCTTCCCGCGCTCGTAATGGAGTGGTTTTTATATGCAACGAAATTTTCATCTGGCTTTCCATCTACGTTGTGCCGCAGACGGACCGCCGGAAGAACGATCGTCGAATACTCGGTAAAATCAAATGGAGGATTTTCTTCCTGTGCAAATTCCTCCGCCGTCACGTCGTGGATGTTGTCTCCACGGAAGGCAGAAATATAAAATGCGCTTCCAAGGTCCGTTTCTATCTTGAAATCGTCCTTGCTTTCAGCCGTCACGCGCCATCCCTTTGCCAATGCCGGATAATCGTGCGCGATCTGCTTGAATTGCTTGCTTCCGATCAGCGCCATCTGCTTGTAGCTTGGGCCGTAATAGGCGCTTTGCGTCCCCGGCCAAACCAATCCGTTCAGCATGGCATACTTGAATTTTGTGCTCGTTTTCGTGATGCCGCGCGTTCCCGTGAATGCCACATCCGCGTTTCTCGCGTAGGCACGCATCATCAGCCGCTGCATGATTTCTTCGTTTGCGTAGTCCGCAAACTCATCCCGAAACAGGTCGCAGCCCTTGTCGGGATACCAGCGGATCACCCAGATCAAAAACGCCCACCATTCTGATTCAAACGAGGTGTAATCCCGCTGCTCGACCTCGCGCTTCTGAATCCATCCGACACCCTATTCAACTAGCCGGCAGACCACACTTTTCCGTATCGTCTCGCCAACTCTCATCACCGTCCTATTTCTTCGCGCCGTCTTTCAGCGGCGGCATTCTGATGAGGCCCAATTTGTCGTAAGCCTCTTTTTCGTCCTCGTTCGGCTCCGAAGCGAATTCTCCCAGTTCGTCGTGAATGCGCATCTCGTCCGGCAGCGTGGAAAGCTCCGGCATTCCGTCGTTCTGGCGCATCCGATTCTCATTGATTAGGATCATCTGGTCAACTGCGTCCGCCGTATAGGGATATCTCGGCTTTCGGCCAAAGAAATATTCAAACATCTCGTCCGGGCTGCACTGCTTTCCGTTTTTCAGCAGTCCGGCCTTTTCCAGTCTGTCCGTGATCTCGTCCAGCCGTATCACGTCCGCCGGCCGAACGTCCTTCTTGCGCAGATTTTCGCTTGCAAGGTTTTCCTGTATCATGGCGGACAGCTTCTTTGCCGCGTCGAATTTTCCGGCCGCCGTCATGTCGTTCATCTGCTTCATCCAGCGCGCCACATTGCGAAGGATCAGCTGCTGCTTTGCGCTGACCGCATCCTCTCCGCCAAAATCCGAAACGAGGACTTCATAAATTCTGTCGAATTCTGCGTAATCCTCGCTGGAATAGTCGTTTCCCCAGTCCTTCCGCTGCCTTACCGTTCCGGCCTTTGCCGTCTGGGCGTTTCTCTCTGCGGAAACGGCCTTGGTAAACTCGCCATCCTTCAGACCTTCTCCGAAGATCTTCGTGATGTCCGTCAGCCCGTCCAGAAAGCCATAGGGTTCTCCGGACTTGTTCACATCGAGCTTTTTGATGTGCAGATTGTCGAGGTACGAAAGCCACCTGTCGCGCCCGTCGTCGCGCGGCACGCAGTCGCGCGCGAACGGGACGTCGTATTTGATGCAGCAGTAAAAAATTGCAAGGCTTTCGGAGGTTTTTCTGGCAAGCTGCGTGAAATATTCCTGCTGTTCCAGCTCACTGACCAACTCGCTCATGCTTCCTCCCGTCCAACAAAAAAGCCGCTTCGTTCGTCTCCAATCATGGAAACAGTCCCGAAGCGGCACGTCATTTCTATATTCTTTTACCTGATTATACCACACTTTCCCGCAAAAAGCAAGAATAAATTGTGCAGCCCGTTTAATTCTTCCGATTTTGGCCTTTTTTTACGTCCGAATGTCCACACCTCCATGTACGTTTAGTACGCCCGCAAAGCATGTGACGCGAAGCGCCGTCCCATGCAGCACGCCAAGCTTTTCATGCTTGCCGTCATTGCTCAGTACGTCCACCTCGAAGGAAACGTCATATGTCCCATCGCCGTTGTACTTCTGCGAAACGAATCTGTACTTGGTTCCTTCCAGTATCTCCGCGAAGTTGACTCCCGGCCCGATTTCCTTCAAAAAATCAAGTCTTTCTATCATCGGCTCCGCCCAATCGGAGAATTGCCGCATATGCTCAAGCGCTTCGTCCGCCTGCCGTGCAAATTCTGACAGTTCCCATTCGCGGCGCTTGCTTTCAGCGTCCCTCTGGCGTTTCTTTTGCTTCCATCTGGCATCACGCCACCTCTGGTCATGCTTCGCCATACGGTTTCTCCATCCCGTCCGTCAGGATTTCAATCGCTTTTTGCGTTCTATACACAATTTCTTGGATTCTAGGATCTTGAAGTCGTCTCAAATCTGCAACAGCATTGGCGTATCTCACAATGTCACCATGTTTTACAACGCCCGGAAGCATAAACACAGCATATTCCTCTCCACGCGCTTTAACGCGTTCCAAAATATTCTTGATGCACTTCTCGTCGATGTCAACGCCCCACTGCTCCTCACATACGGAGCCTGTGATTGTGTTGCACACGAAAATAGTCTTAAATCCATCTTCTCTCATTTGTTATACGTCCCCAGTACGCCGCGCTCTGCCCGGTCATCGGCGCGTTTCGCCATCCACATCAGGGCTTCCTCAATGTGTGTGATTGCGCAGGCGTTCTCCCGCGTGGCAAATTCGCCCTTATTGAAGGCCGTCAGCCGGTCCCGCACGATCTCCAGCAGATCCGCATCCAGAACGCCGGCCTGCGACTTCGGGTCATTCCGCGAACCCTTCTGAAACCGCACCAGCGCGATCACGGCGCTTCCTTCCGCGTCCATGACCGTGTAATCGTGGTATCCGCCGCCCGGACCCTGATCGCCGTTCCGGTAGATTGTGTGCGGATTATTGTTCTTTTGAATCACGGACAGTTTTTTCATATATTTCCTCCCAATTTTCCAGCGGCTCCGGCAGCAGCTCTGCCGCCAGAACATTTCCGTCCTTCATCTCAAATCCAACGTAATCTCTGAATATTACGAGTTCCACGTTCGTGAAATAAAGGCTCTTGAGCATTCCGATGACGTGCCCACGGAACGTTATCGGCGGCGCGTTCTCCGGTCGGAATTCTGCCGCTGGAAAACTCGGCGCTGTATCAAGCACGTTCCGGAAGCGGAGCAATTCATCGACCCTTTCCGTCTCCGGCAGACTCCCATCTTCCTTGCGAAAGAGATCGAGTTCTCCGTCGATTTTCTCAATGAGCTTCGTCGCATTCACATATTTGTCCATACTTTCACTCCAATTCAAAAATCTCGTTCACACCAATGATCTTCGCCCCGCAATTGCAGAAGGGATATTCCTGCATGAGCCATGCATTGTCTACATAGTTGAAAAGCGGCCGTTTTCTTCCGCACTTTGAGCACGTCACCCAATAGATCTGCGTTCCGGGGCTGACCTCCTCTGTTACGTCCCATTTTGCCGTACCCATGGGATAGTCGCTCCACCCATCGTCCGGCGAATGTGCATCGCGGTTTTCCTCTCGGATTGACTTCATAAGCCGCTCCAGCTCTTCATCAGACATTTCCGTCATCTCTTCGAGAACCTTTTCAAGGTCAATCCCCGCCATCTTCCGTCCCCTCCATCGTTCAAAAATCCATCCGGTATCCGCAGTGCGGACATTTTTTCTTCAAAAGTGCCCACCTCAAAATGTCCGTATCCTCTTCATGTCCGCGCACCGTCGGCGCGTCTTGGTAACAATTCGAGCAGACAATATCAACGATGGGATTCCCATGTGCAGCCCAGATGTACTCTTCCCCGCCGTATACGTCATATGCTCTGTGTACTTTCCAGAAAGCGTGTTTCTGTGCCTTCTTTTTCTTACGCTTCGTCAGTCTTGACATCTTCCACTGCCTCCCTCGGGCAAAAGTCCCGGCATTTCTGATACGCAAGCACCTTGTAAAACCACTCCATTTCGGAATAGGTCTTGCCCTTGTCTCTCAGGCATCTGTACGGATATAAATAGCCATCTCGGTACTCCCGATACTTGCATAGCTCACAGGTCGCTTGTAATTTGCCCTCCATTTTTGTCCTCCCTAGACTAAGCGCAGCATCAGCGCCAGCGGCAGGAAGATCACCAGAAACAGCGTCACCGCCGCGACGGCCTTCTGCGTTTTCTTATTCATCGTCGCTTCCTCCATACTTCTCCTCGTACTCCTCCTGTGAAATGACCTGAATGTCCTCCGCTGTGTAGCCTGCTTTCTCAAGGCAGAGGAGCCGCAGTACTTCGTCCTTATTGATGCACCTTGCCATCAGCTCATAGGGGAGTTCTTCCTTTGCCTCAAACGTCATCTGCACGCCGAATTCTCCGCGAATGCTGAAATAAAGCTTGTTTTCTACCATTTTTACCTCCCGATTTTCAAGACATCGTGCGATTCAATTTCCGCCTCAATGCTGAAAACGTCGCTGTACGGGTCGGCCTCTTCATCCTCGCATATCAAAAGCGTCTGCTCCGCTGTCCCGACGTTCTCTCTTTCGATGTACCATACGCCGAGATTTTCCTTTCCGTATCCGATGCGAATGACCGTTCCATCCGTAAACCGGAAGCGAATCTCTCTGTCATAGCAGTCGATCTCATGGTCTCCGTGTTCGCTGTGCTCGACCACGACCAGATCATCGCTGTACCCGTATATTGTCACCATTTACCGTTCCTCCCTCACATAGAGATTCGGCTCCTGCAATTTCATTTCTACCGTCTTTCCGCACCGCTCACAGACGACCTCGATCTCTGCATATCCGGAGCGGAACGTCAGCAGCCTCCCCTTGTGCTTGACCCGGAGTGTGTCGCCTTCCTCAAACGCACCGAGAATATGCCCGTTCGGACAGCAGATGGTGCAGTTCACGTTCAGCACGTCCGCCGGTGCTTTCACATAGTTCGTCATTTCAGCTCCTCCACATACTGCCAGCTTTGCGGCGCACGCTTCAAAGGGCGCTTCCACTCGCCGTCAGCAATTTTCTCGCACCATTTCGGCCGGATGCTGATAAGGACCGCCCTGCTCATACCGCCGCCCCCTTCTGCACGGCCTCCACCTGCATTTTCAGCCGGTCAGCCCTTTGCAGATGCTTTTCCGCCCGCGCAATGATCCGTGAGACCGTAGACCGATTCACGTTGTATTTCAGCGCGATCTGTCCCGTCGTTTTACCGGACATATAAAGCGTGTAATACAGCTCCTGTTTTTCCGTCATGCTATACCTCCATGCATTCGTTCCATCGGACGTTCACCCTGTGTCCGTTCACCGTCACAACATATCCCGGCCGTTCGCTGCGGTACTGATACTTTTCCGACGAATAGACCGCGCCGACCGCCGGCTGAAACTCGGCAAATACCGGCAGCAGCTCTGTGATCCGGATCATGATCCCGTCCCATTTTCTCGCCTTCAGGCGTTCCGGCTTTGCCGAGTCCCGTGCCTGTTCCTGCTTTTTCATGTAAGCGTGGTAGCACTCCGGCCCGCAGAAAATATGCCGGTATCCGTTCTTGAGCCGCCGCGTAATGCTTTCTCCGCAGTTCGGGCAGTTCTGCGTCACATTAGGCATTTTCACGTCTCCTTTGCCTGTAAAAGAGTTTATTGTACGCCTCATAGCGTTCGTCGATGTGCGTGGAGCTGATAAGTCCGCCAGTTTTCTCCATCAGCACATCAAAGTAACTCTTGTCCTTTCCACAAGGATGCATTTCCGGACATCCCCCGCGATATACGCATCCCGGACAAAGCACATCCGCAATTTCCGGTTCGATCTCATGCAGTGCCGCCTTAAAGTCCTCGGCATACTGCCGCGTCTCTGGCGAGGACTGGCGGCACAAGCGCTTGCGCATGGTGTCAATGAGCGACTGCACATTTGCTTCGCCTGTGAAGTCAACAGGCGCGTCCTGTGGTAGTTTGTCTCGCGGTATCCCCGTCCGGTCTGAACGCTGGCTTTTGATGTACTTCTCAAATTTGTGGCGGCTCCAATGCGTCGCCACCCAACTCTTGATGCCGTGCCATGTCCATTTTACGGAGATATCCCGGATCGGGCTGTGCTCCGCAATGAGGATCTTTTTCTTGAAATCCACGCTTGGCTCATGGTCAAGCGGTGGCTTGCCGACCGTTGACCGGCAATCGGAAGCGACCTCTATCCAGTCTCCCTTGATCTTCAAAATTTCTGTTTTCATGCATTCTCCCGTTCTTTCAGAAAATCCTTCAGCCGTTCGCATTCATCCATGCAGCTTCTTGTATATGGATTTCCCCACCCCGTCACGCAATCTTCGCACGGTGTCGGCGTTCCCATCAGTGATTCTTTCAGCCGTGCGTTTTCATTTGAAAGCTTTTCAATCAAATCAATCGTATCATTGAAAAGCCTCTGCTTGCAGTGGACGAACGGCCTGTATCGGCATACCCCGCACCCGTTCTTTTCGTTCTCAGCACAGTATCGAAGTGCTTCCACGACATTTTCTTTTTCCATCAACGTCTCCCAATTTTCAGATATTGATTTTCGTTGTGCGTGTACTCCGGGAAAAACAGGAGCAATCTCGCCGTTAGTATCGCCGTTTTGGTCAGTTCCCGGTCCACGAAAAACCATCCCCTCCAGCAAAGAGAAGCGTATACGCTCTTTTCAACAAGCTCCGCGTTTTCCCTTGTGCAGTTTTTGGGGTTCCCGTCCAGCCATACAAGATTTCCGTCTTTCCCCGGAAAATACTTCTCCTTGAAATATTTGTTTGCGGCGGCATAACCGTTCTCCGTTTTCACCCTCGCCGGCTTTTTTCCATTCCATATGACCGTTCCAACGGGGTTTTTCGGTCTTAACAGTTCTCTGCGTACATTGTGCGTTCCCTTGCGAATTCCAAGCTTATGCACTCTTTTTTGCAAATTGCGAAAATCTGTCGGATGCTCCGGAAACCTCGCCACAAACAGCTCTGTCAGATCATAATAAGTCCGTGCAGTTTGTGTGTGTTCCCGAAGGAAAGCGTCCTGCTCCGCAGTAAACCTAACCGCCATTCAGTTCTCCTACAACGCTATTGATGCGCTTTCCGTCCGCTTTTGTGTATTTGTCGGCACGCATAACAACGTCGGCATTGTTTATCATCTGCTTTGCAATGCTGGCAATCGCTCTCGCGTGTTCCACGTCCGCCGTACCATTCACCATCGCAGATATCTGTTCCCCAAGAACATTTTGCAGCTCAAGTAATGTCATTTTTTCACCTCCATCAGACAATGTCTCACCCTAAACCACCCCCATTTTCTTCTTGTAGTTGTATATCGACGACCGGCTGATTTGAAGTTCCTCGCAGATCTTTTTCTGCGGCACCTTCAGCCGGAGCATTTCCTTCAGCCGCTCCACGTCGATCTTTTCTTCGACACTCGGACGGCCTTTCTTTTCGTGCGTACCGCCGCCCAGACAGTTGCAGCACTCCGTGTCTGCGTATGGGCAGCGCTGGAGGCAGAAATTGATTTCCTCCTGCGTGTCGTATGTGCGTTTTTCAATGGGATCGTCCCTGTATACGCTGTTCCATGGCAGTGCCGCCAAAATCAGCACATTTTCACGTCCGGATCTCATATTTCTGCCTCCCGTTTCATTCGTATAATTCTGTGATCGTGATCTCTGTTCGCGGCTCGTCCTTGTCATATAAGACCCGGCTCCCGTCATGTGCCGCCGCAATGGAGCTGTTGTCGTCCGCAAGAACTCCGGCCAATACCAGGATGTCCATTGTCGCCTCGATCAGATTGCAGAGGTCAACCCGCCTGTGCGTCGGCATGTAATATACGCACTTCACGTTGACCGACACATCGATCGGCTTCGCAGGCTTTCGTATCTGCCATAGGCACGCCTGCTCATACTCCTTGTACTGCTTCGACGGAATGACCATTCTTTTCCCGGTTTTCTTGTTAAAGATGATCTGGCTGTGATTTTTCTTCGTCCTCGGCGGCATTTTTATCATGATTCTGATTTCATCCATCGAAGCACCTCAAATCGTCAGCTCATAATCATCGCCAGCGGCTGCATCCCCTTCTCCGTTCTCCTGCGGTTCCTCACCCTGCATGTTCTGGCAAAGCTCCCAGAACGCATCCACAAATCCCGTGTTAAAAGCCCGCATGAATTCGCTCCGGTCGTGGATATAGCCCTTCGACATCGCGTTTGCAAACGCAGTCCAGAGGCAGTCCACCATTTCCTCCCGATAGCTGTCGCTCTGAATGGCGATCTGCTCGATCCGAAGCTCTGTCCATGTCTTGTTCTCGCCCGCGCTGTTCTGATAGTCCTTGCTGGACCATTTACCAGCGATCAGAACGTGATCGCCCTTTCTTACGCGCTGTGCGATGTTCGTCTGCGGGCTTTCTCCGACGGAAATGATGTTCATGAAGCGCTTGTCCTCGTATGCCACGCCGAATGTGACTTTTGGCATCGGAGGCCGCGTGTCGGAGCCTTTTGTGTACTCGACCTTTGCGTCCCGCGTGACCTTTCCCCAGATCACCATGGTTTCGCAGGTCTTTCTTTTCGGGTCCTTTGGGTCTGCAATGATCGCGCTGTTGATCGGCCTCATCCTTCACCACCGCCGAAAAAGCCGTCACCCATGGTTTCCGTGTCGATTCTCCTGGCTTTGCTCGCAGCCGCAGTTCTCTGCTGATTTTTCACTGCTTCCTGGGCTTTTTCCGGCTGGGCATCTTTCCGGCGCGTCAGTTCCTCTTCCACCGCCGCAGCTTCAAAGAATTCTTCTTCCTGCACCGCCTCGATGGCCGGAGTGTTCTCCGTTGTGCCAGTCACCTCTCCGGTAGCCTTGTCCACGTTGATGATTGGCATATCCGGAATGATTCCTGCCTCGGAGTCGTTGTCGAGCACATACCGTACCTCGTTGGAAAGCGGCGCATAGCCGGAATTCAGGAGGCTCCGAAGCACCGTTTTTCTGCACATCCGGTCCTGACCGTATCCCACGTCATACCACGGCGTGGACTTCCGCATCTTCGCTTCCTCTTCCGCCGTCATTTCGCCGGAAATGAACCTTTCATATTTCTCGCGGTCAAACGCCTGCGCGTATTTTTCCGCGTGGAAGATCAGTTTGTTCATCGACCAGAATTCCGACCGGAACATGCCGTCCTTGAGCTGGAAATAGGCGTAGTAGCCGATGATCTGCGCTTTCTCTCGGTCCTCGTCCATTTCGTAGACGTTAAAATCGAACTTCGGCTTTCCGGTACGGGGGTCTCTGCCCTGATATTCGCCCTCGCGAATATCCATGCAGTCGATATCTTCATACCGACCGGTCGCAAGCGCCAGCGCAATGAGGCCCTTGTATCCAATGACGAACGTACACGTCTGTCCATACGGAACGAGGTAATAGCCCATTCCGAGATTCAGCCCCATGCCCTCGCCGCGAAGCGCCGCCGCCACGACGCTCCCCGGATCGCAGGCTTTCAGCTGATCGGATGCGTTTACGGCGGAGATCATCGTAGACGTGAATCTCGCTACCGCCTTGGAATCCTTCAAAGACTTCTGGATCAAGCCCTGCATTGCGTTCGACGTGATGGCGCTTGAGAACGTCTGCTTCGGCGCACTGGGCGTCAGTCTGTTTGCTGCATTCATCGTTCAGTTCCTCCCTTTTCAATCTCCAAATTTCGGCACGCGGCAGAAGCGAATCCCGTTGGCGTTCAGCCAATCCCGCAGTGCGATCATCTGTGCTCTCGTCACATAGCACCGGAAATCCAGCACCTGTTCAGTTTCCTGCGGTTCTTCCACGCGCAACGGCTCCGGAGCCTTTTCCGCGTTCAGAAGCTTTTCCGCACGCTCTGCCGCCTCTGCTTCTGCTCTCTTCTGCGCGATGCGCTCCGCACGTTCTTGTTCCGACTTTTCCTGCGCTTCCTGTCTCGCGCGTTCAGCGGCCTCCTGCGCAGCCCTTCTGGCTTCCTGCTCCTGCTTCATGCGTTTCAGTTCGCTGCCGCGCCGCATGGCCGCTCTGAGGTCCAGCGTTTTCTGGTATTCCAGAAGCATTTCGTTTTCGAACTCGCCGCCGGACTCTGTGATCGCCGTGACGTTCTCGCCGATGGCCGTCACAGCCGCCTGAATGTCGGCCTTGGCCGTTTCCATGTCATAGGTCACATTCATCCAGCGCGGATTTTCGATCCGCTCAAACGGAAGCCACGCCTGTGTGTTGACGGAAGAAAAATAGCCTCTCAGCGTCTCACGTTTCTCGGCCTTCCGCTTTTCATCGAACGCCTTGACCTGCACGTCGATGTTCTTTGCCGCCTCGTCACACATGCCGGAAAGCTCCTTCATCTGCGCCTCAAAGACGTTGTACGGCTCCAGATAGCGTTTCTTGATGGCGATGCGCTGCTCGGATATCGCCTTGCTGATCTTGGCGATCTTTGCCTTGTCGGCCTTTGACGCGCCGATGGCATCCTCCGTGACCACCATCGACTTGTACGCCGCCAGATTTTCCGCCAGCCACGCCTTGACTTCCTCAAAGTTGAAGTCCAGACTCTGTGGAATGGCCTTGTCGAGGTCGGTTATCATCCGGATCTCGGTGGTTTCCATCAGCCATCCACCTCCGGCACGTCATACTCCTCGATCTTCTTCAGCGGGAAATAATCCGGATGGATATTTTCTTCCGGCACATTCACCGCCGTAACGATTGCCCGATTTTTTCCGTCTCCCGCCGGAACGATCACACGGTCGCCGACCTTCAGCGGCATTTCCGTGTCATAGCTGTACCCCCGTCCGACGTAAGCCATCGCACTTTTGCGGAAAAATTTCACCTCTACGATCATTTTTGTCCCTCCATTTTTCATAAACTCAGTGTCATCGGCGGCATCTGCCGCTTCTGCACATAGCCCCAAAATTTCTTCGTTGATTGCAGGACAAATTGAATATCGTCCTCACAATCAGCTCGATTGAAACGATACATGCGTATCGTTCCATCTCCAACGCTATTTAACAGCAACGCCCAAACTACGGCAAAGCTAAAGTCACCGGTAAACATCTGTTCACAGATTTGCGCGTAGTATAACTGTGGAATTTGACTGTCCCATTTCATCCAGTCTTTTTTAGATAGGCACGTTGCTGTCTTTGATTCATAGATTCCACGGATACCAGTCGCTTTCTCCACAAGTTCGCCGTCTGGTGTGCAAAACAAAAACGAATAATCTCCTTCCTGACGCAGAATCGTAAATGGTTCAAACGTCAATTCATACTCTGGGTGCATTAGTCTAAACATTCCTCGGAGCGGTTCCTCTGCCGCATTGCCAAAATCAATTCGATGATTTCCTTCAATTTCTCTTGGCGTTACGATTCCACACTTTTCTTTCCAGAGCTGAATCGGACTTTTATAATTCGATATTCCGAGTACAATCCCAGCATCGGACGCGCCAAGACCGTTTTCACGTCCTTTGAGCCAGGATTTTCTATCAGGGTACGACTTCCGAATTGTCACTTTCCATTCTCCTTTTTCGAAGGCTGAAAAATAGCCTTTTTCGCATCCCATCCCTTCCCCAGCCTGTATTGGATTGCTGAATAAGAGACTCCGGATATATCTGCCCATTCCGAAAGGGTCTTTACTATTCCGTCAATTTCAATCCATTTTTGTTTTCTTCTGTTATTGCTTTGAGTCTTTTGGTCAACCCATCTGCAATTATCCGGGCAATAGTCGCCATCTACGTTGATGCGGTCTAATGTGCAAGAACCTCTGTCTGCGTTTTCGACATATCCGTGTTCATTTGCCCATTTTCTAAATTTTTCAAAGTCCATCCATTCTTCGCAGACTTTGATTCCACGCCCTCCGTACAAGTGGTACTCTTTGCAGGTCATCGACGAACATCTTCTTTTCATGCTTGCCCACACAGTGTAGAGTCTGGTTCTCCTTCCGCCGTGAGTTGTTTTTTGCGCTCTCATTCTTTTTCCGACTTGTTCACGTTGATAACACCCGCAGCTAATTATCCGTCCGGATGTCAGATCATTTACGACATGTCGTCTAAAATTGCCGCAGTCACATCTACACAGCCATGCCGCATGGTTATACATTCTTCCATCTGGCTTTATCGCAACCAGCCTTCCGAAGCGCATTCCGGTCAAGTCCATTGCGTGAAATCTACCAGCTCGAACTTTTTTATTCTCGCTCATATTCAAGCCAGCTCTTTTTTGAACGCAATGACGGTCGGCGTGTTTCTCAGAAACGTGAGCAGGAGCGTGGCCTGCTGTTCATTCAGCCGATACGTTTTTGTGTATTTCGTTCCCCTTGCTCCAGTGGTGTTCACTGCGTCGATTTGAAATCGAAGCAGTCCGAATTCCTTGAAATCGGCTTCATGCTGCTGAATCAGTCGCGTCACAGTATGGTGTTGAACTCCGGCGCATTCGGCGATGACTTCTGATGTTGTGAACGGTTCTTCTGTGTTTGGTGCCAAGAATACAAGACTGTCCATGTTTTCCCACCTCACAGCTCGATCTTAAGGACCTTTGCAATGGCCTTCGCCACATTTTCGGAATCACGCGCACCGGCCATAAAAGCGTCAATCGTCTGCCTTTTATAGCCGGTCAGTTTTCCCAAGTCCTCGTTCGTCAGTTTCCGTATCCGCTTCTGCTTCACGATTTCCGCCTTAAAAAGCTCGTAAATACTTACACCCCCAAATTGAATTCACATAAAATTCATGATTTTTCTGTAAAGGTGTCTTGACAAACGAAAGCAAAAAAATTATCATGTTTGTGTCAAATCACATGAAACAAGAAATTCCTTTCTGGGCTGCAATCCCATAAAGGCTCTGTTTTTCTGCCTTTCATGTCAATTTCTCTTTACGGGTGTACTATATCACATATTTCATGTGATTTCAATAGACATCACACGTTTTATGTGATTTTGGACGCTTGCACAAAATTGGAGGTATATTTATGTCAAAAACAGCAAACACGTTTTCCGAGATCACAGACAACAGCAATGACCGCGCCGACGAGATCCGCGACAGGATCTTTTCGCTGATCGGGTCAGAGCATGGAAACGGTCAGGCATTCCGCCGCGCACTCAATATTGAGTCCAAAAACCTCATTACCGAATGGAAGTCTGGACGTTCCAAGTCCTTTATGAAGTACATTCCGCAAATCGCGGAATTCTATGGCGTTTCCGCCGACTGGATTCTTGGGAACTCCGATGTACGCGCCCCAGAACAAAAAAATAACCCCGACGTCAGTAACGACGCCGAGGTTATGGAAATGGTTCATATTTTCAGCCAGCTTTCCGCATCCACTCGTTCCAAATTGCTCGAACTGGCTCGTCTCTATTCAGACGCAGAACACAAAAATTCAGAAACCGAATAAACCGCTTTCTATCTTTTACTTCCATCAGCACCTCTATAAGATCTTCGTTCATGTCCACTGCTGCTTTCTTTCCAGACTTCATCGTACCATGCATCCTTTCCTGTTTCATTCGTTTCCAGATATCTATGCCGTGTTTATATTTTAGAACGGAAGTTTCAAAAATGCAATCGCTCATATTGCACAAATTTCCATTTCATTTTTCTATAGCACAAATTCAGAATCATCCCGTTTATCGGACTCATTTTGTGCTATGGTACTCCGTCAGCTCCGCCGCCTCTGGCACAGGCGGCGGAGCCTTACAGCAGACCGCCTCATTTGTCCACCGATCTGCTACACCTACATCGTAGCAGAAGCGCAGAGATCCGTACAGATGCAGTTTTGCGTTTTTATCGCATCTATTGCGATTTTCACACCTATCTTCTGTGAAAACCGTGAAAATCGTGAAATCATACGATGGAGGTTATACCCAATGAGTGCAATTCAGGAGTTAGCCCCATATATCGCGGAATTTCAGCCCAGCATCAAGCGTGCCAAGGCTGCAAAGGGCTATACGAACAATGACCTGATCGCGCTTTCCGGCGTTTCTAAGTCCGCTGTTGACCGTCTCTGTGACGGCTCCCAGACCGACCCGAAGCTGTATTACGCCGTAGCCATCTGCAAATCGCTTGACCTGTCTATCGACGATTTATTCGGCCTATCCGCTTCTTCCGAATGCGCACCGGAGATTGCTGAGAAGCTTCACGGCCTGGAACTGCAAAACCATGAAAAGGAAGCGCGGCTCTCTGAAATCAAGGGCGCTCTGAACGTGGCAATTTGTGATACCGAGCACCAGAAAGAGACGGCCGAGATGCTCCGGTCTCAGAACAAAGGACTCAGATATACCGTTTTCTTGCTTGTCGGCCTTTGCGCAGTCCTTGTGTTTACGCTTCTTTTCTATATCATTTGGGATTCCAGCGTTCCAAACGACGGCCTTATTCGGAACGGAAACGTCAGTATTCTTGCATACATCGCAATCGGACTGGTTGCCGCGTCATTCCTGTCTATCTGTGGGTTTCTTTTCCGGCTCCTTCGTAAAAAGTGATTTTTTCTTTAACTCCGTTACATATTTTTTCTTGGAGGTCTTTTCTTTGAGCAATTACAGCGAACGTGATAAAGCCGTTCTGGACAGTCTGGACGAGAACATTCGTCTTGCACCGCGTCTCGGAGTCTGCGCCGATACCTTCTATGCCCTGAAGCAGGAGTTCCTGCGTGTCATGCGTGAACGCGACGAAGCCATCCAGAAGTTTTCGGAGGTGCAAGCGCATGGCAAACACTGATTTGACCGTCGCTGCTGCCTATATCCGCGTCTCCACAGAAGATCAGACCGACCTTTCCCCGGAGTCTCAGCTTGAAAAGGTGAAGGAATACGCCGCGAAAAACAATATGCTTCTCCCCAGCGAATTCATTTTCCACGACGATGGTATTTCCGGCCGTGCGGCAAATAAACGTCCCGGCTTTCAGCGCATGATCGCCGCCGCAAAGGCCCCCGTGCATCCCTTCAGCGTCATCATCGTCTGGAAATATTCCCGATTTGCCCGGAATCAGGAAGAGTCCATTTTCTACAAATCCATTCTCCGCTCGAAATGCAACGTTGACGTGATTTCCGTCTCCGAGCCGCTGATCGCCGGCCCATTTGGAAGTCTGATCGAGCGCATCATCGAGTGGATGGACGAATTCTATTCCGTCCGCCTTTCGGAAGAGGTCAAGCGCTCCATGACCGTCAACGCGAAGAACGGCGTTCTGCAATCCACCGCTTCCTTCGGCTACAAGGTCGAAAACGGCGTGCTTGTTCCCGTCCCCGAGGAAGCGGAACTCATCAAAGAGATCTTCCATCGTTTTCTTTCCGGAGAGGGCTTTTACCCCATCGCGCAGGACTTGAATTCCAGAGGCATCAAAACGCATCGCGGGAGCCGCTTTGAAAACCGCACAGTGGAATACATCATCCGCAATCCCGTTTACATCGGAAAGCTTCGCTGGAATCCGGCCGGGCGTACCCGCCGGGACTTCCATAACGAAAACATCATCTGCGCCAAAGGCGCTCACGAGCCTCTGATCGACGAAGAGACATGGGAGGCCGCCCAGCTCCGCGTCGAGCAGTTGAAATCCCAATGGGCATACCATGGCCGTCCATCCTCCGACCGCAAGCACTGGCTCTGCGGCATCGTCCGCTGTGCATCCTGCGGTGCGACCCTTATCTGGTCCCAGCCGCATTTTTTGAAGTGCAACAATTATGCGCGTGGTTCGTGTAAGACCTCGCAGCACATTGCCGTGGAGCTGATCGAGGAATCCTTTATCCAGCAGTTGCGTCACGATTTTTCGTTTTCTTCTGAAATCTCCTACCAGATCATCGACATACCCAAGCCGCAGGACACGCGCGCCGGCCAGCTCCGCCGCAACCGTGACCGCATGTTGTCGCGCCTCGCGCGTTCGCGCGATGCCTACATGAACGGCATCGACTCCCTTGAGGACTACGCCGCAATCAAGGCATCCATCCAGAGAGAGATCGACCAGATCGACGCGGAGCTTTCCACCCTCGAATCCGCGTCCGGCGCATCCACTGAGGTTTCCATGAAGGATTCCATCAAACGTACCTTGGAAACGCTGGAATCCGACGCCCCAATCTCGAAAAAGTACGACGCCGTCAAACGCATCATCGACACCTGCACTTTCGATAAGCAAAACATGCTTCTTTCCATCGTATACCGCTATGAAATCTGACTTTTTATCTCCATACCCCAAATTGTAGTCTATTGGCGTCCGGTGGGCCAGACACCAACAGCCTACAATTCCACCGCAAATGAAAACGCACAGCGAACTTAACCGCTGCGCGTTTCCCATATTTTCGTGTCATATCTCATTCACGTCGCATGTACCGATCCGTTCGGAGCGCTGCTACAATCGAAGAATTTCGCTTTCCCTGCGTAAAGCTCGTTCATGAACGCAAGCGTGGCCTTTGTTGCAAACGCCTTCCGTTCTTCGTAATGGAGATCTTCAATTGCAATCAGGCTTCCGTCTTTCCTTTTCGCATAGCTGCACACCCTGATTTTTGCGTTCTTCTTCAATTCCGACCCCCTCTTCTACATTTCGGACCGTTTACAAAGTCGGAAGCACCACATCGTAGTCCAGAAGCGCTTCCCGCCGAATATCCTTTTCATCGACAAACACTTGCTGTTCTATCAGCTGTTCCATGAGATCCCGAATCGCTTCCGTCTTGAGCCTCGCCGTTCCCTTTTCATAATATGACGCTGGGACTTCAAAATAGCTCTCAAAAAATGCCGTGGCGCGTTGGTAGTAATCACCTTTCACGCTTTTCACCCGCTTTCAGTGATTTTATCAGTTTCCATTCGCCATCCGGGATGATCTGCATTGGTCTCCCGTAGCCGAACTGAAATTTTGATTCATCCATGAGACTAGGGAATGGACTCGTTTGCGCTTCTTTCGCTTCGGACACGAGTTTTTCATACTCGCGCTCCATGGCTTCTTGAAACAGCTTTTGCAATTTTTTGAACGACATTGCGCGTTCAAGTCCGTCCATCTCGTCCCATGTCATCTTCCGCTGCTCCCGAATCCGTGATCTCCGCGCGGCGTTTCATCGAGCGTGGTCACTCGCTTGAGATTCGCGTGCTGGAACGGAATCAAAATCATCTGCGCAATTTTGTGTCCTTTGGAAACGCCAAACGCTTCTCCGCTCGTGTTGACCAGCGTGACCATGATCTCCCCCGTGTATCCGGAGTCTACAGTCCCGGAGCATAAGATCCCGAACGATTTCAGAAGTCCGCTCTTTGCGCGGATCGCGCCGAAGTAGCCTTCCGGGATGGCCATATGCACTCCCGTCCGAACCGTACCGCGCGAGTGTGCCAGTATGGTCTTTTCTTCTGCCGCAAACAGGTCCATTCCCGCATCCGCGTCGTGCGCGTAAACCGGCATCCGTACGCCATCCTCCAACATGACTGGGGTACGTCTGTCCGAAATATCGATATTCGCCAGCATCTTGCACACGGCGCTGTCCGCAATTCCGTTCACAATGTCCGACATCTGCGCATTTATGCCGTCCAGGAAACCGCTCCAATATGCGCAGGCTTTGCTTCCGGTTTCTGCCGCCTCCAAGCCAGCAAAACCTTTCTCAATCGCGCTGTTCATCATGCTTTTCTCCCCTTGTAATTGAATTTTTTGATATGCTCGTTTCTGGCGTAAAACGGCTGAAAACGTTCTCCGTACCCCCTTTTCAGGATTCGGTCAAGTTTCTCCTGCAAAACATCGGATTCGTTCCCGCATCCCCATGCATCTCCGAGTTCTGCATCCAGCTCCGCAACCTTCACGGCCAGCTTGTAAAGTCGTTCCGGGCCGTATCCATCCATTGCAAGAGCCGCTCCGTACAGGTCGGCGTACTTCTGACAGCCAGATTCAAACCCGATTTGAAGGTACTCCTGCAGTTGTTCCTTCTGCTTCTGTGCGAAGGTCATGCCCATCATTCGCCCTCCCGGAAACAGGCGCGGATCTTGCTTCCATTCCACATGGTGAATTCTACCGTATAAAAACGTCTATTGGGATGTACATAGATCACTGTTCCGTAGAGTGCTTCCTTGTCTGTCGGCCGGCTTTCCGTTTTATCCGGCGAAAAATTAACGAACTGCTTTACGGTTTGTCCTACCTGAATCATTTCTTTTTCCTCCATCTGACGGCCGATAGACTCGGCCGTCCATATATGCCTTGTACCCGTTTTTCATCATGGAGCGGATCGTATCATCGTCATAGACGCACGACTCATGTTCCGTCTCCATCATGGTCTTTCCGTCGAAAGTGCGGACGATTTTGAAATTCTTCATCGCACGCGCCCTCCGGCCGCCTTCGCGTCACGCTGGCGCTTTCTGGCGCGGCTTTTCTGCGCCTCCGAAGCGCCGGTGCGGATACGCCGTTCCTGCTCATTTTTGAGTTTTCTTGCATATTCCGCCCGCTTTATTTCCGCATATGCGGCATATTCCTTGCATGCCTTCCTGCATTCCGCGCTTCTTTTCGCACACTCTGCCGTGCAAGGGCATCTTTTGTCAAAGTGCTGCGGCATCCTCGCCAAATGTCTTACACCCCCAATAGTGATTTCATTTCCCTGTAGTCGTTCCGTCCCATGTTCTTTCTCCGGCTTTCTCCGACCATCATGACCGGATGGCATCTTTCCAGCAGCCTGTCATAGATCCGCTTTCTTCGGATGTCGCATTCTTCCGTCATCTGCTGCGGCGAAAAGTTACTGGTAATGACCATGGGAACCTTTGCCCGATAAAGCGTATCGACGATGGTCGTGATATGCTCGTTCATGTACTCTGTGTCGCGCTCGACGCCAAGATCGTCGATGGATATCAGATCCAGCGTTGCCAGCTCGTCAATGAAATTCATCTTCCCGTTCCAGATCGCGCTGATCTGATTCGTAAGCCGCGAGAAGGTAGTCATGCGGCATCTGTATCCCTTGGAAACCAGTTCATTTACGATGCACGCCGCGAAGAAGCTCTTTCCCGTCCCGACATCTCCGTAAAGGAGAATTCCTTTTCCGTCTCTCCGGAGCCTTGGAAAATTCTCGCAATAGCTCTGCATTCCTGCGGATACCTTCGTGTTTGCACGGTCATCTGCTGCAAACGTAAAGTTTGCCATGCATTTGTCCATTCCGGCAAAAGCAGCTGCTCTCAGGTCCGCAATCTCCATCGCGTGTTCCTTTTCTGCCTGCATCCGGACGGATTCTTCGGCCTTTTCTGTCATGCACTTGCAAAGGCACGGAGCTTTCATTGTCGTTCCATCCGGGAGATCGACCTTCGTCTGCCGCTTTCCTCCGCAGATTGTGCAGTAAAGAAATCCATCGCTGCGTGTTTCTGTGTTCGCCAAGTCCGCAGGAACCTTCTTTGCGGTATTCCGCATGAGCGCCGCATATCCGCGTCTGTTGTCCTCATCTGGGATGTAAGGGGCTTCCGCCTGCTTCTGTGCACGCAGCTTCATGAGTTCATCCATCCCAAGCGTCATTTGTAGAAATCCTCCGGTGAGCCGTAGTCAATTGGTACGGCATTTTTCAGGGACTGCGTTGTTTTTCTGGAACTGCCTCCCTTATCCTGCTCTCTCGCAAGCCATGCCGTAATAAATGCCCGTACCCCGCGCCGCGTCTTTCGCTTAGTCTTGTTGGAGTCGCACCATCCGGCCATCTTCCGAAGCTCCTGCATAACGTCAACAGCCGGGTACAGTTCTTTCCATTTGACGTAATCGTCGTTCGTGACATCGAAGTATGAGTTATCATGCAGGATAAGCGAGATCACCGGCGGCGTGGAGGCGGATTTTTCCGGCTCCGCGCAAGAAGCATCGTTAGATGCTTCCTTAACCTCTTCTAAGTCTAAACCTAAACCTAAACCTAAACCTAAACCTCGGTTGCCATGGTTGCCAGATTGGCAACCACTTGGCAACCGCTCTGGTTGTTCGGGCTGTGTACTGCTTGGATAAAACTCCGGCGTTTTTTCCGTGTACGATTTATTCTCTTTGACGCATAGCAGTGACAGCTCGTCCTGATAGTCGGTTGGGTGATACCGGTCACTTCTGAGCGTGTTGTGCATTCGCCAATGCTTAATAACGATTACCCCAGAATCGAATCTGATGATAAAACGTTTTGCAAGCAATATTTTGAGGTCGTCAGCGGACGCATTGACATAGCTTGTAATGCGCATTGGGTTATTGATAAACCCGTCATCGTCGGCTCGCATGTTCAAGTGGAAATATAGCGCCTGTGCGGAAAGCGGCATTTCAAGAAATGCGTCGCTATCTATGATTGCCTTTGTGAACATTCTTTTTTCGGCCACTCTCTGTCACCTCTTGTGTGGTTTATCACGTCTGTTCCATGCTTTGATTGCTTTGTAGCAGGCATCATTCTGCCATTCGCTTTCAGATGGATCTTCGCTGCATGAGAAAACTTTAGATTGTGCGCCGCACATTTCGCATGTGACAAAAACGATCCATCCCATGTATCTTGCCGAACATCTCCTGCTACGCAGTTCAATCATTTCATTTTCTCCGCAAAACGGGCATCCTTTTACTTCCATTCGTCGGCTCCTTCGGTTTTCTCCGGATGTGGACGCACGATCGTTGAAAGACCAGCATTCGCGCATATCTCCATGACCGTCCAATACTCTTCCTCGGTCAACACGCCAAGATTGATTTTCACAATGTCTTTGTTTCTTACGTCATCAAGAGTAGCGGCATCTATGAGAACCACTTCATAATTCATGTCCATTCTTTATCCCCCTCAAAACGGCAGATCCAGTCCGCTTTCATCGATCTGCGTGAAAACATCCTCGACCTGCGTCGTTCCCTTTTCTGCCATCTTCTCGCGTACCGGCGGATTCTCGCCGATCCGGCTTTCGCCGAAATAAACGCTGTCCGCCACGACCTCGGCCTTGGAGCGCTTATTTCCGTCCTTGTCCTCAAACTTCCGGATCGTAAACCTTCCCTTCACGATGGCCATCTTGCCCTTTGTGAAGTTCCGGTCCACGAATTCCGCCGTCTTTCTCCATACAACGCAGTCGATGTAGTCCGTCTCCCTCGTTCCGTCTCTGTTCGGGATATCCCGTTCCACGGCCAGTGTGAAGGACGTTACCGCGTCCCCTGCCTGCGTCCTGCGCAGCTCCGGGTCCTTTACGAACCGGCCCTGCAATAAAACTTCATTCAGCAATTTCCAATCCTCCGTTTTCTAGTTTGCCAAGCGTCGAGCCTCACGCTCGGCCACACGCCGCGTTGATGTGTTCCGGCGTGAGTTTTATCGTCGAAACTCAAATTCGCCTTGAAGCCGTTCCTGTGGCCTTACAGTCACATGCCGTTCAGGAGCAGAAGCATCCCGCCGATTGAAACGGCCAGAAGCGAGATCCCCACGGCGGCGTAGCACACCATCTCGCGGCTGCTGCGGAATCCTCTCCACTTGTATCCGGCTTTCAGAAATATGATCCCGCCGACCATACACACGATATCCGAGAATACCGCAAGGAATGTCAAAAACACTTTCACTTCTTCTCTGCCTCGCTTTCCAGATATCGCTCTTCCATCCGTGCAAGATAAAACTGTGCCTTCCGGATGTCCTCCAGCGGTTTCCTTTTGAACGGATGCCGCCAGATGTACTTGACCGTCTGCCATGCCAGCACCGCCGCCACCGGATCATCCCATCCCTCGACCATCGCGTTCAGCGCGTCAATGCACTCAATGGAGCCTTGACAATAATGCGTCGGATGCTCCACGGCGTTTTCAGCCTGTGTTACCTCTGCATCCCGATTCATGAATGCATTGACCTGTGCCATCGGCTTTTCCGTTGTACCCTCCATCTGCGTCACTTTTCCTTCGCCTCCTTCTTGTAAAATCTGCACCCGCAGTCAACCGAACCACCAAAAAACTGGCTTTCCGCGTTGAAGCAGCTGAACTTGTCCCACGATTCGCATCCCATGCACGTTTTCTGCGGCGCCGCAGGTTCCTCCCGTGCGGTTACGGCTTCTGTTCTTTTTCGCTCCGGCATTCGCCGTCCTCCTTCCGTTCAAAAAACGCACATCCGCAGTTTACAAAATCTGCGCAATGCGGACTGTCTCCGTTGCAGCAGGCCCATGTGAATTCCTCCCACCATACACATCCCTCACAGTGCTTCGACACGTTTCGCTGCCTCCTTCACGAAATATCGCTTGTACCGCGTCGCGTCTCCGAACCTGTCCGTTCCGTTCTCCCATACGTCCGTGACCTCATATCCGCGATGCTTCAAGTCCCAAATTCTTGCGCCGAGACGGGTGTTCCCCAGCTCACGCGTTGCTTCCAGCTGCGTGATGGAGCCATGCTCCTTGCAGTAGGCAACGATTCTCTCACAGTCGTTCATACCATTCCTCCTTATAAACGTCTGCCCAGTTTCGGCAGAGCATCGTGAGCGAAACATACGCAATGGCATTTTCTCCGACCTCTACCCAAAACTTTCCGTACATGCTGACGATGCTGACCGCATATACCTTTCCGTGCCTGAGTCCGTGGTATCCGGTCTTTCCCGTATACCGCATCCGAACTGTGCTCCGTTTGTCGTTCATCGTGTATCCCCTCCTAATTCTCATTTTACAAGCGGCAACAAATGTTTTTTGTACAATTTTATGTCAACCAAGTGGGAAAGAAAATCAGCGGAGCGCTTGGAATCGCGCTCCGCTGTCTTGCTTTGCTTCTTAGTTGTACGCATCTCACCACAGGCTTTCCTGTGTTGTCTCCGTGACTGCCGCGCAGTTCTTCACGCTCTGTTCGTAGTAACTCGGTTTCAGCTCCACACCGACAAATCTGCGGCCGTTCTGCAAGGCCACAACGCCCTCAGATCCGATGCCCATAAACGGACTGAGAACCGTATCGCCGGGATTCGACCACAGATTCAGTGCGCGGCGAATGACGGTGAGCTGTAAAGGGCAGACGTGTTTCTCGTCCTTTTCCTCGCGGGCAGAGCTTGCCTGCAGCGTATCGGATGGATTGATGTCCGTCCAAATTGGAGATGCATACCGCTGCCAGATGGAAACTGGGAAGGATTCGTTCGTGTGCTCGACTCTTTCCGGGTTTTCCCCCGGCTTGCGCATCGCAACCAGATAATCCGGAATACCTTGTCTGGACATGCAGGAATCCTTTTTGAGCTGCTTATGCAAAAGCCCCGGCGCTTTTGTGCGCTGCATGGCGATCACAGGGTCCTTCCAGATGCAAACCTCCGAATGGTAGATAAAACCTTCCTTCTGGAACGCGCGAATCAGATTTCCACGGAAATCTTTGATTCCGATATACCCGTCGCGTTCTTTGGATGTCGGCAGATTCATGCAGTGAACGGCCATGATGCGTCCCGGCATCAGCACACGGTAAAGTTCCTTGATGATGAACTCGAAATGTTCAAAGAACTCGCTGTCAGACTTGCAGTTTCCAAGGTCGCGTTCGCTGTTCGAGTATGTGTATAGCGATGCAAAAGGCGGTGAGTAGATTTCAAAGTGTACGCTGTTTGATGGGATACCCGGCAGAATCTCGCAGCTATCGCCGTTATAGATGGCGTATCTGTCAGTAATAACCTCGTTTCTTACGCAAGCTTCATCCATTGTGGTACATTCATCCTTTCATTCGCAAAATATTTTTCTGTGATTCTTGTCGTATGCCGTACATCGGCGCTCAAAATGTCCTTCGTATACTTTACCAATTCCTGCGTCAGCCGTATCGCGTCCGCCTGTTTGCGCTCGATGTTCGCCTTTACTGCGCCTTCCGCATCCGAAATCACGATATAGACATCTACGGGTCTTGTCTGACCATAACGCCAGCACCGCCGGACCGCCTGATAATATGCCTCGAAGGAATCCGAAAGTCCGACGAAAACTTCACGGTTACAGTGCTGCCAATTCATCCCAAATCCAAACACCGATGGCTTACTGATGAGTATTTTTCGTTCTCCGGACCTCCATCGTCTCTCATATTCCACTTTCAAGTTATCCGGCGTAGCGCCTCGGATGGAGAACGCTTTTTCTCCGAGTTCACGTTCCAATTCGTCCTGTTCCGCATTCAGGTCGCACCACAAGATGCACGGCGTATCCTCTCCTACTGCGATTTCAGCGGCTTTCGAAGTTCGTATCTCCATGCTGTCGCGTCTGGCTTTTCGCCGCTCCATCAGTGACATGGATACCTGCGGTAGAAATCCGATTTGACCATCATCTGCTTCAATCCTCTCAGATCTGCAAATACATTCATGCAGACGCAATTCTGGAAGGTCGAATCCGGACATTTCGTAGCCAAGATCCGACGGCTTTGTCATGCAGCACGCCCAGCTCGAGACCCATGCGAAAAACGCCTCCTGCGCGTGCCCCTTGAGCCGCCATTTCTGCGTTTCTCCGCCGTCATGTACGAAATAGGTAGCCAACATCTCCGTCCGGCTCATGATTCCTAGAAATTCTGCGTGATTTCCGAGTTCCACATAATCGTTCGGGGATGGCGTCGCAGTGCAGCAGAGTTTGTACGGCGTGAACTTGAACATATCCGTCAGCGCCTGTTTTGTCGCGCTGGTGTAGTCTTTCAGGATGCTGGATTCGTCAAGAACCACGCCGGCGAATGCAGATGCGTCAAAGTTGCCAATACGATCATAGTTTGTTGTGTAGATGCCGGGTGTCGTCACCGCACTCATATCTGGCGCGTAGGACGCATGTATGTCGAACTTCTCACCCTCACGGATTGTCTGATGTGCAACGCTGAGTGGTGCTACCACCAAGACGCTCTTTCCGGTGTGTCTGCAAACCTGATTTGCAAACTCAAGCTGCATCGGCGTTTTTCCAAGGCCGCACTCTGCAAAAATAGCGGATTTCCCTTTTTTGAGCGCCCACCGAACAATGTCATGTTCGTATTCGTAGAGTTTCGGGTTCAGGTCATCCACTTCAAAGCCCGCATCGGTCGCAACGTTTTGTTTTGATTTCAGAAACTCCAAGTATTTGCTGTTCATCTTGTCTCCTATACAAACACAGTATCGTCCAAGACCTGTGAGTTGTCCGTGATTTTAACTTTCATATCGTCTGTCAGCGTAATAATGACTTCTGCCTTGGACGCTCCAAACGGAAGGAATCCCGATCTATACTCTTTGCAGACCATCCGTTCCCCATCTTCCATCGTGAACTTGTTCCCGCTTGAATCCTTGTACACGCAATCTGGATTGCACGTTGCGAGTTTTGCACATCTTCCGATAAATGTCGGAGACAGCTCTGCATACTTTGGGTACTCTTTCACGAAACGGTCATATTCCACGGGGAACAGTCTTTTGAATTGGTGCAGGAAATTCGGCACGATTACATCCGCATGGCCCTTGATGATGTCTCCGCACATATTGCGTGGTTTATATCCAAGTGCGTTGTCCAAATTGTCCGGTGTCAGCATTGGTCTGTCCACTAGTAAATGTTGATTTGTGAATATCGCCGTTGATGCGTTCAGTCGGCTTCCGTCCAATTTGAGGTCAATGTAAGGAAGATTCAGATACGCCATATCTCCAATGCGAATTACATACCAATAGGATGGATATCTGAGTTTGCGATATTCTGGCGAATGCCGCGCTGCGTCTGTCACAGTGTCATAGCGTTTGCTCTGTTTTGTGCCGCCATCCACTTTTTCAACTCTGCCAAGTTCACACCGTCGGTTGAACGGTATGGTAACGTTCAGGCATTTCCCTTCGTGGTATGCGGAGCATTCCTGCGTGTGATTGCAGTAGATATACTCCGCTCTGAGCCGTGCGCCGCGCGACCCGTCTCCATAAAGCGCAACGTTTATGAGCGGCATTTATTGTCCTCCTTTTCCAAGAGAGCAGAACCCGTCGTTTGGCATAACCAGATTGCTTGCAGAGCAAAAGCCACAGTTCACAAATATTCCACGGTTGGAAACTTCTACACGGCGGCCATCACAATCCCTGCACCGAGTGACCTGCACCGCATCCACTGCAGGCAGTCGGCTGATCTCAGCAAATGCCGCAGCATAGTCCCCAGATGTCCGGCGCACGATTTCGAGCGCGTCTTCCCTGTAAATCAGCTGCTTGTCCATCATGCTTCACCGTCCTTGGTTTCAGCCAGCCAAAAATCACGGCGACAATCAGTGCATCCATATTTATTGCAATAACCATCATATATCTCGACATTTGCTATTTCTTTGTATAATTGACATGGATCAACGCCCGGTAGTCCGTCATCACCAATTTCTGCTTCTGGATATTGCTTCAAAAACTCGCTCTGTCTCGTTTTAACAGGATGCTCTTTTGCCCACTTCTCGACCGCAGCAACACATTCCTCTGCGTTGTTGGTGAGATCGTTCATATGGCATCCGCGTCCAATATCGTCAAGTGGACAGCCTACACACGGTTTTCCCGTGACGTTGTCCTTAGAATCAAAAGAATCGCACATTCTCGCATATGCTTTGAAATACTCCACAGCATCCATTTTCTGTCCTCCTGTATCTTTGTCTTTGATGTAACCGGCCATTTCAAAGTTCCCCCACTGGTACCCCGAACATCTCTATGATCCTTTTCATGACCTCACCGATTTCCGGCTTGCCATCATACAAATAACCTTCAATGTCATAATCGGACGGTTCTTGGAGGTTCCAGTTGTTTTTTACCGCATAGTCGATCATATCCTTTAACAGCTGGTTCAAGTCCTCCATTGTGGATCGATATACGGCATATGATTCGCGCGCCGTTTGCAGTTTGTTCTTGACCGCTCCGAAAAGAACTTCATTTACAGATCTAGACATATGGTGTTCCTCCATTTGCAAGTATTTCTTTCATTCCATCCGGAAGAGCAAACGTTCCAGGTATCAGATCGAGGATTTTCTTCCGTAGCAGCACTTCTGCCTGCCTCTTGGTCAGCCGCCGCTCTCGCGGCGGCAGCTCGCCTTTTGCCGCCGCAATAGCGGTCGGGTTGTGCTTATGTTGCCCCATCGTCCCGCACCTCCACGCCAGCCTCGTCCAGCAGGTCACAAAGATCGGTGTCCACGCTGCTACCAATAAAATCACCATTTTCGTCGTAGTGGTTGTACTCCGTGGTCGGCCGGGATTCTATCCCTGCAAACTCTTTTAAGAGTCTCAGATATTCGTCGTTATCGATGAGCTGAGTCTGATAGAGTTGGCTCAACTGCGCTTTGGTTATGCACTTAGCCATCATTTACCCTCCTGTTCCATGCCTCAACGGCTTGTTCTTCCGTGTCGTAAATATACACACCACCCAAAATCCCGCCATCGCACTCATAGCTTGCAATCGGGCATTCCGGGTTGTCCTCGTGAGCATGGTGAAGCATAAAGCCAAGTCCACTATAGGGATGTTCTCTATATGCCTCATCATGTAAATTCCCTTCGTCATCGCACAGAACAACGCTAACTTTACCGCCACAGAACGGGCATGGTTTCAGTTCAGCCATCTTCTCTTTCCTCCACATCCAATTCGCAGAATGTGCCTTGCCAATGTGGGCAATCCTTATACGGGACCTCGCACCAGCCGTATCCGTATGGGCAACGATAATCAGCCATCCTTCTTGCCCTCCAATCCCCATTCACTCAAGACCATATCCTTGCGCACCATGCAGGCGGCATCTGCCGGAAACACAAACGTCTCATCCGTAGAACATCGTGCATAGTGCTCGCAGTGAAAGCATTCTCCCAGCACCAGCGCGGCCTGAACACCAAGCCCCTCGGCCTGCTTTTCCGGCGGCAAATCCTCCATAAATTCCGTACAATACGTGTCAGCCATCTTTCCTCGCCTCCGTCTTCTCAAAATAGAACTCTATCGGTTTCTCGTTCTCAATGACGTTGCCATAGACGATTCCAACCTTGTAGATGTAATTCTCGCGAAGTTTGCGGGGAATCTCGGCAATATACTTGCGGAAAGTCTCAAGGCTATTTGCCCGCTTGTAGTGGTTGCACATCCGGCAGGCTGGCATGAGGTTAGAAATATCGTCCGTTCCTGCGTCTTCGGTGTTCCATGCACGTTGCGGCTTGAAATGATCGACCTGCATATCCTTGTAGGAAATCTCTCTGCCGCAGTAAGCGCAGTGACCGTCATACTTCGCATAGACCGCTTCCCGTGTTTTCTTGCTGAAACTCATACTCCGTCCACTCCTTCAAAATACCGTGTCCGTTCTTCCTGCGTAGGCCAGTCTGGGTCGAAGCCACGCTTGCGGCGGTTACGTTTCCATCCGCTGTAAATCTTCGCATCGCGCTCGTCGATGCTGTACCCAACGCCGCGTTCTGCCCGGTTGTGAACCAGAAGTGGTCGCGGATAATTCGGATTTCGTGCCCTCAGAACCTCGTACTCGCCGACAGGTTCTTCGAGTTTCCAGCCACCTTGCTTCAAGTATGCTCTGAGGTCAGATAGCATCCCGTGTCTGACCGTCAATCTGTTCTTCATCTGCTACTCCATTTCCACCAGCGCCTTTTTGGCTTCTTCGTGGCTCAAAAATACGGTTTTGCCGATTTCACCGTTTCCTATGCCGTTCAGAGATTGCCAAACAATACCATCTACAATATTCCACTCAACAAAAATCTCGAACAATTCCACGCGAATAGCCTTAACTTTATACACGCTGATTGTTTTTCTACCTGTTACTTCGTAAAGCATATCCCCACCTTGCACGGTTGCACAATCACGCGACCGTCCTTGTCGGCCTCCGCCAGTTCTCGGAGCCGGTCATAACTGCCCATGCCGTTAAGAACGGACATCGCGGCGCACCACTCGCCGGACATACTATAAACTTCCTCCCGCAGCTCCGCGTTCTCGGCAGTCAGGCGCTCGATCACGTTAGCAGCCGCAAACTCGATGTATTCCCGCCGATCTTGGATTTCTCCGACCTTGCAGTTTTCGCACGCGTCGTCGTGTCCAAGCCCCTTCGCGCAGCACCGCAGCGCCTGTATAATTTCCTTGTCTGTCATATATCCTCCATTCCCTCAAATACCATCTGTCCCGGCAAAACGCCGTCCTCCATCCACCAGTGCATCACGTCCTCGCCGTTCTGCCACGCGCACGGAAGTTCTCGCTTGCGCCGTTCCGCAAGCATCCTGTCAAACGCCCGGATATACGCAAGCTTGTACTTTGAATATTGCGCAAATTCTTTTCTGCGCTCGTTTTTTGACGCAATCGGGCAACCTATGCAACCGACACGTTTCCAGCCGCAGCCGTACAGCGGATTCATGCAAATTTTTTCTGCTGCGGCATAACCAAAAACATCAGCGTCTTTCCAATCGATAATCGGGTTCACGATCCTTTTCCCTTTAAGCTGGCACGTTTCCATCATCATTCTGCTCTCGTCGTTGTCGTTCATCAGTGTTAGGCGTTTTGATATATCCTGATGCAAAACTTCCAGCGCACCGCGGTTCTTCCGTTTCACTGATTCTGCCCAGCGTATACCGGTTGCAATAAATCTGCTTTCTGCACCGCCCTCTTTAAGCTCCGAGCAACAGTACCGCATCCGACGTGTCGGCGGCATGAGTTTGCGCGGAATCAAATTCCACATGGTTACATTCGTTCCGTCTGTGCGCTTGTGCGTATCGATGATGCATTTTACGCCTGCCAGCTCCAAGCGGTGGAAGGTATCCCGCATGTGCCATACGGTCTCCGGCGCGTCCGCCGTTGTGAGACTGTGCAGCACCTCATATGGAATCCCCGCCGCGCCAGCCAGATGCAGCAGCACGTCCGAGTCCTTGCCGCCGGAGTATGTGATTACCAGCGGCTGCTTGTATACCCGCAGGGACATTTCAGCTGCAAACCGTATCCGCTCAATCGCGGTTTGTTCTAAGTCCATTTCATTTCACCTCCGAATCGTACTTCGGCTTTTCCGCCCACGCGATCACGTCGTCCCAATCGCCGAGTCCCTCCAATCCAAACGAATGGTTTCCCCAATCGTCGGTATCGGCGCGGCACACATCCTTGTCCACTCCCCACTCGGTTGCGACCAGGATTTCCTGTCCATCATCAGGCATAGGGCATTCGAACATATACTCCGGGATTTCAAAATCCGAATAGCCATGCTCGGAAAATTCAGCTTTTTCCGCATCCGTCAGGGGTCGTTCTTTGATTTCATGCCACAATACCGGCTCGACAAACTCTCCCGTTGTGATTCCGTCCCGCCTCACAGCGTACTTTAGTGCCTTGTGCTTGATTTGAGTCAGAAGCAGTTGAATCTGAAGGTTCATGAACCACTTTCGGTTCCAAATTCTCCCGTTCCAATAGATGTTTTCTTGCAGCACCAAATCGTCCAGCGACCGAATGCAATCGCCTTTCATATATTTTGGTTTACTCATTTCCTTTTCTCCCATTCCAATCCGCCGAACATAGTCGTTTGCTCCATGTCCGGTTCCTTTTTCTGCGCCGCCCTCCGTTTCTCAACCGGCCTGTACTCCCGTTCTGGGTTATCGAGCAAAATTCGAAGTGTGGGCAGCGGTACCCGCGTCCTTACGTCGTCAAAGAATCTCAGAAAATAATCCATTTTCGTCCACGAACCTTTCTTTGATCGCCACTTTTGCCTCTTCTTCCGTTTTGAATACGGAACCCGCTCTGTTGCGGTCATCGCAACAGTCAACTATCAACGTTTCCGTACTCCATATATTCATGCGGTTGCTAGAATCGAAGCAGAGCAACATCCTGACATTCGCGATTTTTGACTTTTGGGGGAAATACGTTGATTTTGAAACGGTTCCGTAGCCTCTGCACGTGGGGCAGTCAATTTCAAACGTCTCCCCGCCAATGTCAGCCGACACTTTCTTTTTGCCGCCGCACATCTCGCAGGTATGCCGTTCGTATTCCGAACCGATCACCCAGCACTCATCGCCGGGGCGGAAGTCCTTTGTCAGATGGTTGACGATTGCCTTGACCTGCCTTGCAGGAACTTCGTGCGCTTCGACATAGACCTTCTTATCACGAAGCTGCTTGATTTCTTCCTCTAGCTGCGCTTTTTCCCAATTCAGGCTGGAAACCTCTCTTCTGATTTCATCGGCTTTCGTCTTCGCCTCGTTGGCATCGTCCATAAGCTGCTTGACTTCCTCGGTCAGCTCATTCCAGAGCGCAGCCTTTGCGTCCTCAATGATCTGTTCCGCCTTTGACGGTTCAGAGAACATATCATCGTGTTCCTCGAAATAACTCATGTTTTTGCTTTCATCCTTTCTGCATCGGCGCGAAGCGCCCGCGCAAAATTCAAATTTTCGCATCGAACACCGTTCCGCAACGCTTGTACGGGAATCCCGACCACATAGCTGAGTTGCCATGACCGTCTGCGGATTCCTGTCTGAATTCGCCCTTGTGCTGGAAGAACTTCACCACAAATTCAGATTCAAAATCCTCAACCATGACGATATCCCACTCGAAGATCTTCTCGCCGTGAATATCATCCATGCCCGTGTACTGCCCCACCGTCTCCGGATTGACCTCCACGGCCGTGTCAAACGGCTTCCCGCTGTCGATGAAAGTCTTTCCTCCGCACGCGCACCCGTCGCTTTCCTTTCGGACGATCAGATTTCCGTACACCCACTCGCCGTTGTCCACACGCTTACCTCGAAAAAGAATGTCTCTCAATTTAATGCCTCCCATTGTTTTTCGTTTGAGAACTTCTGTGTCGCTCCCTATATTTCCATCATACGAATCGCCACAAATATTTTTTGTACATCGTTATGTAAACGCACAGCATCCCGCTTTTGCCAATCACCACCCACACCGGACCGTTGCCTACCTGCACACTACCTGACCTTCCGCCGAAGCACTTCCGAAGGAAACCTGTATCGTTGCCGAAAGGCAACCGCGCAAATTTTATTTTTTGAGGTATGCCCTATCGCCTTTTCATTTTTTTGCCTCAGAATTGGAAAACCACCCCCTCCCCATTTTAAGGAAGAAGAAATGGACGCATCGTCACCACCCAGAACGTAAAGCGCCGAGTTGATCGCACACGCCGGATGTATTTAGAATCAGATAGAGGTCGAGTGAGTGAACGTGGAGGTGGGGGGAAGTGCTATGCGTGGTTATGAAAACAGAAGCCGATCCTGACTTGTAAAATGGGGGCGGCTTGCATTTCTGCCGTCTCGGTTCCAGATTCCGTTTACATTAGCACTAATAATGTAAACGGAAGTTGCTCCTGATTGCATGAAATCTTGCAAAACTCGGATTTATCCGAACTTTTGACGATTTTTCGAGTTCTGAGGCGCTGCCGGTGGCCGTCTGCTTTGCCCGTTGCTATGGCAACAAAACGGGTCAGACAAGCCGGAGCCGCTGAACACGGCGGAGCCGTGAACACTTTCTCCGCCCTGGCCTTTTGTTCCTGTATGCGCTGGCAATGGCTGGCGTGAGAGTGGCCGGAAGTTTGCCGGGCTGAGATGTGCCGCGCCTGCATTGGTGGGGCTAGATGAAACGGGAGTAAACTATACTTTAATCATGGGCGTGTAAAACGTGTGCGCACATACGCGCACGGGCGCATACACGCGCGACGCGCGCGCACGCACGCGATATTAATTGTGTGTAGATACAGTTAAGCCGCCTCGACGTTAAGCCGTGGCGGCGTGGTGGATGTATGGTGGGGCGTTGCTTCAGGCTATGGCGCGGTAGCGGCTGCGGATGGAGTCGATGCGGCGCTGCACTGCTGATTTGCTCATACCTAACGCAGAGGCAATAGCGCGGACGGTGAGACCGATTGCAAGCGCCTGTATGATCTGTCGATCGGTGTTGTCGGTGGCTGTTGCCTCGATGGTGGCGCGGATGATGGCGGCATCTTCTGGGCTGCTGGTGGGGGTGGCTGTGACGCTTGGGAGTGCGTCGAGCGCGGTTTGATCGGCTGTGTCTCCGTCCGCGTCGATGGCTATGATTTGGCAGCGGTTGGAGACGTGGCGATATTCTGCGCGGACTATGGTGTGTACGGCCTGAGTGCAGGCGGCGAAGAGAATAAATGCGAGCGTGTGCGGCTCTTCGGCCTGCTCGTTGCGGGCCAGGGCCGGAGCTACGCGGGGCCAGGCTTCGGCGGCGACGGTCTGCGCGTCGTCGGTCGTGCGCATCCATGCCGTGTCAGCGCTGCGGCCTGTAGCTTCGGCGCGGCCTTTGACGGTCCACGCCATTCTCTGCAATGCGGTGTACTGTTCTTCGCCGCTCATGTTCTCCCACTCGCGGCGGGCTGCTGCGGCGGCTCTGGCGGCCTCGTGGGCGGCTTTCAGGCAGATGGCGAACTGGGCGCGGCTGCGCGTCTCTGGAAACTCTGCGACGGTTGCGCGGTAAAGGCTCCAAGCCTTGCGCATGATCTGGCTTTTGCTCATGGTGATGATCTCCTTTTTCGTTTCATTTTATGGGGCGGAGCCGCTTTGCTTCCCGGTGCGGCTCTGCTAGGGTGTCCGGGGCGTCTGGTGGTGCGTCAGCCTGCCGGGGTTGCGTCGATGACTGCGGGACCGTCAAACGTCAGCTGCACGCGGTCGCCGCTGCGGTAGTCTCCGCGCGTCTCGCGTCCAGCCATGCGGCCCATATGGTCGCGGTGTCCTGCCCGATCTTCAAGCGCACGGCGCAGAATTCCAAGAAGCGATTAAACAGCTCCTTGTCGTTCACCTGCTGGCAAATCTTCAAAAATTCGTTGTTCTGGTTCATTTTTATATCTCCTTTCAATTTTCAGATGATGTATAGAACTTCGTCTGCCATGATCGAAATTGCTTCCTGCTTCATGCTGATCTTCAGACCCTGCGCAAGTTCGAGCACTTTTTCGATGTTCTCGCGCGCCTGTTCTTCCGTGCAGTTGGAGTAAACAATGGTAACGCGTTCTTTCACAAGGCCCGCCGTTTCGCTATGCCAGAATCCGCTTGCTTCCGTTGCAGTGGCTCCGCCGAAGAGTTCGGAGAAAATCTCGGCCACTTTCTTCACCTCTTCTGAGTTGTCCGCTTCCTGATCTACTCCGTTCGTTCCCGGCACATAGATTGCAAGTTTGTGATCGAGTTTCAAAGTTCCGTACTGCTCAATGTTCAGATTCAGCATTTTTCCACCCCCATCAAAACAGATATTTTTTAACGTTGAGGCTCTGCGCTTTGTTGTAAGCCTCTTCGGCGGCCAGATAATACGGATGCGCGTAAGTAGCGCCTTTCGTGATTTCGAGTTCGTTCGCCTTGGCAAGGTTGATTGCGTAAATGTTGTGCAGCCGCTCAATTTCTCGGTTTGCCTGTGCTCTCGTGATAATCATTTCTGTATCTTCCTTTCCGGCCTTTGGCCTGCGCCCCTTGGGGCGTTCGTTGTTTTGTTTTATCTTATGGCATTATTATAATGCTTATTAAGCATATTGTCTATTGGCATATTATATAATTATTAAGCATATTATTTGTGCAATATTATGCTTAATAACTATATGCTACATAATTATATAAATGTATGCTTGATAATTATATGCTTATGTGTTATAATCTCAGAGGCGGGACAAATCGAAAAACCGTGTAGAACTTAAAACAGAGGTGATAACATGGCAACCAGCGCAGCGCAGTACAAAGCAAGCAAAAAATGGGCGGATGCCAACTACAAGCGCGTATCTATAGCAATGGCTCCGGCTGATTATGATACAATCAAATCAGCGGCGGCGGCCTCGCCTGATGGGAGCCTTAACAAGTACATCATTAACGCCGTGCTTGATCGTGTCCGGCGGGAATCTGGAGCGCTCACACCAGCGCCCCAAAACCCGGCCCCGGCCCCATCCCCATCCGCCGAACAGCCCGCGCCGAAATCCACTGAACAGCAGAAACGCCCCACGCCGGAAGAATTGCTAAAACAGCAGAAAAGGAAGCTTGCTGAACAGGTGGCAGAAATGCAGCGGAAGGAAGAAGCAAGGGCGGCAGAGGAAGCAAAGAAGGAAGAAGAGCGGCAGAAGCTGCTTGAAGAAGGCCGGGAGCTTTTGCGGCAATTTGTGATTCAGTTCAACCGTGAACAGGCGCGGCTTGCCGGTGAGGGGAAAAAGTTCAAAGGATGGGATGATCTTTACGATCAAGATCAGAGCGATATTCTCCACGCCGCAAAATTCCGAGAGTATCGCGAGGTTTACAGCTTGCAGGAGCTGGCGCCGCGCGAGAGAAAAGCGCGTGGCTTCCCTCTTTTCGATGAAAAACCGAAAAATTTCTGAACAGTGGAGATTCCAAAATTCCGGAGCCTGAACAGCCGCTTTCCAAAAACTCCAGGGCCTGACGGCCTGAACAGCGCTGCTGGAAAACTCCGGGGAAAATACAGAACAGCGTCCGAGAAAAACTCGGGCGCTGTTTTTTTGCGCTTGAGCGGGACAAAAGCAGAAAACGGAGCAGATTATAAATCAGAAACAAAATCACACCGAACGGAGGAACTTCAAAATGACGAATAAAGAGCTTGGCAGCGCGATCCGCGCGACACTGAAAACGGCAGGCTATGCACCGCGTGATATATCGGTCCGTGTCCGGGACTGCGGCTACAGCACGAGCGCGAGCGTGACGATCAAGAACCCGGAAATCCGCCGGGAAAGCGTGGAGCGCCTGCTTTCCAAATTTGAGAGCATCGACCGCGACTATGCGACGGGCGAAATTCTGGCAGGCGGCAACTGCTACTTATTCGTAGACTACGCGGACGGAATTTTCGACGTACCGGCGCAGGAGATGGCGACGACGGCAGCGGGCATTCTCCTGGAAAAACGGGAATGCATCCGAATTTTCGACGGCCTTTACCTCTGCAACATCCACGGACGCACGGAGCTTCGCCAGCAGAACGGCAGCGGAAGCTTTTCGCGTCAGATCGGCGGTATTTCGCTTCTGAATGAGCTGTGCATTGCCATGTATAAGTATGCAAAATTCGGGACCATAGCGCCCTGACGGCGCGGCGTTCGAACCAGGAAAACCAGGAAAACCAGAAAAACCAAGAAAAACGCAGAATCCGGCAAAACCAGAAAAACCAGAAAGCCGTCCCATTTGGGGCGGCTTTTCTTGCGTCCGGATGTGCAAAAAACCACTTACACGACCTGCTATGCTGAAAGCATGGAACCCCGCAAAAAAATGAAAAAAGTCCGAGACCAGCGGGACAAATCCGGATTTCCGCGCAGAACAAAAACTGTAAAGAAATCACCCAAAAAGGAGTTAAAACCATGAAGCCTGAAACTTTCAAATCGATCATTCGCGGATTTCTGCTGACCGTTCTTTTCATCGTGATCTTCAGCGCGGACGCGCTGATCGAGTACATTTTCTGAGGGAGGAATCACCATGAACCAGTACCGCAAAACATTTGAATTTTTCAGCACAGAACAGCAAGCCGCAGAATTTGTGGCGGCTTGCAAAAAGCAGCGCCGAAAGGCACACATGACGCCGTGGCAGTCCGCCGACGGCAGAGAAAACAAGTTTATCGTCTGGTATTACATTTGAGGGAGGAAAAAACCATGACCGTTTTCGTAGCCGTTCACCATTGGGACACGCCAGACAATGAGGGCGTGGAGATTCTGGGCGTTTTTGGAAAGATTGAGAAAGCCCGCGCGCAGATCGTGGCCGGAGCCGGAGCCATCCGCGCGGAGTACGACGAAGATTTCTGGGACGATGATATGTCCTGCGAGGAGCCGAACGAGATCCGTCTGGGCCACTGCGCCCGCGACTATCTGGAGCTGGACACCGTCTATTCCTGGGAAATTTCCGAGCAGGAGATCGAATAAAAATCTGAAATTTCCGGGACAAACCCGAAAAACCCGGCAGAACATTCAATAGAACAGGAACAGGAGGAACCCCCTATGAAAAATTTCGAGACCATCGCAAAAGCCATCGAAAACCAGCTGAATTCCGGAAATTCCCGTATGACCATCTGTACGCAGAACGAATTCGGCGGCGTGTATTTTCTGCACGTCACCGTCACCGGGGCGGATACGAAGCCATACGCGCAGTACAAGGAAGCCCTGACCATCTACTTCAAAAAACGCGGAGGCCGCACGGTGTACGGGATGCGCATCTACGGCGAGAAGCCCATCGCGATTTTCAGCGGCTGGCCGGAAACGACCTATGAGCAGCCGAAAAGCTTCTGGTGCTTTGATAAAAACCTGTTTTACGGGCTTGTGGACGGATTTCCGCAGGAGCTGAAGCTTGCGGAGGAATCGGAGCGCGTCCACCTCGCAGAAATTCAGGCGAAGGGCAAGGTCTACCGCGTCATCACGATGAACGAAGCCCGGCGTATGACCATCGCAGAATTCCAGACCGCCGACGAATTGAAAGCCGCCTTTGAATCCACGGGAGAATTCCACAGCGTATCCTGCCGGGCCGAGCTGCAAGGCGCACCGAAGCTCAAGAATTTCTGCGGGCCGATGCACGACGGAACGGACGAAGCCGGAAATTCGGTCATCCGCTACGAATCGCGCGAGGTGTACGAAATTCTGAGCGCATAAAATTGAAGGAATTCACGGGAAAGCGGGACAACCCCCGCTTTTTCTGTAGAACAGAAACCAGAAAAACCAAACAAGGAGGCATTTCAAATGTATTACATCATCAACCGCGAGACGGAAAAGCTCGAGCTTCACTTTTCCAAAGAGGAATATCAGGCGCTTCCGGAAGCGGACAAGGCAAAAATCAAAAGCAACTTTCTGTTTTCCAAGCGCGGCAGCTGCTGGGTGAGCCGTGCGAAGCGTCCGAATCTCTACTACGCCGAAAAAACGGCGAAGGAGCTGGGCGCGGAGGATCGCGGAAAGACCGGCGAGCTTTTGACCTTCGAGGAAAAAATGGCGCGACAGGCGGAGCGGGCCGCAGAGCGGGCCGACCGCATGGAGGCGCGTTCGGAGAACGCCAGAGAACGGGCGCAGGCGCTGCAAGCGCCCATCAACGCCATGCACGGAGACATCGCGTTTTTCACGCAGCCGAACATCAACACCTCATCTGGCCGTGCCTTTACGCGGCAGCGGGAAAGAATGTTTGCAGCCTTCGACCGTGGCTTTGAGGAATTCAAAAAATCCGAGTACTACGCAGAGCGCGCAGAAATCGCCCGCAGAACAGCGAACCAGAAAAACGCCGGGGATAAGGCCTTCTGTGACCGCCGCGTGAAGGATGCAGAAAAGGCCATCAAAAAGCTTCGGGAAAATCTGGAACATTACCACGTTATGCTGGAATGCGACGCGATGGAAGAAACTCAGACGCGCTGGGACGGTACAAAAATCGAGCGTTCGGAGATCGAGAACTGGATCGACGATACGGAGGACCGTCTGGAATCGGAAATTTCGAAGCTTTGTTATTATCAGTCGTGCATTGACGCACTGGGCGGCGTGCAGTTCAGCAAAGAGAACATCAAGCCGGGCTACGTCGTGAAAATCAAACATTACAACGACTGCACCGTCCTTCGGACAGGCCCGAAGAACTTCACCTATCGCACGCCGAACGGCTTTGACCTGACAGCAGCCTACGCCGAAATTCTGGAGATCGTCAAGGCGGAGGAAGCGAAAAAACCGGTACAGCCCTTCAAGCCCGGAGAAATTTTCACCGTTCGCAGACTTCTGGCAGGCGCATGGACTCCGGAGCAGTGGGAGATCGTCAAGGCGACCGCAACGACCGTCACGCTGAAAAACCAGACGACCGGTGAGATCATCCGCAGAACGCCGAAGATCCGCTCGACGTGTGGTGGCGACAAGTGGGTGCTCTGCATCGGTGAGTACATCGACAGCATGTTCTATCGTTCCATTTGACAAAAAGTTTGCCGGGAATGGGACAAAACGCCACTCCCGGCAGAATCCGAGCCGTGTGAAAAACCAAGAAAACCAAAACCATCGGGAGGTCATTTCCATGAAAGTAAATGCCAACATCGGCGGAAAAATCTATCCGCGCAAGATTCACAAAACGACCGTCGAATATTCGGACGGGACGCGGCAGCGTTTCAATTGCATTTCGGTTTCGAGCCGGGAATACGTCGTGCAGACCTGCAACGGTGTTCCGGTCAGCGTCTATCCGCTGATCTCATTTCTTCTGCTTCCGTAAAAAATTTCCACGGCATCTGGAAAACCGGAAAATGCTGTGCTATGATGGAAAAACAGGGGCGGCAGGATTCCAACAATCGGAGCCGCCCGCATCACGGAACAGAGCATTTTCGTGACCTCACGAAAATGCTGCAAAACCAAGAAAAATAATGAATTCCAGGAAAGAGTGGGAGGACAGAACGTGGCGGAGCTGACTTTGATCTTTTGTGTAGTTGTCGTTGTGATTATTTTCGCAATAAGTTCCGGAGCCGATCAGGCGAAGGAAAAACTGGCCATCATGGAAGCAAGCAATCAGAAAATCGAAGCAAGCAAGAAGGATCTTGTATCGGCAGGTTTTCAGATTGAAAAAGAGGCCAATGAACCAAGCGGAAATTTCTATCTCGCCATCGACCCGAAAAACAAGCGCTGGGTGCTGGTCATACCGAATCTGCCGCATCCATACGTCTATAAGTTCAAAGAATTGATCTCCTATGAGCTGGTAGACGACGGAGAAACGACGTATTCGAGCAATACGGGAAAAGCACTCGTCGGTGGACTTCTCTTCGGAGCCGCAGGCGCGGTCGTTGGAGCAGCCAGCAAGAAAAAAGTAAAAACGACCTGCAAGGATATGCATATTGAATTGAATATAAACGTCATAAAAAGTCCCATGCAGAGCTTGCAGATCAACGACGCGGAAATCTCGCGGGATTCCGAGCTGTATAAGCAGAAACTGGCATTCGCAAAAAACGTCATGGCCATGCTTGCATACATCAAGGAAAACGCGGAGCCTTCGGAGCCGGAGAAACCCCATCCGGAGCAAAAGCAGCTCGAAAGCCAGCAGAGAACGGGCGATATCTACGCAGAGCTTGAAAAGCTCCACACTCTGAAGGAAAAGGGCATCATCACGGACGAAGAATTTCAGAAAAAGAAGCGTTCCCTTCTCGGCATATAACAAAAGCCGCCCATCCGGGCGGCTTTTCTCATGCTTCCGAAATCACAAATTTTATGTACTTCGCGGGACAAATCACATATTTTCAGCAGAATAATAAATGTTACAAGACAAACTATTCAACATTCCGCATTTTCAAACTCTCCCGGTACTGCTGGGCATCCGGCAAATATCGGAAATCCACAGTTTTGTCATAGTTTTCCCGAACGACGCGCTCTATCTCTTCCAGATTGACACGGAAAAATTCCTTCCGGCCATTTACCATGTTCACGCGCTTGTCAGCAAACGCATTATGAAGAGCCGTTTCCAGTTTCGGCGCATCGTCAGAGAAAATCAGAGCATGAATATCGAAACGGAACGGAACCGAAGCGCCGCCCAATTCGTCGATCCGGTCTTTCGGCTCCAACCTCCGCGTCATCCCGATCTTGTAGACATTCTCACCAAACGCGCCAATATTGGAAATAACATAAACATATCCCGCGCGTTCATTAGCCGCACGGTAATCTACGTCTTTGAGGGCCTTGTCCAGATCTTTCAATTCCCCGTTGGCAGCGTCGATTTTTTCCTGAATGAGCTGTTTCCTGGCCTCACTGCGCTCTGCTTCCATTTGCTCCTGCAAACGATTCATGAGATTTTCGTAATGAATGCGTTCTTTTTCAATGCGTTTGCGTTCTGCTTCGATCTCCTTCTGGACCTTCAGATTTTCGCGTTCGATCTCGCGCTGTTCTCTGGCGCGTTCCTTTTCCTCCTGTTTTTTCTGAGCATATTCATAGGCGAGAGAAAGCTCGTTGAATTTCAACGATAAAAATTCATCCGAGATTTTTATATCATTTGTCGAATTCATCCGATTGATCTTTTTGAAGATCTGTTCGATCCGCTTTTTCATACTCTCGTAGTTGTTGAATTTGACCTTGCTTATGGCATTTTCGCATTCCGTGTTAAATGCAAGCAAAGCGGACTTGATATTGTCGCTGGTCATTTTCCTTCCGGCTGCCAAGCTTCCGTTGACCTTCCATTTCGTAGAGCAAACCGCCGCTGTTCCCATCTGCATCATAGATTTCTGTGATTCGCGGCAGTCCGACAAAGCATCCTTGTATTCTTCCGAGGAAGCGAAATCATAGAGCGGCTTATACAGGCCAAATTCCTGCATCAATTTTTCCTCTTCCAGCTCTACAACGTCCCTCCGGATCGCATCCTTTTGAGTGCGCAGATTTTCAGTTTCCTCTTTTTCCCGAGCGATTTCCGTTTCAAGCCGGTTTTTCTCCGCCCGCAGTTCGGGAAGCAGCTTTTTGATTCCAACGGCCTCCCCGTGTTCGTCCGTAAACGCGCTTTCAAGTTCTCTATTTCGGCTTATGAGATTTTCTTGTTTCTGTTTTAATTCCAGTATCTCTGCTTTCAACTCACGCACATGGAATAAATCTGAGAACCCCATAATTCCATCCACCTTGCATTTTAATGTAATAAAAATATATTGACAGCATCATTTTATTATGCTATTATTGTGTCTGAAAGGAGGGCAACGCATGGCACGACCGAAGGAGAACACGGAGCGGATCACCGTTTTCTTTCCGGCAGAGGCACTCGAAAAAATGAAAGAGGAAGCAAAACGCCGTGGAATGACTGTGAGCGGATATGTCCGCTTTGCTGTTCTTGAATATCTCCATGAAAACCGAGATAAATAAAAAATGAGCAACCGTAGCTAAGTTTGGCGACCCACTACGATTGCTCTTGTGCCAAAACCGCAGGGGTTTTGTCTATTCAAGTATAGACGAAACGCCCTGTAAAAGTCAAGCGCTTTTACAGGGATTTTTATACCCATTTTCAACCGGAACGAGAAAGGAGAAAAAATGAACGATTTGCAAGTCATTCAAAATAACGGCGTCGAAGTCGTAGACAGCCGCGAGGTCGCACAGGCTATCGAAATCCGCCACGCGGATTTGCTTGAGAAAATCAACACATACAGCGATTTTTTAGCCAACGGAAAATTCCGTTCGCTGGATTTTTTCATTCCAAGTACCTACATTGACGGTCAAGGGAAAAATCGCCCATGCTACCTCATCACGAAAAAGGGCTGCGACATGGTAGCGAACAAAATGACCGGCGAGAAGGGTGTTCTTTTCACAGCGGCCTACGTCACAGCCTTCGAAAAAATGCACGAAGCCCTGAAACCGCAGCAGCCGCAGTTTTCCGCCTTATCTCCGCAGCTGCAAGCGCTTATCAGCATCGAAATGCGCCAGCAGGAAGCGGAGCGCCGCATGGACGCACTTGAAGCCAAGACCGAAACCGCGCAGAAAACCATGCACTCCGCAATTTCTGCGCTTTCCATGCCGACCGTGAGCCGCGACCATTGGCAGGACGCGACGCGCAGTAAGATCCGTCAGCTGTGCATGGAATTCTCGCTGAATTTCCAGACGGAAACCGGCTCGCTTTATCGGAAACTGGAAGAAACGGCGGGCTGCAACCTCGATGTGCGATTGAAGCATCTCCGGGAGCGCATGAGAGCGGGCGGCGCAAAATACTCCGAATGTCAGGCCGCGAATAAATTGACGGTCGTCGCGCAGGACCAGCGCCTCCGGGAAATCTTCTCCGGCATCGTCCAGCGACGGAGCGCCCAGCTCATGGCATCCAAGCTTCCCGCCTGAGAATGGAGAGATCGCGAAACCGCCGAAATTCCAACGAATCCAAATTTGGTTCGGTTGATTTCTTCATCCCTTCAGCGTTTCATTGTTGACATAAAAATGTACAAAAAACATTTGCCGCTTCTGTTATGCTGAAAGTAGAGAACGCCAAGCGAAACAGAAAGGAGAAATTCATGGAACTGCAAAAAATCAACAACACAGACATCACCATCAAGGAATACAGCGGTCAGCGCGTCGTGACCTTCAAGGACATCGACGCGGTACACGGACGGCCGGACGGAACGTCAAGAAAACGCTTCAACGACAACCGGGACAGATTCGTTGAAGGAGAAGATTACTTCAAAATTTGCGCGTCCGAATTTCGGACGCACTGGGATGACCTTCCGGCAAAGGCTACGGAAGATGTGACGCTCATCACAGAATCCGGCTATCTCATGCTGGTAAAATCATTCACGGACGATTTGGCGTGGAAAGTCCAACGCGAACTCATTAAAGGATATTTCCGTGCGAAAGAAGCCGCGCAGCTCTCCCCTGCCGAGCAGCTGCTTGCGCAGGCACAATTTCTGGTCGAGCAGGAGCGCCGTCTCAAGGCGTTGGAAGCCAGCAGCGCCGAAACCTCGCAGAAAATGGATACCGTCCGGGATGCGCTGGATACCATGGTCGCATCGTCCATAACGGCGGAGAACTGGCAATCGCAGCTGAACCGCAGCGTCCGTGCATTTTGTATGCAGACGGGATTCGACTTCCATAAAACCTTCCAGCAGCTCTACAAGGAGACCGAAACGACCGCAGGCGTAAAGCTGGACGTCCGCGTCAAGTTCGCCAAACAGCGTCTGCAAGCAAACGGCGCGACGCAGGCCGAGATCACCGCCGTTTCCAAAATCAGCATCATTGCCAAGGACAAAAAGCTTCGTGAGATCTTCGGGAATCTTTTCAACCGCATGGTCGCACGATATAAACTCAGCGGAGAGATTTAATGTGAACCCGGTCAAAAATGTACGGGTTGAAAAAAGCCTTTACGCATAATTTTTCGGAAACATGTTTCCGAATTTCGCCCACTTGTGGTCGAAACCAATTTCTGACCGCGCCGCCAAGCGGTCTTGAAAAAAATTCTCCTAGACCTTACTCTTCCCCATTGACTTTTTGGGCTACATGAATTATACTGTATTCATGGGCTACAGAAAGTGAGGTGAAACCATGAGTCCACGCACAGGACGCCCGAAAGCAGAAAATCCAAAGTCAAATCCGCTTCATGTACGGCTGGATGACAAAACGCTCGACATCCTTGACCGGTATTGTGAGCGAACCGGAAAAAAGCGTACAGAAGCAATCCGGGACGGGATTCTCCTGCTAGAAGGAAAATAGAGATCCCCCATAACTGAAAGCATCTTGGCGGAGGCTCAGTTACAGGGGATGGTGTCCACATCTTGCGGAAGATGGGGAGCGTAAATATATTACTACGCTCCCCGGAAAAGGTCAACCTTTTTTCGGGGATTTTCTATACATATCGGAAAATCCGAAAAATGAAAAGGAGTGTAAAAATGGAAAACAAATTGCAAATTTTCAACAACCCGGAGTTCGGAAACATCCGAATCGTAGAAATCGACGGCGAGCCGTGGTTCGTCGGAAAAGACGTAGCCGATGCACTTGGGTATAGCAATTCCAGCAAAGCCGTAATGATGCACGTGGACGATGAGGACAAGCGCTTTGAAATGATCCCAGTAGCGGATTCCCAAAATGGGAATGTGGTCAGCACCACAAAAACGGCACTCATTAACCTGTCCGGTGTGTATTCCCTCATTCTTTCAAGCAAACTTCCGTCTGCGAAAAAGTTCAAGCATTGGCTGACATCGGAAGTTCTCCCCTCAATCCAGAAGCACGGCGCATACATGATGCCGGATACCATCGACCGCATGATCGCATCGCCGGAGTTCGGCATCAAACTTCTGACGGAGCTGAAATCCGAGCAGGAAAAGCGAAAGGCTCTGGAAGAAAAGGTGAAAGCCGACGCACCCGCCGTATTTTTCGCGGAATCCATCACCGGCGCGGACACAAACATTCTGGTTCGCGACCTTGCGAAGCTTCTCGCGCAGAACGGCGCAGAGATCGGCGGGAACCGGCTGTTCGAGCTTTTGCGGCAGGACGGATACCTCATCAAATCCGGAAGCGACTACAATATGCCGACACAGAAGGCAATGGAGCTTGGCCTGTTTTTCGTGAAGGAGACGCCGCGCATTTCCAAGGATGGCGCAGTGATCGACTGCACGACCAAGATCACGCCGAAAGGCCAAAAATATTTCATCAACAAGTACGCGCCGAAGCAGGCGCTTGCAGAAAAACAGTAAGAAAGGAAAATCACCATGGAAAAAGAACTTATCAAAATGATCGAAAAAACCAAGAATCAGGAAGCATTTCTGAACTTCCTGAGATTCTGCCTTCCGCGCGTGGAATCCGGCCTGTCGGTCGAAGAGATCTGGAACGAATGGCAGATCATCCGGAAACACATCGAGGAGCCGCGCGTATGACCTCGCAGAAAATGGACGCGCTGGACATTGAAATTTACCAGCTGATGAAGGAGCTGGGCATTCCGGCCAGCATGACGGGCTATGACTACCTCCGCAGCGCCATCCGTCGCAGCGCAGAAAACGGCTGTCCTAAAATTTCGACCATGAGCGCGGACGGGATCTATCCGAGGATCGCCGAAGAATTCGGCGTCAGCTCAAACAGCGTGGAGCGTGCGATCCGGAAGTCCATCGGAGTCGGAGTCGAGCGCGCCGGTGGAAGCAAATTTTATAAAGTGTTCGGCTTGAGCATGGATGCGGACAAAGCCCGTCCGACGAATGCGCAGTTCATCCGGCAGGCAGCGTTGGAGGCCCTCTGCCGGGAATCCGAAAAAAATTTGAAAACAGCGGGACAAAAGCGGGAAACGTGGCAGATTGGATAACTGGAAAGCAAAAACCACAGAAAACCGAAAGGAGAAGAAACATGTGTGAAAGCAAAAATCTGGTTCCCCTCCCCATGACGGGGCCTGAGAATCTTTTTGAGAACGTCGTCAATCGACACCACGACGAGGTGAAAGCGGAAGTCCGTGCGGAGGCGCGCCACAAGCGGGAAAAATTCATCACCCGCTGGCTGATCGCGGCGCTGCTTGCCGGAATGGCCGCGTCGGCCTACGCAGGCTTTCTGATTGGCGCATCCATCGTCTGAAAAATTTCAAGGAACCGGGACAAATCCATTTTTTCGGTAGAAACATAGGTGTAAGACAAAACACCATACAGGAGGCCAAAAACAATGAAGAAAGTCAAGGAATTATGGAACGAGTTCGGCGATGTGCCGATGAACCCGGAAACAGAGTGCATCGAGGAAGCATGGCACGGGTTCCCGGACGGAACAAATCGGGAGGAAATTTGGCACTGGTTCGAGGAAACGTTCGACGTTCGCGTCGCTGATCTGATGTACGGAGGTATCTGAAATGGGACAGCGTTCACAGATCTATGTCCGCGCGTCCGGGCAGCTCATCGTCGCAAACTACTATCAATGGAACTATGCCGAGCGAATGATTTCGCGTGCTAGATACGGCATTGAGTACATCGATTCGGTCAAGGACTACAGCAACTGGATTTTTCTCCGCGACGTGAACGTCGAACATTTGCGCCGCATCCTGGACGTAAACTTCGACCTCAAGGACTACCAGATTTCGAGCAAGATCATCGAAGAATGGAAGGACGTTTTTCCAGACAAGCCTTTCAATGATGTTGTGTTTGACTGGCAGGACAACAACGACGGCCAGCTGTTCATCGACTTCACGAAAGACGGAAAGATCTCTTATGCGTTCCGGAAGACGGAAGACATGGCGTGCGAAACTCCGATGTCCGCTGCTGAGTACATGGAATGGGATCGTCGGAACTGGCTGGATTGCGAGTCCATGACGAAGGCTGAGAAAGCCACCTGCCGCCGCAACATTGCAGCTATCGATAAGATGGCAAGACTTATGACCGCAGAGGAATTGAAAGAGTTTGTCCATCACGACTACAGATACAGTTCCGTTCAGGAGGCAGGCTGACATGGATAACAGATGGAAACTCCTTGAGCAGTACGGTGAACTGTTCTGTGCAAAATGTCACTCCAGTATCGTGTGTGACGAGTGCGGGGATATGCCGGCGCAGTGTCCCGTGTGCGGTGCAAAGTTCAACTGGTCCGAAGATATGCTGCAAGCATTTTGGCCAGCATTCGTAGCCACTTGTGAGCAGGCGTGTGTTCTGCAAGATGACTGTAAGTACACGCAAGATAGAGGTGAGATAGAACGTTGAAAATAGCACAGGCAAAACGGCTTGTTTCAGAGGACATTGAAACGATGACCATTGAACAGCTTCAACGATACAAGGTCAAGGTGATCGATGCTTGGCGGGAAAGCCGAGCAGATTACGGAATAGCTCAAGCTGTGAGAGACGGCTTTTATTTGCAGACCGGCGAAGATGCGTCGGAGTACACGCCGAAAGACCTGTGGCTCACCCAAAATCTCACTCGCAGGCTTGATGCAATCGGCCGCAGAGAACATGAAATGTTTCGACAACGGTAAAATGCAGCGTAAAGAAAAATCCAAACTGCCACTAAATCGAGAAAAACGTTAAGTTTTCTGGGACAAAAACAGAATCCCGGTAGAACAGTAAATGTAAGCAATCACACAACAACAATTACGCATGGCCGTGCGCGGATACGATCAGCAAAGGCAAAGCAAAGTACTGTGGCGCGGGGCAAAGGCAAAAATCAAAAGGCAGCAGGAACCATCCCGGGTCGCATCCAAATGTGCAAAAAATATTTGCGGCGTTTGGTACAATAAAATCAGAAAGGACGGAAACAGATGAGCTTCCCCAAAGCGTATGAAAAATTTCGGTCGGCCATGATCGCCTACGAAGATAACCTCCGGGCGCTGGGACGTTCCGGAGTCACGATCAAAAATCAGGAACAGATCTTCAAAAATTTCTCCGGCTTCCTTTTGGAAAACAAATTATGGGATCATGAGGAGGGCTTTCCGGAGATCCTCGCATGGCGCGACCAGATGCGCCGGGACGGCAAAAAACCGTCCACCATCAAGCAGTATCTGACCGTCCTTTCTGCCATGTACAATTTCGCCAGCTCCGAAGAACTCGGTGAAAACCGCTGGTACGACCGGAATCCCGTCGCAAAGCTCCTCATGCCGGATACGCGAAAGCTCGACAAGCGACCGTATGAGCAATTTTTGACCGACGAGCAGGTCATGCTTCTCTGGCGAAATAACCCTCCCGCAAAAACCGTGGAAAGCCCGAAATTCTGGCCGCGAAATTACGCCATCGTCATTTTGCTTCTGACAACGGAGCTTCGCAACAGTGAGCTTCTGGCGCTGACGCCTGCGGATCTCGACTGGGAAAATTCCGAGCTGTACGTCGAGCACGGCAAGGGCGATAAATTCCGTCCGGTCGAATTCCCGCCGCTTGCGCAGACCGCCGTCCGTCTGTATCTTCGCAGCGGACTGCGTCCAGCGGCCGCAGACGACCATGACCCGCTTTTCGGCACGGAGGCAACCAAGGAATTCAAGGGAACCAATCGGGGCGCAGAATGGCACGCAGGCACACGCCAGTGGCTTTCGGACGTCGTGAAGCGCCATGTAAAAACCGTGACCGGCGTGGATATGATCCGTTCGCACGATTTGCGGCACGTCGGCGCACGGCTCGATCTCAACAGCGGCATGAGCTTCGAGGAGCTTCAGGCAAAACTCGGCCATGAATCCGTAGCGACCACGCAGATCTATTCCGGCAAGCTGACCAGCCGGAAAAACCGCCGTCTGACGAAGATCGTGCAGGAGGAGAAGGAGCGGCAGGCGCAGCGGAACGTCCTGCGTTTGGAAGAATCGGGAGATGATTTTTTCGCACAACTCCGGCTGAAGCAGCCCCGGCCGGAGATCGCCTGAACAAACCAGAAAAACAGAAATGATCCGGGTTTCGCTGAAAGCCCGGAGGCACGGCGGAGGCAGGTGCGTCGTGGGGATAACCCACACCCGCGATTTCGGTTCAAATCCGGATTCCGCCGCAATGCTGTGAGTTTGGGCATGGCTCGCAGCTGGTCATAACTGACCTCCTTTCTGTGAAGAAAAGCGTCACCCATGTAAGCGAAGGCGCTCACCGGAACATTTCAGAGATTCCGGTGCTCCATGCTGGGAAGCATGGCCATGGGTTTTCGGGAAGAACGCTCCCGCACCGGAGTAAAACTGGGAGCCATTTATGTGCGTGTAGTTTAACGGCAGAACTTCAGATTTCCAATCTGAAAGCGGGGGTTCAACTCCCCTCACGCACTCCATATGGGTATTGCGGCGGACTCAGGGAAAGTTTTGAGGTTCCAAAGGCTTGGTGAAACGATATATCCGGCCATCCGCTCAATCTGTAGGTAGTGCAAGTACGACAGATTGCGAATTTAATTAGCTGGCTCCGGCTTAATGTGTGAAAAAACGGATGCGACCGATGCACCGGCGCAGGGCTGAAAAGTTCCGTGGCTTACCCTCCCGGCCTTCCGAAAGTCCGCTGTGAGGCGTAAAGGATGGAAGAAAAACCGGCGTGGCGACGCAGACCAACTTCTGCACGGGAGCGTCTAGGCGTCGAGTAACGGCGGATCAGGAACCGGGAGGCAGGCTGTAAAAACCAAGGAAAACAAGGCAAGGAGGAAAACAAATGAGCTTGGACATTCGCTATCTCACCAACGGCACAAAAAACGTCTACGTTGTTGTAGACACTTCATTGCGCCCGGTTTCTGTCAACTACTACGACACGCGGGATGAGATTCCAATTCAAATCCGGCACTATGCTCCCGAAGGAAAGCCGATGCTTGTGGGTCCTGACGGAGCGCGGCTCTTTTTCGCAATGAAGGTGCTGTATCCAGAGCTGATGTGCAAATACTGCGGAAAGCCGGAGTACGCCGGATCGCCCTGCATCTTCGAGTCGTGCAGCCTCGCGGACTGGAAAACCTGCAAATACCGCTGTACCGCAAAAATCTGAATGAAATCATGCGGCATTTGGCAAAGGGCAGTTACGAGCAGCTGTCACAAGGCCGTTCGATTCGGTCACGCCGCACCGTCGTGAAAATCGTGTGACTAAGGTTTTCGTAGAACGCCGCGCATTTTCAAGATGCAAATCGTTCAGCTTGCCGGAGAATGCCAACGCGTGGCAGATCCGGATGAAGTCACTTGAGAAGCCGAACTGACAAAACCGGCCGCACCGGAATCCGGTGTGAAGCGGAAACGGCAGGATGCCGTAAAGAACTGCCCGTTGGCCAGCGCGCATGGCCTCGCGTCCGGTACGTCAAGCCGGAAACGACGGGCCGTTATCTCAAATGGCTAGAGCAACCAGCTCATAACTGGTAAAATCTCGGTTCGACTCCGGGACGGCTCACCATGAAATTTTCGGGAAAGGAGGAAAAACCATGAACAAGGAAGCACTTGCACAGGCCGTAGCCAACCGCACAGGCATGCCGAAGGGCGCAGCGCTGGAATCCATCGACGCGGTTTTTGAAAGCATCCGGGAAGCGCTGATCTCGCACGAGGCGGTGAACATTCCTGGCTTTGGAAAATTCGAAGCGCCGTATAAGTCGTCCAGAGTCGCAAGAAACCCGGCGACCGGCGGAACCGTTTCGGTCCCTGCGCATCACGGCGTGAAATTCGCGCCCGCGAAGGGGCTGAAGGATGCCGTACATTAACGAAAGATCCGGGCGAAAGCCCGGAGTACATAAACGCCAGAAAAATGAAAGGAGCAGCCCATGGGACAGGAAATTCATCGCGGAGACGTATTCTGGATCGCGGATACACAGACGGAGGTAGGCTCCGAGTACACAAAAACCCGGCCGGCCGTGATCGTGAGCAACGAAGCAAATAACCGATACTCCGCGAATCTGGAAATCGTCTGGCTTACAACGGCCAATAAAAAGCCGCTTCCTACGCACGTCACGCTCTATTCCGCACCGCGCGTTTCCGTAGCGCTGTGTGAGTGCGTCACAACGATCTCTAAGGAGCGCCTCCTGGAATATTATTGCACGCTCACATCGGAGGAAATGGCGCATATCGACAGTGCCATCCGCATCTCGCTGGGGCTTCCGGAGCCTGCCGAAAAACCGGAAAAAACCGCATCGTCCGAAAAAACGCCGGATGATCTCCAGCTCTCCAACCTCCGCAGCGACTATCAGCTCCTGCTGAAAAAGCACGACGCACTGCTTGCGCAGCAGGCCGTCTATGAGAAGATCTGCATGGCCTTCATTCCGAACTGGACGCCGCAGTCCAAAGCCGCAGAGAATGGGGGCCGCGTATGATCTACCTCGACCACGCCGCGACCTCTCCCCTTCTGGCAACCGCCCGTCAGGAATTCTACCGGGCCTCGCAATACAGCTGGGGCAACCCGAATTCCGTCCATTCCTTCGGGATCGCAGCCGCGCGGGAGCTGGAAAGGGCGCAGAGAATCGTCGCCTATTGCCTTTCGTGCGAGCCGGAGCAGGTGATCTTCACCTCCTCCGCCACGGAAAGCTGCCGTCTCGCCATGAACGCCATGATGTACGAATGCGGCGGCGGCACTGCGATTTCCAACTTCGAGCACAAAGCCGTCACCGCCGCCTGGCTGGAAAGCTTCACGTATTACAAACCAAACAACAGCGTCTCCGGCTTCGCACATATCCATACCGGCAACGAAACGGGCGAAATTTATGACCTCGAAAAAGCCTTCGAGCCGTACACCGTCTGTTTTTCGGACTGCACGGCAGCCATGGGAAAAGCGCCCATCGACTTCCGGCATAGAAAATGGTCGTATATCGCAGGCGGCGGGCATAAATTCGGCGCACCCATCGGCATCGGCGTCCTGATCGCCAAAAAACCGGAGGTGATCCGCAAGCTTTTCCACCCGGCAACGCCCGCCGTTCCTCTGGCCGCAGCCATCGCGCAGGCACTTTTCTTCCGCACGGAACACATCGCAGAATTTGCGGATACCGCTGGATACTTGCATGACCGCCTGATCGATGGTATCATGGAGGAAATTCCGGACGCGCAGCTGAACGGCACGAAATATCGCGGAAACGAAAAAACGCAGTCACCCTATATCACGAGCATTTCCTTCCCAAACATCGAAAATCATGCGCTTGTTCTGCGGATGTCCGCCGACGGCCTGATGGCGTCCGCTGGAGCCGCCTGCTCCAGCGGTGAAAACGAGCCGTCGCCGGCGCTTCTGGAATCCGGCTATTCCGCCGCCCGAGCAAGGAGCGCCGTCCGCTTTTCTCTGGACTATAAGCTCGACCCCTGCGCTTACGAATTTTCGCACGATCTGGGCATTGGCCTCCGACGGGACGAAGCCATCATCGACCACGCCGTCAAAATCGTCGCGCAGAACGTCCGGGAGCTGAAAAAATTATCTCCCTCGCGGGACAAAGCGTAAAATCCCTGTAGAATCCAAACCAAGCCCAACCGGGCAAAAAATAAAAGGAGAACAGATATGGATATTCAGGACATGGCCGCCGCAATGGCGCAGAAAAATGAAAACTTCCACGGAACGGTGCAGAACGAGGAAAAGGCGGAGATCTTCCACACCGTCCACGAGCACGCCGCCGCCGTCGCAAAAGCGCTCCGCACGCCGATGCACACCGAGGGCTTGGAGCTGCATGAGCAGTGCGCGTCCGTCTCCGTCGATTTTCCGCTTCCAACGGGAATTCTGAACGAGAACATCCGCCGCAGGATCTCGGAAATGACCAAGCTCTGCGACATGGTGACGTATGCGGACGTGAACTGCCGTCTGCGCATGACCTTCACGGTCGCAAACGTCTGGAAGGAGGAATGAATATTTGGAAAAGCCAAAGCTCCGCACGAACGTCGTAAACCGCCGATTCACATTTCAGGTAGATTATCGTGACCGGGAATCCGAGATCATCACCATCGAAGCGGAGAGCGTTGACGCAGCCTCTCTAAAGCTTCCTCCCGACAGATTCTACACCTGTCTGCTTTCAAACGAACCCGTGGAGGCCGCAGAAAATGAATAACGATCAGGAAATGAAACAATTCGCCGACCGTTTGTGGGAATATTTCCTTCCGAAGGTCGAAGCGCTGACGCGCGCGAACGTCTGGTATTTCCGCGCACAGGTGACAAAGGCCGCAGAAAACGGGCGTATCACCGTCCAACGCCCCTTCGATAAAGAAATCGCCCTTCCCTATGTAACCAGCATGGCAGCCGCATCCATAGGCTCACAGGTCACGGTTTTCGTCCTCGGCAGCAGCCTCACGAACGCCGTCATCATCGGCGACGGTACACTTTCCAATCTATAAGAAAAAACCGGAGGACTTCCGTCCTCCGGCTCTTTTTATCCCTACGCCCTTTTCACATACTGCTTGGAAACGTAGCCTTCCTTACCGCCTGCCGTCCGTACATAATACCAGTTTTCCGTCTGATATCCGTACCATGTGACGACCTCGCCGAATTTCAGCACCGTTTTGACCGCCGTCGAGGTACCGGCTCCGGCCCGAAGATTCAGCGCGCTTGCCGTGACCTTGATCCGGACGCCCTTCGCGGCGGACTTGTCCGTCTCCGCCCAGCTCTCGGTTTTCGCAGGCTTCGAGGGCTTGACCGGCGCTGCGGACCTGCTGAGATAGTTCCCGTTTCCGCCCTTGAGCCAAATTCCGACGAAGCCGCGAAGCTTGTTTGCTCTGGCCCATGCCTTGGAGGGAATGGCGTATCCGCTGGAGCTTCCGCCGTCGAGATTGATGGCAAAATCGTAGCCCTCGGAAACGAACTTGTTCGCAACGACCTCCAGATTCACAGGATTCTGCGTCACGAGGATTCCGAGCACATCGCCCTTGAGACCCATCGCCGTGCGATAGCGGTTTCCCTCAAGCCCCTTGGGAACCGTGAAGGACTTTTCACCTCCGAGAACGAGTGCAGGGTAGCCGCCGACCGCATCGGGCGAGGAAACGGCGTTGTAGCCCTCCTGAATGGGTGTCCGGTAATTCGAGAAGCCGATAAACGGCTGCCACCCGCGATATTCCAGCTCTCCATGATGCACCACGCCGGAGGCCGGCGTGTAATTGGAATAATTGAAAAGCTCCGCGTTTATAACGATGTCCGGCGCACGACCGTTCCACTTTGCGCGGACGGCCGCGCTCGTGAGATATTCGCCTCTGGCGCCATCCATCCGGATGTGCTCCATCCGCTCGATGCAGGAAAACGGGACTTCGGCAAAAATTCCGCCCTGGAAGGAGCCGTACCGAACGCTTTTCAGCTCCGAATGCTCCGGAATCCCGGAGATTTTTGAAACCACGTCCCATTTGGGCCGTCCGATCCCGCCGATGGCCGCAGAATTCCGATAATACCACTTCTTGAAAACGCCGCCTCCGTTCGGGATCACGGTATTTTCTCCGGAACCCGTGTTTCCCTCGATGGTGTAAATTTTCGCGCTGTCCACCTTGTACACAAGTCCCGTGTGCGTCATGTTTCCGGGAGAACCGAAGAAGATCTGATCTCCCTCCTGAACCTTGGAAACCGGAACGCTCTGACCCGCATCCCGGAAATAATTGTAGGACATCGTGCATCCGGCTCCGTAGAGTCCCTTCGGTTGGCACGTCATCTCCATTCCGGCAGAAAACCCGAACGCCGTGATAAAGCACCAGTCCACGAACATATCGCACCATGCGTAGCCCTGCTTGGAGGCATTGTAGGTCCCCCATTTTGCATGATCCCGCGCATATTTCGTGTAATTGTTCCGTCCGACGTTGGCCGTTTTGTCATCAAGCTGGGCATTCGTAGCCTTTTCGAGATAACCGACCTCGTTTTCGGCCACGGAAAGCAGCTTTTTGACCGCCTCGGAGACCGTCATCCTTCCCCACCTCCGTAAAGCTCATGGTGGAGCGTCAGCACCGCAGACTCGATCATTTTGTCCACGGTCGCATCGTCAAACCGAATGCCCTTTGAGGCCAGATATTGCAGAACATATGCCTTTTTCTCCTGACCCTGATCGGATTTGTAGAGCTGCTCTGCCGCCCGAACGGCGATTTCCACCACCGACTGCCACTTTTTCAGCTTTTCCGAACCGATCTTCTCCTTCAGCCACGGAACGAGAAACGCCGAGACCAGCGCCGAAACCAGCGCAAGGAACGTTGTAATGATTTTCGTGTAATCCATGATATTTCTCCCTTCAATCCTTCAAAACCGTTTCGAGAATTCTGCTCGTGCTTTCAATTCCGTACCGGTCCGCCAGCTTTTCCACGAATTTCAGCGCGTACTTACTCCGGTTTTCATTCTTGGCCTTCCAGAAATAAAAGCCGGTCGCAGCACCGCACTCCGCGATCCACGCGCAGAGCACCGCCGCAGCGGAGCTTTTGTCCGACTCCGCCAGAAAAACGAAGATCAGCACCGCCAGCACGAAATACGAAAAAACGAGAATTTTCTTGCTCCATTCCATTCTCATGACACCACTTCCCATTCGTCCACTTCCTTCTTGATCTTGTCGATGAAGGAATTCCCGTGGAGCGCCTTGTATGCGTCGTACTGATACTGGAAATTTTCCGACTCATACTGCCGAATTTCCTGTTTGTCCTTGTTTTTGTAGTAGGTGTGCAGCATATCGGCGCGAAGCTGACATTTCATGCCGTCCTTGATGGCTTTTGAACCGATCACACGTTCCCGCAGAGGCCGGACGAGCGTGACCAGCAAAACACAGATGGTCGTAATTCCTCCACAGACCGATACAACGTTCTTGAATGTCTCCATTCCATTTCTCCTATCGTCATTTTTTATAAAGCCTCCGGATTCCCGCAACAGGGGGAGGAATCCAGTTTCTCCCGAAAAAGTGCGCGCACGCGCGAATTCCAAAGACCGTATCTCTCCAAAACCGCCCGTTACTGCGCATCTTTTTTCTCCTTTCTGTCCGCAGAAATTTTCCGAACCTCTGTGATCTCCGGATTGCCTTTCCGGAACTGCCGTCCCTCGCAGTAGAAGAATTTTCCGTCCTCGGAAAGCACCGGGATTTTTTCACCGCTCGCAAAAACCAGAACCTTTCCGTATTTCCTTGCGCTCAAAGCCATACCTCCCTTCTGCCTATGCCGGCCAGTTTGTGACGGTCGCAATGGGAAAATCATTGACCGATACCGCCGAGATCGTCATGCTTCCGTTTCCGGTCAGAGGCCGGGAATAGCCCTGAATGAGATGGCGCTCCACGGGCGCGCCCGGCTTGTCCGTCCGGCAGATCGAAACAAGGTTATTTTCAAAAATGTGCATGATCTGTGAGCACGAGATGGAGACCGCTTTCTGCAAAACCGCCGACCGCTTGAGCTTCCATACCGCCAGATCCTCGCACTGCTTCTTCGTGTAATACCCGGAGGCCGATTCCCGGAGCGTTTTCCGCCCGATTGCAAAAACGTTCGTGTCCGACACCGGGTCAAGATTCTGCGCACGGCCGGCCGCCTGCGGGTTTCCGTCCTCCTGTTCTCCCAGAATGATGTAGTCGTTGTAGACCTCGTTGTTTTTGACCGTGTACGTCGCGCCAAGCAGCGAAGCTTCATCCGTCGAAAACTGCCACAAAACAGGCTTGTTCACGTCCAGAATATCGTCCTGCGAAGGCTCGACGCGCAGTGCGCCGTTTTGGTCGTAGCCGACCAGCGCACCGAGCATTTCCGAAAGTCCCAGAACCACGTCCGCATAGCTCCCATCGTCGGAATCCACGCGGAACGTGTACGGCGTGCTCGTCAGCGCAACCGTTCCGCCTCCGGGAAGCACCTGCGTTTTTCCGTTGTAATACTCCGTAAAAACCGGAGCCACCGGATCGACCTTGTATCCATTTCCACGGTCAAGCGCCAGAATCGCAGAAATCGGATTGAAAACGTAAGTCCCGATGGGGACCTCATACGTCGCCTCCAGTTTTCCGAAAAGCGTCCCGTCCAGATACGCCCATTTGTCCACTAAGGGAAATTCCATCGTTCTCTGGCCGGGCTGTAAGGTCTCCGCCGGTTCGGAAACGTAGAAAACGCCCTGCTGGATGTAAAAATCGGAGCCGTCCGAAAGTACCAGACCCTCGTCAATGGCGATCTGCTGGCCAAACCAGATGTTGTTGACGTTGTAGTCGTATTCTTCGTCCAGATTCGACAGCAGAACGTTCGCCGTCCGCCTCTGACCGTTCTGGAGATTTCCGGAGATGGTCCCCTCCGCCAGAAAAGCGCCGCTTCTCCGATTCAGCGGATTGTTGTCCAGCGCGAAGGCCGTGGAGCCGTCCGGCTGCAAAAATCGCAGCCGGCACAGCTTCGTAAACGGCGTTCGGAGCTGCCGCAGATAATCGTTCATTTTTTCCGCGTAGGTCGTAAAAGCCATTTTTCAGCCTCCATCAATACGGCCATGCATCGTCCTGCTGTGTCAGCACGATCTGCACATTTTCCGCACCTCCGACCTCCGCCCACGGAATGCTGACGGTCTGGGCCTGACAAACGGCGTCGTCCATCGTCTCCATCGTGACCGGCCCGGAAATGCGGATCTTCATGAGTTCTCCCTTGCGATTTTTCAGGAACAGCGTCCTCTGCGTCACAGAAAGCCCGTAGACGGCCTTTTTCAGCTCCGGGGTGTCGGAATACGTTCCTTCCGTGATCGTCCCGATGAGGCTTTGCAGCGTACCGCTCCGGTAATTCTGCGGAGCCGCCTGAATCGTGGGATACGGCGTAAAGTTCAGCATGACCTGCGGTGCATTGTTGTTCGAGACCGCGCCGGAAACCAGATTCTTGCCGAACCGGAAAATTTCCTGCGCGTGATAAATTCCCTTCGCATCCTGTGTGCAGGAGAGAATGGTCCAATCCCAGAAGCACGGCGTGATTTCGTTTGAAATGAGCGCCGAGGAGGAATATTTGTCTCCGCCGATGCCGTAGGCGTAGTAGGTGTAATTTTTTCCGGTCGCCGCACCGCAGTCAAACAGCACATCTCCGTAGGCAGAATCTGTGTCCAGCACATGCTCCAGAACGGCGCTTCCTTCGGTCTTGCGGTAAATCGCAAAGGAGAAAATTTTCGTGTCTCCGACGCCGCCGCCGTTTGCCGAGCCGTCGAAGTCCGCAAAGAACCGCGACGCCAGATCGTTCGGATGATAGCTCCCGTCTGTAAGAATTTTGTTGATGGTCTCCTCGGAAAGTTTGCCGTTCGAGATAAACAGATAGTCACAGCTCTGCACGCCGTCCAGCTCCAGCGACGTGATATACTCCCACGGAATTGGCACGGAAACCGAATCCGCCGCACCGCCGCCGCAGAAGAAAATGCTCGTCCCATCGCTCACAATGGAAAGGAAATTTCCGTCCGGGACCGGCTTTGTCTGCGTGATCGTGTCGTTCAGCTGGAATTTCAGCGTCCCTTCTGCACTTTCCGGTATCACAGCGCCGGTGTTTCCGTTGAACGGAAGCGCCAAAAACTCGCCGTTTCCGTAGCATACCGCGTTAAAAACCGAGCCGCCGGGTCCGTCCACATAGGCCCACGAAATGCCGTCGCTCGAAAGCAGAACGCGCGGAGCGACGCACGTCGCAAGGAACCGCCCGTTTCCGAACGCCACGCGGTTGGCAGGAACGGAGAAGCTGTTCTTCGTCCACGTGACTGCGTCCGCCGAATAGGCAAACGCACTGTTCCCGACCGCAACGAACTTCCCGTTTCCATAGCAGATATCCGTCACTTGGAAGCCAAGCTCCGCCTTCATCCAGCTGATACCGTCCGCCGACGAAATACAGTAGGCCCCGGAAACCGCCGCAAATTTTCCGCCTCCGTAGCACACGGAAAGTGCCAGCACTCCGGAGGGCGGCGTACCGCCCAGCGTCCACGTTTTTCCGTCCGTGGAAATGGCGCATTCGTAAAAACCGATGGCGAGGAATTTTCCGTTTCCGTAGCAAATGTCCTGCCATGCCGCCGTTTTCGGCAGATCGTAATATGCCCAGTTGACCCCGTCCGCAGAAAGCGCAGATTTGATTCCGCTGCTTCCCGCCTCAATCGCCACAAATTTTCCGTCTCCAAAGCAGATCCTTTGCCAGTGGTACGATGCGTCCAGACTGGAATTCGTCCACGTTTTTCCATCTGCCGAATACGCGCCCGTGCTGTTCCGAAGAACGGCGACGTATTTTCCGTTTCCATAGCACACATCATCCCAGAATCCCGAAACCGGCATCGTCATCGTCTCATAGAGCGTGTTCGATTCCGCCGTGACCGTAAGCGTGCCGTCCGAAAGTCCGCCGTTTTCCGTCACAACGGCCATTTTCTGTGTGCTGTCGGCGACCGCCGCAAAGCCTTCTCCGCCATAGCATACCGCGCTCCAGTTTGCAGCCATCGGCATCGTGTCCGCCGTCCATACCGCGCCGTCCTGCGATTTTGCGCAGACCGTCCCACCGGAAGAAACGGCAAAAAACCGCCCGTTTCCGTATGCAGCCGCCGTCCAGTCCGCATCCTGCGGCATATTTCGGCTGTACCACGTCATGCCGTCCGAGGAATACGCGCAGATCTTTCCCGTCTGCACCGCCACAAAAATACCGTCTCCGCAGCATACCGCATTCCAGCATCCGAATTCCGGCAGTGTGCAGCGCGTCCACGAAAGGCCGTCCGAGGAAATCGCCGCATCCGCGCTGGAATTTGCGACCGCCACGAACATCCCGGCCCCGTAGCAAATGGAATACCATGTACCGAGAAAACTGACCGCGCCGGAGCTTCCGGCGTTTACGAGCACGACGTTTCCCTCTCCATCGTCGCTTGCATAGACCGCTCCGCCGTCCGCTTCCATCGTGATCTCGCCGTTTCCGCCGTCGGTGCATGTCCCAGAAAACTGCGTGATGTCGAGATTTCCGCTTCCGTCGTCCGTCACGCTCATGCCGGAGCTTCCGCCGGAGCCGCCCCAGTGGACGCCGTCCTCCGACCTTGCAAAATAATCATGCGCAGCGGCAACGAAATAGCCGCCTCCGTAGCAGACCGAATTCCAGTAGGCCGATACCGGCAGATCCGCCTTCGTCCATGTCTTTCCGTCCGCCGAATAGGCCGCAATGGCGCTGTCGCACGCAACGGCCACGAATTTGCCGCCGCCGTAGCAAACGGAAAACCAGCCCGCACCCTCTGCGGGCGATTCCGCCGCCGTCCACGTCTCCCCTTCATCGGTCGAATAGGCCATCTCTCCGGAGGCCGCGACCGCCACATACACCCCGTTTCCATAGGCAATGCCGTCCCAGCAGGCCGCCGCCGGCAGCGTCTGAATTTCCGCCGAGGTGCGCATTTTTCCGGATACCTTCAAAAGCGTGCCGTTTGCGTTCGGCATCCCGCGCCATACGATGTCCAGCGGCGCGTCCAGACGCATGTCCGCGCTGTTGACCTTGTTCCAGACCGCCTTCGCACCGGCAGGAAGATTCAAGAAGCTTCCGGACATTGTGGCGCCTCCGGTCAGCGCTGCCGGAATGTCCCGCGTCGCAGGGAAATTGAGCTTGACGCCGCTCACGCCGTTCACCGGACACGCGCGGAGCGTCCCAAGGAACGGCTGTGTCTGATACGATACTGAAAACGCTACAAAACCCGTTGAGGCCTCGATTCCATTCTGTGTCTGTACCGTGCAGCGCACGGCGTACCGCTTCCCGGAGAAAAATCCGTCGTAGTCGAACCGGAGCTGGGCAGTTCCGTAAATTCTCCCGGTGTCACGGAGAATTTCATACTCCGTCCCGTCCACAAGCGCAAGCTCCCATCGCACCCAGTTCAGATTGTCACCCTGCGTCTGCGTGTATTCCGCAGAAAACGAGGCGCTCTTGGCCGAGACTGGGGACGGGATCGTCCCCATCGTGACCACCGGCGCAGCCCTTGTGATGAAAACGCTTGCGCTCGACTGCGTGACGGAATCCGACACGCTCCACCACTGCGTAATGAGGATTTTGTATTCGTTTCCGTTTGTGATCTTGGCCGCCTGGAGCGCGGACGCGGAAATGGTGTAGCTGAAAAACTGCACGTTTCCTGCGTAGTCCACGCCGTAGAACGGGCATCCTGCGCTGATCTTGCCCGTCGAATAGACCTGATCGGAGGTCGAATTGTTCTTGCAGATGACGATCTGATAGCTCACCATCGCAGAATTTCCGTTGACCTGCCAGCTTACGGTGAGATCCTTCGAGGCGTCCACAACGCCGTTTCCAAGTCCTCCCGTCATGCTCGGATAAATATTGGTCGGCTGATAAAGCATCGCGTTTCCTCCCGCCTCACATATTTTTCTGAATGGCCAGTGTCGCCGCAGACCGCGCGAAATCCGCCACACTCATGCCTCGTGCGCGTCCCTCGGAGATCGTCACCCCTCCGAAGCTGTAGAAATTGCATCCGTTCTGCTGTGTGCCGACGTGGTGATCGTCATACGTCGAGCCTGCGAAAACGTTGGAATTCCGCAGATCTCCGCAAAGCGCCGCGCGCATCCGGTCCATCCCGCGCTCAAACCGCGCGTCCGCCTGCGGGACCAGAAGCATATTCTGAATGGCCTTCGTGATGTCCGGCGGCAGCACCATTTCCGGCTCCGCCGTAGCTTTGATCCCGCCGATCCCTTCAAGAATTCCGCCCCGGTCGTAGACCGTGTAGACTTTTCCGTCCTTCTTTGTGATGGAGGTCGTCCCGTCGTAGTTTTTCAGCCACGACGTGCCGTCTCCGCCGGTCATTCTGGCTCCCGCCGCCTCGTAATTGAGGAAATCCAGACCTCTCTGAGAGCTGATGGTGTACCGGGAGCCATCCTGCGCGTAGGCGTAGACCGTCCCGCTGTATTTCAGCCCGCTTCCGGAGCCTCCGGAGGAATCCCCACCCGGCGGCGCGTCATACTGTCCGCCGTAATTGTAGGTGGTCTGATTTTTGTCCACCAGCTGAGACTGATACGTTCCGTCCGGATTGACGCCGATAATTTCATAAGTGCCGCCGCCTGTGACAACGCGGTCGCCCACGGAAAGCCCGGAGGGCGCTTTTCCGTCCGCGCCGACCTTCACGATGCGGTTTGCCGTTTCGTTCACCGCGTCGGAGAGCTTCGACACGTCCACGCCGAACTGCCGGAAAATGTCCGCGTTTTCCTGAATGATCTTTTTCAGCTCCGGCGTCGCATTTTTCCAGATGTCCTGCAGGATCTCCCCGATTCCGCGCGTCTTGGCCTTGAGCGAATCGAGGAAATTGTTGTACTGCCGTTCCAACGCGTCATACTGCGCGTTGATGGCGTCCTTCCGGGCCTCAATTTCCGCCACAGCCGCGTTGTACGCCAGATCGTCCTGAAAATCCTTGAGGTCCTTTTCGGCCTTTTCCAGAGAATCCTTCGCGGACTTGACGTTTCCCTCGTCCGCGACCCATTCCCACTGTCCCGTCGAAGCGTTCCACTGCCGGACCGTCCGCTCGTTCTGAGCGTTCGCAAGGTCCGCCTGTGCCTTCTGAACTGCAAGAATTTTTTCCTCCAGCGTCAGCTGGTCGTCTTTCGTCTCCTTCTGCCGTTTGAGCGCGTCGAGCTGCGCGTCCAGCGCGGCCAGCTCCGCATCCCTCGCATCCTGCTGGGAACTGAGAGAATCCTGCATCGCATCCTTCAGCTCCGAAAACAGGTCGTCCATGCTCTTCGTCTGCTCTTTGATCTTTTTCTGCCAGTCGTACCATTCCGAGGAAAGACCGTTGATGTCTGCCTGACTGGCTCCGATGGAGCGCATATAATCCGCCTGCGCGGAAAGCGCGTCCTGAATTTCGCGCATTTTGGCCTTCTGCGCGTCCTCACTGGCTCCCTGCTTTTCCAGCAGCGTCAGCTCGGATTTCAGCAGCGTCACGCGCTCCTTGTGCGCTGTCAACCTCGCATCCGAGGAGCTGCCGCCACCACCGGAGCCGGAACCCTTGGAACCGGAGCTGCCGGCCTTGTTCCACGGACTTTCGCTGTAATCAAAGGAATCGTAAATTCCCTGAAGAAGCTTCTGTTCGCCTTCTTCATAGCTTCCGACCTGTCCGGTTTGAATCCATCCCTTGATGGTTCTGTCCGCGTCGGAGGATTTGATCCCGCTGATCGACGCAATGGAAGCCGCCGTTGCACCCGCCGCGCGTCCAAGCGCAATGACCTGCGCGATCTGCGCGGAAAGATCGAGGCCCGTTTCGTTGAGCTTGATAATTTCCAGAGCCAGGTCGTAAAGCGCTTTTCCGGAGTATCCGGCGTTTTCCGCAACATCGAGCAGTGAGGAAACAAATTTCGTGGCTGCCTCGTCCGCGCTGGACGAAGCGCCGATCTGCTGCTGTGTCGCGTCCACATCCTCGAGGATCGCACTTGCCACCGATTTAAGCGATTCCTCCGTGATCCGCAGCTGTCCGTCCTCGTCGGTCAGCATCTCCACATATTTATCACTCAGCCCGATCAGACTCTGCAGCGTAGAGGAGGAGATATTCCCATTGATGCGGTATTCACCGAGCGCCGCCGATACCGCCGCAAGGTCTGATTCCTGCTGTTTCAGCGTCTTGCCGTATTCCTGAATTTTCGAGACCTTTTCAGAAGTTTTCTGATTGTTCTCATCTGTGAGCTGATTGTTTTCCTCCAGCAGCTCATTTTCGCGCCCGTAGCTGTCCAGAGTCCCGTCGCGCACCGCCTGAAGCTTGTTTTCCAGCTCCGTCTGATTCGCAATGGCTGTGTTATAATCCTCGACTGCCGACTTGACGCCGTTTATGAGCTTTTCATTGCTGGAATACTGGTTTTCGCCGAAAATTTTCGTTGCGTCCTGTTTCCCCGCATCGATCATTTCCTTGCGGGCTTCCAGATTTTCCTGATAGTCCTTGATAACGGCTTCTGGACTGTCCAATTCCAGCGCACTCGCCATCTGCGAACCGTAGGTATCCTCCGCTGCGGCCACGAGCGCCTTTTCCGCCGCGATCGTCGCAGCCTTTGCGTCGTAAAGAGCCGCCTCGAGGGCCGATTCCGTAGAGGCCCGAATCGCCTCGTCCAGACTTCCGTATTTTGCCGTCAGCTCGTCTACGCTTTCCTTTTCATATCCGAGTTTTTCCAACAGTCGGTCCGTCGCGTCCTCAAAGTCCTCCTTCGAGCCGGTCCCGGACTCATAGGAGCTTTTCAGATCGGAATAGGTCTGGTAGAGAGACTGAATTTCCTCGGCCTCCCGTGCCGCAGCCTTTCCGGCTTCCAGCGCTTTTTGCCGTGCTTCCTCCTGTGCGCTTTTTATTTTGTTGACCGTAAAAATGAGAATCCCAATCGCGGCTGTAGCAGCGCCGATGGCCAGCTGCGTCGCAGAAAGGGAGATATTCAGCGACTGCATGACTGCGCTGAACGACGATGCGCTCACGCCCGCCGTCTTAAAGATCGTCACAAGGCCAGAAACGGCGCTTCCGATTTTTACAAACGTAGCAACGACACTGTTCCATTTCGCGGCAAGCAGGAAACCGCTGACGATCAGGATCACATTTCCGAGATTGTCAAACCCATCGATCAGCCACGTCAGCGCGTCCACAAGCCCCTTGATCCAGCTTGTGTCGATGGTTTTCGCAATAAATTCCGTCCATGTGTTTTTAAGCCGGTTGACCTTGCGTTCCCAGCCTTTTTGCATCACGTCGAGTTCTTTATCCGCGCTTCCTGTCGCCGTAGCCAACCTATCGAGAATTTCGGCGTACATGTCGTAATGCTGGATCAGCGCGTCGAGCTGGTTCGTGCGAAGCTTGCCTCCAAGCTTTGTCTCGATCTCGGCCAGCTGTGCCTGCGTCAGAACGCCGTCCTTATACGCCTCGGCCAGCGCCGCAACAGCCTCCATCGGATCGACGATTTTTCCTGTCGCATCTGCGGCCTTCATCGCGTCCTCCGCATAGACCCAGAGAACGTCGTTCAGTCCCTCGATTTCCTCCTTCGTCCACGTCACTCCGTCCTCGATTTCTGTCTCGGTATCGCCGATGATGTTGAGGATCAGAGCGCGGAGCGCCGTCGCCGCCTTTGAGCCGGATTCCTGCGTGACCGCCGTGATCGTGCCGAGCGCCGCCATCGTCTCGTCAATGGACATATTCGCCATCGACGCCACATTCGCGACGATTGGGAAGCCTTCGGCCAGCTTCTGAATGGAGGTCGCGTAATTATTTTCAATTTCGTTGGCCCTGTCGAGAACGCCGGAAAGCTCCTCGACATTGCCCTTCATCTTATAGGCCGCGTCCGCCGAAAGCAGGAACTGGTTCGCGGTCTTGGAGTTCACGTCACCGACGAGCTGCGTCTTGGTCGCCAGCTCCGCCATGTCCTCCGACATTTCCTTGTAGCCGGCCTTTGCAAACGTTCCCACGGATTCCAGATAATCCGCCACCGCCACGCCATACTGCGACGCTACTTCATAGGCGTGTTCGCTGAGACTGGCCATTTCCGCATCGGTGTTGTTTGTCACCTTCTGGATCGCAACCAGCTCCGTGTCCACTTCCTTCATCGTCGCCAGCGCTTCCTTGAAGGAACGTGTGATTGCGCTGACAGCGCCGCTTATGTAGTACCATTCCGCGTTTTTAACGACGTTCTTAAGCAGGGAACTTCCTTTTTTCTCTGCATCCTGGAAGGAATCTCCTGCTTTCCGAACCGGGCGCTCAACGTAGGTCTCAACGTTTTCACCGAAAGCGTGTGCGCCTTCGGATGCTTCCGTAAAAGCCGCCTTGGATTTCTTTCCAAAGCCTTCCACCCTGGAGGAATCCACCGTGACCTTGATTTTCTGATCCTTCAGGCTGTTTACGTCCTTGATGAGCTTGTCGAGCTGCGTCCGAACGACCTCAACCTGAAGCTGAACCTTATCCACATTTCCGGCCATGTTTCATCCTCCCGTCATTTGACATCGAATCCAGCGGCTTTCAATCCCGCCTGCAGCGCACTTTCAAACCATCCGGATTCCACAACGATCTCCTGTGCTCTTTTGTGGAATGGCCTAGGCCTCTGCCCGTCCCACGGGAATCGGTAGCCCTCACCGCTTTCCACGACCGGTGCGACCAGCCTTCCGGTTTTTTCGTCGCGGCTCATGTCCTGAACCTCGAGGGTCCTTGTCTGCGGGTCATAGGTCGCCTCCATGTTGTCCGGACTCTGATCCTGCAAGCCGCCGTCCATCGGTCCGCGCCGGATATACATGTGCGGATCGTAAGCGTCGTAGACCTCCGTCTCGACCGCCTCCGCCAGCGATACCCGGACCGCCGAAGCCACATCGTTTTCCATCGCGTACTGAATGGCTCTGTCCAGCTCCGCGCTGAACTGCGCCGCAAAATCTTCAATCGCCATAAGCTCCTCCGAATTCCAAAAACGCGCCAATCCGGCATTTTCTGCCGTCCTCGCGCGTTTCCCGGAAGGGATTTCTCCCCTCCGGGATTTTTCAAATGCCTTACGCCGTCACGGAAACGTCGCAGGTGTCCTTGAACGTGGACTCGCCTGCGGTGTAGCTCACCTCGACGGTGAAATCGCCTGCGGTCGCGCCTGCGCTAATGAGGCCGCCCGCCGCAACGGTCGTTCCGGTCGGAGTGCCGGTCGCGCTGTAGGTGAAAACGGCCGGGTCGCCCTTGACCAGCTCGCCGTTTTTCATCACGATGCGCGGCTGCATCTGATAGGTGCCGGACTTCGCCACGGAAATGCTGCCGATGGAGGCAACAATGCCCTCCACATCGTCCGCAGAGCTGTCGCACGGCTGATAGATGTAGTAGCAGAGATCGGAACCGGCTCCGCTGCAATCGTCGCAGCCGTCGGAAATGACGTCCGGGTCATACTGCACGGCCTGACCGGAAAGCGACGTGGTGTCGTTGTTGGTCTGATCGCCGGTCAGTCCGCCGTTTGCACCGAACTTCAGAGAAGGAACGATCACGAACAGCGTGCCGACGCGCGTACCCTCGTTCTGAGCCGAACCCGCGTCGTTGCAGAAAACGGCCAGCGTCGCAGTGAAGTGAACGACCATCGGGTCCATTGCCGTGGTCATGGTGGCGATCTGGGCGCCCGCCTTGTTCACGAAATAGAACACCTTGTACTTCTTGCCGCTTTCGGCCGTGAAACCGGAGATCGCGCCGGTGTCGGGATTGAGCGCATACGCAACACCGCCCGTTGCGACCTCGGAGGGCGCACCGACCTCCTGCACATAGCAGAAAATCTTCGAGAAGCCCTTCTGCGCGACCGGCGTACCCTCTGCCTTATTGATGGAAAGCGAGGTTCCCGTTGCAGTCACGGTCGTGCAGGTCATGACGGTCGCGTTGTAGCTGAGAACTGCGCCCTGCTGGGCGGCCTTTGCCCACATGGAGAAATCGGCGGCGTTGAATTCCACGGTGATACCGGCGTTCGACGGGATCATGGCCGCAATGGCGTTTCCGAGGCCCGCGCGAATTTCGCCGTTATCGACGTTCGGGGTCACGTTGCCGGTCTGGAACTTGTTCGACCAGTACCGGATATTACCCGTGGCCTTGTCGGTACACATGGCCTCGCCGATTCCCTTCACATAAAGTCTTTTGTCCGTAAAACGAATCATTCTTTTCACTCCTTATCGTCTTTTTGAGATTTTTGTCATGTCGTCTTGTTTCCTGCGTTCTGGTATGCCCGCATACCGCCGCCTCCGGCGAAGCTTTCCAGCGAGATCACGCCGCCGCTCGACTCCCGAATACGGTCGAAAAGCGGGCTTGGATACGGATTCCCGTCCTTCCATTTGGCTCCCTGCGCTTCGGCAGCGCCGCAAAGCAGATATCCAAGCATCCTTTGCAGCGCCTCCCTTTGCCGCAGAAAGCGCAGGATTGGCCATTCGTCCATGTCCTCCTCGGGAATGCCGGAAACGAGAGAAATACTTGCCTTGACGGACTCGAGAGAAAAATCCAGCTCCGGCGCGTTCAGCTCCGCAAGGTCGCGTTCTGCCTGCACAAGCTCCGGATTGGCATTTTCCGAAACCATTTCAATGCCGTTCTGAGCCGCGAGAATGGGCCGAATTCTCTGAAACTGTGCAGGAGTTACGCTTTTCTCTCCGTCCTCCGTCCGGAAAACGATCCTTTCGAGCCTTTTCGGGTCGTCCGCGTTCGGAACGATCTGCACAAGCTGCATCCTCTGCTCCATTTCCATTCCGTCTCCGATTCGGAGCGCCAGCAGGAGCGCAAGCACGCACTTGAAGATCATCCCTTCGCTTTTTTCGCCATGTTCCGCTGCGTCCAATTCCATCCGATAGAATGCCTGCAGGATCGGCTTGGAGATCAGTGTCACAGGGAGGCACCGCTGCATGAAGTCGATCACCGGCCGCACAATCGAAAATTCCTCGAACTCGCGTACACGAATCGGATATAAGGTCAGTCCTTCGGCCTCCACAGGCTCATACCTCCGGATTTTTCTGACCATGTCTTGAGAAAGGTTGTTATAATGCATCGTTTCCCTTTCCTTCTGCCAAAACAAAAAGAGCCGCTGCATATGGAAAATCCATACGCATCAGCTCTATCCAGCCCTTTTGCGGCACTATCCTGCCGCAAGCAAATTATCAGATTGTGCCGCCGTCCGGCGCATCTTCGTGCGAATCGCACCATTCCAAGCTCAGATGCGGCATTCTCAGCACATGCACGCCGTAGTCAAAGCCGCCCTTGCTTCCGTTGTCCGGATGCGCGTAGCGGTTGAAATCGAAAACGCCCACACCCGTCATGTTCACACCATGCAGCGCCTCAATGATGCACTGCTCGATGTCGTAGCTTCTCGCGTAAGCGTCCGTCCTCGTTGTGTTTTCCATATTGACGTTTACGAGAATTTCGAACTGCAATCCCAAAACCGTGTGAAGGCTGTCCTTCGCAATGGTCCTCCCGAGATACAGCTTCAAAAGAACGCCCGCTTCTGTGCCGCTCTGGCCCCATACTCTTTGGGGGAAAACGCGGTATCCCTTCGGGTGCCTTGCTTTTTCCTCCGTCGTGTTGAGAACGGGATGCTCTCCGTCAAAGAGCATCGAGAGCTTTTCCTCTGCCGTCGGCAGCGGATTTTCCAGAGGCCTTGCGCCGTCGTACCAGAGATATTTTGCCAGCCGTACCCTTGCCCGTTCGTTGTCGTCCTTCGGGAGATATCCCGGCAGCGGCAGATCGAGCAGATACCGCAGCACCTTCATTGGGATCTCTTCGGTCCCGCGCAGCCGGTTGTATCCCGGAAAAACGCGGCTGTAAGGATACGTCGGGGAATCGACCGATACCGTCATTTTTTCAGCACCGCCTTCTCGCGCTCTTTCTTATAGGATTCCATTTCCTTCTGCACGTTTTCCAGCTCCTTCTGCAAGCTCTGCATGACCTCCGGCGTCGTCTGGAGCTGCATTGCCATGAGAATGCGGCTGACAGGCTCGTTCATGACCATGAGCTTTCCGGAAATTTCCGCGTTCAGCATTTTTTCGGTCGTCCGCCAATCCGCCAGAATGTCGAATGCGCGGTCACGCACCTCGCCATATTCGGATTTCAGCCGCTCGAGCTGGTTAAAAATGTGGCTTCCGGCATAAAGGTCATACGCCTCCTGCGTCATGAGCCACGGGCAGACCTCTCGCTTTATGGGCTTTCCATCCGCATCCTCGGAGGCTTCCGTTTCCGTCTCAAACTCCATCCCGAGATACATTTTCACAAATCCGCCCATGAGCATCCGGAGCTTAAACTCCGTGTTTTCCTTGTACATCGGCGGCATCGGCAAACTGTCCGGTCCGCCCGAAAGCTTCAGATTCAGACGGTCGAAGCAGAAATTCGCCGCCTCCTGCGCATAGTGCGTCTTGAGCGCCACCGGCACATAATCTTTCGCCTTCAAAAGCTGTTCCGCCGTGATTGTGATTTTTTCCATGCTTTTCAAACTCCTCTCAGATCTTCCATGGTTTTCTACGCACCGCACAGTCCGCCGAAGCGCACCGGCGCGCCCATGCGGTGCTTCCCCTACGATTTTTCTCTGTGGGCATTTTTCAGGATCTCGCATTCACACGCGCCGTCCGAAACCTCCCACATTTTTGTCCTCTTGCACAGATACTGATGTGCGCACCAGTCCCGCCGATTATCCTTTCCGCTCAGAAGATCGCAGTGCAGGCTTGCATCCGCATTCTTCCGGAACGCATGCTGGCATTTTCCCATACGCCATCAACCTTTCTTCCGCCTTGATCTCGCACTCCGGACAAACCATCCGTCCCTCCGGCACGGCCCGCCCGCAGCATACGCATGTATCCATCAGCTGATCTCCTCATTGATCGTCGCCACAACTGCCGACGCATCCGTGCAGATCAGCGATACGCGGATGTAGTGTTCCGTCGTAGCCGTCACCGTGACGATATTGCCGCTGTTCGCAAACGTCATGCCGTTCCAAGTAAGCCCGCTATGCAGATATGTCGCTGTGTTGAACGTTCCATTTGCATTGTGCAGCGCGATTGCACTGTAACTATCATTCGACGCGGGTAGGCTTGCACCCTTGATGCGGAGCGTATCTCCCGCT
>QRFC01000118.1_pt1 | contig 83304 bp, 82 predicted proteins | sample 1861061 | NCBI WGS metagenome assembly QRFC01 (sample SAMN09711282, study PRJNA482702) | Human gut metagenome, whole genome shotgun sequencing project.
TTTGATTTTTTGTTCTTGGTTGGCAGACCATCTTCATTTTATCAAAGGAGGATATTTTTTCTATGCATAGCTAAAGCTTTTTGGAACCACCGGCATTGCAGGTGGTTTTCTTTATACAAAAAACCGCCCCGACGGGATCCCGTCGGGGCGGCTGCTTTATTGGCTTATTGCTTGTAATTATGCGCGTCCTGAAGAACCATTTCCTTTACCTTCAGCAGACGAACCTTTGTGGAGTTCTCGTTCTCCTCGAGCTTCATGGAAATATACTTGATATTGCCCTCAAGCTCCGGTATCATGACGTACTCCAGCGCGTTGACGCGGCGGCGGGTCTTTTCGATCTCCTCCGCGAGAAGCTGCATGGTCTTCTCGACCTGAGCCAGCTCCAGCATATCCTCAAACACCCTCGCCATCTTATCCAGCGCATCGTCCAGCTCGCCGGAGGTCTGCGCGAAACCGTAGGGATAGATTTCGGACGGGTCGTTATTCTTGGTATGGAAGCTGTAACGCGGCACGTTGACGCTCATTATGTTCTTAAACTCCATCCCCAACTCGACGCTCTGGCGCGGATACATCAGCGCCTGCTCAAGCATCTCCGGGGACATGATGGCGCTTGCCACCTGAAGGGACGAGAACGCGGCGGTCAGCCCTTCCTCGACCTTCAGACGCAGCTGCTTATTGAGCTTCACGACGTCCATGAACTGACGCATCAGCTCATCGCGCTTGTCCTTGAGCAGCTTATGGCCTCTTCGGGCAGTCTTGAGACGGCCCTTGAGCTGGTTGAGCACCATTCTGGTCGGAGTTATTGCGGTACTCGCCAAAAAGCATCACCTCCGTAAATAATTTTGGGTCATCACTTCTTGGGCATGTACTTGTCGATCATTTCGGGCTTGATACGCTTCAGCTCGCGGCGCGGGAGAATGCTCAGCAGCTCCCAGCCGATGTTCAGCGTCTCCTCAATGCTGCGGTTGGTGTTATTGCCCTGGCTGACATAGACCTTCTCGAACTCATCCGCAAACTTTGCAAAGAGCTTATCGTCGTCAGACAGCGCGGCCTCGCCGAGGATGGTCATAAGCTCCTTGGCATCCTTGCCGCGGGAGTACGCGGCGAAGAGCTGGTTCATTGTACCGGAGTGATCCTCACGGGTCTTGCCGACGCCGATGCCCTTATCTTTCAGGCGGCTCAGGGACGGCAGAACGTCCACAGGAGGAACTATGCCCTTGCGGTGCAGCTCACGGCTGAGAATTATCTGACCCTCGGTGATGTAGCCGGTCAGGTCGGGGATGGGGTGAGTCTTGTCGTCCTCAGGCATGGTCAGGATGGGAATCATGGTAATGGAGCCCTTCTTGCCCTGACGGCGGCCTGCGCGCTCATACATGGTCGCAAGGTCGGTGTACAGGTAGCCGGGGTAGCCGCGGCGGCCGGGAACTTCCTTCTTTGCCGCGGAGACCTCACGCAGAGCCTCAGCGTAGTTGGTGATATCGGTGATGATGACTAGAACCTGCATATCCTTCTCGAAGGCGAGGTACTCGGCAGCGGTCAGCGCCATACGCGGAGTTGCGATACGCTCAACTGCCGGGTCATTCGCGAGGTTCGAGAATACGACGGTACGCTCGATAGCGCCGGTGCGGCGGAAGTCGTTGATGAAGTACTCGGACTCCTCAAACGTGATACCGACGGCGGCGAACACGACGGCGAAGGTCTCGTTGTCGCCCAGAACCTTCGCCTGACGCGCGATCTGCGCGGCGAGCGCGGCGTGGGGCAGGCCGGAGCCGGAGAATATCGGCAGCTTCTGGCCGCGAACCAGAGTGTTCAGGCCGTCGATGGTGGAAACGCCGGTCTGTATAAACTCTGCGGGATAGGCGCGGGCGGCCGGATTCATCGGCAGGCCGTTGATGTCCAGATGCGCCTCGGCAAGAATGTCGGGGCCGCCGTCGATGGGCTGACCCATGCCGTTGAAGACGCGGCCGAGCATATCCTCGGAAACCGCCAGCTCCAGCGGATGGCCAAGGAAGCGAACCTTGGACTGCGCAAGGTTGATGCCCTGCGCGGACTCAAACAGCTGGACGACAGCCTTGTTGCCCTCGACCTCAAGCACCTTGCAGCGGCGGACATCTCCGTTGGGCAGTTCGATCTCGGCCAGCTCGTCATAGGTGACGCCCTCAACCTGATCGACAACCATCAGCGGGCTTGCGATCTCTCTTATAGTCTTATACTCTTTAATCATGCGTCCTCACCTCCGGCAATGACTTCATCGATCTCCTTATTCATCAGCGCTTCGATCTCGTCGTAGTCTGCGGTAAAGGAGACTGCGTCCGCCATCTTTGCGCGGCCGATCTTCTCGCGCGCGCTGATGACGAAGAGTGCGTTCATGTCCGCGCCCTTGGTCAGAGCCTCGCGGCAAAGCTCGTCATAGTGCAGGATGATGTCAAGGAGCCGATACTGCTTGGCGTAGGAGGAATATGCGTCCTCATCGACGAAGGCGTTCTGCTGGAGGAAGTCTTCGCGGATCATCTTCGCGGTCTCCATGGTGAGCCTGTCCGCCGGGGACAGTGCATCCTGACCGACAAGACGGACGATCTCCTGCAGCTCGCTCTCCTCCTGAAGGATGTGCATGGACTTGGTGCGGTTGGCCATGTAGCCCTCGCCGAACTGCTCGGTGTACCAGGGAGCCAGAGTGTCCATATACAGCGAGTAGGAGGTCAGCCAGTTGATTGCCGGGAAGTGGCGGGCATAGGCAAGGCTGGAGTCAAGCGCCCAGAACACCTTGACTATACGCATCGTCGCCTGAGAGACAGGCTCGGAAATATCGCCGCCCGGAGGAGAAACGGCGCCGATTGCGGTGACGGAGCCCTGACGGTCGTCCGCACCGAGGCATTCGACAACGCCCGCGCGCTCATAGAACTGAGCCAGACGGGAGGCGAGGTAGGCGGGGTAGCCCTCTTCACCGGGCATCTCTTCCAGACGGCCGGACATCTCACGCAAAGCCTCTGCCCAACGGGAGGTGGAGTCTGCAAGGACGGCGACGTCATATCCCATGTCGCGGAAGTACTCGGCTATCGTGATGCCGGTGTATATCGAGGCTTCACGCGCCGCAACAGGCATATCAGAGGTGTTTGCGATGAGAACGGTGCGCTTCATCAGAGGCTCGCCGTTGCGCGGGTCCTTGAGTTCGGGGAACTCCATAAGAACGTCGGTCATCTCGTTGCCGCGCTCGCCGCAGCCTATGTAGATAACGATATCGACGTCCGACCACTTCGCCAGCTGGTGCTGTACAACGGTCTTGCCGGAACCGAAGGGGCCGGGGACTGCCGCGGTACCGCCCTTTGCGATTGGGAACAGAGTGTCTATGATACGCTGGCCGCTGTTCATGGGGCGGCTGGGGACGTATTTCTTGGTGTAGGGTCTGGCGATACGGACGGGCCAGCGCTGGATCATGGTCAGCTCGTGGTCAATGCCCTTTGCATCACGAACAACGGCGACTACGTCTGTGACGACGTGCTCGCCTGCGTTCAGGCTGACGACCTCGCCAGACACGCCGTAGGGCACCATTATCTTGTGGAGTATGGCGCTGGTCTCCTGCACGGTGCCGAGCACGTCGCCCGCAATGACCTTGTCGCCCGGCTTTGCGACGGGGACGAAGTCCCACTTCTTCTCGCGGTTGAGCGCGGGAACGTCGGTGCCGCGGGTGATGGAGTCGCCGGAGAGGGCGCGCATCTCGGGCAGGGGGCGCTGGATGCCGTCATAGATATTGTCGAGCATACCGGGGCCAAGCTCAACGGACATCGGCATACCGGTAGTTTCAACGACGGCGCCGGGGCCAAGGCCGGAGGTCTCTTCATAAACCTGAATTGACGCCTTGTCGCCGGTCATGTTAAGGATCTCGCCTATCAGGCGCTGAGAACCGACGCGGACAACGTCGGAGACGTTGGCGTCCGCAAGGTTCTCGGCCACGACAAGCGGTCCGGAAACTTTTGTTATAGTTCCGCTCATTTACATACCTTCCTTTGTTAGTGTTGAAGGACAGGGCGTCAGTCGCCCAGGATATTCGTGCCGACGGCACGCTCGACAGCGGCCTTGAGCGCCGACTGGCCGAGTCCCATCGAGCCTTCTCTGCCGGGGATGAGGATCACGGCCGGAGTTGGGCGATCCTTGAACTTGCTTATCTCGTGCTCAAGCTCCGCGGCGAGATTTTCTTCGATATAGATTATGGCGTAATCTTCGTTTTCGCGGGTGAGGCGGCGCAGGATATGTCCGGCTTCGGCGGCGTCCGCGGCGGGATAGGTCTCCAGCCCGAGCGCACGGAAGCCGATGACGGTGTCTCTGCCGCCAATAACAGCGATTTTAAGCATACATATCACGCAGCCTTTCTCGTATCAGCTCCGGGGCGATGCCCTCGCGCTTGCCGGTGAGTATCATTCTGACAGCGGTAATCTCGCTCTCTACGGCGGCAAGATAGGCTATAAGAGCCTCGGGGCCGTAGCTGACGAGCTTTGCCGAGCAGAGATACGCGTTCACCGCGTTGTCGCATGCAAGCTCAAAGGCGGTCATGCTTCCGCCGGAAACGGCTTCCGCACCGAGTGCGGCGGCCTTTTCAAGCCTGGAGCTTGCATAGAGCGCGGCAATACCGTCCTTGTCGCCTGCGGCGGATATACGTGATATGTCGATGCTGCCGCTGGGGATGAGCGCCGCGGCCATGAAGTCGGTGTCCTTGCCCATACGCAGGGCGCGGACGGCGGTTTTCAGATTGGCGGCGTCTATCATGATGGCAACATAGCCGTCAAGGAACGGGCAGCCGATCTGCTTCGCAGTCGCCCGAAGCTCCGCGAACAGCGCCTTGTCGAGGATGAAATCGGCAAGCTGCGGGTTTGCGGTGCGGGCAAGGCTGCTCTCTGCCTCGGCAATGGCAGTGCCGAAGGTCTCAGGGAGCCGGCTGAGCAGATCCTCGCTGAAAATGTTCAAAAGCGTGTCCGGATCGAACCTGCCGGATGCGCTCATAAGCCGCTTCGCATCCTGCCCCGTGGCCTTGGCCTTTATCATTACCTTGGCGTTGTGGTAGTCATACTTGAGCTTGAATACGTCGAATATTGCCTTGTCCGGAGCGGATTTTTCAAGCTCTGCAAAGCAGTCCTCGCGGCGTTGTGTGAGATATGCCTCGATTCCCTTCGTGGTCATCTGGGACATATCGTCATAGCCAGAGTCGGTCAGCAGCTTTGCCGCCTCCTCATAGGTCGCGGCCTCGAGCATACGGTTGGCTCTGTCGGCGTTGAGGAGCTTCGGCTCCTTGGCGCGGACCATCGCGGACAGGCAGAGGTACGCTTCTTTTTTTGTTGACAATTTATTCCCTCCCTATATGGGATTGTGCAGCCGCAGCATCAATCGAAAAGGACCTTGGCGATTTCTGACGCCATGCCGCTGCGCTGAAGCTCAACAAGCAGCTCTGCGGTGCAGTTTGCCGCAACGCTGCCGCGGCGGAGTATCAGGCCGCCTGCGAAGCTGCCGGTCTCGTCGCTCAGGCTGAAGCTGCCGCCCTTGAAGAGCGCGTCGGCCGCCTTGACAACGTCCGCACCGATAGCTTCACGGTCGCGTGCGTTGAGGACGATCTCCTCGCTGCCGGTCACGGCCGCTTCGGAGGCGAGCTTTGCCAGCAGGGATACGTACTGCTCGCGGGGGAGCGCGACAATCATTTCAACGGCCTTGTCAAAGCTCGCCGATACCAGCTCCTGCTTGAGCGCGAGCACGCCTTTTCTGGATTCCATCTGAGCCATGCGCTTCATGCTGTCCGCCCGACTCTCGCACTCCTTTACGCCGGCACGTATTCTCTCGGCGTAGGTGTCCTTGGCCTGCTCTTCACAGCCGGACTTGATGGCTGCGCACTGCTCGGCTGCCTCAGCCAGTATCGCGTTGGCCTGCTCCTCTGCGTCAGAGCGGATATGCGCGATTATTTTTTCAGTGCCTTTCATAAATATCTCCTGTTCGGTGTGTTATCAGAAAGAGATGCTGTTGAGCATCAGGAAGGAGGCAAGCAGAGAAAGTATTGCGTAGAACTCAACGATGATGCAGAGGATCATACCGCGGGACCAGTCGTCAGGCTTTTTGGCAAGAATGTTGACGGAGGCAGCGGCGACCTTGCCCTGTGCGATAGCGGAAAGCAGACCGCCGAATGCGATGGGCAGGCAGGCGGACATGATCTGGAAGCCCTGTTCGACGGACATACCGGCGGTGAGCTTGCCGAATGCGAGGAACCAGATAACGAAGCCGTACAGACCCTGAGTACCGGGAATGACCTGGAGTATCATTGCCTTACCGGATTTGCTGGGATCCTCCGCGATGAGGCCTGCGCCTGCTTCACCGGCGATGCCGGTACCCTTTGCGGAGCCGATGCAGGCGAGGAATGCAGCGAGGCCTGCGCCCAGAAGACCGATGGCGTAGCCGCCGATAGCGTTCAGAAATTCCATTTTAATTTCCTCCTAAATCTTAAATATGTTTTGTTTAAATAAGATACGATTATTTAGCCCGGACGTATTTGCTCTTTATGCGCAGCGGGCTGAAGGGCTTGCCGCCGTCTTCATAGAATTTGCCGAAGAACTCAAGGCACTGGAGACGCAGGTCGTGCACGTAGCAGCCGAGAATATTCAGGCCGAAGTTCAGGCAATGGCCTATAAGGAAGATGACTATGAAGGCGAGCACCGTGAACACGTTCACACCGGAGCCGTTTGCGGGCATGGCTGCTATGGTGTTGAACACCTGCGCGACGACGCCGCCCGCGAGCATGAGCGCCATGATACGCGAGTATGAGAGAATATCGCCGAACCAGCCGGTAAGCGTATTGTAGATGCAGCCGAATGCGGCTCCGATTATGCCGAAGCCTTTTGCACCGCGGGCGGAACCGATCAACAGAGCGGCAGCGCCTATTATCATTACCACGATACTGGGAGTGGCCAGCGCATCGGTAACACCGAGGAGACTCAAGCCGGCCATGATGCCTCCGATGAGGATGACCCACAGCGGGACCTCTTCCCACAGACCGTCTACAAGCCGGCCGCGGCGGACCTTCATGCAGAAGCTGATCACCATACCTGTGTTCAGGTGGATGAGACCGAGAACCATTGAGCCGTAAAGGACCATGGTGCTGTTGTTCACCGGACTGAACAGGTACGGCAGACCCTCCCAGGTGCTTGAGGGGTTAAACATATGTACGAGCTGATACGGCGCGTCTCCGAAGAAGCCGCCGGTCAGCGCGCCCATCGCCAGGGTCGATATGCCGCAGTAAAGCAGGAGCTGGCAGAAGCTCAGGCTGCCCTCGCGGGGCTTTATCTTCGCCATCGCGACCAGCGCGGCGGCGATCATGACGAGGCCGTAGCCTATATCCGCCATCATCAGTCCATAGAACAGGATGAAGAACGGCGCCATAAGGGGGTTTGCGTCAACGGATCCGTAAGCCGGGAGGCTGTACATGTTCGTGACCATGTTGAGCGCATTTGTGAATTTGTTGTTCTTGAGCTGCACAGGGACTGTGGGGTACTCGTCCTCGGACGGATTCTCGGTCTCCCATGCGCAGTCGTACTTTTCGAATATTTCGGCAAGCTCGGCCTCGCGCTCCGCGGGCATCCAGCCCTGCATTACCAGAACGTTTGTCAGGCCGTAGAGCTTATCCTCGGCTTCGGCGCGGGCGATCTTCGTGCCGAGCACGTCAGCTGCGAGCTTGAGCTCGTCGCGGTGCTCCGCAAGCTCAACGATGTGCTGCGCGCAGCCTGCCTTCTCGTCGGCAAGCTTATGCAGTTCCTTCTCGGCGGCTGCGATACATTCGCGCGCGGTGCCGTTCATACCGGAGACGGGTGCCGCGGCAAAGCTGAAGCCGCGCATGCAGTCCATAACGGCGGCGTGCTGCTCCTTCATGCAGACCAGAACCAGATACTTCTGCATCTTGTCCGCATCGACCAGAAACAGCTCTGCTTCCTCCGTGACCGCTGCAAGCGCGCTCTCCATCGCGGAGAAGTCCGTGCTGCCGGCGACCGTTCCCAGCACTACCGAGCAGCGCTGAGTTTCGGTTGTTCCGAGGGGCATGTCAAGCGACGCCCACGGCTTCAGCGCGTCAATGGTGTTTTCCAGACGGCCGACCTCCGCGCCGATGCTTTTTATGCGATCCTCGTTTGCGGATATCTCATCCGCTGCTGCCAGTGCCGCGCCGACGCCGCTGTCATCCAGCAGAACGTCCTCGCCGACCTCCGGCAGTGCACTGAGCAGGGGTTTCTTTGCGGGGGAATACCTGTCGAGAATACCCACGGCGTTGACTAATGCCATGTGCTGGGACTTGAATGTCATAAGGCCGCTGCTCTCGCGTTTCAGAAGCTCCTTGAAGTCGGAATCCTGAACCTCGCCCTCGATCTCGGAGAACTCAACGCAGCCTTTGCAGATCAGCTCCTTCAGCAGCGCGTCCTTGTTTGACCGGATAGCCATGAGCCGCAGCTTTTTCATTTTTACAATGGCCATTTAGCTGTTCACTATCCTTTCCACAACAAGAGCCGCGGCTTTCTCAAGTCTGGCTTCGGCTCTGGCGCGCAGCGCGGCTTTCCGGTTTTCGGTCTCTGTGGAAAGCTCTCCCGCCTCCGTCATCGCTTTAGCGTCCGCCTGCTTACGCAGCTCTGCCAGCTCGCTGTCGGCTTTGGCTCGCGCAGCCTCTATCGCGGCTTTCCCTTCGTTTTCGGCTTCGGCTGACATCTGGCGAGCCTTCAGCTCCGCCCCGAATATCAGTTCCTTGGCTTCGGCTTCGGCTTGAGCCACACCCGCAATCGCTTCAAATGACATTGGCACACCTCCTCTTTGTCAGTTTTGTTGATTTTATGACACACATTTCGGGTTTTTTGCCATCCTACATGGCAATGTGTACAACAATGCCATGATACAGCATAAATGAGATTCTTTCAAGGTTAAAATGTTTATATCTCTGACAAAATTCCTACACACATGTCAAAACCATAACATGTGTATATTAAACCATGCTGTTAATAAAATATCAAGTGGCAAAGGCCAATTTTTGCATAAAAAAATCAGAGCTTTTCGGCTCCGATTTTATATAAAACCATGAAGAATTTTCATGGTCATTAGAAAATGTCATGTTTCGCCTGTTCGTTCAACTTTTATCTCCTGCTGCACGCCGTCGGATGCGTTGAGATATATCGCCACGCGCCGGTCGCCGTCGATGCAGATCAGCTCGTAGCAGGCGGTCGGCTTTCCGCCGATGCTGTCGATGACCACCCTGCGGCAGCTCTCGGCCTCCAGCCCCGACGGCAGCTTCGCGCGGGCATCCTCCTCGCTTATCTGCCACCGGCCGTCCTCCGGATTCGCGTCGGAGTAGTCCTCAGCGTCGAAAGAATAGACCTCGCCTGTGTCCAGCGCGATCGCCACGCTCAGGCCGCTGTCGAGGCAGTCCGCCTCCCCGTCGGTACATATATATTCAAAGCGCGCGACGGCTCCGTTCTCCCCCTCGGCGCTGAGTTTGATATCTTCATAGCCGTTTGCGGCCAGAAACTCATCCGCAAGCTGCCGCGCCTGCTCGATGTCTATCTGCGCCTCCTCGACGAGACGGGAATCCGTAAGGCTCTCGACTCCGGCGGAGCTGACGAGGATATATTTCGTCCCTGCGCTGTAACACCTGAGCCTGCTCTCGCCCTCGTAGCCGTACTCCTTTTTCAGCTCTTCCGGCTCCACGCCCGCGACCGATGCCGCGGCGGAGAGCATCTCCTCGTCGCTCATGTCTCCGCTGCGCGCCGTCTCGCTCGCGGTGTAGCGCCCCTCATATTCCGGCAGGTCGGGCATTTCAAAGTCGCCCTCGTACTCGGTCAGCCGCGCGCTGAGCGTGACGCCGCCGTCCTCGCCCACGTTCTGAAGCCGCCGCTCCTGCCGGTCGATCATCACCTCGCCGTCGTTGATGCTGCCGCGCAGCTCCTGAAGCAGCGCGCTGAACTCCGAGGCCTTGTCGGATAGGCTGCGCAGTGTCTCCCGCTGCTCGCCGGTGAACTCGCCGTCCTGCCGCGCAAGCGACATGGCGTAGTCCCCCGCCGTGCCGAGGAAGCCCGCCGTGCGGCTCAGCTCCTGCGTCGTGAACGGCAGCGTCGCCATCGCAGCCTCCGCGGACTGCGCCGCCGCCTGTATGTCGCTGCAGACCTGCGCGCACATTCCGGCGTCAACTGCATACACGCCCTTGCCAAGCGCCTCACTCAGCTCCTGCACCGAGGCCGCCGTCTCCTCAAACGCGCGCTGCGAGCTGTATTTCGCGATGAGCCGGTAGTTCTCCAGCCGCACATGGCTGACGCAGGAGTACACCGCCAGCATCGCGATCGCCGCCGCGGCGTATATACCCAGTATTCTTCGTGCTTTTTGGGACATATAAAAACCCCCTTACGGATTTATTATTCTCCGTAAGGGGATAATTACTAATGTAAAAACTGGAATTTATGCCAGTTTCTCAAGCGCGACGTGAATTCTTCTCAGAGTCTCGTCCTTGCCGAGGATGCGGCATATCTCGACCGCGCCGCCCGGCGTGACTGCCTTGCCCGCAGCCGCGATGCGCACCGGCCACATGACCTTCGCGTTCTTGGCCTCCATGCGCTCCGCAAGGCCGACCATCGCGGCCATGATGTTCTCGTCGTTCCAGTCGGTGATGGACTCGAAAACGGGGACAATCTGCTCAAGCACCGCCTTCGAGGACGCCTCGTCGGACTTGGATTTCTTGTGTACGAACAGCTCCGCACCGTATTCGGGCAGCTCGTCGAAGAAGTCCACCTTCTCGGGGATGTCGGTCAGTACCTCGGTGCGCTGCTGGAGGAGAGCAGCGATAGCGGCGGCGTCATACTTCTCGTTCTTCACGCTCCTGCGGATGAACGGCTCGGCCACCTTCGCAAACTCCTCGGCGCTCATGGCGCGGATGTACTCGCTGTTGAAGTAGCGCAGCTTCTCGATGTCGAATATCGCGGGGGACTTGGAAACGCCGCTGAGCTCAAAGACCTTCTTCAGCTCGTCAAGCGAGAATATCTCCTGCTCGCCGCGCGGGCTCCAGCCCAGCAGCGTAACATAGTTGAGCACCGCGTCGGTCAGGAAGCCCTGCGCGATGAGATCTTCATAGGACGGGTCGCCGTGACGCTTGGACATCTTGTTGTGCGCGTCGCGCATGACGGGCGAGCAGTGGACATACTTTGGGATGTCCCAGCCGAAGCCCTGGTACAGCAGATTGTATTTCGGCGCGGAGGACAGATACTCGCTGCCGCGCACGACATGGGTGATGCCCATGAGATGGTCGTCGATAACATTGGCGAAGTTGTAGGTCGGCAGGCCGTCGCGCTTTATGAGCACCTGATCGTCCAGAGTCTTGTTCTCGACGGTGATGTCGCCGAATATCTCGTCATGGAAGGTGGTAGTGCCCTCGTGCGGGATGAGCTGACGGACAACATAAGGCTCGCCCGCGGCTGCGCGGCGGTCGGACTCTTCGCGGCTCATCACGCGGCAGGGATCGTCCGCGCGGTCGAAATCGCCGGAATCCTCCTCGCTCTCCGTCTTCTCGCAGAAGCAGCGGTAAGCATGTCCCTTCTCGATGAGAAGGTCGGCGTATTCCTTGTACAGCGGGCGGCGCTCGGTCTGCACATAGGGGCCGACGGGGCCGCCGACGTCGGGGCCTTCGTCATGCTCCAGATGGCACTCGGCCATGGTCTTGTATATAACGTCCACTGCGCCCTCTACGAGACGGCCTTGATCGGTGTCCTCAATGCGCAGGATGAATTTTCCGCCCGCATGGCGCGCTATCAGATAGGTGTACAGCGCCGTGCGCAGGTTGCCAACGTGCATATATCCGGTGGGCGACGGCGCGAACCGCGTGCGTACCTCGCCGTGCGGAATACGCGCCTCCATCTCTTCAAACCATTTCATATCTTTCATTTTGTGCCATCCTCCAAAAAGCCCCGTCAGTGCGGAGCCTGATAACTTGAAACCACATTTTATAATATATTTTACATTACCGCTTGTCAAGCCGAAGTTGGTTTGGTATAATATGAAAACACGCGCGGGAGTATTTCCCTCAATGTAAGATAGGAGAAAGACATATGGATAACGATACCGCCGTCAAAAAGACTTTGCTTTCGGGCATCCAGCCGTCCGGCGACCTGCACCTCGGCAACTACCTCGGCGCCGTAAGAAACTGGGCTGCTCTTCCTGACGAATTTAATTGCTTTTATTTCATGGCCGACCTGCACACGCTCACCGTGCGCCAGAACCCGGCCGAGCTGCGCCGCCGCTCCACTACCCAGCTTGCGCAGTATATCGCCTGCGGGCTTGACCCGGAGAAAAACGTGCTCTTTCTTCAGAGCCATGTGCACGAGCACGCGGAGCTTGGCTGGATACTCAACTGCTACACCATGTTCGGCGAGCTGAGCCGCATGACGCAGTTCAAGGACAAATGCGCGAAGAATGCCGACAACATAAACGGCGGCCTCTTCACCTATCCGTCCCTCATGGCGGCGGATATTCTGCTGTATCAGGCCGACTACGTCCCCGTCGGCGAGGATCAGAAGCAGCACTGCGAGCTGACGCGCGACATTGCAAACCGCTTCAATAACCTCTACGGCGAGACCTTCAAGGTTCCCGAGCCCTATATTCCCAAGGTCGGCGCGCGCATCATGAGCCTTGGCAACCCGACCTCGAAGATGTCCAAGTCCGATCCCACGGGCTGCGTGTTCCTCATGGACAGCCCCGAGGAGATCGCTCGCAAGTTCAAGCGCGCCATTACCGACTCCGATACCGAGCGCTGCGTCCGCTACGATCCGGAGAACAAGCCCGGCGTTGCAAACCTCATGAACATATACGCCTCCGTCACCGGAAAGAGCTTCGACGAGATTGAGAGCGAATTCGCCGGCAAGGGCTACGGCGTGTTCAAGCCCGCCGTGGGCGACGCCGTCATCGAGACGCTGCGCCCCATACGCGAGGAGGCCGAGCGCATACTCGCGGACAAAGCATATCTCAAGCAGGTATATACGGACGGCGCAATGAAGGCAAGCTCCGTTGCCCGCAAAACTCTGCGCAAGGTCTACAAGCGCGTCGGTCTTGTGGAGAAGCCGTTATAAGGAAGGAAAGCAATGATTTCAGATATGTCACTGTGGCTCAAGCTGCTGCTGGCAATGGCATTTGCGGCGGCTGTGTCGTTCATGATGACTCCGCCGGTCAAGCGCTTTGCGGAGAAGGTCGGCGCGATAGATATTCCGAAGGACGAGCGCCGCGTGCACGACCATCCGATCCCCCGCATGGGCGGGCTTGCCATCTTCATCGGCTTTGTGCTGTCGCTGCTCATATTCGTTGACGTATCGACGCCGGTGCTCGGCATTCTGCTGGGCGCGCTTATAATCGTCGTCATGGGCGCGATAGACGATATCGTCAATCTCAACGCGTGGATCAAGCTCGCGGGGCAGATCGTCGCCGCCGTCGTTGCGATCCGTTGCGGCATAGTCTTCGACGCGATATCGAACCCGAACCCGTTTTCCGAGCAGACCACTTTCGTTCTCGCAAGCTATCTCCCCATCCCGCTGACCATTCTGTGGATCGTCGGCTGCACGAACGCCGTCAATCTGATAGACGGGCTGGACGGGCTGGCCGTCGGCGTGTCGACGATAAGCTCGCTGACGATGCTGGTCGTGGCGCTGTTCGTCGCGGAGCCGAACGTCGCGGTGATTCTCGCCGCGCTTGTCGGCGCGTGCCTCGGCTTCATCCCGTATAACTTCAACCCGGCCAAGATATTCATGGGCGACGTCGGCTCGCAGCTTCTCGGTTTCGTCCTGTCGACCGCGTCGATACTGGGCATGTTCAAGCTGCACGCCATGATAACCTTCCTCGTTCCGCTGCTGGCGCTCGCAGTGCCGCTGGCGGATACGACCTTCGCCTTCTTCCGCCGGATAATCCACGGGCAAAGCCCGTTCCATGCCGACAAGGGGCATTTCCATCACCGGCTCCTCGCGCTCGGCCTCAATCAGAAGCAGGCTGTCGCGGTGCTGTACGGCGTGTCCGCCGTGCTTGGCCTTATCGCGGTGCTGCTCGCAGGCCCCGGTGCCCTCGTGCGCACAGTGTGCGCCATCTGCGCGTTCATCATCGCGCTCGTAGTCTGGCTCTACGTCTTCTGGCGCAACCCGAACCTGCATCATCGCCGGGATGACAGCAAAACCGAGCAGAAATAACCGAGCAGAAATAACACTGTGCCGCCGTGTATTTCACACGGCGGCGTTGTTATGGCAATATTATAATAAGAACATTGCACCCATTATGATCAGCAGCTCGCTGTCCCCGCTCTCGCGGTACATGAGATAGAGAATGAGCAGGAGGATGATGTCCTCCGTCTCAAGCTCGCCGAAGCTCTTCGGCAGCAGGTCTGCCAGCGAGCCGCCCAGCAGCGGCAGCGTTCTCGGCTTCGGTGCATCCGGCGGGCGCGGCGCGGGGTACTGCCGCGGCGGCTCCTCCGGCGGACGTTCCGCCCGGCGCTCGTCTACGCGCGTGACGCGGCCGGTGTTGCCCTGATAGCGGTTATAGCTTGCCATCGCCGCCCTCCTCCCCCATCGCGGCCTTTGCGATGCGCGCAAGGCGCGCTATCTTCAGCGCCTTATCCATCTTGCCGCGCCGCTTTTCCGACAGGTACGGCTCCATCGCCTGCAAAAGCCGCTGCTTGTTGTCATCGCCGTCGCCGTTCATAAGCCTGCCGATGCGGCTTATGAGGCCGGGGTCGATATCAAGGCCGCCGAACGGCTCCGGAGAGGGTTCCTGAGCGCCGCCGTCTCCGCCCATGAGCGTCTTTGCCAGATTCGCTATCTTCTCCATCTGCGCCGGGTCGCCGAGGACACTGTTGAGCTTATCTTCAAATTCACTCATGGCGGCCTCCGTTTTAATCCTGCATCATGCGGCGGATGCTCTCCGCGAGGCGCTTGCCCTCCGCGGTGCCGAGCACCTGCCCAAGGATATTTTTCATCGCCGCTGCGTCCCCGCTGCGCGCGGCGCGCTCGACCGCCTCAGTATCTATCATCCTGCTTATACGCTGTCCGTCCTCGGACTCCGCAATGCTCTTGATGCTGCTGGTCTTGCCGCGCCGCTCAAGCTCTTTGCCTATGCGTTCAAAATCTTTCATGGAAATCACGCTCCTGTTCGCTACATTATATTCAGGAGCCGTCTCAATGATAATCACAAAGGAGAATACATGATGAAAGCTGCCGTTTTTTCCGACACTCACAGCAACACCGCGCTTATGGTCGAGGCCGTGGCGCGCTGCCGCCCCGACCTGATAATCCATCTCGGCGACCACTCCCGCGACACCGCGATCCTGCGCGAGAAATTCCCTGAGATACCGCTCTACTCCGTGCGCGGCAACTGCGACATCTCCTCCGACGCACCCGACACCGACATCGTCCCGCTCGGCCCCGTGAAGGCTTTCATCTGCCATGGGCACACCTACGGCGTCGAATACGGCAGGCTCGATTCGCTCGTGTACGCCGCGCAGGAGGCCGGGGCGAAGATTGCCATGTTCGGCCACACGCACGAGGCGTATTACGGCGAGGCGGGCGGCGTCCAGCTCCTCAACCCCGGCACGGCCGGAAAAGGCCGTACGCTGACATGGGCGGTCGTCACCGTTTTCGATAACGGCGCGATAGCCTGTGAGATAAAGGAGCTGTAACCGAAACGCAACAACTCCGGAAGCAATGCTTCCGGAGTTGTTTTTTCTAACTTTTTGGAGTGATTTATTTGTTCAGAAACGCCACCACGTTCTTGCTGCCGACGGCGCAGAACTTGCCGTTTTCGGCATAGGCTCTCAGCGGCTCTGCCAGCTTCAGAAGCTTCTCGGCGGTCGTGCCGAGAATTTCCCTGCGTATACGTGAAATGTCCGCCGCCGTTGTGCCTTTCAGATATCTGATGCATTCCAGCTCGCACACACCCGCGGGGTCGAGCAGCGGCTCCGTGGTGTTGACAGTCCCGATGATGATATCGTCCATCGGCATCCCTTGGCTCAGGAATTCCGCCAGAAAATCGGGTATGCCGCCGTAGACCGCGAGCGAATTTTCAACATTCGGGTCACGGTAGGAATAGCAGAAAACGTCGCCGTTGGAGCGCACGTTCATGCCCGTGCCGTAGGCGCCGCCCTGCACGCGGATCATGTTCCAGAGGTAGCCATAGCTGACGAGCGAGGCCAGCACCGCATACTCGCCGCTGAAGCTGCCGCCCAGCGCATAGAGGTTATGTCCCAGTGCGGAGTAGCCCACGTCGGAGGCGATCTCTATCGCGCAGTCCTCGCCGTCATAGGCGGGGTATTCCGCCGCCGCGCCCTTTTCGTTTGCGGGCAGCGCGCGTATGAGGCCGCCGAGCGTCTGCGCGTCCATCTTTCCGCCAAAGCCGGCGAACAGACGGTTGGACGCGAAGGCCTTCGCGGCGAGCGCGGCAAAGTGCGCGGCGTATTCGCCGGAATTTGCCTCAAAGTTCGCAGCAAAATCGGAGAACCAGCGCACAAAGCTCTCGCCCTCAAGCAACTCCTTCATCGCGCCCTCCGCGGAAAACGCCGAGAGCGACTTGGTGACGGCGTAGGCATGGCCGTTGACGATGAGCGATTGCTTTATGAAATAATCCGACTGCAGAACAGTCTCGCTTATTCTGCCCGTTTCGTTGTAGCGGCCGTTTATGAACAGCTCTTCCAGCAGCTCCAGCGCCGCGGGGACGTTTTCCTCCAGCATGCTGGCGGAGACCAGCAGGTACGGCCTGCATTCGCGCAGCTCGCCGCGCTTCGGGATAAGCTCCACGCGCGCCGCAAGCCCGCCCAGGGTCGCCTTGATCTTCGTCTGGAGCCGGTCGGCGGAGTAGTGCTCGGTGCGCAGCTCGCCGAAGAATGTGGTCAGCACATTGAGCAGGCGCAGCTCGTCCGCGTCGAAGTCCGACACGTCGAAGTACAGATTCAGATAGACTATACCGTTGGTGTCGGAATCCAGCCGCAGCACTTCCACACCGTCAACGCGCGTCAGCTCCGTTTTCGCCGGAACTACATCCTTGGGCACGTCCTCAAGGTTCAGGTGCGGCAGCGCGGCGAGGTCTTCCTCGCTGTCCATGCTCTGCTGCCACTGCTGCATCTTCTCGAATTCCGCTCTGGCCCGCGCGAATCTGGCGTCGTCCCAGTCCGCGGTAGCCGCGGCCAGGCGCTCCGCCTCCTCGCGCGCATCTTCCTGCCCCTTTTCCGCAGACGGCAAGACGTACACATAGCACTTGTCCTCCGCGCTGCCGAGCATTTCGACGAGCAGGTCGGTAAAATAATCGGTGTCCAGCTTCTCACGCAGGGAGTCAAATATCCATGCGTTGTCTATATGCGTGAGCGGATCATCACCATAGAGCCAGCCGTCCAGCGCACGGATGGCGAGGTTCAGGCCGGAAGGCTCTGTTATCTCGCGGTTGGTGAACGCGGAGCGCTCAAGCGACGCGGACAGGGCTTCTCGGTTCAGACCTTCAGCCAACAGCCCTCGCACAGTTTCGGGGATGAACGCCTTTATCGCGACGAAATTCTCCGGCGCAGTGTTGCGCACGACGACGGCGATGTTCGGCTGATACATTCCATCGTTCACGTCGATGCTCACGTCCTGCGCGAGGCCGCTCTCCAGAAACGCGCGCTTGAGCGGCGCTTCGTTGGAGCCGGTCAGGTAATCGGCGAGTATCTCCGCCGCGTACAGCTTTTCGACATCCTTATGGGTGCAGAGTATCTTTGCCGACGCCATATGCGCCAGCGCCTCTTCGCCCTCGCGCACCTCGTAGCTGATGGTCTTTTCCGCGGTCACGGGCGTCTGCATGGCAAAATCAAAGTCCGGCGCGCGGTACTCGTACTTTGACAGGTACTCCCCGTCGATATACTCCAGCACCGCATCGATGTTCATATGCCCGTCAAGGAATATGCGCGCATTCGAAGGGTGGTAGAAGCGCTTATGCGCGGCGGTGAACTTCTCGTAGCTCAGGCTGGTTATGTATTTGGGGTCGCCGCCGCTGACATAGCCGTAACTCGTGTTGGGGTAGAGCAGGCGGTGCATTTCGTTTCCGATGAGCGTGTCCACATCGGAAAACGCGCCCTTCATCTCGCTGAACACGACGCCGTTATAGTACGGCTCGCCGCTCTCGCCGTCGAACTCGTAGTGCCAGCCCTCCTGCATGAATATCTCCGGCCGCTCATGTATCAGCGGGCAGAACGCCGCGTCGAGATAGACGGACATGAGGTTGAAGAGATCCTGTTCGTTGCGGCTGGAGACGGGGTACATCGTCTTGTCGCTGAAAGTCAGGGCGTTGAGATAGGTCTGCATCGAGCCCTGCAGCAGCGTGACGAACGGCTCCTTCACCGGAAAACGCCGCGAGCCGTTCAGGACGCTATGCTCAAGTATGTGGAACACGCCTGTGTCATCCTCGGGAAGCGTCTTGAAGCAGATGGTGAAGGTTTTGTTCTCGTCCGCGCGGTCGAAATACAGCAGCTCCGCGCCGGTTTTCTCATGGCGCAGGGTGTACAGCTCCGCGGACTTCGCCGCGACATATTCTTTCTTTATGAGCCTGAAGCCGGAGCATATCTCCCCCGACTGCGCGGCGCTGAGTTTTGACAACAATTTCTGCATTATTTATCCTCTTATTTTTATATTCAGAGCGTCTTGACAAACATTTTATAATACTCGTTCGTCTTCAGCAGCTCGTCCGGCGTTCCCGCAGCCTCGACCGCACCGTCCTTCATAACAATTATGTAGTCGGCGTTTCGCGTCGCCGCGTAGTTATGGGCGATCATTATAGTGGTCTTATCCCGCATCAGCTCGTCCATCGCGCCGGTCACTTCCGCCTCGCTTACGACGTCGAGATTGCTCGTCGCCTCGTCGAGCAGCAGGTAGTCGGCGTTTCTCAGCATGGCGCGCGCAATGGAGATGCACTGCCCCTGACCGCCGGAGAAGTTGGCTCTGCGGGCGGTCTCCGCCAGCTCCTCGTCGCTGACCTCGCGGTCAAGACCGTAGGCGATGTTCTCGCGCACGGTGCCGCCGATAAGCGGATTGCGCTGAGGGACGACGGCGAACCTGTCGCGCCAGTCGGTCAGGGAGTATTTGCCGATGCCGTCCCCGCCGAAGCGGATCTCGCCGCTCTTCGGCTCGTAAAGATGAAGAAGCAGCTTGAACAGCGTCGATTTGCCCGCGCCGTTGCCGCCGATGACGGCCGTCACCTTGCCCATGGGTATCTTCACGGACAGATTCTTTATGACGTCCTGTCCCCCGGCGTAGGCGAAGCTGACATTGTCGAACTCTATGTCGGCGCACACTTCCGGGACAGGCTCCCCGCCGTCCGGTTCGGAGTCTGTGTCCATTATCTGGGCTATCTTCTTCATCGTGCCGAAGGTGCCGGAGACGGAGTCGACGTTCATGAAGAACTGCATGAGCTGGAGCGAGACAATGCCGGTTATCATGTAGAAGCTCGTCAGATCGCCTATCGTCTGTCACTGCGCCTAGCATTTTATTTTAGCTCATTATTTGTCAAAACACAATACGCGTGTGCGCCCCATCCGCACGATTCTTGGATTTTCCTGCGCTTTCGGCGTGTCGGCAGTCATAAACCGACAAATCCCGCGTACCGAACGGTACGCGGGATGGTTGTTTTCCGTAAAGTGCGGCGGGGCGATCAGCCCATGACGCACTGCTTCGGGGCAATATTCATCTGGTGGCCGCTGTAATTTGCGGGGACGTTCTCCTTGAGGAAGCGCGCCGTCTCCAGCAGCTTCTCGAAGCTGACGCCGGTGTCGATGCCCATCTGGTCGAGCATGAACACGAGATCCTCGCTGGAGGTGTTGCCGGACGCGCCGGGTGCGAACGGGCAGCCGCCCATGCCGCCGCAGGTGGTGGACACTCTGGTGATGCCGGAGCGGATGGCAGTGAGCGTATTGACGATGCCCATGTTACGGGTGTCGTGAATATGTATGCCGAAGCTTATCTCCGGGAACTTTTCGAGCACAACGCCCGCAAGGCGCTCAACCTGAAGCGGGTTTGCGATGCCGATGGTATCACAGAGGTCAACGGCGGTGATGCCGGCTTCGCGCGCCTTTTCAAGATACGCGACGACCTGCTCCGTCGTGACGACGCCGTCGAACGGGCAGCCGAAGGTGGTTGCTGCGTCAAGGACGATCTTCATGTCGGGATAGCGCTCGCGGATCGCGCGGAGATCGGCAAAGGACTCGTCCGGGGTGCGGCGGACGTTCGCCATGTTGTGCCCCGCGGAGACGGAGATGACATAGCTGACCTCACGGAAGCCGGCGTCCCATGCGTTCTGGACACCTCTGGCGTTCGGGGTGAGCGCATAGAACGAAACGTCGGGATAGGTCTTGAGCACGTACTCGGCTATCTCCGCGGCATCCGCCATCTGGGGGATGGCCTTGGGATTTACGAAGGACGTGGCCTGTATCTTCTTGCAGCCGGCCGCGACGAGCATGTCGATGACCTTTTTCTTTGTCTCGGTGGGGATGAATTCCTTCACGCTCTGGAAGCCGTCTCTTGGGCCGACCTCGACGAGCTGTACGCTTTTCGGATATTCAGACATTATTCTTACCTCCCGAAAATCAGATGACGCCGTCGTTCTTGAGCTGTTCGAGCTTGCCCGCGTCGAAGCCGAGATACTCTCCGTAGACATTGGCGTTGTCCTCGCCGAGCAGCGGAGCGGCCTTTCTGGGATAGGAGTCGGTGCGGGTGAGCTTGGGGGCAATGGCGGTGATATGGAGCTTGCCGATGCCCGGCTGGTCTATTTCGGGGAACATGTTGCGCGCGCCGGAGATCTGCGGATCGACAACGAGTCTGTCGATGGTGTTGACGGCGCTGGCGGGGCAGCCGGCGGAGTTGAGCATCTGGTCGATCTCGGCGATGGTGTAGTTCTCGCTCCACGCGGAGACGATTCTGCGCAGGGGCGCATGGTTTGCAACGCGATCCTTTATCTCGACGAAGCGCGGATCCTGAGCCAGCTCCGGCTGACCCATGACCTGGCACAGGATAGCAAAGAGCTTGTTATTGCCGGCAGCAATAATGACGTTGCCGTCCTTCGCGGGGAAGGAGTCGTACGGATATGTAGACTCATAGCGGTTGCCTATGCGCTGGGGGATACGGCCGGTGGCCTGATAAATCATGGTTATGTTCTCCATCGCGGACGCAACGGAGTCGACCAGCGCGACGTCGACCTTTTCGCCAAGGCCGGTCTTCTGGCGGTTATTCAGCGCGGCAAGGACGCCGATGGTGAGGTTCAGGCCGCCGAGGACGTCGCCCATGGGGGTGCCGGAACGGGTCGGCTCGCCGTCGGGCCAGCCGGTGGTGCTCATAAGGCCGCCCATTGCCTGACCGACTATGTCATAGCCTGCGCGTCTGCTCAGCGGGCCGGTGTGGCCGAAGCCGGAGACTGCGCCGTAGATTATCGCGGGATTTATTTCCTTGAGAACATCGTAGCCGAGACCGAGCTTTTCCATGGTGCCGGGACGGTAGTTCTCAATAACAATGTCGGCCTTCTTTACAAGCTCTTTGAAAATCTCTTTTCCTTCGGGAGCCTTGAGATTGAGCGTGCAGCCGAGCTTGCTTCTGTTGAAGTTTGCATAATAAACGCTGTTTTCGTTAACAAACGGGCCCATTTTGCGCGTATCGTCGCCGCCGGCCGGGTTTTCGAGCTTAATTACGGTCGCGCCCATATCGGCCATTATCATTCCGCAGTAGGGGCCTGCAAGAACACGCGTAAGGTCGAGTACGACTACGCCGTCAAGTAATCCAGACATTTTATTTTCCTCCATTATAATAAAGCCAAAGGCTTAATTTGCAGGCGGCGCGGCAAATGATTTGCGCACCGCCCGCTTTCGCTGTGCTTACACGTTCACCGGTTCGATGAACGTATCGTAGGTTTCGGGGTGGCGATCCTTGAGGCTGGGCATGCAGGCGCGATGCTCGTACACGGAATCGAGATCGATGGTCTCAACGAGCACATCGTCTCCCTCCGTCTCGGATTCGCGCAGAACTCTGCCTCTGGGATCGACGATCTTGCTGTGTCCGAAAAGGAACAGATCGTCCATACGGCTGAAGACATTGGCTGCGGCGATGAACACATTGTTCTCGCAGGCGTGCGAGGAGATGAGGAGCTTCCACAGATCCGCTTCCTGTACGCGCCATGCCGCGGGCATGAATATCAGCTCCGCGCCGCCGAGCGCAAGGATGCGCGCGGGTTCGGGGAAGTTGTTATCGCAGCAGATCATTATGCCGATCTTGCCGTATTTGGTGTCAAACACCGGGTATTCACCGTTGGCGGTGAAGTATTTCGGCTCGTCGCCGAAGAGATGGTTTTTGCTGTAGGTGCCGATGACCTCGCCCTCGTCGTCGATAACGACGGCGTTGTTCTCCAGCGGGCGGGTCGTGCGCATCAGCATGGCTATGGGCGCTATTATGTACACGCCAAGCTCCTTTGCCAGGGCGCGCATATGAGTGATGGTGGGGCCGGTCAGCCCTTCGCCAAGCTCATATATCCTGTCGCCGAAGGCGTTGAGGTTGTAGCCCGTGACAAAAAGTTCGGGCAGGCATATCATTTTTGCGCCCTTTGCCGCGGCCTGACGGATGAGTCCGTCGGCCTTGAGAAGGTTCGCATTCTTATCAAAGAGCTTGTTTTCAAGCTGGATGACGCTGATAGTTACGTTTCTCATTTTTTGCTCCTGTCTGAGGTCGATCAGGCGTTTGCCTCTTCAGCCTTGGCAGCCTTGTGCTCGGCGGCTTTCTTGACCATGAAGTCCTTGTCGCACACGCGCATGAGCAGGACGTAGATGCCCATGCCAAGCAGAGTGCCGACGATGAAGGACGCGTCATACAGCCAGTGCGCTGCGGGAATCCACAGGCCGAGGAAGATGATGACAAAGCTTATCGCAAGGGTGAGGTAGCTCAGGGAGTTGATGCCGCCTTCTCTCTTGCGGAAGACCAGATAGCCCAGCGCAATGCAGATTATGGCCATGGCGTTCATGGAGAAGCGCATGGAGCAGCCCAAAGTGCAGGTTGCGGTCTGCCAGGATGCGGGAGCCAGCTGCGCGATAAGAAGCATAATAGCCGACATCGCCCAGATGATTATGTAGGTGGGCTTGTTGTACTTCTTGATGTTCAGGAACATCGACTCGCCTTCGGGAACATAAAGGCTTCTGACGTCAAGCTCGGTGCGGCAGACGAAGAAGTAGTGGCAGATCGTCACGCCGACAACGGGGCCGAGCAGAGCGCCGCCGCCGTTGAGGAAGAAGTTCATGTAAAGACCCATGTCGTTGATGAGCACCCAAGGACGAATTGCGACGCCGATGGCGCAGAGAACGACAGCAGCCCACTTGAAGTTCAGCTTGCCGTTGGTGAGGTGAACGATTGCAACCGCCGGGGTAAGGGCGTTTGCGGCGACGTTCGTGGTAAGAGTTGCGATGATGAGGAAGAGCATCATGCCGACGATCAGCGCAGGATGGCCGATCATGCTGGTGAGAGCAACGGGGTCGGTGATGACATGTCCGAAGATAACGATGGTGCAGGAGCTGACCAGAGCGCCGACGAGAGCGAGCAGGAACATACCGGTGGGTATGCCGAGCAGCTGGCCGACTTCCTGACTGCGCTGATCCTTTGCCGCCTTGGTGAAGTCAGTGACCGTAAGGGGCATGGAGCACCAGTAGCTGATGTTGGAGTTGAGGCTGACGACGAAGAAAGCGACGAACTCCGCGGTGGTTGCGAAGGTCATCTTGGCGTTGACCATCGGTCCCCAGCTGCCCGCGGTGGTACGCGCCCAGATGAGCATGACGATCAGCCAGATAATGAGCATGGGTGCGCAGAGATGTTCCATCTTCTTTATCGCACCAAGGCCGTTGATAAGTATATAGAGGTTCAGCAGAAGGAACACTACAAAGCAAACCCATTTGCCCAAGGCCCAGTTGCCCCACGCGGGGATGAGGATGGACAGCGCAACGTTCAGCGCGTTGCCGCCGATCCAGAACTGGATGCCGCACCAGCCGGCAGCCACGATGCCGCGGAGAACCGCAGCGACGCTTGCGCCGTTGAAGCCGAACGCAGAGCGCCAATAAACGGTGGAAGGAATACCATACTTCGCACCGGCATGGCCGTTGAGCATGATGGGGAATGCAATGATTATATTCGCAAGCAAAATGGTAATCATGGCCCACTTGAGGTTCATGCCGCCCTCAATAAGTCCAGAAGCGAGCATGTAAGTGGGGATACCGATATCCATGCCGATCCAGAGAGCGAAGAAGCTGTAAATGTTCCAGTTGCGCTCTTCCGGTTTGGTAGGCAGCATATCATGCGGCACATTGTAGCCGCTTAAGTCAAGATTGTATTTTTTCATCAGATCTCCCTTTTTGGATGTGTAAAACTTACGTTAAATTTTTAGTTTATGCTCGTTTTTTATCATCCCGCATATCGAGGTGGCCAACCTCGATACACGGGAATCCTGGAGTGAAACTTGCGTGTTACTTTTCCACAGTTTCCGTAACGTATGCGTTGTTCTTGAGCTTTGCGAACAGATCGTCAATAAACTCCTGAGGCAGGGGCTTAGTGAACTTGCTGACGCCGAAGAGAGCGATCGCGGAGGCGACCATACCGACAACGAACGGAGGGATCCCAAGGGGCGTACCGGTAACGTACCACAGCAGGCAGAAGCCAAGACCGGCAAGAATACCGACCACGCAACCTGCGCTGGTGAGCTTCTTGCAGTAAAGACCCGCATAGGTGGGAACGATAAGTCCGGCAGCGACCAGAGAGAACGCGTAGCTCGTGAGGGTGAGCACCATTGCGGGAGGATCAAACGCCCAGATTATAACGACAAGCGTGATAACGCCCATTGCTATGTTGGAGACCGTAATGACCTTCTTGTCGCTCGCGTCCTTCTTGATAAAACGCTTGTATATATCAAGGCCGACAGCGGCGCCGGAGTTCATCAGCGTGCCGTCAATTGTAGACATTGCCGCGCAGATGACCGCAACGATAATTATAGCACCGAAGAGGTTCGGGAACCAGTCCATAACCAGCGTCGGGAACAGGGAGTCAGGATTATCAGCAAGAGCGTTGCCGTAGAAGGCGCGGCCCATGTTGCCGATTATCATGGAGCCGAAGAGGACACAGGATATCCAAATGGACAGAACGATAGCGGCGGTGTAAACATGCTTTCTGTTGCCTATGGTGAAGTTGGTCTGAACGAGAGTGGGAAGTCCCCACGGGGCTATTGCAAAAACAGTGGAATAGAGGAACAGTGCGCTCCAGCCCTTAGGACCGGGGGTCTCAAGGAGCGCGGGATCGGCTGCCTTCACGCCTTCGGTAATGGCGCTCGGTCCGCCGACAATGAAGAAGCCGGCAATAACAACCGCCATCATACCGACGACCATCATCACACCCTGAACCACGTCGGTGTAGCAGCGAGCCATATAGCCGCCGAACATGAGATAAACAAAACTGATGAACGCGATAACGAGAACACCGATTTTGTACTCAACGCCAAGAAGAGCACCCAGCGAAAGCGCCGATGCCTTGACTATGCCGACGAGATAGGGAATGAAGAAAATGACGATAATGAGGGAAGTTATCATTCCGGCAGCGGGACTCTTGAAACGTTTTTCAAGATATGCAGGGATAGTGACAACATCCAGGGACTGACTCATCTTACGCAGGATGTGGGAGAAGAAGATAAGTCCGAGGGGGAGCAAGAGCATCTGCGCAAGGGGCATGAAAAGGTAGGCAAGACCGCCGGAGTAAGCCGTAGCGGTGTTGCCGACAAACGTCGAAGAGCTGAGATAAGTTGAACCGTAGGTAAGTGCGAAGACCCATGGGCCAAGGTTCTTGCCGCCGGCAAAGAAGCCATCAACATTGTTTGCATACTTTTTGTTGCAAAAATAACCGATAGCCAGCATACCAACGAAGTACAAGCCAAGGACCGCATAACCCATTATTTTGATTTTACTATCCATTTGGTTTCCTCCTGTAAATTTATGCCAAGGTAGGTTTTGCTGGTATATGCTATTTACTTATCTTTGCTGTTCTTTTCTGCTTCCTTGGCAGCTTCCTTTTTAAGATAATTCTTATAAAGGATAAAGCTTGTCAAGAACGTGAAGATCATGACGCCGGGGCCGAGAAGCCAGCCAAGATAGGTTGGGAACGGTAATCCGAACATAAATTTTTTCCTCCTCTAAATGTTGCTTTATTTCTTCCGCCTCGCATACCCTCGCGACTGAGCATACGGCCTGCGGAGAAAAGCGACCGCGGATCGCTTTCCAACACGGGGCAGGTTCTCCTCCTGCCCCGATTATTTCATTCGCAGAGTGGGAATCGTCTGATCTTGCTTTTGTTTATGTTACTTCTTAATTAAATTCTTACTTCATGAGCAGAGCGAGGACTGCCTTCTGAGCGTGCAGACGGTTCTCGGCCTGATCGTAAACGATGGAGTGCGGTCCGTCGATGACTTCGTCGGTAACTTCCTCGTGGCGTGCTGCGGGCAGCGGATGCATGTAGTAGGAAACAGGATTTGCAAGCTCGAAGTGCTTGTCGGAGATGCACCAATCCTTGGCGAACTGCTTGCGGTACTCCTTATCCTCATCCTTGGGCATACCGTGGGTGCTGCCCCAGCTCTTTGCGTAGATGACGTCTGCGCCGGTGCAGGCTTCGTAGATGTCGTTGGTAACGCTGATGACGGAGCCGGAGGACTTTGCGGCGTTCTGAGCGAACTCCATGTACTGGTCGTCAAGCTCGTATCCCTTCGGGTAAGCGAGGGTGATGTCTGCGCCGAGCAGGCTGCATGCGGTCAGCATTGCCTGAGGAACGCCGGGGGACTTGACGCGGTCGGAGTATGCCCAGCTCATAACGATCTTTTTCTTCTTCCAGCCTGCGCCGAGCTTCTCCTGGATGACCATCAGGTCGCCCATGCACTGGCAGGGATGCTCTTTGTCGTCGAGGCCGTTGATGACAGGGATAGTGGTGTTCTTGCGGATCTCGTTCATGATGTCACGAGCCATGCCGTACTCCTCAAGGTCGTACAGACGAACCATCAGAGCGTTGAGGTAACGGGAAAGAACCAGACCGGTGTCAGCCCAGGTTTCCTTGTTCTTGCGCTGCATGGAGTCCTCGCTGTAATACTGAGCGTGGCCGCCAAGCTGAGTCATACCAGTCTCAAAGGAGACGCGGGTACGGGTGGAGGGCTGTGCAAAGAGCATACCGAGGGTCTTGTTCTTGAGCAGCTCGTGAGCCTGACCGATAGCGTTCTCGCGCTTCAGCTGGAAAGCTACGTCCAGAATGGTCTGGATCTCTTCACCGGTGAAGTCCTGAAGGGTAACAAAATCTCTTCCGCGCATGTCTGTTCTCATAGTAGTTCTCCTTTTTTGTTGATTTAGGATTTTGGTATAATAAGCTGGCCGAAGCCATGGCTTACGGTAATGGTGCCGTCTTTGAAGACGGTGGTTCCTCTCACGAGGGTTTCTTTGATGCGGTGGGTCATCTGCGTGCCGTCGTAGAGCACCGCGCTCTCGCGGCTCTTCGTGACGAGCTGCTCTTTATGCAGCGTCTCCGGCTTGTCCAGTCGCTCTACGAGCACAAGGTCGGCGTCGCGTCCGGCTTCGATCCTGCCCTTCGCGCCGTCGATACCGAACAGCGCAGCGGGGTTCTCGGCCGTGTTGCGGGCGATCTCCTCATAGGTGAGTCTGCCGTCGGATGCCGCGTTCAGCAGCAGGCGCAGGCTCAGCTCAAGGCCGGGAAGTCCGTCGAAGCAATGCCATATATCTTCGCCGCTGCGGGTCTTCTCCTCGTAGGTGTACGGCGCATGGTCGCTGCCGGTTATCTCAAGGAGCCCGTCGGCGTAGCACTGCATGAGCTTCTCCATGGTCTCCGGAGTGCGGAGCGGCGGCTTCATGCGGGCAAACACACCGGCGGCTTCCGCATTCTCGCAGTTATACAGGATGTACTGCGGGCAGGTCTCGCCGTGTATATCCACGCCGCGCTTCTTCGCCTGCTGGATAAGCTCGACCGTCTCCGGTGCGCTGACATGGCAGATAACTGTCTTGCAGCCGGTCTTTTCGGCGGCGGCAATGACGCGCTTTACGGCTTCCGTCTCAGCCTCGATCGGTCTCGACTCGCCCCATGCCTTTACGCCGTTGCGGCCTTCGGCCATAAGCTTTGCGGCATAGGGAGCAACGTATTCGTTCAGCTCGCTGTGGCAGCAGAGCACGCCGCCGACCGCGGCCACGCGCTCCATGACCTCCGTGAGCTGTTCTGTAGTCTCGCTGCAAAGGCCGTAAAATTCCTTCTCACGGCCGGGCACGGGAGGCATCAGGAAGGTCTTATATGCCGCCGCGCCGTGGCTCGTCAGCAGCTCTATCTGGTCGAGGTTATCGCTTCCGGCGCCGCCGTACATGCAGAAGTCGACATATGCCTGCTCGCCTATTTCCTTGCGCCGCGCATCGAAGGCTTCCGGCGTGGAGGCGGGCGGGTTCGCTATCGGCATCTCCATGATCGTAGTGATGCCGCCGGATGCGGCAGCCTGAGTGCCGGAGGCAAAGCTCTCACGGTGGGAGAGGATACCGCCGCGGATGTGCACATGGGTATCTATCATCCCCGGAAACACATACAGGCCGCTTGCATCTATCGTTTTTTCAGCCGCTTCGGTCAAGTCGCCGGGCTTGTTCACTGAGACTATCTTTCCGCCGCGAATGCCGATATCGGCCTTCTCGCAGCCCTCAGGGCGAACAATCGTACCGTTTATAATGTTGATATCGTTCACTGTCTCAGCCTCCCCTGCTGTTTATCTGACCTTCATGCTGAGCGCTCCGGCCGGGCAGACCTGAGTGCACAGGCCGCAGCCGTCGCACTTCGCCGCGTCAACGGAAGCGTGCTTGCCGTCCATGCTGATTGCGCTGTAAGCGCTGTCGCTGCAGACCGCCACGCAGCGGGAGCAGCCGATGCACTTGGTCTCGTCGCACTCGGCGTGGAGCTTATAGGTTCTGGAAAGATTGTTGTGCGCGGTAATGTTGGGCAGCGCCTTGCCGACGAAGTCGCTTATCGTCTCAAAGCCCATCTCCTCCATATACTTAAGGAGACCCTTGTTCATCGCCTCGACGCACTTGTAGCCGTTCTCCATGACCGCGGAACAGACCTGCAGAGAGGACGCGCCCGCGAGGATGAACTCTACCGCATCCTGCCATGTGTATATGCCGCCGATACCGGAGACCGGAATGTTGACGGCCTTGGCGACCTGAGCGACGGTGCGCAGAGCGATGGGCTTTATCGCGCGGCCGCTCATGCCGGAAAATGCGCTCTTGCCGTCGACCGTGGGATACGGGACGAAATTATAAATGTCGATTCCGGGAATGGAATTGAGGGTGTTTATCGTTGCTATGGCGTCTGCGCCGGCTTCCTCAGCCGCGCGAGCCTTGCTGCCGATGTTGGGAACCATTGCGGGGAGCTTTGGCATAACCGGGAGATTGGTTTCGGATCTGACCCAGTTGGTGACCATCTTTATAGCCTCCTCGTTGCCGCCGACCTGAGCGCCGCCGCCCGCTTCCGCCATACCGTGGGAGCATGAGAAGTTCAGCTCGAAGCCGTCGATACCGGCATCGTTGAACATTCTGGTCACTTCGCGCCACTGTTCCTCGACGAGACCTTCCGTGTGCAGAAGGCTGACGAACACGGCGTGTTCGGGGAAGCGTTCCTTCAGCCAGCGCGCGTCCTCAAGCCACTTGGAGATGGGCTTCGGGCTGCCGAGCTCGAAGTTAGTAAAGCCGTGGATGGACTTGCCAACCTTATAGGCCGCTATGCGCGGGTTTACATTGCGTGCCATTCTCAGATCATATGCCATGGTCTTGAGCACGGCGCCGCCCCAGCCGGCGTCAAAGCTGCGGGCTACCATCTCACAGTTGGTCGTGGGAGGCGCGGATGCGAGCATGAACGGGTTCGGCATGGAAACTCCGGCAAAGGTTGTCTTCAGTGTTGCCATTGTTTTACCTCCGTGAAAATATATATAAGTTTTTACTTATTTTTTGAGGCTTTTCTTCAGGTGCTCCTTCAGTCCGCCGTCCTGCACGATTGCAAGCACGTTTTCAGGCAGACGGCTGCCGTGATAGGTCTCGCCGGTGGTGAGATCCTCGATCACGCCGGAGAGGAAGTCGACGCGTATCTCATCGCCCTGATTGAGCTTGTCGGTGTCCGCAAAGTTGACGACGGGCAGGCCGACGTTAATGCAGTTTCTGAAGAAGATACGGGCGAAGTCCTTCGCAATGACCGCGCCGACGCCCGCGTAAATGAGAGCAATCTGCGCTGTCTCGCGGCTGGAGCCGGAGCCGAAGTTTTTACCTGCAACGATTATATCACCCCGTGCAATAGCATCCGCGAAGCCGGGGAACGCGCGCTCCATCGCGTGCTTGCCGATAACCTCGTAGCTGGCGTCCATGTATTCGGCGGGAGATATTATGTCGGTATTGATGTCATCTCCGAATTTCCATACCTTTCCGGTGATTACAGAATCCATTTTTATTCTCCCTCCCGATTATTCAAAATACTTTCTTGGATCGGCTATGCGTCCCTCTATCGCGGAAGCTGCGACGGTCGCCGCAGAGCCGAGGTAGACGTTCGCATTCTTGCTGCCCATACGTCCGATAAAGTTGCGGTTGCTGGTGGAGATGCAGCTCTCGCCGGCTGCGAGTATGCCGGTGTGCGCGCCGAGGCAGAGTCCGCAGGACGGGGCGACGATGACCGCGCCGGCGTCGGTGAGGATATCGAGTATGCCTTCGTTAAGCGCCATCTTGTAGACCTCTCTGGAGGCCGGGGAGACGAGGAAGCGCATTCCGGGAGCCGCTTTCCTGTCCTTGAGCACCTTTGCTGCGGTGCGCAGGTCGGAAATTCTGCCGCCGGTGCAGGAGCCGATGTAGACCTGGGTGAGCTTGGTACCCTCCACCTCGGTGACGGGGTGGACATTGTCGACGTGGTGCGGGCAGGCGACCTGCGGGACAAGCGCCGCCGCGTCGTTCACGTAGTTGCGCTCGTAGACGGCGTCCGCGTCGGGATAGAGCATCGCGTAGTTCTTGAGCTCGCCGTGCGCCTTGATGTATTCGAGGGTCTTTTCGTCGGCCGGGATGTAGCCGGCCTTCGCGCCCATCTCAACGGCCATGTTGGAGATGGCCATGCGCTCGTCCATTGACAGGGCGCTTATCATATCGCCGCAGTACTCAAGTGCTTTATATGTGGCTCCGGAGTGGCCGATCTTGCCGCAGTCATAGAGAACCATGTCCTTGGCAAATACGCCCGCGGGGAGCTTGTTTTTCCATTCAATGCGGAAGCTTTCGGGAACCTTGAGCCAGATCTGGCCGGTGGCGACGACGCCGAGCATCTCGGTAGAGCCGATGCCGGTGCCGAACGCGCCGAAAGCGCCTGCCATGCAGGTGTGGGAGTCGGTGCCGACGACGAGGGTGCCGGGCTGGTCATAGCAGCGCTCGGCCAGAACCTGATGACACGGTCCTGCGTACTCGTAGTAGGACACCTCGTGCTCCTCGGACCAGTCGCGCGTGAAGCGGACGGCCTCAGCCTGCTTTATCTCGCAGGGAGGAGTGTAGTGGTCGCTTATGACAACGACCTTGGACTTGTCCCAGACGTCAACGCCCAGCTCTTTCAAACCGGCTGCGATCTCGATTCTGGGGCCGAGTATATCGTCCATCATGGCCACGTCGACGTTCGCCATGACGATTTCGCCTATATCAACATAATCTTTGCCTGCGGCTCTTGCCAGAGCTTTCTGTGCAAATGTCATTCCCATAGTAAATACAACCCTTCTCTGTTTTTCTAAATAAATCTATGCTCACTATGAGCCAGAAGCAGGGGGAGGTGCGCTCACTCCGGCAAAGGGGGGGGGCCGGAGCGAGCGCGATATAAATTAGGTGAGATTGGAATTAATGAAACTGTCAAAATCGGCGATTATCTGCTCGTTGGTGCGATCTCTGTCGTCCATCGGCAGGCCGTATATCGGCGGGAGCTTCACGCCCCGCGCCTCGACCGCCTTGAGCAATTCCTCCGTATATATGCCGGGGCGCTCTTTAAAGCTGCGTACCGGCTCGGCAGGATGACCGCCGCCGTTTTCGTAATAGCTGGAGATGGAGTAGCCGCAGGTCGGGGACCCGTCGCAGACCAGAATACCGACCACCTGATAGCCTACTATGCCGTAGTTCTCGATGTAGTCGACCGTCCGCTCGGCAAGCTCGCGGCAGAATCTTCTGAAGCCCGCATTATCGTAAAGATTGCGGGAGTGCCACCAGCGCTGGTTTCCGGCGTACAGCGTCTCCGGGCATGGCATCTGCTCGACGCCGATGCCATACCTGTTGAGCGTGGTGAGTATCTCGAAAAACATTCCGGGGTAGCGTGCGAACTCCTGAACCTTGTTGTTGGCGTTGAGCAGGCAGTTGGATACGAAAACTATCTTCTTCCCGCGAGAGTCGGCATTTCTTTCGCCCATATGTTTATCTCCTCTCACTTGCGAAGCTTAATTATTTGGCCTCGTCGTTTACAAGCTCCATGAGAACGCTCATGTCGGGCTGCTTCTCAAGATCCTTGACGAAAGCAATGATCTTCTCGGTGCGCTCGGGCTCAGCGTAAACGGTATTGGCGAGGTAACGGAACTTGTTCTCGACATCTTCGTAGGTAACGGGATTTCTCCAGTCGCCCTTAGGATCGTCGACAACTGCGGTGTACTCGGTGCCGTCTTCCATGGTGATGGTAACAGCGCTGGAGTAGTGCTCAGGATAACGGCGCTCGAACTCATCGTCGCAGACGACGGTGGTGTTGGCGATCATCTTCTGGATGAGCGGATTCTTGATGTACTCGACATTCAGCTCGTCCGGAGTGAACTTGCCGTTGAGGAACGCGACAGCTGCCTGGTAAGGCATGGAGAACTGCAGGTCAACGATGTTTTCCGGATGCCACTTGCGCGGCTCGGCCAGCAGGTGCATGGTCTGGAGGGAGGAGCGAACGTGGATCTTTGCGATCTTGGCGGGATCGGGATGATACTTGTGGACGATCTCAAGGCAGGCGTCGAGGTGACCGCCGGAGTAACGGCAGCAGGGGTAAACCTTGATGCTGGAGGTGGCGAATATCCACTCTTTGCCCAAATCCTTGGTGATCCAGTTGGTGTCGTAGCGATCCTGGTAGGAGTATGCGTGGAGCAGACCGTCCTGGCTCTCGAAGATGTCGGTAGGTCCGTTGAAGCCCTTCTCAGCCATGCGTGCGGCAACGATGACGTCCATGGAGGGACGGCCGGCCTGGTAACGCTTGGTGAAGGAGCCCTGAGTGTTCCATGCCATCAAACCCGCAACGGCGGAGCCGGCGATGCCCTGAGCGTAGGAGACCTTCTGCTCGTCGAGCTTCATCAGCTTTGCAGCGGAGACAACACCGCCCATGGTGCCGCAGGTGCTGGTGGGATGGAAGCCCTGGGTGTACATGTCGCCGAGGTAGGCGCTGCCCATACGGCAGACGATCTCGTTACCGAGAACGCAGGCTTCGATGAATTCCTTACCGGAGCGCTTGAGCTGCTCGGCGAGTGCGAAGCTGACGGGGTAGGTAACGGGAGAGGGGTGAGCGTTGGATTCATTATGGTCATCAACGAAGTCAAGACCATAGCACTGGATAGCATTTGCGAATGCAGCGTTGGGTGCTGCAACCTTCTTGCCGTAGCCGACGATGGAAGCCTCTTCCGGGCCGCCGAGCTCTGCCGCTACATCGCGGGCGATTTCGCTGGAGATGACCTTGCGGGTACCGACCATAGAGGCCAGAACGTCGAGGGTCAGCATCTTTGCTTTGTCAACTGCATACTGGGGCAGATCCTCAAAATGGGTGTTGACAACTACTTCAGAAATCTGCTCTGCTAAATACTTGCTCATGGTTTCCTCCTGAAATTTTTTGTTTTTTTATTTGAAAGCTTTTGGCTGAACGCCCTTACTCTACTCTGGAGCGGCGCACGTATACGGTGCCGTCCATGATGACGCGTGCGGTGCGAAGAATGGCAGCGGTGCGGAGCTTGTACTCGCCGTCAACGTTGTCGAGGACGGAGACCGCCGGGATAACGCCTGCCGGGTGGCCGATCCATATACGGCGCTCGGCCTTGCCGCGCTCGGAGAGATTGCGGTTGACGATGCTGCCGGGGATGCGGGCCGCGGTGGACATGCACACGGTGCCGGTCACGGGGTGGGTCTTATGCATCTTCTGCATGAAGACGAGGCGGCTGACGATGTCGATGTCCTCACCCTTGACGTCCTTGCCGTCGAAGGTGTGGTAGCTCTGGCTCGGAGAGACGATGGCGAAGAACGGAGCGTAGGGGCAATCCTTAACGGCGTTCTTGTAATCGTCGGTGAAGCCCATCTTTACCGCGCAGCGGCCGCGGATCTCTTCGATCTTGGTCATAAGCGCCGCGTTGCCCTCGATCTGCTGGGGAGTCTCGATGCCGCTCATGTCGAGGGACTTGGCCTCAATGAACACGGTTGGGATGCCCGCGTCGACCACGGAGACCTCGTAGCTCTTGCCGTCGTCGGTCACGATGGTGTCAACAACGTTATCAGTCGGAAGGAGCTTGCCGGTGATGCCGCCGACGCTGTCGGAGAAGTCAAGCTCGATCGTGGAGCCGAGAGTGGGAACACCGTCGATATGGAAGTCGCCGTCAACAGCGGCCTTGCCGTCACGAACCTCGACCTTGGCGTTGATGATGGTGTCGGTGTTGACCTGATGGATGCGGACGGTGGTGTAAGGCTCAACAGCCTTGACAATGCCGTTGTTTATCGCAAAGGGTGCAACGCCGGCGGAGATGTTGCCGCAGTTGGACTTGTAGTCGATCTTCGGCTCGACGAAGCTGACCTGACCGAAGGTATAATCGACGTCCGCATCTTCTCTGCTGGACGGGCCGATTATAGCAAGCTTGCTGGTGAGGACGTCCGCACCGCCGAGACCGTCTATCTGACGGACATCGGGGCTGCCGAATATCTCAAGAATATACTTGTCGCGCAGTTCGGGATCACGGGGCAGTTCATTTTCCATAATGAAGATGCCCTTGCTGGTGCCGCCGCGGACGATGGAGCATTTTACAGGAATAACTTCACGCATTTTTATAACTCCTAATTAATATAATGAATGACGCTTAGCCTTTGATGATGGTTCCCTTTACACCGGTGATGCCGTTGACGGCGTTCTCCAGAGAGGTGATGACTGCGACTCTGCCGGGCTTGGAGTGCACGAACTTGCTGACGGCCTGAACCTTCGGGAGCATGCTGCCGGGGGCGAAGTGGCCTTCTGCCGCGTACTTGTCCATCTCATCTGCAGTGACTTCATGCAGAACCTTCTCGTCGGGCTTGCCGAAGTTGAGGCAGACGTTCTCGACCTCAGTGAGGATCATCAGGATGTCCGCGTCAAGCTGCTCTGCGAGAACCTCGGAGGCGAAGTCCTTGTCTATAACGGCCTCGATACCGACGTACTTGCCGTCCTTCTTGCACACGGGGATTCCGCCGCCGCCTGCTGCGACAACAACGGTATCGCCGTCGACGAGGGTCTTTATGGTGTCGATCTCGATGATCTTCTGGGGCTTGGGGGAGGGAACGACTCTGCGGTAGCCGCGGTTCGCGTCCTTCTTCATCGCGTAGCCCTTCTCGGCCTGTATCTGCATGGCCTCTTCCTCGGTGTAGAAAGCGCCGACAGGCTTGGTGGGATTCTGGAATGCGGGGTCAGCGCTGTCGACCTCGACCTGAGTCACGAGGGTGCAGACGGGCTTGTCAATGCCGTTCTCGCGGAGAACCTGAGAGAGACCCTGCTGGATGTGATATCCGATCATGCCCTGAGTCATTGCGCCGCAGACATCCATCGGCATCGGAGGAGTCACGCTCTTGCCGGCCTCGTTCTGGAGCAGGATTCTGCCGACCTGGGGGCCGTTGCCGTGGCTGACGATGACCTTGTAGCCCTCGCCGATTATCTTGGCGATGTGCTCTGCGGTCACCATGACGTTCTTAAGCTGGTTTTCGCTGGTCGCGGCCTCGCCTCTTGCCTGAAGAGCGTTTCCGCCGAGAGCAATAACAACTTTTTTCATAATCTTACCGTCCTTCCATTTTTTGAGCAAACATGATATATATAAATTGAATTTGCTGACTTTTCTGTGCAGGTTAAACAAAAGGTGAAATGAGTGAAAAAATAGTTAATCGTTTAACTTTGCTAAAGTTAAGACACAATTTTCAGAAATCATGTCTTTTTCCGGGGCTTTTCTCCCCTACGGTCTTTTTTCAGATTGCACAAACCGGTTCTTTCCGGTGAAGTAGTTAACTAAATCTAGGTTAATCGTTTAACCTGTCCTATTTTGCAACGTTTACCAAAATGGCTTGTTTCGGTAAACGTTGCTAATTTGACGCGGCTTTTCTGAAGCCGCTGTGTTCAACGAGCTGGCAGCGGCACACATGCCGGTATTCCGACATGAGCAGGCTCGACGTATCTCCGTCTATAAGACGGAGCATTATCTTCGCCGCCGTTGATCCAACCCAATCTTCATTTTGATTTACCATCGTGCACGGCGATTCCAGCAGCTTCGCCCACGACGGTGTGCCGACCATCGAGATCGTCACATCCTCAGGGATGCGCAGGCCATGCTCGTGAAGGTAGGTTATGCCTCCCTGCGCCAGTACATGGTAGCTGTAAAAGAGTGCATTGGGCATTTTATCGCCAAATATGCTCTTCGTAAGCTGGTATCCGGTATCTACATCAACGATCATGCTTGACGCATGCATGAGCTTCACACCGGGGCAATGCTTTTTTATCGCCGCCGTGAAGCCGTTGCTTCGGTCAATTGCCGAGCCGATCTGGCTTCCCCAGTCGATAACTCCGATGGATTCATGTCCGCCCTTTGCGAGGACGCTTCCGGCAAGGTAGCCGGCCTGATAGCTGTCGTCCCCTACATAATAGTAGGACTTCTGGTCATTGGGCGAGCCAAGCTCGCGCCCGACCACGACAAGCGGGATATTCAGGCTTCTGACCGCCGCCGTATTCTCCCAGCCTCTGATCGTAGGCCCAAGCACTATCCCGTCGCAGCGCTGGCTTATCGCAAGCTCAAGCAGGCGCTTTTCACGCTCCGGGTCTTCTCTCGTGTCGCATATCACGGGGACAAGTCCGTTTTCAAACAGAACATTTTCTATCGCTTCGCACACTCGCGTGTAGTATATGTTTGAAAACTGAGGGATAATGATGTAAATCATGCCGCGCTTCTTGCCGCGCAGTCCGGAGGCGATTGCGTTCTTGCTGTAATTCAGCTCCTCGACAGCCGCCATAACTCTGTCCACCGTATCCTGTCGGAAGCTCTTTTCGGACTTTCCGCTGAGAATATACGATACGGTCGCCACAGACGTTTCGGCCAGCTCTGCAACATCTTTTATTGTCGCATAGCTTACTTTTCTACCATTCATCTGCGTTTACTGCGTTTTTCGGGATGTTTGCTCCCGGATAATCGTTTAACTTCCCTATGACTTCTTTCAAGATATATAATAAACATGTTTTTGTCTATTTGCAATTGACACTACGTACAGAATTTTCGATAGATTTTTGGTTATTTCGCGGTTTTTATTTTTTCTCTTGTGTTTTCCGACGGCAAATTTTATACTTAAAACGTTGTGGGGAAAGGAGTGACGACTTTTGAACCTTCTTGAAGAGGCAAAAAAACACTATTCCGAACAGATTTATTCGATTACTGCCGACCTTCACGCCCATCCTGAGCTGAGCTTTGAGGAAAAGCGCACCAGCGCCATCATCCGCGCCCAGCTTGAGAAGCTCGGCATTGAGATACTTGACCTTGGTCTTGAGACCGGCGTCGTGGGGCTGCTCCGCGGCCGCGGGGACGCGACCATCGCGCTGCGCGCGGACATCGACGCTATCGTGCAGCACGAGGAATATGACCGGCCGGACAAATCCCTCACGCCCGGAGTCATGCACGGCTGCGGGCACGACACCCATACGGCGGGGCTGCTCGGCGCGGCGATGCTGCTGAGCGCGCACCGGGACGAGCTTCGCGCGAACGTGCTCTTTGTGTTCCAGCCGGCGGAGGAAAAGCTCAAGGGCGCAAAGTACATGCTTGAGCACAACGTCTTTTCGCAGTACAAGCCCAGCGCCGTTTTCGGGCTGCACAATCTGCCGGAGCTGCCTGTCGGCACCGTCGGCGTCAAGGCCGGGTCGCTCATGTCGTTCAAAGATGGCTTCCGCATTAAGTTCATCGGCAAAAGCGGCCATACGAGCACGCCGCAGAAAAATGTCGACCCGACGGTGGCCATCGCCAGCCTCGTCATGTCGCTTGAGACTATCATAAGCCGCAATGTCGGCCCACTTGAGTCCGCCGTGCTGACCGTGTGCTCCATCCAGTCCGGTACGCCGTTCACCACCACGATCGACGACGCCGAGATAACCGGCAACATCCGCAGTCTTGAAGAGGACGTGCGCGAGCGCATCCTCAAGCGTGTTGAGCTTATGGCGCACGGCACTGCGGAGGAATTCGGCTGCGCCTGTGAGCTTGAGCTGATACCGATCACGCGCGGAGTTTTCAACAGCGAGTCGCTGCTGAAGGCCGCGTCGGACGCGGGCGCCGCGGTATTCGGGGTGGAAAACGTAAAGGTTCCCTCCGTGAACATGGCGTCGGAGGATTTCTCGCTGCTGAGCGAGGGCGTCCCCTCCTTCTTCTATTTTCTTGGCTCCGGCGTCCCCGGAGAGAAGCCCTACCTATGGCACAACCCGATGTTCCATGCCGCGCATGACACGCCGGTATGCGGCGCGGCGTTGCTCGCGCAGTCGGTATTTTCGGCGCAGGACAATTTATAACTTAAAAACACCGGCGTGTTGCTTTTCAACACGCCGGTGTTTTTCAGCTTTTCCCGTGCTGGAGCGCTTCAAGCAGCTTGCAGATTATCTCGCTGCATAGCCTGAACTCCTCCTCGGTCAGCAGCGCTAGCCGCGCCGTCAGCGCCGAGACGTCGTTCTCCTCGGTGCGCCCGAAAATTATCGAGTCGCTAGATACTGACAGCGTCGAGCACACCCGCTTCAGCGCCGCAAGCGATATGCCGACCGTGCCGCGCTCTATCGCCGACAGGCTCTTCGGGCCGATGCCTATCATCTCCGAAAACTTTTCCTGCGTATAGCCCGCGGCCTCCCGCGCCTGACGGATGTTCGTCCCTATCAATACATTCAGATCCTTCTTTTCCGGCATGTCAACTCCACCTCTCCGCATTAGTTTATGTAATGAAGTTGTTGACATGAACCATCTAACGGCATTATAATGGATAATGCTGTTAAAGCGATATGGGCGAAAAAGCTATATTATACGAACTCTACACATCCTCAACCCGCAACACTTTTTTGCTCTGCTTGCTTAATCGGACAAGCCCCCGGCGCACCGCCGAGGACTTGTCCGAATTCCTTTATTCAGTAAAATTCTCTGCCGTCCGGAAAAGCCCTCACCAGTTCATTTTGGGTTTGTCCGTCCGCTCAAGGAGATAGTCTATCGACACGTCAAAATAATCTGCCAGCGCGATCAGCGTCTTGTAATCCGCCTCCCTCGCGCCGGATTCGTACCTGCTTATGCTGTTCTGATTCAGCCCCAGATCCATTGCAAGCTTCAGCTGGGATATCCCCCGTTTTTCTCTCAGCGCCTTTAATCTCATATGCCCACCTCTTGACACGAGCATACCAAACTGGTATATTAATTATATCCCGTTTTGGTATATCACATGAGTGGCGCTCAATACCATGCACAAAATCGTGCGCTGATTTTTGTTGAAAATGCTGATTTTGCTTTTTTCGACCGGATGCTGCAACAATTCCACAGCTTTTCCGTATATATACGTATACGCGGCCATTGACTTGTGCATTACGCCAAAATTGCATTTCAAATCTAAAGATTGCTTAAATTCGACCAATTTTGATAAAAAGTGGTGTACAATAATATTATCAGTTAACAAGGGCATCATCTGCATTTGGAGAAACTTATGTCTGCTTTCGGAACATATCTATATACATATGCGAGTCTCTGCCTCTCGGCGTTGGTTCTCTGTTCGGGTATTTTTCTGATATCCTGCCTTGCCGTGCGCAAGCGGAGCGGCGTTTCCCCGAAGCGGCAGGCGCTGTGGTTCGTGACGCTGTGGTATCTGATATCTCTCAGCATGATACTCTTCACGACCGGACACAGCGGGGAGAACGACGTGAACCTCTACCCCCTGCGCAGCATCTATTCCGCCGTAGCCGACACCGGAGTGAGCCTGTCGCAGCTCATAGTGCTGACCTCCGGCCTGTTCGTGCCCTTCGGCTTCCTGCTGATGCTGGTCATCCGCCGCAGGCCGCTGCAATATTTTATCCCGCTCTTCTCTCTTGTATACGCGCTGGCGCTTGAGGGGCTTCATCTGCTCTTCGGCTACGGGGCGTTCGACATTGACCGCCCGATCCTCGGCATGCTCGGCGCGCTGTTCGGCTGCGGGCTGTGCGCGATGATATTCCCGTCCCGCTGCGGCGGCAGGCGGAACGTCTGGCATTACGCCGAGACCGCCGTCCCCGTGGCGCTGACTGCGGCGCTGCTCATCTCCTACTCCGCGCGGCCGTACGGCTACCTCCCCTGCGAGACCGGTAGCCCCTACGAAGTGAAGCGCGCCGCCGTGGACTGCTCGATGATTGCGGACATGCTGCCATCAAAGCTTGAGCTCTATTCGCTCGCCGCTCCGTCCGGCAGCACGGACGCCGCCGCGGACGATATATTCTCCGCGCTCGGCTTCACCCGCGACCGCAGCTATAAGAGCGCGTACGACTCCGTGCTGCTCTACCGCTCGACCGACGCGCAGGCGCTGCTGTGGTGCTATAACGACGCGACCTTCAACTTCACGCTGTACAGCGGCGGCGAAAGCGGCGGTTCCGATCCGTTTGAGCTTGTGTACAAGCTGCTTGACAGCATCGGCCGCCCGCTGCCCGCCGGTCTCACGCGCGAGATCGCCGACGACGAATACCGCCTCACCGCCGATTTCCTGCACAGCGGCGATGAGATCTATAACGGCAGCGTCAATTTCAGTGTACACGACGGCCGTCTCGAATACCTCGATTATGAGCTGTACACCATGCTCCCGCTCGGCGAGGAATACACCCTCAGCGCCGACGGCGTGGCCCGGCTCATACGCCGCGGCGAATTCATCTGCACTGGCGGCGTAATGATCTCCAGTGAGATAGACGAGGTGCAGTGCCGCTCGGTCAGCATCGTCTACGCAGGCGACTCCAAGAACTTCTACCGGCCGATGTATTCCATCGAAGCCGTCATAAACGGCGGCGTCGCAACTATACTTCTCCCCGCGTTCTGATAAGCGGGCAGAGAATACGATCCGCCTGATTTTGGGCTGAAAGCTCGAAATCAGGCGGATCTTCACACTTTATGCGGTTTTTTCTTTTCCCGCCGCGCTCCGGAAAATTTTTATTTCCCGTAAAGTCCGGTTGCGACAAGTTTCCCGGCTGTCTGCCGCTATACTGTACGCACAGTATAGGAGGAAACGAAATGAAAAAGCTTATCTCAGCACTGCTGGCCATGGCGCTCATGCTCGCCCTCAGTCCGCCCGGACACGCGGATTACGACCCGAAGGTGGACTACCTCGCCATCATGCTGCACGCGGCGGAGGTCGGCGACATCGAGGCGGGGCGCGCCGCCGCGATATGCCGCAACGAGCAGATCGACATCGAGCTTACCGGAGAAACAAAGCTGGATTTTGACGAGCTGTTTCTGCTGGCGAAGATAATCTGCGCCGAGGCGGGCAGCCCACAGCTCGGCGACGACTGGCGCATGTGCGTCGGCGAGGTCGTGCTCAACCGCGTCGCGTCGCCGGAGTTTCCGGACAGCATCCATGACGTCGTGTACGAGCCGGGGCAGTATCAGGAGGTCGACACCTTTGAATTTGCGTACGTGCTCATGCCGACGGCGGAATGTGTGGACGCCGCGCGGCGGCTGCTTGAGGGTGAACGCCTGATGGAGCCGTGGGTCGTGTTTCAGGCAAACTTTGTTCAGGGCGGCGGGGTCTATTCCGCGTACTTCGACAGCGAGCTTGGCTATACATACTTCTGCTCCAGCATGCATCCGGAATTATATTGGTGACAAAAAAGGTTCCCGACAGTGCGTCAGGAACCTTTTTATATCAATATTAATATTTATTCAACGGAGATCATGTAGTAGTACACGGGCTGGCCGCCGGAAACTACGCTTACCTCCGCGTCGGGGAAGCAGTCGATAATGGTCTTGGCCGCCTCCTGCGCATCGTCCTCCTGCACGTCCTTGCCGTAGTACACGGTGATGAATTCGGGCGCAATCTCGTCAAACGCCCAGCTCAGCTCCTTGAACAGAGTCTTGATGTTCGTATAGCTGCCGAGCAGCGCGCCGTCCATCAGCGCGAGGTATTCGCCCGCATGGATGATGTGGCCGTCAAAATCGGAGTCGCGTGCAGCATAAGTCACCATAGCGGTGTGGACGTGGGAGATGGCCTCCTTCATATCCGCCTCAAGCTGCTCCTCGCTGTTTTCGGGGTTGAAGTTCAGCAGCGCGGAGATGCCCTGCGGCACGGTCTTGGTCGGCATGACGACGACCTTTTTCTCCGTCAGCGGCACGCACTGCTCCGCCGCCATGATGATGTTCTTGTTGTTGGGGAACACGAACACGGTCGAGGCCGGAGTGCGATTTATCTCCTTGAGAATGTCGTTCGTGGAGGGGTTCATGGTCTGGCCGCCGGTCACTATCGCGTCGGCTCCCAGCTCCTGAAACAGTGCTTCCATGCCCGCGCCCGCGCAGACCGCGACGACGCCGTATTCCTTCTCCGGCGCGGCGATCTTCTCCTCGTGCTCGGCGGCTTCAAGCTCGGCTTCGATCTGCTCCAGATCGTCCGTAGTCTGCGCCTTCTTACCGGCGAGTATGTCGTCGTGCTGGGTGCGCATGTTCTCTATCTTCGCAAGCTCCAGCGTGCCGTACTTCTGCGACTCGTTGAGCGCGTCGCCGGGGATGTTGGTATGGACGTGAACCTTGAAGGACTCGTCGTCCTCGCCGATGACCAGCGAGTCGCCGATGCTGTTGAGGTAGGCGCGCAGCGGGTCGAGATCGACGTCGGGGTCGTTCTTGCGGACGATGTACACCGTGTCGAACGCGAAGGTGATGTCCTCGGTGTCGAACACCTCGAACGCAGTCTTCTCCTCGACCGGAGCCTTCGGCTTCGCGGTGCTCACGGGAGCCGTGACCTCGCCGCGCAGGGAGGCGAGCATCGCCTTGAGTATCGTCATAAAGCCCATGCCGCCCGCGTCCACAACTCCAGCCTTCTTCAGCACGGGGTTGAGGTTCACTGTGTCCTCCAGCGCCTCTTCGCCCGCTCTGATCGCGCACTCAAGTGCGCTTTCAAGGCTTGCGCCCGCGTTCGCGGCCTCTACGGCTGCGGCAGCGGCAAGGCGAGAGACGGTGAGTATGGTGCCCTCCGCGGGCTTCATAACGGCCTTGTATGCCGCGTCGACACCGTCGGACAGCGCGCCGGCGAATTCCGCCGCGCCCGCGGTCTCGATGCCCTTGAGGCGGCGGGATATGCCGCGGAACAGCAGCGACAGGATAACGCCGGAGTTGCCGCGCGCGCCGCGCAGCAGAGCGGATGCGACGCAGGAGGCCGCGGCGTCGATTGCGTCGAAGCTCTTTTTCCTCAGCTCGGCGGCGGCGCTGTTCATGGTAAGGCTCATGTTGGTGCCGGTATCGCCGTCGGGGACGGGGAAAACGTTAAGATCGTTGATTATCTGAATATTGTCGCTGAGCGCGGCGTCCGCGCAGAGCATCATTTCCTTGAACGCCGCAGCGTCAATATATTCTCTCAAGTGAAACACCTCCGGGGCAAGCTGGCTTACCCGATAATTGTATCTATATAAACATCCACGCTCTTTACGGGTATGCCGGTGGACTTGGCGAGCTTGTAGCTCACTTCGTTCATGATGCTGCGGGAGACCGCGCTGAAGTTGACCCCGCGGTCGACTCCTATGTGAAGCTCCAGCGAAACGCCGCCCTCATCGTCAAAGTGCACCACGATGCCCTTCGACATGGACTCACGGCGCAGGAGCTGCCACGGGCCGCCTTCCTTGCTGCACGCCACCATTCCCTTGACGCCAAAGCAGCTTGTCGCGGCGTCTCCGGCAAGATTCGTAAAGACCTCGCTGGTGATGCTGATGGTTCCGATGTCGTTAGTTATATTCACCATAAGATACGAGTTCCTTTCCGTTTGTTATTTATCGGCCGGAAATCATGGCCGATGTATGATTATAATATAAATTTCCCGCAAACACAAGAACAATTTCTTCCGCGCGGCGTCCGAAATGCGGATATCTTTTGGTCATTCCTACAAATATGTCAGTCAGGCGGCTCAAACGTGTATTTTTGCACTAATTTTACTCCGATGATCTGTTTACATTTTGTCGTTTTAATGTTATATTGAATATGTCTGTACAGGACAAAGACAGGCAATGGCAAATATTTTTAATGGAGATGAAAATAGAAATGCAGAGACACTTCAAGACAATGGACGGCAACAACGCGGCCGCCCATGTATCCTACGCATTCACCGAAGTCGCCGCTATCTACCCCATCACCCCGTCCAGCCCCATGGCCGACTATGTTGACCAGTGGGCGGCTGCAGGCAGGAAGAACATCTTCGGCACCACCGTCAAGGTGCAGGAGATGCAGGCTGAGTCCGGCGCTGCCGGCGCGGTCCACGGCGCTCTCAACGCAGGTGCTCTGACCACGACCTACACCGCTTCTCAGGGTCTGCTGCTGATGATCCCGAACATGTACAAGATCGCAGGCGAGCTGCTGCCAGGCGTGTTCCACGTCAGCGCGCGTACCGTTGCGAGCCACACCCTGAACATCTTCGGCGACCACAGCGACGTTATGGCCTGCCGCCAGACCGGTTTTGCGATGCTGGCAGAGACCAACGTTCAGGAGGTCATGGACCTTTCCCCCGTCGCTCACCTCGCAGCCATCAAGGGCCGCGTCCCGTTCATCAACTTCTTCGACGGCTTCCGCACTTCTCACGAGCTGCAGAAGATCGAAGTATGGGATTATGAAGACCTCAAGGACATGGTCGACATGGACGCCGTCAAGGCATTCCGCGAGCGTGCGCTCAGCTCCGAGCATCCCACCATGCGCGGCTCCCATGAGAACGGAGATATCTTCTTCCAGAACCGTGAAGCCTCCAACAAGTACTACAACGCAGTTCCCGCCATCGTCGAAGAGTACATGGGCAAGATCAACGCCAAGCTCGGCACCGACTACCAGCTCTTCAACTACTACGGCGCACCCGACGCAGAGCGCGTCATCGTCGCAATGGGCTCCATCTGCGACGTTGCGGAAGAAGTCATCGACTATCTGACCGCTCAGGGCGAGAAGGTCGGCCTTGTCAAGGTTCGTCTATTCCGTCCGTTCTGCCCGGATAAGCTCATCGCAGCCATCCCCGCAACCTGCAAGAAGATCGCAGTCCTCGACCGCACCAAGGAACCCGGCGCACAGGGCGAGCCTCTCTACCTCGACGTCATGACCGCTCTGGCAAACGCTGGCAAGACCGACATTCAGGTCATCGGCGGCCGCTACGGCCTCGGCTCCAAGGATACTCCTCCCGCCTCCGTCTTCGCCGTTTACAACGAGCTGAAGAAGGATGAGATGAAGCGTCAGTTCACCATCGGCATCGTTGACGACGTGACCAACATGTCCCTCGAGGAAGTCCCCGCCCCGAACACCGCGGCAGAGGGCACCATTGAGTGCAAGTTCTGGGGTCTCGGCGGCGACGGCACCGTCGGCGCGAACAAGAACTCCATCAAGATCATCGGCGACCACACCGATAAGTTCGTCCAGGCTTACTTCCAGTACGACTCCAAGAAGACCGGCGGCGTCACCATCAGCCACCTGCGCTTCGGCGACAAGCTCATCAAGAGCCCGTACTACATCAATAAGGCCGACTTCGTCGCGTGTCATGTGCCTTCCTACATAACCAAGCACTTCCCCATCGTCCGTGACGTTAAGCCCGGCGGAGTTTTCCTCGTCAACTGTCAGTGGGACTTCGCGGAGCTTGAGCATCACCTCGACGCCGCTTCCAAGCGCTACATCGCAAACAACAACATCCAGCTTTACATGATAAACGCCATCGACCTTGCAAAGAAGATCGGCATGGGCAAGCGCACCAACACCATCCTCCAGTCCGCCTTCTTCTCCCTGGCAAAGGTCATGCCCGAGGCCGAGGCCATCCAGTACATGAAGGACGCCGCCCTGCACTCCTACCTCAAGAAGGGTCAGGACGTTGTCGACATGAACTATGCCGCCATCGACGCCGGTGCTACCGCATATGTCAAGGTTGAAGTCCCCGAGTCTTGGAAGACCGCCGAGGATCACACCGAGACCGTTGAAGAGACCGGCAGACCCAAGACCGTCAAGATGGTTCGCTCCATCCTCGACCCCATCGACAAGATGGACGGCGACTCTCTGCCCGTTTCCACCTTCGTCGATCACGCCGACGGCACCTTCGAGCTGGGCGCATCCGCATATGAGAAGCGCGGCATCGCCGTCTCCGTCCCGAAGTGGGATGCAGAGAAGTGCGTACAGTGCAACCAGTGCGCGTTCGTCTGCCCGCACGCTACCATCCGTCCCTTCGCTCTGACCGAGGCAGAGGCAGCCGCCGCTCCCGCTCAGACCAAGCTCGCCGACATCAAGGCCGGCAAGGGCAAGGGCGAATACAAGTTCGCAATGGCAGTTTCTCCGCTGGACTGCATGGGCTGCGGCGTCTGCATCAGCCAGTGCGCCGTCCACGCGATCGAGATGGTTCCGATGGAGAGCCAGGCCGAGCAGCAGGAAGTCTTCGACTACATGGTCGAGAAGGTTTCCGACAAGCCCGAAATGTTCGTCGCGGACAACGTCAAGTTCAGCCAGTTCGCACAGCCGTACCTCGAGTTCTCCGGCTCCTGCGCAGGCTGCGCCGAAACCAGCTATGCCCGCCTCGTAACTCAGCTCTTCGGCGATCACATGATGATCTCCAACGCCACCGGCTGCTCCTCCATCTGGGGCGGTCCCGCAGCTACCTCTCCCTACACCGTCAACAAGGAAGGCCACGGCCCCGCATGGGCAAACTCCCTGTTCGAGGATAACGCTGAGCACGGCCTCGGCATGTACCTCGGCCAGAAGAAGATCCGTGACGATCTCAAGGCCAAGGTTGAAGCCCTCATCGCCGTTCCTTACTGCGCCGAGGCGATAAAGACCGCGGCTCAGGCATGGCTCGAAACCTACGATGACGGCAACGCCAACCAGAAGCCCGCCAAGGAGCTTGTCAAGGCGCTTGAAGAGAACACCAACACCATCGACGAGACCATCGAGCTCTTCGCCTCCAGCCCCGACTACGCTGAGATGCTTGAGGGCGCGAAGGCAGCGAAGGCAGCAGGCGCCAAGTGGTGCACCTGCGAGGCCTGCACTCTCGCTTCCGAGATACTTGAGAAGAAGGATTACCTGAACAAGAAGTCCTGCTGGATCTTCGGCGGCGACGGCTGGGCCTTCGATATCGGCTTCGGCGGCGTTGACCATGTCCTCGCCTCCGGCGAAGACGTCAACATCTTCGTGTTCAACACCGAGGTCTACTCCAACACCGGCGGACAGGCTTCCAAGGCTTCCAACATCGGTCAGGTCGCGCAGTTTGCGGCAGCCGGTAAGGAGATCAAGTCCAAGTCTCTCGCCGAGATCGCCATGACCTACGGCTATGTCTATGTTGCCCAGATCGCAATGGGCGCAAACAAGGTTCAGACCCTGAAGGCCATCGCCGAGGCGGAAGCCCACAAGGGACCCTCCATCATCATCGCATACTCCCCCTGCGAGATGCACAGCATCAAGGGCGGCATGGAGAATTGCCAGAAGGAGATGGAGAAGGCAGTCAAGTGCGGCTACTGGAACCTCTTCCGCTTCAACCCCGACGCCGAGAAGCCCTTCACGCTCGACAGCAAGGAGCCGGCCGGCGGCTATCAGGAGTTCCTGATGAACGAGGCTCGTTACAGCCGTCTGACCCGCGAGTTCCCCGCAAGAGCCGACAGACTCTTCAAGGAATCCGAGGACAACGCCAAGGCTCGCTACGAGCATCTGATGAAGCTCAAAGCGCTCTACGAATAATCCCAGTTACCCCGATTTGGGCGGCCTTGCAGGCCGCCCAAATTTTTTCGATTTTCGGTATTGACAAATCAAAAAAGCTGCTGTATACTATCACAGTAATTTGAATACCGGTATTTTTTGCATGAAAGCGTTCGCTGATGTATGGGGCCAGCTGCCCCCTTTAGGCATCGGAGAACGTTTTATTTTTATATTCGCGCAGCACTGCGCACATGAGGAGAGATACCGATATGAGCAAGTACATTTTCGTTACCGGCGGCGTTGTTTCAGGTCTTGGCAAGGGCATAACTGCCGCGTCGCTTGGCCGCCTTCTGAAGGCGCGCGGGCTGAAGGTCGCCGCGCAGAAGCTCGACCCCTACATCAACGTTGACCCCGGCACGATGAGCCCCTACCAGCACGGCGAGGTCTACGTCACCGAAGACGGTGCCGAGACCGACCTTGACCTTGGCCACTACGAGCGCTTCATCGACGAGGATCTGAACCGCTTTTCAAACCTCACCACCGGCAAGGTCTACTGGAACGTGCTGAATAAGGAGCGCCGCGGTGAGTACCTCGGCCAGACCGTGCAGGTCATCCCGCACATCACGAACGAGATAAAAGAATTTGTTTACAGCGTCGGCAAGAAGACGAACGCCGACGTCGTCATAACCGAGATCGGCGGCACGACCGGCGATATCGAGAGCCAGCCCTTCATTGAGGCGATCCGCCAGATCGGGCTGGAGCAGGGGCGCGGCAATTCCCTGTTCATCCACGTCACCCTCGTCCCCTTCCTGCGCGGCAGCGACGAGCACAAGACCAAGCCCACCCAGCACTCCGTCAAGGAGCTTCAGGGCATGGGTATCTCGCCGGACGTCATCGTCCTGCGCTGCGACGAGCCGCTGGAGGACAGCATCTTCAGAAAGATCGCCATGTTCTGCAACGTCAAGCCCGACTGCGTCATCGAGAACCTGACCCTGCCCAATCTCTACGAAGCGCCGCTCATGCTCGAGGCGAACGGGCTTTCCTCCGTTGTGTGCCGCGAGCTTGGGCTGGAGGACAAGGCCCCAGATCTCAAGGAGTGGGAAGCGCTGGTCGACCGCATCCGTCACCCCAGCCGCCAGGTCACCATCGGCCTTGTCGGCAAATATGTGCAGCTTCACGACGCGTATCTCTCCGTCGCCGAGGCGCTGCACCACAGCGGATACGAGTGCGGTGCGCAGGTGGATATCAGCTGGATCGACAGCGAGGACATCACAGAGGATAACGTCGCCGCGCAGCTCGCCGGCTGCGACGGAATAATCGTCCCAGGCGGCTTCGGCGACCGCGGCATCGAGGGCATGATAACCACCGCGAAATACTGCCGTGAGCACGACATCCCCTATCTCGGCATCTGCCTCGGTATGCAGATAGCCGTCATCGAATTTGCGCGCCACGTCTGCGGCCTCGCGGACGCAAACTCCGGCGAGTTCAGCAAGACCTCTGAGCACAAGATAATCGACTTCCTGCCCGACCAGAGCGAGACTATCGACAAGGGCGCAACGCTGCGTCTCGGCGCGTACCCGTGCCATATCCTGCCCGGCACGCGTATGCACGAGTGCTACGGCTGCGATGAAATACGCGAGCGCCACCGCCACCGCTACGAGTTCAACAACGACTACCGCGAGATGCTCACCGACGCAGGCATGACGCTCTGCGGCCAGTCCCCCGACGGGCACATCGTTGAGGCCGTCGAGCTGAGCGACCACCGCTTCTTCGTCGGCGTGCAGTTCCATCCGGAGTTCAAGAGCCGCCCGAACCGCGCCCACCCGCTGTTCAAGGCGCTTGTGGAATCCTCGCTGAAAAAATAAACATAGCAAAATCCCGCATCACAGATGTGATGCGGGATCGTTTTACCTTGTTTTATGTGCTCAGGGCTTCTCGCTGCCGCCGCCGATGATCGTGCCTATCAGGTCACCGATTGCGCCGCCAAGGTCGCCGTTGCCGGGCTTATGAGACTCGTCGATGATGTCCTTTATGGCATCCCCCAGATCGCTGCCAGTGCCGTTATCCTGATCGGGCGCGGGAGTCGGATCGTAGCCGGGGTTCGGCTCGGTGTCCGGACTGGGCGCGGGGGTCGGCTCCGTGCCGGGTTCGGGCTCGGTGCTCGGTGCGGGATCGGGTTCTGCGCCGGGCGTGGGTGCGGGAGTGGTTCTGCCGGAATTGCCGGGCTTATTGCCGGTGCTTGCGCCGGGTCTGCTGCCACTGCCGGTGCTCGTCGGGGTCTTCGTGGCTTCCGGCTCCTCAGGCTGTGCGGTCGCTTCCGGTTCCTCGGTCTCCTCGGCTTCCGGCTCCTCCGCCGTCAGCTCATCCTCCAGCTCCTCGGGCTCATCGTTCTTGGAAAACAGATTGCCGCAGGCCGCCAGAGACGCCAGCACTGCGACGATGAGTATCGCCACGACAGCGATTATCCATAGCTTTTTCTTCATTTTCTCTCCTCCGCTTTATCGTATCGGTAACGCGCTTTTATAATTGTAACATGCCGGATAATTTCTTGTCAATGCCACAAAGCCATTATTTTGCAGTCAAAATTGGCTGAAGCTGTGCTCCCGCCATCGCCGCCTCCACACTTGCGTACATCAGGCTGAAATCCGCCTGGAGTGAGCAGGGCTTTTTCGCCGGATCGTCCTGCCCGAATGGGACGAAATAGACGTTCTTCCGGTTCAGCAGCCGCGCGATGTTTTCCGCCGAGCCGGAAAGCCCGTCGTTCGTCGATATCGCAAGCACGAGCGGCCGCCCGTTGCGAAGGTGCGCCTTTGCCGCCATCGTCACGGCGCTGTCCGTTATCCCGTGAGCAAGCTTTGCAAGCGTGTTGCCGGTGCACGGCGCGATCAGCAGCGCATCCATCGGCCTTGCAGGGCCGAGCGGCTCGGCGGCGGCTATCGTCGTCACCACGTCGGCATGCCCCGTCAGCTCGGTGAGCCTGCGCATATTCTCTTCCGCCATGCCGAAGCGGCTGTCCGTCGCGGCGGCGGTGCCGCTCATGATCGGTATCAGCTCGTATTTCTCCGCAAGCACCCCCGCCGCAGCAAACACCTTGTCATAGCTGCAATACGACCCGCACAGCGCCAGACCGACAATTTTCTTCTCACCCATTGCTACTCCCCCTGCTCGTTCAAAACGTCATATATTGCCTCGCGCATCAGCTCCGCCGCGCCGTAGGGCGCACACTTTCCGGGCAGCCCCGGCGCGCAGATCGTCCTTATCCCGATGTTCTCGGCCAGATTCCGGTCGAAGCCTCCAGGCTGCGAGGCAAGCTCCAGCAGCAGCGCGTCATCGCGGACGCAGCAGAGCGCGGCGTCGCTGAGGACGCGCGCCGGTATCGTATTGATTATGTAGTCGAAGTCCGCGACCCGCCCCTCAAGCTCGTCAAAGCCAAGCCCATGGCAGCCCATCGCGCGCGCCATTGCGCGATCACGGCTCTTTCTGGCCGCGGCGTATACATCCGCTCCCATCGCGCGCAGCCGCTGAGCAAGGATGGAGCCTATGCGCCCCCAGCCGAGGACGAGGGCTTTTCGCCGCCAGAGCGTTTTATCGCTGCCGGAGATGAGCAGGCCGAGCGCCCCCTCGGCGGTTATCGCCGCGTTGCCCACGGCGAAATCCTGCCGCAGCATGATGTCCTCCACCTGCGCCCCTGCCTCCATCGCGCATGCCGCGGCGGCGTCGCTCAGCTTCCCCGCGCAGAGTATCTGCCCCGGCCAGAGCGCGCCGCACACCTCGGTCATCCGGTGGGTCTCGGCGGCAAACGGGGCGTACAGGAAGCCGCCCTTCTCCGCAGGGCACGGCAGAATTACGCAGTCCGCGCCGTATGTGCAGCCTTGGATGCACCCGGCCTTCGGCACCTCCGGCGGCAGCTCCGCCTTCTCAAGCGCGAAGCTGTACACCCTGTGTCCGTCGCCCGCAAGCATCGAGCAGAGCAGCGCAGAGCGCAGATCTCCTCCAATTACAGCAAATTTCACAAATAAACCACCTCCTCGCTCCATGGTATTCGGATGGACGTGAAGCGGTTCCTGTGGACATGCGGCGGCAAATGTGTTATTATTAAGCTTAGTTTTTTTAAGGCGGTGCGATATGAGCAGAGCAGACGAGATATTCATCCAGAACTGCCGGGACATTCTTGACAACGGCGTCTGGGACACCGACCGCGAAGTCCGCCCGCACTGGGAGGACGGTGCGAGCGCCCACACGGTCAAGAAATTTGGCATTGTAAACCGCTACGATCTGTCCAGCGAATTTCCGATACTCACCATACGGCGCACATATTGGAAGTCCGCCATCGACGAGCTGCTGTGGATATGGCAGGCCAAAAGCAACAACGTGCACGATCTGCGTACCCGCGTCTGGGACGCGTGGGCGGACGAGAACGGCTCCATCGGCAAGGCCTACGGCTATCAGCTGGGCGTAAAGCACCATTACCCCGAGGGCGACATGGATCAGGTCGATAAGGTGCTGTGGGACCTCAAGCACAATCCGGCCTCGCGCCGCATCATGACGAACATTTATAATTTTGCCGACCTGTCGGAAATGGCGCTCTACCCCTGCGCGTATTCCATGACCTTCAACGTCACCGGAAACAAGCTCAACGCCATACTCAACCAGCGCTCGCAGGACATGCTCGCCGCGAACAACTGGAACGTTGTGCAGTACGCCGTGCTGACGATAATGCTGGCGCAGGTGTCCGGCTTTGAGCCGGGCGAGTTTGTGCACGTCATCGCCGACGCACATATATACGACCGGCATGTGCCGATGATAGAGCGGATAATCCGGAACGAGCCGAAGCCGGCGCCGAAATTCATCGTCGATCCGAGCGTTGATGATTTCTACAAGTTCACGCGCGACAGTTTCCGCATGGAAAATTACGAGTTTACGCCTTTTGACGAAAAAATACCCGTAGCACTGTGAGGACAGAGGTAAAATTATGGATGCAATAGTTGCAGTATATTCCGATTGGGGCATCGGCGACGGCGGCACGCAGCCCGTCGTCCTCAAGGCCGACAGGCGCCATTTCCGCAGCCTTACCGACGGCTCCGCCGTCATAGTCGGCCGCAAAACGCTTGCCGATTTTCCGGGCGGCAAGCCCCTGGCAAACCGCTTCAACATCGTCGTCTCCCGCCAGGGCATCAACGTGGACGGCGCGCTGGTCGTGCACAGCACCGGCGAAGCGCTGGACGCGGCGGAAGACTTTGAACAGTGCTTCGTCATAGGCGGCGCGAGCGTTTACATGCAGTTTTTCAACTATCTTGAGCGCGTATACGTCACCAAAATAGACACCGAGCCGCAGTCGGACAGCTTCTTCCCGAACCTCGACCGCAACCCCGAATGGGAATGCGTTTCGCAGGAGCCATGGGAGGAGGAGGACGGCATACGCTACTGCTTCTGTACCTACGAGAAGAAGTTCAGCCTGTAAGCTCGCATCCCGTATAATAATGAGCCAGTATCGCCCGATAGTCATCGCCATCCTCGGCCATGACCTTCGCGCCGTACTGGCTCATTCCAACGCCGTGGCCGTAGCCCGTGACGGTGAAATGAAAGCCGCCGTCATATTCAAGCTCGAATGCCGTGGAGCGGAGCGCGAACAGGCTCCTGAGCTCCGTTCCAGATACGCTGACGCCGCCCAGAACGACGCTTGCCACGCGTCCGCTCTCGTCGCGTGAGATCTCGCCCACCCAGCCCGACGCATCGCCGGTGAAGTCCGCTTCGGGGTGCGCGGAGAGAAGCGTGTCGCGGAAGTCAAGCTCCGTGCAGTCAACGCGGCTGACAAAGTTAGGCACGTCTTCCTCCGTTTCCGGACTGCTGACGCTTATGAGATACGGCCGCTCACTCCATATGCTGCCGCTGGCCTCGGTCGCTCCGGCGGACGATGAGTGGAACGCCGCGAACACCGCCTCCCCATCATAGCTCAGATACTGCCCCTCCGTCGCCGCGACCGCGGCGCGTATTTTTTCTATATACATGTCGTAGTCCACGCCCCATTTTTCGCGCAGCGCGGCGTCGTCCTGCCACGCCTGACAGCATTTATAATCGGCGCACACCTGCGCATCGCCATGCTTTTTGCCTGCGGCGCAGTTCATCGCGTATGTCCGCGCAGCCACCGCCTGCGCCTTCAGCGCTTCACTAGGAAAAGCCGCCGGCATCTCCGCCGCGACAACGCCGACCAGATACTCCTGCATGTCCATTTCCAGTATGCCGTCCTCTGTCAGCAGGCTTATCCGCTCCGGCGCGGACGGGGGCTGCGGCGTTGTCTCCGGTGCAGCACTTTCCACGGGCGGTGCAGTCTCCTCCGGTGCGCTCTCCGCGCCGCGCCCTGCCGCAGCCGACAGCACAACAGCGATCACCAGCGCGATATATGACAGCAAAATCGTTCGCTTCATCATGTCCTCCTCATCTTCCGCTTGACGGAATGGCAGAATGAGTATAAAATCCCTTATATAAATTAATCTTACTAATATCAATAATACCTAAATATTCTTCATAAGTATAATTAGGATTTTCCCCTTTATTTTCTTCTACATTATCAATATTTTCATCTTGATTATTAAGACTATCATCCATATTCATTGAAGATAATGCCAAATTCATTTCACTAAATACAACATCCCTTTTATCTTTAATATAATCAGAAAGCAAAACGAGAGTACCACATATAACTAGTATTACTCCCGCTGCTATTTGATATCTTAAATTAATTTTCTTCATTCTTTTTATAATTTCTGTATACAATTACAGAACCAAGTCCTATAATAAGTAATCCAATTAAAGATGTTGTAATAGTCTTAAATGTTCCTGTACTAGGTACTTCAATAGTTTCAGGAGTATTATACATAATAACCTTACCATCTACTGTACCATCTTCTTTAACTACAAATGTAACAGTCTCTTTAGATAATTCATATCCATCTGGAGCAATTACCTCAGTTAAAGTATATTTACCAGGAGCAAGACCTTCAATAACATGTGATTCATTAGTAGATACCCAAGCTTCAATTAAATTACCTTTTTCATCTCTAAGTTCAAGATGAGCTCCTGCTAACTCTTCACCAGTAGTAGAATCAACCTTACTAATAACAACAACAGGTTTATCTTTAGGAGTATTTTCCATTTTTACTTTTGTTACACTACCATCATTTTTTACAGTAAATGTTATTGTCTCTTCACTTAGTATATATCCTTCTGGAGCTATTGTTTCTGTTAATGTATATTTTCCTGGTACTAAATTTTCTATTACATGAGCTTCTTTAGTACTAGTCCATTCATCAACAATTTTACCAGTAGAATCTTTTACTACAAGATGTGCTCCTTCTAGTTCTTCACCATTTGTTACATCTACTTTAGTTATTTCTACTCTAGTAGTAATATTTATACTTAATGTTGTACTATCACTAACATTAATGTTTTCTGGATATAAAGCTGCAGTATTTTGAACTTCTGAATGTGAAGCTTTATATGAATACGCTTTATAAACACTTCCTGTTGCAGATACATTTACTTTAAATCCTGCTGATAAACCACTAATACTTGAAGTTGGAACTTTTACGATAAATTTATCACCACTAGCAAATGAACTTTTTACATTTCCATTAACATCAGTGATTATTGTTCCTTTAGGTGCATTACTTAGACTTACTGAGTAATTAGCAATATTACCAGTAGTCTTTACACTCATACTAGAACTAACATAATAATTTCTATCACTAGACAATGTTAATTTACTATTACTATTATTAATCTTTATTGATGGATTAGTATAAGAATAGCTATTAGCACCATTAATAAGTTGAGCCATTATTTTTACTACATCATTTGATGTACCACGATATGTACCATTATTTAAATCAAAATGCCTAAATAATGTAGGATCTGTTTCTAACACATACCAAATTGAAAGTGCTGTAGCATAGTAGTCTTTGTCTTCATCATTAGAAAATCTTTTATTTGGATAACCATTTTGCATAATATAAGCTATTTTTTTATCCATTTCTTTATCTAATGTGTAAGTTTCAGTACCTCTAGTACTAATCATATTTTTTGTTCTCTCAATACAATAAATAATCTTTCCATCGGTATTTTTCTTGTATTGAACATTTAAACCAACAACTCCATTTAAATATTTAGTACCATCAATTACATGTAGGTCACTACCTCTAACATTGAAACTACTTGGAGCAGTAGTCTCCGCATTAGCAGTACCTATAAATAGCATACTAACTAACATAATTAAACTAAATAAAATATTCTTTAATTTCATAATATAAAACCTCCCTTTGAAATCGGTATATATACTACCACTTTTTTTAAATATTGTCAATAGATTTAAAGAAAAAATAATACGAACAAATATTCAAAAGAAAAATCCATATACATGGATTATTTCTTCTTATCAATCATTTCATTAATTACCGTACCAAAAGATGCTATACCACTCATATCAGATGGAATAATAATCTTAGTAGAACTACCATCTGCTAATTTCTCTAGTGCTTCATAACTTTTTAAAGTAAGAACTGACGAGTCTGCTTTAGCTTCTTTTAATAATCTAATACCATCAGCCTCTGCCTGCTTCATTTTAAGTAAAGCCTCTGCTTCACCTTCAGCCATCTTAATTTGTGCTTCTTTATGAGCTTCTGCCTTTAATATAGCCGATTCTTTTTCACCTTCTGCTATCAAAATGCTAGATTTCTTTTCTCCCTCAGCTTGAAGAATCTTCTCTCTTCTTTCTCTTTCAGCACGCATTTGCTTCTCCATAGCTTCTTGAATATCTCTAGGTGGAAGTATATTTTTCACTTCTACTCTATTTACTTTAATTCCCCATGGATCAGTAGCTTCATCCAAAATACTTCTCATCTTAGAATTAATAATATCTCTTGAAGTTAAAGTTTGGTCAAGTTCTAACTCACCAATAATATTTCTAAGTGTAGTAGCAGTTAAATTCTCAATAGCATTAATTGGATCTTCAATACCATAAGTATATAACTTAGGATCTGTTATTTGAAAATAAACCACTGTATCTATTTGCATAGTAACATTATCTTTAGTTATAACAGGTTGTGGTGCAAAGTCCTTTACTATTTCTTTTAAACTTACTTTATTAGATACCCTATCTACAAATGGTATCTTAAAATGTAAGCCATTATTCCATGTAGTTAAATAACTACCAAGTCTTTCTATAACATAACTTCTAGCCTGTGGTACTACTTTAATATTTGGTATTATAAATATTACCACAATTACTAATATAGCAATTAATAATTCCATATTATTTTTCCTCCCATTTCTTTACTTTTAATTTAACACTATTAATAGATAATACCTCTATACTTTCACCCTTAGAAATATCAGTATCGGAATAAGCTGACCATTTCTTACCATCTACCTTTACTTCTCCAATATTATCTTTAATAATATCCTCAGTTACAATCCCCTTCATTCCTATTATTCTATCAATATTTGTTTTACTATTATTCATTTTAATTTTACTATACAACTTTCTACTAATAGGCATTAAAAATACTCCTACTAAGACAAATATAGTAATTTGTATCAATATATTATCAGTAAATAAAGAACTTACCATAGCAAGTAAACTACTTATCACAAACCAAATACTAACTAAATTAGTTGTAGATATTTCTATTATTCCAAGTATTACTGCTACTAAAAGCCATATATAAAATACTTCCATTATTGCCTCCTACTACAAAATATGTCTCATCTAGCTATAGTATAACAAAATACCAAAGTATTTGCAATAACATTTATCACCTTCCATGAAAATCCAAGGTATTTTCATGTCCAATCTAGCCTAATTCTTAGTCTATATTGGAGTCTCATTAGACATATTATATTCACAGTTAGTATTCTTTTAATTTGCAAGTTTACTATCACCAGTTTTATAATCTATTATAATACCATCTTCGATGTTATAAACAAAAACATTAAACTTTATACCTTTTCCATTATCTTCAACTGAGTATGCTTCCATTTCTACTCCTGTTGCTACTAGATTATTACCTTCAAATACTGGTGTTACTCTATATAAAACATGATTACCAGTATCTTTAATATATTTAGTTACCATATTTTCAAATTGTAACATTCCTTTAGTATTCATACTCCTAGTACAAGTAATTAAATTTTTTTCATTAGCATTTTCTCCAGTTAATTGGTATCCTATTAAATGACATCTATTATATAAATATTTACCATCTATATGATCATACTTTATAGTATGCCAACCACTAGGTTTTATCATGCCTATTGAGCCTCTCTTTTCAGTAGGCATTAAGTCTTTACTTATATTAGCAGAAGCAACACCACATCTACCTAGCAAATCAAGTTCACTATATTTTTCAAAACTAGTAGTAGTATATTCCTCTTCTTTAAAATACGGAATATTATCATTTACTATTACGTAGCTATTACCATCATATTCTGGTAAATTCTCAATATCATAACTTTCATTAGATGTATTTATTATACTATATGTATAATTATATATATCATCTTTGAAATAAAATAAAACTCCTAATAATAAAATAAAAACAAATAATTTACTTCTTTTCTTCATATTCTTACCTCTATTTAAGTATATCATAAATTATTTGTTTTTTATACATATTCTATTAAATTATTTTTCTTTTAATTGCTTATCCATATCAACATATCTTCTATCCAGTGCATTCTCACTAGTTATGGCACTATGACCAGTTTGCATCTCATAAGATTCTTTTGCTATTTTAGATACAGCACCACCTCTTTTAGCAACTTTTAAATTATCTTTTAATCCTTGTGGTCTCTCCTTTTTAGCTATATCTCTTGCAGTTACCTCCCCCAAATCAGTTAGTATTACTTCTATATCTGACATATTATCTCTTAAAGATTCTTTTCTTATACCTTTAAAATCTTTATATTCATTAGCTTTCATACCAGACCAGGCTTTATAAATCTCATTTGTTAATATTGCATATTCATAATTTTTAGTAATACCATTTTCTTTCCATACATCTGTTAACTTCTTACGGTTAAGAATTCCTTTTAATCTTACTTCAATCCAACTATCTGAATATCCTTTCTTACGATAATAATCAATTGCTCTATCAATTGCTTTTTCTGGATCAAATACTTCATCAATTCTTTCTTTTCCTAAAGAGGCTAACCACATTTTAAATGGCTCTGCTTTAGGACTAGGAACTGACTCAATAAGTCTAAATATACCTTCAGTATCAAGTGTATCGGTTTGCCTATTTTTTCCATCAAGGGCTATCATTTTCAACTGCACGATTTTTTCGTGCAATTCACTTCCCTCTTCTTTTAATCTTCTTTTTAAATCGCTCCAATAGTTTCTTGGAATATTAGCATTAGTTAATGCACCAATAACATCAACTACACTAAAATAATAATCTTGTTTTTCACTATCCCAAATGCTTCTTATTTCACTACCTTCAAATAAATTTGTGATAGTATCTAATTTATTTTCTCTCAAAATATTGCCTCCTTCTTGCTATTTTTTACTAAGGTGTTATGTGTTGTTACCTTAGTTTACCTGTATTACTACAGGTCATCTCCTTCCAAATTCATTTTGCCCGGCACTTAAATTAAATTCAATTACTAATATTCCTCATACTATGTGAGGTTAGGCTCTAATATTAATTTAATTATATCACATTTTTTTCTCTTAACATAATTAATATTTATTTTTTATAATATCTACGATTAAATCAGAAGTTTTCTCTACTCCTAATACATCGACATTAATAAAATAATCATAATCATTATAATTATTCCCGACTTTTTTAGTTACTAACTAAAAAGTCGGTTATAACATATTTTTTTATTTTGGTACCAATTTTTAAATTTTTTTATTCTATTTTTTGTAGTTATGTGATATAATTTATTTGTGTCCTCGTAGCTCAGTAGGATAGAGCAATTGCCTCCTAAGCAATAGGTCGCTAGTTCGATTCTAGTCGGGGACGCCATATATTAAAATAAAGGTCTTTTATAAGACCTTTTTTACATTATCAGTAATAATTTCATCTACTTTAATATCATATCTATCATTATCTATTTTATCTATTAAACAATTACTATAACATAATCCTATTTTATAGACACCATGATTACTATAAAACTTATCATAGTATCCTTTGCCATAACCTATTCTATATAAATCATAAGAGAAACATATACCAGGAGTTATTGATACTGCATTATTAAAATCTTCTATTTTATTATTACTAGTAGGTTCTAGTATTCCAAAATAACCTTCCATTAATTCATCTAATGAATTAATGTAGTAGAAGTTCATAATTCCATTATCTATTCTTGGTACTGCTACCTTTTTTTTACCTAAGAAATGTTTTATTATACTTATAGTGTCTACTTCTTCTTTTGTTGATACATATGTTAATATGATACTTGCATTATTTACTTTAATATTATTAATTACCTTATTAAAAATAACATTATCTCTATCTTCTTTATCAATAATAATTCTTCTAATTTCTTTATATTTACTTCTCAGTAACTTCTTCATCATAATACATACTTAGTAATAGCAAGATAAATAACACCTGCTAGAAGAAGTAATCCTATAATTAAGAAAAATACTTTAACTCCCGTATGACTCTTTTCTTCAAAGAAATCATCATCTTCTTCAGCAAAATCTTTCTTAGTAAAATTAAATGAACCACTATAGAAGGTTTCTCCATCTTTAATTTTCTCAATCATAGTAACTTCATCCTTAACAATTGGATCAGTAACTACAGTATTATCAGTACCTTTTAAGTCTACTAGTATATCAAGTGGTAATGAATCAGTGTTACTTGTTTCTTTTTCTTTATTTTGAGACACCTCACTTACTTCTACTATATCATTATTTGGTATTTTAGCATCATCTAAATCAGTTAAGAAATTAGCATTAATAAGTTTTTTACCTTCCACTTCATTATTCTTATTAACTTCATTTTTAGCAGTCTCAAGTAAAACATTAATATCATATACTCTTCTTTTTTCTTCTCTAGGTTCTTCCTCTACCCTTTTTCTAGTAATAGTTCTCCCCATATCTTTAGCCTTACGATATTCATCTCTACTAGAAATAATTTGCTTTAAACCATTAATATCAATTTCATTAGAATTATCAGGTATAGGTAAATTTTCTAAATCATTAATATTATTATCAATGTCTTTATATAAGCCCGCATTTCTTTTACTTCTTTTATAATATTCCGGATTTTCTCTATAATATTTTTCCATTCTACTTTCCATCTTATTACCTCTTTTACTCTATATATATAATAACATATTTTTATACTAAATAAAAGATATTATTGCTTTTTTTTCTTATTTTGATATAATTAAATAGAAAGGATTGATATAAATGAATTTAAAAGTTAATCAAGATAAATGTATAGGATGTGGACAATGTGTAAGCATTTGTGAAGATGTATTTAACTTTAATGATGAAGGACTAGCAGAAGTAATAGAAACTCCTATTAAAGAAGAACATCTTGAAGATGCTACTACTGCTAAAGAATCATGTCCAACAGAAGCAATTGAAGAAGCATAAGCTTCTTTTTTTAATACTAAAAAGGACTCTTTTTATAAGAATCCTTTAACTGATTATAAATTTAACACCATTCTTTACATTTTCTATATTAATATCATAGTTTAAAAGACCTAGTGTTTTTTTAACTATAGATAATCCTAAACCAAAGACACCTCGAACACCTTTTTCGTAGGGAGTGAAAATGTTATTCAAAACATCTTTATCAATATTAGGACCATCATTGTATAAGATAATCTTATTATTCTTAAGAGTAATTTTAATTTGACTCTTAGCATATCGCATAAAATTATTAAGAATATTATCAATTATCGCTTCCCACATTTCATCACTACCTCTGAAGACAGTATTCTTTTTATCAATATCTAATGAGAAAACAACATCACTACGCGAAGGACTGAACTTATCGACTGATGCAAGTATTATTTTACTAACATCACAACTATCATTAAGTTTTTCTTTTTCTTCTTTCAAATAATTTAGTTTGTTAAGGTATAGTAAGGAGTGAACTTTAACCTCTAATTTATTTAATTGTTCTTTAACAATCTTAGTAGTTTTCTCTTGTGATTCAATACCATCTTCCATAGCTTCAATATAGGATTTCATAACTGTGATAGGAGTTTTAAAATCATGAGAAATATTTTGATACATTTGATTCTTATAAGCCTCTTGTTCCTTCAAATATACCCTCATATTCTCAATAGCTACCTCTAAGGTATATAATTCATCATCATAATCATAGATCATTTTATGATCATAATCATCATTATTTATGTTATCTACTTTATCTTTTAATTTCTTAATTCTATTAACTAAACTATTAGACCATATAAGTACTAGTAGAGATATAATAATAAATGTAATACCCACTACTATAAGAATTATTTTAAGTATTTCCTTTTTCATCGAATTAATATAACTATTCGTCGTAATAGCAATTTTCCTCATACCATTACTCTCATTAGTATAGTAATAATATACTTTCTTACCTACCATAAATTTACCTTCATCATTATTAATTTTATTAATAATAACTTTAACATCTTTAATATTAACAACATCAGATAAATTACTAGATACTAATATATTCTTATCACCATCAATATAAATATATGCAACCTCACTATCAACCCTATTATTCTCAGGTTTTTCTAATAAGTTAAGAGATTGATTTAGATAGTTATATAAATTCTCTTCATATACAGGAAGAAGAGTTTTAGGAAGTACCATTCCCAGTGATATTATAACAATAACAATAATAGATACACATATAAACAAGAATTGTTCAGTAAGAGTTAGTTTTTTCATAATAATCTATACCCATATCCATATATTGTATTTATATCCAAAAGAGGCATTTTCTTTCTTAGTCTTCTTATAAGATCATCTACTACTCTATCAGTACCAAAATAATTCTCTCCCCATATATTATTCAATATATCATCTCTTGAGAAAGATTTTTCTTTATTGGTAACAAACATATATAACAAATCAAATTCTAAAGTAGTAAGATTTAAGTCCTCATCACCTTGAAAAGCCATTCTTTTATCTAAATCAATAATATAATCTTTATAAGTAATCTTTTGTCTTTCTTTAGTATATACCCTTCTAATTATATTATTAACTCTAAGTACTAATTCTTTAGGAGAATAAGGCTTAGTAATATAATCATCACTTCCTAATTCTAAACCAATTATCTTATCCAAATCCTTATCTCTAGCAGAAGTAAAGATAACCGGAACATCATTATTATCCTCTCTAATCTTTTTAATGATGTCATAACCACTTATATCATCCCCTAGCATAATATCGAGTATCCATAAATGATAATCCTTATTACTATCTTTAATAGCAGTATCACCATTATAATAACTGGTAACATTATATCCTTCTTTTTCTAGATAAGTCTTAATAAGATCATTTAAATCTTTTTCATCCTCAACTAAAGCTATATTGTACATAATAATCACTTCCTAAATATAGTATAACATATAATTAATATTTTTTATCTACTTTTTATTCATCTACCACTTCCTTTCATGATAAAATTATATTATTATATCATGGATAAATTATCAAATAAATGTGGTAAATTATGGGATAAATAAATATACTTATACTGGTGATATAATGGAATATAAAAGAATAACTTTAGATTATAATAGTCTAGAACCATATATAGATAATAAAACATTAGATTTACATTATAATTCTCATTATAAAAATTATACAGATAATCTAAATAAATATCTAAATAAACATAATTATAAATATAATCATAATCCTATCTATCTAGCTAAACATATAGATATATTACCTATTGAAGATAGAGATGAAATACTATATAACCTAGGAGGATATCTAAATCACACCCTATATTTCTATACCCTAACCAATATCAAAAAAGAAATACCTACTCCTATGTTAAATCTAATTAATAAATATTTTACTTCATATGATAACTTCAAAAAAGAATTCATAGATATGGCCTTACAAGTAAAAGGTAGTGGCTATACCTTCTTAGTAATAGATAAAAATAATAACTTAAGAATAATAAACACCTCTAACCAAGATACACCCTACTACTACGGCTTTACTCCAATTATGACAATAGATGTATGGGAACACTCTTACTATCTAAAATACAATAATAAAAGAAAAGACTACTTAGAAGATATCTTTAATATCATAGATTATGATAAAGTATACAATCTCTATCTAAGTAATACTTCTCCTTCTTTGTGAAGCCAAAGTCTTCACAAATATTTTTTTATTATATATAAGTAAATACTATATATGCAAAAAAAAATATAGTAACTATATTCGTTACTATATTTTAAATTATATTATTAGCCATTAAATTTAGCTGTAATACCAGTTGAAGCAGAACCATCACTGTTAACACCATTAAATGTAATTGTACCATTAAATGTTTTACCAGCATCATCAGCATCTTGTGCTGCATTAGTTTCATCTAACCAAATAACTAAATAGAAATCATGAGTTCCTCCACTAGCAGTTAAAGCTTGATTATTAGTGATTACACCCTCAGTACCTTGAGCAACAGTTTTAGCATCTGCATTTACAGTTTTAGCATCTGTTAATAGTTGCCATTTCATATTCTTACCAGTACTTGTTAAATTCATAGTACCTTTAACGTTAAGACCGATATCAGCACTACCATTAGTTACAGTTACTTTATAAACTTGACATACAGTATTTCCGTTGGCATCGATACATGACTTAGTATCTGTACCAGTTACACCTTTTTGTAAATCAGTACTTAACATAGGAATCATATTCTTTGAAGTAGCTTCATCACTAACTTTTGTAACAGCTACAGCCAAAGATGCACCACTTGCAGTAGTACCTTTAACATCTGTATCATTAGTAGCACTTGCACTGAAGTATGCAAAAGTAGCTCCTATAATTGCAACTACTAATGTAGCTACACCTACAACAGCGTAAAATACGCCAGTTCCCTTTCTGTTTTCTTCCATTATTTTCAATCCTCCTTTACATTAATAATTGTATCAAATAAAAAAGTAAAAATCAATAGTTTTATGATAAATTTAAAAAAAAACAATAATGTCCTTCAAACATTATTATTTTTATAAATTATTATTGAAAAGTAGCTTGAACTTGACTACCAGTAGAAGCAGTAACAGTTACAGTACCAGAAATAGTTTTACCAGCATCAGTAGAAGTTTGATCAGCACCAGTATTCTTTAAATATACCATAATGTATTGTTCTAAAGTAGCTCCTGCTCCTAATGATTTACCAGTAGAAACAGTATTATTAGTAGGTAAAGCTGTATCAACAGCAGTTGCTGAAGTCATTTTTGCCCATTTAATATTAGCAACACCACCATTGTTTAAATTAAGAGTAGTGTTAACTATTGTAGCAGTAGTTCCTGAATTTTTTACAGAAATCTTATATACTTTACATACAGTATAACCATTTTTATCTACACATTGATTTGTGGCAGTAGCAGCAGCACTTAATTGACTAGTATGTCCAGTTACAGTACCATCATAAATTGGAATTAATCCACCAGTAGCTTTTGTACTAACTAAAGTAACTGTTGGTTTATCAAGTTTTACATTTAATGTAGTACCTGATACACCACCATCACTAGTAGCACTAGCAACAAAGTAAGCATAAGCACTTCCAGCAACAGCAATAACTAATAATGCTACACCAGCAACAGCAAACATAAGTTGTTTACTAACCCCTTTATTATTATTATTATTATTTTCTATCATTTTTATCTTCCTCCTATCTTCTCTTAAATTATAACAAATATAATCATATTTTTCAATACTATTTTATATAATTTTTACCATCTATATCAATAAATATATCTTCATTAATACCAGGTAAATTCAAATTAGATATAATTGTATCTTCTTTAATATTTGGAATTTTTTTAATTTCTTTTACTTCTTCCTTATCATATATATCATTTTTATAATTAACCAAAGTTTTATTATCTTCAAATAATTTATTTCTATTAACCTTACTAGGATCATAACTATCTATTATCCAAAATTCATATAATATTTTTAATATTGGTATAGTCATAGCAGAATCTTCTATTTTCCTTTGCTTTTCCCTCTCTATTTTAATATTATTTTCTAATAAAAATATATTATCTAATAATTCATCTTGTTTTTCAATTAATATATCCTGATTAAGTAAAGTATCATAAGTGTTAGGATATTTATCCCTATCAATAATATTTTTTAACTTATTTCTCTTACTAAGTAACTTAGAATATTCACTCTCTTTTTCAAATAATATATACAATATATCTCTTATTTCTTTATCATCAATTAACTTAATATCTTCATATAATATATTTCTATATTTACCATTAGTATCAGTATTAAATTTAGAAATTAAAGTTTCTTCAAGTAATAAATTATCAACTTCATATTCATCTTTCTTTTTATATAGTTCATCTAATTTAATTTTAATATCATCAATATCTTTCTCTATATTAAGATATTTATCTTTAGCAACTAAATATTTACAAATATTATTATATCTCTCTTTATACTCAAGTAAATTATCTTCAATATTATTATCTTCCATATACTTAATTAACTTTTCTAATCTTACCTTCTCTTCAAGAGTGGTCGCAGTAATATAATCATACTTATTCATCTTCTTCCTCCCTTGTAGATATTTTCTTAAAGTTTTCTACTGTCTTCTTAACCAATTTTTCTTTCTTATTTTTTCTAAGTTGATTAGCTTGTTCAATCTCTAGCTCATCTATTTTATCTAACGCTTCCCTAGTAATTTGATTTCTTATTACATTTTCAGCAGCCCTACTAATACATTCACACATCTTAAGTTCATACATGATATAAAAAGTAAGCAAACTATATAACATACTAGTAATATCAGTTTCTATAACAAAATCATTCTTAGTATCATATTCTCCATCAAAATTAATAGGAAATAAAGTAAGTTTTTTAAATTCAAACGAAGTACTAGAGTTATAATGATTATAATATAAATTAATTTCACTATAAGAAGAATTTCTAATAGCTTCATCTATAGTTTTTTCTATTTTTTTAAGTTCTTTACTAAAATCATCTTTATTTATTTTAAGTATTACTTTATCATCATTATATACTATTTTTTTACCTATTATAATTTTATAATCATCTTTATCTTGTCTTATTTGTCTAGCTATCTGCGAATTAAAATTACCACAAAAACCATAATCATTAGCTATATATATATTTAATTTATTATTATTAGGATTAGGCATTATTACTTTTTTATCTAACACTAAATTCTTATTATATACAATAGTCTTAATAATCTTAGTAATTTCATCACCTACATTACGATAACTTTCTGCTTCTCTTTTTGAAGCATCTACTCTAAGTAAAGAGTGGAAGTTCATGACCTTAACTACGTTCTTTATCCTCATGATTACCACCCTTTCTTATATATTTATTAGCTATTACTACATTTTTAATATTCTTAAGTAAAGTATAAGATAAATATAAAAATAAGAATAACATTACAAATACTAATAATAGTAACATCCACATATCCATATATTCATTAATAATATAATCATGAATTAAATATACTACTTTTATTCCTACTAAAGATATAGCACTAAGTATTAAATCAATAATAACTTTTTTATTCTTAATAAGGATACCACTAACAAGCGTTAAAAACAATACAATAATAGCAATATAAATATCTAAATCAATAAAAGAAGCCATCAAATATATCATAAATACATAACTAATTATTGAACACGATATACTAATTATTTCTTTATTACTCATACCCTGAAGTATACCATATAATTTTACTTTAGATTCTTCAGGATTAAATTTTTTAATTAATATTTTAAGAATAATATATAAAGAAACAACAACAATTATACCAACAAATGCAAAATAAAATATATTATTCATACTATCCCTCTTTTATCATTAAATTAAATTCATTATTACTATTCATATAGAAAGCCTTAATATCTTTAAATGATAAATTTACTTCATCATTCTTTATATCTACACTACCTTCTATTTCTCCTATTATTGGTAAATAATCTTTCATAATAAGTAAGTTATAATCTTTGCTAATAATTCTAATTATCTTAATATCTTTATATTCTCTTAAACCATTTTCAATATCAAAGATTCTAACCTTTATTCCACTCTTGTCCATCACATTTACCTATATATCTAAACTTACTCTCATCAATATTATCATATTTACCATTTAATATATTTTCAACATCATTAAGAACATCTTCTACATCAACAAATATACCTTTAATATTAGTAAAAGCTTCAGCAACAAACATTGGTTGTGAAAAATAATTTCTAAGTTTTCTTGATCTATAGAAGACAAGTTTATCTTCTTCTGATAACTCTTCAATACCAAGTACTGCTATTATTTCCTCTAATTCTTCATATCTAGTTAAATTAGCAAGTACTCTTTCTACTAAACTAAAATGTCTTTCCCCAATCTTATCTTTGTCTATTAACTTAGAAGTAGATTTAAATACATTAATAGCAGGATACAAACCTAATTCAGCAATTTTTCTATCAAGAACAATTTGACCATCCATATAACTCATAACAGTTTGAACAGCATCATCAGTTAAATCATCAGCAGGTATATAAATAGCTTGAAATGAAGTAATAGAACCCTTATCAGTAGAATTAATTCTCTCTTCAATATCACTTACTTCACCAGCCATATTAGCAGGATATCCATTTTCAATTAATAACTCTTTTAAATCAGTAGAAATCTCTGCCTTAGCCTGAATAAATCTATATATATTATCAATGAATATAAGTACATCTTGTCCCTTTTCATCTCTTAAATATTCAGCCATTCTAAGTCCAGTAGCAACAGACTTACTTCTTGATACTGGATTATCTCCCATTTGACCATATACCATAGTCATTTTATCAAGTAAGTTAGAACTCTTCATATCATCATATAATTCTCTACCTTCACGGCTTCTTTCACCTGCTCCTACAAAAACAGCATTAGAATTAGAACTAGCATAAATATTATGAATTAACTCTTTAATAAGTACTGTCTTACCAACGCCAGCACCGCCAAGTAATCCCATTTTAAATCCTTTTTGTAAAGGAGCAAAAAAGTCAATTACTTTAATACCAGTCCATAATGGATCATTTTCAACTTTAACTTCTTTTAATGATACCGTATTATGACTTACTTTAACTTTCTTTTCACTTTCAAAAGGAAGACCATCAATAACATCACCATAAGAATCAAATACTCTACCTAAAATCTTATCAGAATATTCAACTTCTAATCCATCATTCTTCTTAATAACAATACTACCCTTTTGTAAACCTCTAGTACTATATAAACTTATACAAGTAGCGGATATATTATTAATTTCAACTACCTCAAATACATACTTATTATTACCTTCTACTTCCAAAATATCCCCTATTTTAATATCATTACTTGATAATATAATTTCTACAGAAATATCATTAATAGTAATAATTTTACCTATTTTCATTATTATCACCTTCCTCTAAGAACTTATATAACTCAAGCATTTCTTCTTTACTTTTAGGAGAAAATTTATTTTGTTTAAGTTTATCAAGAATAACTTTTCCTTCTTTCATCCTATGTTGTAATTCCTCACTCATCTCATCAATATTAGCAAGCTCATATATATCTCTAACTTCCAAATATTCAAGTAATTTACCTCTAACTAAACTACCAAGCCTCTTAACCTCTGGAGACTGTACTGCTCCACCTAATCTAGACACTGATAATCCATAATCTAATGCCGGTTTCTCTCCTTTAGCAAAGTTCTTACTAGATAAAACTATCTGTCCATCACAAATAGAAATAATATTAGTAGATATATAATCAGTAATATCTGAACTCTTAGTCTCTACTATTGGAAGTATTGTAATAGAACCACCATTTTTATGTTGGCAACCCTTTTCTAGCAATTTACTGTGTGCATAAAAGATATCAGATGGATAAGCATCTCTACCAGGAGTTTTCTTACTAGCAAGAGATATTTGTCTATATACATCAGCATGTTTCTTTAAATCATCTATAACAACAAGAACATCATAAGAATCCATCATCATAGACTCTGCTATTGATAAAGCAACATAAGGAGTTAAATATGTTCTATTAGGAAGTTCATCATGAAATGATGCAATAATAATAGTATATGATGCAGCCCCTCTCTTAGTAAGATCATAATAAATATCTTTAACTTCTTTCTTAGTCTTACCTAAAGCAACATATATACATACCATATTCTTATCTTTTTGATTAACAATAGCATCAAGAGCAATCTGCGTTTTACCAGTTTTTTTATCACCAATAATTAATTGCCTCTGTCCTCTACCAATCGGATATAACATATCAATACTAGTAAGCCCAGTTAAAAATTCTCTCGTAACAAGGCCTCTATCCATAATAGGAATAGGATCATTTTCAATAGGAACTTCAACCAAATTATCAAATTTTTTACCCGCTATTAAATCATTCCCAAAGATATCAATAACTTTACCCATAGAATCCATACTAAATAAACATTTAAATTGTTTCTTCAACGAATATACTTCATCGCCAGGATTAATCTTATCATTAACATCAACTAAAGATACCGTAATATTATTCTTTCCTACAGCAAAAACAAACCCTTTAGCCTTACCAGCAATATCAACTTCTTCATAATAAGTAATATCATTAAGACCAGATACAATAACAGTATAAGGATTAACTTTTATAACTTTACCAACAGAATAAATATTGTTATTACTTTTAATATCTTCAACTTTTTTATCTACCTTTTTAAGTTCCATATCACACATTCCCTTCATTTAAGCTAAAGTCATATACCTTATTCCTATATAGTATCTTAATTCCCTTATAAATACCATCACTTACTTTAGTCTTAATATTTTTATCAATATAATCATAATTAACCTTATCATTAGGTACAAGAACCACTACTGTAGGATCATTAAGTTCAATAAGTCTATTTAAATAATCAATAAAATCTTCCATATTAAATTTATTACTAGCTAAATATATTTCATAAACCTTATATTCTTCCTCACTAAGTGTCTTCTTTAAATATGCATTTCTTTCTTCCGGTAACATTAATTCAATATTATATATTTCATCCGGAGTAAATTTATTTCTTAATTTAACACAGAAATCATATCTATTATCTCCCTTAATATTAGACAAGAAATCTTTAATTAAATCTTCATAATTAATAATAAATTTTTGTTCTATTTTCTTATTAAGTTCAAATATATTCTTATCAAGATAATTAGTCTCAGTAAGCAAATCAATAATACTAGTATCAAAATCATACTTAGGTTCTGATTCACTTAAACTATTATCATTTAACCCATTCTTTCTTTTCAAAAGTTCACTTTCTAATTCAGAAAGTTTCTTTTCTTTTTCATCTATTAAATAATCATACTCTTTTAATTTATCAACAAAATATGACTTAGATTTTTCATCAACCTGTTTAACAGCATTCTTAAGTATTAAACTCATTACCACTACTAAAAGAATGATAATGACAAAAGAGATAATAAAGTATGTCATATTATCCCACTAATGGATTAAAGAATAATAATAAGAAACAAAATGCAAATAAGAATAATAAAAATATTGCAAATATTATTAATATAGTCATTATTGAATGAACAACATCATTCTTAGTTTCAGGATTTCTACCAACTGCCTCAGCAACTCTCCCTCCAAGTAATCCTATTCCTAATCCTAGTCCTAAAAAAGCTAGTCCAACCATAACTCCTATAGCAATCGCTGTTGCCGATAAAATACTTTCCATAAAAATTCCTCCTTCTATAACTCACCTATTTTTTTATTTATATATCCCATATTTATATCAGTATTAGTATAATAACATACTTTATTAATTTCATATTTTCTAACCAAATAATATACTTCATTATTTTCTATATATATATTCATAACATCAGGTAATTTCTCTCTAATTCTAATAATATACTTTTCACTATTATTATTAAATTCACTACTACTTAACTTCTCTTCAGTAATAGCATCTACTACTTCTCTATTATTATTTATTTTAATATACTCATTAAATATATCTGTAGCAATATCCTTATAACTACCCTTAACCATATCTATCATATCATCATTACTAAGTACCTTATTATTCTTTAAGTCAATATTAATAGTAATAACATCTTCATAATTACTAAGTTCTCCATATAATACATAACTAATCTTAATAGATAATATATCTTTATATATTCCCTTAGTAACACTCATATCAATAACATTATTTTTTAAAACTTCTTTTTGTTCATTAATAAAAGTATTAATTATTTCCTTATCAATATTTTTTAAATATACATAATTACCATCAGTATCAACATAATCACTTACTTTATAACTAATAATCTTATTATCAAAGTAATTCTTTCCATACTTATGCTTATATGCATACATCCAATAAGTACTCATAGATATAACTAAACAAAACATCATTGTAAACACTAAAATAAATCTTTTATTATCATACTTATAAGTATTCTTCTTTTTATTCTTTTTCTTCATAGATAGTAACCTACTTTCCTACTATATCAAGTATATCATTTTACCATTTCTAAGTCAATTATTTTTAAAAAAAAAGAAGAATATTCCCTATTCTTCATGTGCATCAATATATTCTTTATTAGCATTGTTGTAGCAGTCAGTCCAATTAACATCTTTAGTAAGATCACCCAGTAAATGCATAACTACATTAACAATCCATGGTACGCAAAAGACTAATGCTCCATATATTAATCTCTTAATAAATAGATTCAAATTCTTCTTACCATCTTTTTCATCACCAGAAGCAACTGACTTAGAAAAATCGATAAGACCAAATACAATTAAACCAATAGGAACTGCTATAAAAGCAATATTAAGAAGTAACTTAATAAAATATATAACTTTAAGTATACCCACATTAGTACAAGCATCCATAGTATCAGCTAAAACAATATTAATATTAAACAACATAAAACTAATAATACTAAATAGTAAATATTTATATCTTCTCATATTCTACCTCACACTATAATTTTATCATATCAATAAATAGAAATCAATAAATACAGAAAAATTGGACAAAAAAAGATTATAATTAATAAAACAACCAATACAGGTTGTCTTATTAAGCGGCGCTTGGCGCCAACACGGGTTTGATCCAACTAATTCTCAATTAGCAGACCAATAAATAGTAATAATACTATCAATATTATGCCAAAACTATTTTATTATCTTTTACATTCATTTTTATAGTTTATATTCTTTACCCCCATTAAAATTATCTATCATATCTATAAGTTGAGGATACTTTGATGATAAATTTTTAATATTCTTTTTATTATCTTTTGATAATTCTCTTCTCTTTTTTATCAAATCAATGAATTTAATATCCTTATTATTTTTCATAGTCTCTTCTCAAAAACATTATACCATATAAAATATTTAAGCACAACATAAAAACCAAAAATTATTCATAACATAGACCTAGGCTATGTTATGCCTATGAAAGCCCTAGATTTCATAGGATAAAGAAAAAAACTAATATTAACTATTAGTCTTTTCAAATTGAGAATTATATAAATTAGCATAAAACCCATTCTTCTTCATTAATTCATTATGATTACCCTGTTCAATAATATTACCATCTTTCATAACAAGTATCAAATCAGCATTCTTAATCGTAGATAACCTATGAGCAATAATAAACGAAGTCTTATTCTCCATAAGTTTATCCATAGCCTTTTGAACTAACTCTTCAGTTCTCGTATCAACATTACTAGTAGCCTCATCAAGTATCAAGAAAGGACTATCACTAATCATACCTCTAGCAATAGTAAGAAGTTGTCTCTGACCAGAAGATACCGAATCATTATCAGATATAATACTATCATAACCATTAGGTAAAGTCTTAATAAAATGATCTACTCCTACTACTTTACATACATCTTCTACTTTTTTATTACTAACATTTTTCTGATTATAAATAATATTTTCCTTAACAGTACCATTAAATAACCAAGTATCTTGAAGAACCATCGTAAATAAACTATGAATATTATCTCTCTTAAGTTCCCTAATAGAAGTACCATCTATCAAAATATCACCATCATTAATATCATAAAACTTCATAAGTAAATTAACCATCGTCGTTTTACCAGCTCCAGTAGGACCAACAATAGCAATCTTTTCTCCAGCCTTAACCTTAGCAGTAAAATCATTAATAATAATCTTATCCTTATCATAACCAAACTTAACATTCTTAAATTCAATATTACCCTTAACCTTATGTTTATCTAATTTCTTAGTAATATCATTTTCACTATCCATTTCCACTTCTTCAAGTAAACCAAACACCCTCTCACTAGCAGCAGCAGTACTTTGCATTGAAGTCATAGCTTGAGCAATTTGTGATAAAGGATTAGTAAATAATCTAACATACATAATAAAAGCCACTATCACACCAAAAGATATCACACTCTTACTAACAAGTAAAGCTCCTACTATACATACAGCAACATAACTAAAGTTACCAATAAATCCCATTATCGGTTGCATAAGTCCAGATAAAAATTGACTCTTTCTATTACAATCATATAACTTATCATTTAACTTATCAAATTCATTAATAGTCTCATCTTTAGCATTACAACTTCTAACAACATTAAGACCACTATAAATCTCTTCAATATAACCATTTAATTTACCAAGCTCCCTCTGTCTAGCAGTAAAATACCTCTGTGACTTATTAAGAATAATAAACATAAGTATAAATCCAATCAAACTAGACACAATAGCAGTAATAGCCATAATATAATTAGTAGCAAACATCATAATAATAGAACCAATAAATAAAGTAATCGAAGATACTAAAGTAGATAAACTATTATTTAAAGATTGAGCTATCGTATCAACATCATTAGTAACCCTAGATAAAATATCACCAGATAAATTATGATCAAAGAATTTAAGAGGTAATTTATTTATCTTCTCAGATATACTACTTCTAAGCTTTTTAGCATATCCATTAGCTACTTTAATCATAGATAAACCTTCAATATAACTAAATATAGCACTAATAATATATAAACAAGCAAGTAATATAGCAATACTATTAATCTTATCCATATCCATCTTAGGTCCAATAACCTTCTGCACACTAATAGGAAGATTCTCCATAACCTTATACATCTCATTAACTGAAGAACTATCACTACCAGCCATCAAAGTAATAAACTCTACTTTATCATCAGTACTAATCTCTATTCCATCAATCACAGTATCAGGAAATAAAGCCTTCTTCATACTATCAGGAAAACTACTAATACCATTAAATTTCTTATTATCAACATCGATATCACTAAAAGCCCTAATAGTCGTGATCTTATCCTCTTTACTAATATAAATATCATTATAAGTACTATCACCAATAATAATATCAAGGACACTATCAGGTAACTCACTAAAATACTTAAGTATCAATTCCTGGTTACTACTAATACTTTTTAAAGTATCATTAAATTTAATCTTATCTTCACTACTAATACCAGAAGAATTAACCCTATATATCATCTTTTCATCTAAATTAATATCTAAAATATTCCCAATATCACTAATATTCTTAGTAAGATCCTCTTCTAACTCTTTCATATTAGAAGTATTAATCGTAATACCCTTAGTAATCTCATCAGTCAAATCAGATAACTTATTCGGAGCAATAAGTGAAAGAATAGAAGATAAAGCCGCTAATACAAGAGCAATAAATATAAGTACCCTAAAACTACTAAGACTCTTCATAAGTTTCTTAATAGAACCCATAAAATCCTTTGGCTTTTCACTTACTCTCATCGGTCCATGACCTCTAGAATGATTATTTCTCTCTTTTTCATTACTAGACATTTTCAAGTTCCTCCTTTGATACCTGTGATAAAGCAATCTCTTTATATACTTTACACTTCTTCATTAATTCCTTATGCGTACCAACACCAACACATTTACCATTATCTAAAACAACAATCTTATCAGCATTAAGTATCGTACCAATTCTTTGAGCTACTATCATAACCGTAGCATCTTTAGTATATTTCTTAAGTTCACTTCTTAAAGTACTATCAGTCTTATAATCAAGTGCACTAAAAGAATCATCAAAAATATATATTTCTGGATCCCTAGCAATCGTTCTCGCTATTGATAATCTCTGCTTTTGACCACCACTAACATTAGTACCACCTTGAGCAATATGTGCTTTCTCTTTATCATCTAATTTAGATACAAATTCATAGGCTTGTGATACCCTAATAGCATCTTTTACCCTATCCTTAGAAGGTTTACCATGTCTATTCTTACCAAAAGTAATATTTGATAAAACACTTCCTGAAAACATAACAGCCTTCTGTGGTACATAACCTACTATATTATTCAAATACTCAAAATTATAATCTTTAACATTAATACCATCTACTAGTATCTCTCCACTAGTAGCATCATAAAATCTAGGTATCAAATTAATTAAAGTAGATTTACCACTACCAGTAGAACCAATAAAAGCAATAACTTCTCCTTTATTAACCTTAAACGATATATCTTCAAGAACATACTCATCAGCATCAGGATATTTAAAAGAAACATTCTTAAATTCAACAGTTCCCTTAATATCACTATTATTCTCAGTAACAGTTCCTTCTTTAACACTAATAGGAGTATCAAGTACCTCATTAATCCTCTTAGCGGATACACTAGCTCTAGGTAACATCATAAATATCATAGCAAGCATTAAAAAAGACATAATAACCTGCATAGCATAAGAAGAAAAAACAATCATATTACCAAACAAAACAATCTTATCCCCCATACCAGCATCATTAATAAGAATAGCCCCTATAAAATAAATACCAAGCGTTAAAAAATACATAACCAAATACATAATAGGACTCAAATAATTAAATGCAGTCTGATTAAAAATCTGCTGCTTAGTAAGCTTATTATTAATACCTTCAAACTTATCTTCTTGATATTCTTCAGCATTAAATGCCCTAACAACTCTAATACCAGTTAAATTCTCTCTCGTAACCATATTAACCTTATCAAGAAGTTCCTGTACTATCTTAAACTTAGGCATAACAATAATCATAATAATACCAATAGTAATAAGAAGTACAAGCACTGCTACTCCCGTTAAAATGCTCCATTCAATACTCTTATTAACAATCTTAGTAACAGCCCATACTGCTGTAATAGGAGCCTTAATCATTAAAGTAAGTCCCATCGCAATAAGAAATTCAATCTGTGTAATATCATTAGTAGTTCTAGTAATCAAACTACTAGGAGAAAATTTCTTTATCTCATAAGTACTAATATCTTCAACCTTTCTAAATAACTTACCTCTAGTACGATAAGAAAAAGAAGCAGATATACTAGAAGTAAAATACCCCACTATAAAAGCCGATACCAAACTACCAAAAGCACACAGTAGCATATATCCACCTTCTCTTAAAATATCACTCATCGCAGCCCCCTTAGTTTGAACAAGCTGAGTAATATTGGACATATAATCCGGCATTTTAAGTTCTAACCATACCTGAAATACAATCAAAATAGCAGATATAAATACATATAACCAATCCTTTTTATTTAAATTCTTTAATAACTTTAACATACATACCTCCATCTAATATTTTATGTTATTTCTTACAAATATTACGCTATAAATTATAACATTTCCCTATTTTAATGTCAATTACATAACATAATTTCCCATAATCAAAAGAAGAATAGTTATACTACTCTTCCATAAACATTAAGTCCCTCTACTTTTTCAATCATAACATTAACTATACTATTATTCTCTACATTATCATTAATAATAACTGGTATAAAATTAGAAGTATGTACTACTACCAAACCATTATCATGTATTTCAACTACCCCATCATATACCTTACCAATCTTACTATTATAAAACTTATTCTCACATTCATTAGATAATGCAAGTACTTCATGAACTCTTCTTTTCTTAGTAGTACCATCAATATGACCATCCATTTTATCCGCTACTGTACCTTTTCTTCTAGAATATGGAAAAGTATGTATCTTAGTAAAACCAATCTTTCTTAGAGTATTCATAGTATCATTAAAATCATCATCACTCTCTTTAGGAAAGCCCACTATTAAATCAGTAGTAAGAGAAATATCTTCAATGTCTCTAAGACTATCAACCATACTAAAAAACTCACTAGTATTATATCTTCTATTCATTAATTTTAATATCTTATCACTACCAGATTGAAGAGGTATATGTAAATGCTTAGCCATAACTTTATTATTTTTTAGTAAATTTCTAATACCAGGAGTAATCTCATTAATCTCAATTGAAGATAATCTAATTCTATAAATATTAGGAATCATCACTAATTCATTAAGTAATTCTTCCAAACTACTATTAATATCTATACCATATCTACCAGTATGAATACCAGTAAGAACAATCTCTTTATATCCATCATTAACTAATTTAGTAACTTCTCTAATAACATCATCTTTATTCTTACTTCTAACTCTACCCCTAGTATAAGGAATAATACAGTAAGAACAAAAAGCATTACAACCATCTTGAATCTTAACAAAAGCCCTAGTATGACTATCAAAGCTACTAATCTCCATCTTCTCAAAATCCACTTTACTAAGATCATAAATAATCTTCTTCTTCTCTTTAGTCTCTATATAATCTTCAATTATTTCTACTATTCTTGACTTATCTTTATTACCAAGAACAATATCAACATCAATATCTTCAGCATTGACCTGACTGTAGCAGCCCATAACTACTATAATCGCAGAAGGATTATTCTTCTTAGCCCTATTTATCATCTTTCTAGATTTCTTATCACTCTCATTAGTAACACTACAAGTATTAATAATATAAATATCAGCCTTATCTTCAAAATCCACTATCTCATAATTATTATTCTTTAATATATTAGTAACAAGTTCACTTTCATATATATTAACTTTACATCCTAATGAACATATACCTACCTTCATACTTCTTCCTTCTTTCTTCCATAGTATTTTATCATAAAATAAATTTATTTTCTATAGTTTTTATATTTAAATTATTATTTAACAACAAACTATTACACGAAAAAAAGGAACAGCGTTCCCTTTTCTCCCTCTAATACAAGAGGCACTTCATTACATATACATAATATTACAAAATAGAATAAATGTAAATATGTAACTATTATATTTTATGTGTTTTTTCTATTTTTTTACTTATTTTACATTTTATATGTGACTATCATATTATTTATGCGCTAAAAAGATACTAACCAACTGGTATAGTATCTTTACTCATAGTAATTGGTGATGTACTTTTTAATGGTGGAATTAATTTTATTGAAACTATTTCTTCACTTTTTAATGCACCAATTAATGTTAAATCATTATCAACAAAAAAGGTCTCAATAATTGTTCTACCACCATCTATATCTTTTAAAGATAATATAGGATAATTATTTTGATATAAACTTCTATACAAAAAATAATTACCCTTCAAAAAAACTTTTCTACAAAACAAATCATCTTTTCTTATCAATAATTTAGCCTTAGAAAGCCTATTCAAAAACATAGGTAAATATTTAATCCTATTTTTAATATTTACCCAAGAAATATTTGAGTGACCATTTTTTATACCTTTCATTATATCATTATAAGTTATTTCACCATTTTTAATTTTTTCAAATCCCACTGCACCCTTATATTCATTTCTATTTTTCTTACCTTTAAAAGCGTGATGTAATCCTATCAAATGAGGAAACGAATTAATATCAAACATAAACTTCAAAATTCTATTATCTGTTTTTATTTCACAAATATAACCATCAAATTTTTCAAAGTATAATGCTAAATCCTTTAAGGAATATTTAGTCATATCCATTTCTTTATCTATCTTTAATAAATCATAATACATAAAAGCCCTCTTACATATAAATTAAAAAGTCTCACTAAGAGACTTCTACTTACAAAAATTGGTCTGGACTGTATATGACGACAGCCTGCGTCACAATACTGGATATTAACGTCCACCAGCGTGGATTACCACCGACCACTAGTGGTAACAGCTCTCCTGTCACTAATATTATACACATATTTAACTTTTTTTTGCAAGTGTTTTTTTAATTTTTCTCAAATATTTACTATTTTTCTATCTCTTAACAAAATACTCATCATACCACTTAAGAAAACTATATACTGCCCATATCTTTCTATAATTATCTTTCTCTCTATTCTTATGTTCATCTAATATTTTAATTAAATAATCATTATTAAATAATTCTTTAGAAATATCAGTATTAAAAGTATTCTTAATCTCTTTATAGAAGTCTTCTTCTCTTATCCATTCCCTAATAGGAACAGGAAAACCAAGTTTCTTCTTTTTCCATGCATCATTAGGTATTACCTTTCTGGCGGCATTTCTAAGAGCCACTTTCGTAGTACCATCACTTACCTTATAATTCTTAGGTAACATTCTAGCAATATCAAATACTTTCATATCAGCAAATGGTACTCTAGATTCAATAGAATGAGCCATAGTCATCTTATCTACTATAGTAAGAATATTATTACTAAGCCAATATCTAATATCAACTGCTAGCATCTTATCTAGTTTATTATAATCTTTATATTCATCATAAACATCTTTAACAATATCCTTATTCTTAATATAATTATCTATCTTTAATACATCTTTAAGTTCATCATCATAATAAGTTCTATTAATACTAACATAAGATTCCTCTAATGGCAATCCTCTTCTTATAATATATCTAGTAATCTTATTCTTAGGAAGAATCTTACAAATACTAGCCATACTCTTTCTAATAAAGAAAGGAAGCTTAGTATAAAAATTATCATCATAACTATTATATCCCCCAAAGAATTCGTCAGCACCTTCACCCGATAAAACAACCTTTACATCCTTGCTTGCAAGTCTAGATAAAAAGTATACAGCAATAGCACATCCATCCGCAGTAGGTTCATCCATATGGTAATATACTTCACTTAAAGCATTCATATATTCTTCTTTACTAATCTTTTCACTAATATTCTTAATATTAAGTTTATCAGTTAAATCTTTAGCATAATCAATTTCACTATACTTAGCCAAATCAAAACCAATAGTATAAGTCTTATCCGGTTTAGCAAGACTAACTAAATAAGAAGAATCAACACCACTAGATAAAAAAGAACCAACTTCAACATCACTAATTAAGTGATGCTCGGTAGAATCTTTCATAGCAGTACTAATATCTTTTACTACTTCATCAAAACTCTTATCAGTATTACCAAACTCTACTTTAAAATATCTATCTATTTTAATCTTTCTCTTCTTTACATCTATTGTCATAGAGTGTCCACTAGGAAGTCTATATACCCCTTTAAAGAAAGTCTCATCAGTAGGAGTAAAACTAAATGTCAAATAAGCTCCTAATAATTCTTTATTAAGTACTTTCTTAAATTTAGGATAAGCAAGAAAACTCTTAATCTCTGAACCAAATAATATCGTATCACCATCATGATAATAATATAAAGGTTTAATACCAAACTGATCTCTTGATATAAATATCTCTCCCTTATTCTTATCATAAATAGCATAAGCAAACATACCTCTTAATTTCTTAGGTAAATCATGCCCCCATTTCTCATAACCATGTAATACTACTTCAGTATCAGATTCAGTTTCAAACTTATACTCAGTAAGTTCTTCTTTTAATTCTTTATAATTATATACTTCACCATTATACATAATAAGAATACTTTTATCTTCATTATATATAGGTTGATTACCTCCTGCTAAATCTATAATAGATAATCTTCTTTGCCCTAAGGCAACATCACCCTCTACAAATATACCTTCAGCATCAGGTCCCCTATGAAGTATCTTTTCATTCATACTTTTAATTAATTTATCTTTATTCTTATCTTTACTTATAATTCCATTAATTCCACACATATAAATACCTCACTTATACTTAGTATACCACAAAAGAAAAAAAGTAAAAATATTTTTACTTATTATTTACTCTTTCTTTACAAAATCTTTTAACTATTTAGTTTCTATTTCATTTATATATTGATAATTTAAGTTATTTTGGGATGTGATTTCTGTTTTACCTAAATTTTTTTCCAAATCATCTCTTGCCACTTTAGCAGTATGTCCACCCATTTTAGCTATTTTTTTATTTTGTTCTAATCCATATGGTTTATACTCTTTTGTTAATTCTCGAGTTGTTATTTTTATATCTGTCATTTTTAATGTTTCATCTTTAGCTTTAAATTTGAAAGTGTCACAATTTGTGATAGTTTCATTTTCAGTTGGTTAGTATTACTAACCAACTCTATCATTATGCAATTTGTCTTTTAACATTTTCCAATAATTTCTTGATTTTTTTATAATCACTATTTGTTAATGGATGCGATTATATCTACAACTTCATTCTAACTTTTCAAGAGGCTTAATGTTATTTTTTTATATATTCTTCTTATTAAATCTTTCTTTATAAGAACAATGTTTACATATATCTAAATATACTTTATTATCGTTAAATCCCTTAATAGTATTTTTAAATTTATCACTACTTATAATATCTTCCATACTATCAGTAAAGATATTACCTAAATTACTTTCTCCTTCACTATCTAAGCAGCAGATACTAACTACCCCATTTGATAATATAGCTAGTTGACTTTTACCACCTAAACAAGTTCCTTCTTCTTTATAATAACTACTACTAGTACTAGGCCAATCAAACTTACTATCTAAACTTAAATAAACTTTATTATCTAACTTCATTTTATCATATAATTCATTTACTTTATATTTAAGTCTAATCATATCTAA
>QRFC01000145.1_pt1 | contig 76336 bp, 96 predicted proteins | sample 1861061 | NCBI WGS metagenome assembly QRFC01 (sample SAMN09711282, study PRJNA482702) | Human gut metagenome, whole genome shotgun sequencing project.
CCAATACTAATATATCGAGGGCTTAACCATAAAAAGTTAAGTAGATACGGTGTAATCAAGATTATCAATTCTTTGTCTATATATTTTTCAGTGTGCTAAAAAATATAAAAAAATTTGTATTATATATTGCAAAACAGAAAATAATATATTATAATACAAAACGTACTCAAAATAGTACATTAAAAAGTTAACAATTTTCTGGTGACAATTACGACGAGGTCCCACCTGTTCCCATCCCGAACACAGAAGTTAAGCTTGTCAGTGCCGAAAATACTTGCGGGTTACCCTGCTGGAAAGATAGGTCGTTGCCAGATTTTATATATATTCCCCGTTAGCTCAGTTGGTAGAGCGCTCGGCTGTTAACCGATAGGTCGTTGGTTCGAGTCCAACACGGGGAGCCATAATAAAAGAGTCCATTTTTAAATGGACTTTTTTATTATGATTTTAGAAAAGTAGGACTCGAAAAGGAGGTTGCCAAGAGTAGTACTTGCGCAGAAAGTGCTACTTGCTTGTATGGGTTAATACCATCAGCAAAAAAACTCATTCTCAAGCTTAACAGAGAGAAACAGGATTTTTATTGAGAATTTTTTTATTATATTTGCAAATATCATTGAAAGTGATATTATAAGAGCAATAAAAAACGAAAGGGGATAAAAAATGAAGACAGGACTAATTTTAGAAAATGTTTCTAAAACATTTGTTGGAAAAAAAGCGGTTGATGGTATTTCGTTTGCATTAGATAAACCGGGAGTTTTTGGACTTTTAGGAACTAACGGAGCAGGAAAAACCACAACTATAAGAATGTTACTTGGTATAATAAAAAAAGATAGTGGAGAAATAACGAAGAATTTTGTAGCGACATTTTAATTCTAAATAAAGGAAAAACTGTATTACAAGGGAATTTAAGAGAAATAAAAGACCAGTATCCAGCAAATAGAGTACAAATAGAAACAAACGAATCAATAACAGAAAATATTGCTAAATTGGGACTAGAAATAGAAAACGAAAAAAATAATGAATATACTATAAAAATTGATAATGAAGAACAAGCACATAACCTTTTAAATGAGTTGGTAAAAGACAGAAAAACAATTAATAAATTTGAAATAACAAAACCAACAGATGTATTAATATCAATAGCAATATTAATTGTAACAATATTAGTAATAGCAAAAGTAACAGTAAAAATATATTCAAATGCAATACTAAACTATGGAACAAAAATGAGTTTAAAAGATATAATTAAAGTATATAAAGATAAAAATAATTAAGCAAATCGGGGAAAAGGGGGTCTGACCCCTTTTTCCTCAAATTTTCTAATTAACCCTATATGGCAAACTTGTTATTTGAAATGTAGGTATTCCACTGGAATAAGGTGCTATATCATATTGCTGATAATAAATATTTACATATTTATTATCCAAATAAAAACTATTTAAATCAATGCTATTCAAAACCAAATTACAATAATTATCAAAATAATAGTTGGTTCCATTTGCAATTTGTTCTTCTATTTGATTATTTATATCTTTTAAAATATACAAAACATAATCACAATTGCAATCAAACAATTCATTTAAATTTATTTGATTGCCAGTCTGAATATTCCAATTTTGAGATGTGCGAGTAGTGGTTCCATGAGCTCCACCAGTGAACATGTAATCATCAGAATATATGCTTACTAAAGGACTTTTGTTTAAGGTTATAGTAAAACCCGAAACTATTTCATATACCATTACAGGATAACCATTATTCATGTTAAAATCATATAATTCTTTTGCTTCTTTAAATAAATTTTTTTCAGAATACTGTTTTAATTTAACTGCTTTTATAAAATTAAACCTGTTGAATCTATGTATACCAGAACTATTTCCTAAAATTTGAGGATATTCAATTTTATATTTAAGTACAACAGTATTCTTGTAATAAAGTTTTCTTTCAAAAGTATTAGTTACAATTTTATACATAATTATCACCTAAAATATAATATGCAAAAAAATAAAAAAAGTTATAGATATTTTGAGAAATTTGATATATTATAAATGTATGGAGTGATATCGAAGTGGTCATAACGAGGCTGTCTCGAAAACAGTTAGTCAGTGAAAACTGGCCCGTGGGTTCGAATCCCACTCACTCCGCCAACAAAAAATGAAAAAAAGAACTAATGGGATAGACCCATTAGTTCTTTTTCTGTTTTTAAAATTTAATAAAAATTTTCCTTGCAATAGTTGCATTAAAGTATTATAATAAAAAACCTGTGTTCCAAAAATAAATTCACTAGGAGGGATAGCTTGACAAAAAAACAAATGATAAAAAAGTAAACTTTTCTATACAAATGCATAAGGAGGGATTTTACTATGAGTATAGAAGAGGCAACAGAAATATTAAATAATGCGGTAATAACAGAACCAAGCATAAAAAGTTACACATATATAAGTGCAGAAGAAATAAACTTAGCAATTCAAAAACTAATAACGGAATTAGAGGAAAAACAACAAGAAATTAAAAGCTTAAAAAAAGAAAAAAATAGTATAAAAAAACAAAGAGTTTATACTAGCAAGAATACATACTTATGTTATAGAGTATAAAACTAATATTGGGAACACAATTTGATATTAGAATCCTTTAAGTTTGGCAAACTTGTGCCAACTTATAAGGAAAAATATCATAAAAAATTAAAAAAATTTAAAAAAACACTTGCAAAAATATTATTAATATAGTATTATTTTTCGCAGGGTGTAAAAAAATGATGAAAATATTAAATACTGAATTAAATAAGAAGTACTCAAAAACAACTGTATTTTTGGTTTATTTAGTATTTTTATTTAATTTTATAAGTATAGTAATTCACTAAAATAATAATTTTAGTGTTTTTTTTGCACTTAAAATAAAAAATATATAGGAGGAAAAAGATGGAGAAAAAAAGCAATTTAATTTTAGACGTTAATGAAAAACCAAGCATTGGAAAATGGATAATACTTGCACTTCAACATGTCTTTGCTATGTTTGGGGCAACAATACTAGTTCCAATACTAGTTAATTCAGCAGCAGGAGCAGAAGTACTTACAATACCAGTTACATTAGTTGCATCAGGAATAGGAACATTAATTTACATACTATGTACAAAAGGAAAATCACCAGTATATTTAGGAAGCTCATTTGCATTTATTGCACCAATTACTGCAGCATATCTAAAAGGTGGAATCTCTGGAGCAATGACAGGAATTATGGCAGTAGGATTAATTTATGTAATATTTGCAATAATTATTAAACTTATAGGAAAAAACTGGTTAGATAAATTATTGCCACCAGTAGTAATAGGACCTATGATAATGATTATAGGATTAGGACTTGCACCATCAGCAATAAGCCAAATAGGATTATCAAGTGGAGCAGCATTAGAATGGCAATCAATAGTAGTTGCATTAGTAGCATTTTTAACTACAGCAATAGTTGCAGTAGCAGCAAAAGGATTTTTAAAAGTAATACCATTCTTAATAGGAATAGTAGCAGGATATTTAGCAGGGGTTGCAGTAGGAATTGTTGATTTCACACCAATAACAGAAGCTGCAATTGTAGGAGTACCAAACTTCTTAATACCATTCGTAAGCTATACACCAAACTTCTCTGCAATACTTACAATAGCACCAATAGCATTAGTTACAATAGCAGAGCACATAGGTGACCATACAGCATTAAGTGCAATAATGAATAGAGATTTATTAAAAGATCCAGGATTAGATAGAACACTATTAGGAGATGGAATTGCAACATTTGTAGCAGGAGCAATAGGGGGACCTGCAAATACAACTTATGGAGAAAACACATCAGTAGTAGGAATGACAAAAGTAGCATCAGTTTGGGTAATAGGATTAGCAGCAGTAATTGCGATAGTATTAGGCTTCTTTACTAAATTTACGGCACTAATATCTACAATACCAACAGCAGTTTTAGGTGGAGTATCTTTACTTCTATATGGATTTATATCAGTTAACGGATTAAAAGTTTTAATACAAAACCAAGTTGACTTTAACAATACAAAAAATGTAATAGTTGCATCTGCAATGCTAGTTTTAGGATTAGGTGGAGCAACAATATCAATAGTAAGTGGAGACTTAGCAGTAACAATATCAGGAATGAGCTTAGCAGCAATAGTTGGTATAATATTAAATCTTTGCTTACCAACAGAAAAATCAGAAGAAGATAAACCAAAAAAAGAAAAAACAAAAAAAGCTACAAAAAAATCTGTAAAAAAAGAAACAGTAAATGCATAAAAAAATAAACCTTAAAGACTCTATAAAAGTAGAGTCTTTTTTCATATAATACAAAAACTTTCTAAAAAAGTAAAAAATATGCAACTTTTTTTGCGATTATATGGTATTATTTATAAAGGTGATATAAATGGAATATACAAACCAAGAACAATATTTAGAAAATGTTATAAATAAATATTCTAATATGGTATATAGATTAGCTTTAACAAGGACAAATTCAAAAGAAAACAGTGAAGATATTTATCAAGAAGTTTTTTTAAAATTAGCAAAAAAGATGCCAAAATTTGAAAGCGAAGAGCATGAAAAAGCATGGCTTATTAGAGTTACAATAAATTGTAGCAAAAACTTGCTACAATCAGGCTTTTTAAAAAATACATCTGAGTTAAAAGAAGATATAGCAGTTGAAACAAAAGAAAAACACGACATATATTATGCCGTTCAAAAATTACCACTAAAATATAGAACAATAATCTATTTATATTACTACGAAAATTATAAAATAAACCAAATTAGCAAGATTATTAGAGTAAACGAAAACACAGTAAAATCAAGACTTGCACGAGCAAGACAAAAATTAAAGCAGGATTTAGAGGGAGGGCTAGAAAATGAGTAAAAAAGATTATATAGAAGCAATTAACGAAATAAATGCAGATGAAAACTTAAAAAATAATACATTACAAAAAATGAAAGATGCAAAAAAGAAAAAGAAGAAACCAAACCTAATATATAGTTTGGCATTAGCAACAATAGTATTTATAATAGCAATTTCAATAGCAGTCCCAATAAACCATAATAAAAATATAACAGACCCAATAAAGCAAGTTAAAGAAGAAAATGGATTACCTAAAGTTGAGAGTTTTGAGAATTTATACAATATAGTCAGAAAACAAAACAGTGAAAATAAAGACTCTCAAAAGAATGCAAGCTTACTAGAAGATTCAGTAAATGGCACGCTTAGAGAAAACAACGATTATTCAAAAACAAACAATCAAGTTGAAGGAGTAGAGGAAGCAGATATAGTAAAAACAGATGGTAAATACATTTATTACATAACAGGAAAAAAACTAGTTATTGTAAATGCAGTAGAGGCAACCAATATGAAAATAGCTTCAGAAATCAAATATGAAGAAGAACAAATAGAACCAAAAGAAATTTTTATTAATGGAAACAGGTTAATAATTATAGAACAAAAATACGAGTATAATGGCCAAATAAATGAAAACTCAGTTATGGATGATATGATATATCCTTCAGATGAATACACAAATATAAAAGTATATAACATAGAGGATAAAAACAAACCTGTAATGGAGAGAGAAATACAAATAGAAGGTAGTTATTTATCTTCGAGAATGGTTGGAGAAAACGTATATGTGTTGTCAAACAAATATATATATTCAGAATTGCTTGAAAAAAACAAAGAAGAATTGAACGAAAATGATTATAAACCAAAATATTTAGACACAGCAATCTCTAAAGAAACAAAATGTATAGAATATTCAGATATTTCATATTTTCCAGAAAGTGGAGATAATACATTTTTAAATGTTGCAGGATTTAATATTAATAATAATGAACCTGCAAATATAGAAACATACTTAGGAGCAGGAACAGAAGTATATGCAAGCCAAAACAACTTATATGTTGCAAAAGTAAAATATGAATATAAAGATGAAAAATTATATGGATATTATGATAACTATGATATAAACACATATATATATAAATTTAAATTGGAAAACTCAAAACTAGAATATACTAGTACAGGCTCTGTCCCAGGTGAAGTATTAAATCAATTTTCTATGGATGAAAAAGACGGAAATTTCAGAATAGCAACAACTAATAGTACAAATTTAAAAGAAGAAAATAGAACAAACAACTTATATATATTAAATGAAAACCTAAAAATGATTGGAAGTTTAGAAAATTTAGCAAAAGGAGAAAAAATATATTCTGTAAGATTTTTAGATAATAAAGCATATATGGTTACTTTTGTCCAAACAGATCCATTATTTGTAATAGACTTATCAGAGCCTACAAATCCAATATTATTAGGAGAACTAAAAATACCAGGATATAGCACTTACTTGCATCCATATGATGAAAATCACATAATAGGATTTGGAGAAAATACCGAAACCAAAGAAGACGGAAACGTTGTAACAATAGGAATGAAAATGGCTTTATTTGACGTAACAAATCCAACATCTCCAAAAGAAATGTATTCAATGGATATAGGAGAGAGAGGAACATATTCAGAGCTATTATATAATCACAAGGCACTGCTATTTTCAAAAGAAAAAAATATAATAGCATTCCCAATTTCAATATCAGAAGGAGAAAACTATCATTCAAACTTAAAATTCCAAGGTGCAATAGTATATGGATTAGACTTAGAAAATGGCTTTAATTTGAAAGGGAAAATTGCACATATGCAAATAACGGAAGGATATAATGATTATGATTATACAAAAGAAGTAGAAAGGATAATATATATAGATAATAATTTATATACATTGTCAGAAGGCTTAATAAAGGCAACTAATATGGACAACATGGAAGAAAAAGGAAGCATAGAAATAAAAATAGAAACAGAGTAAATTAAAATGTAACACAAAATCTTTAATCTGCATATTATACGATATAACATAAAACAAGGAGGTAAAGTAACATGCCAGATGAAAGAAATTGTGGATGTGGATGTAACAATGGAATGTTTGGTGGATGTGGAGGAGATGACTGCTCAATCTTATTCTTTATAATAATCTTCTTATTATTATTCACAAACTGTGGTTGCGGAAACAGAGGATGCTGTAACTAGTACTTAATTAAAATAAGAGCCATTCTATTTTTAGGATGACTCTTATTTTATGTAAAACAAATAATATATGCGTGAACTTATGTACCTAAAATATACCAAAAAGCCACAAAATACCAGTTTATTTTTCCTTAAATTCCTTGACTTAAATTTCTTAATACGATATACTTTAAATGTATAAATTTTAGAATATACGAAAGAGGAGAGATAAATGCAAAAGCGTAATTTAATTCATAAATTGAATACAAAAATCTTATGTGTTTTAATTCTTTTTGTTTTAATATATATAACAGCTGGTTTTGTACCACAAACTCTAAACATATCTTATGGAGCAACATATACATATACCAAAAATTCAAACAATTTACCATCAGATTTTGAACAAAAATACCCAGGATATGTAACACTAGTGCAAGCACTTGTAGCTTCACATCCAAATTGGACTTTTAAATTATATGAAACAGGATTAAGTTGGGAAGCAACAATAAATAGTGAATATCAAAATCATGCAGACTCAATAAAAAATGTTGTACCAAATAGTTATTCAAATGCATGGATATGTTCAATATGTGGAAGAGAAGAACAAGATACAGGAAGATGGTATTGTGCTTCAAGACAAGCTATAGAACATGTAATGGATCCAAGAAATTCTTTAAATGATGCAAATTTATTTCAATATTTACAATTATCAAATGACAGCAGTATAACAAAAGGCCAGGTTGCACAAATGGCAAGTAAAATATCATATTTAAATAATCAATCAATTATAGATGCAATATACGAAGTAGCAAATGATCCAGAATATAATATAAATCCATTTTATATAATAGGAAAAATCTTGCAAGAGCAAGGAAGCGGGGCTTCAGCATTATGCTCAGGTCAAGGATACAAAGGACAATATGTTGGTTACTACAATTTGTTTAATGTTGGAGCATCTGGAAAAGGTGAAGAAGCAGTAATATTAAATGGACTAGCTTATGCAAAATCGCAAGGATGGGATACACCTAAAAAATCAATAATGGGTGGAATTGGATTAGTAAAAAGATATATTAAGAGAGGACAAGATACACTATACTATCAAAAATTTAATGTTACATATAAACCATACTATGTAAATCAATATGCACAAAATCTATTTGATGCACAAAGTATAGGATCAATATTAAAAGGATATTATAAAGATGCGGGATTATTAGAGAGCAGTTTTACATTTGTAATTCCGCTATATACAGGTATGCCATCTACAGCATGTAAAAGTCCATCAATAAGTGGTGATGAAACAGGTGAATTGGCATATATCAATGCAAATGGAGGATTAAAACTTAAAGATGCACCAAATGGAAATAGCATTGCAATAATAAGCGAAGGAACACAAGTATTAATAACTGAAAGAGCTACATCAAAAGTTGGAGGATATTATTGGGATAAAGTTTCAACTCCAAGAGGTACAGGATACATGGCAAGAGAAGCAAGTGACGGATCTAAAACATATTTAGTTGTAATAGGCTCAAATAAAAATGATAATATAGCAGAACCAGACGAAAACAATATAATTACATCAGAACCAGGAACAACAGCTAATACAATAAAGAAAAAATATAGTAATGCAGTAATTGTAGACAAAAACGGCAATGAAATAACAGGAGATACATTAGTTGGAACAGGGGCAAAAGTAAAAATTGACGGAGTAGAGAAATATACAATAGTAAAACTTGGCGATTGCGATGGAGATGGAAAAATCAATTCTATGGATATGTATAATATTATACAACATATGCTTAATAAAATTACTATTCAAAATGAGTTCTTTAAAGCTATAGACACTAATCACGACAATAAGATAGACTCAATGGATATGTATAATATAATACAAATAATATTGAAAAACAATTAAAGGAGAAAGTTAAATGAAAACATTGAAAAAAATATCAATACTATTAATTTTTATAAGCATCATTATACTATCAAAAAAATCATTAGCGACTACTATTAGTGTATCACCAACGTCACCTAAAAAAGGCCAAAGTGTAAAAATAACAGTTAGTGTTCCAAATGTAAATACTGTTGACTTGACAGCAACAATATCAGGGGCAGGAACAAGCGGGACAATTAGAATTGTAGATGGATCAATGACAGGAGATCCTAGAACTTTCTCAAAAAGCATAACTGTTACACCTACAACTACAGGTACAATAAATGTTGCTATTTCTAGTTCTTCAAATGCAGTTTTAAATGGACAGTACGTTTCTGGAATAGTAACTTCAAGATCTATAAACGTAACGGAACCAGAAACACCTAAACCAAGCACAGGAGGAAATTCAAACGGTGGTTCATCAAATGGTGGAAACACGACAAGAAAACCAAATACTAATAACTCAACAAAGCCAACAGAAACAAAAGAAGAAAAAAAATCAACAGATAGCACATTAAGTAGTTTGATCATAGCAGAAGGAGCAATTACACCAGAATTTAATAAAGATGTAAAAGAATATGCAATTACAGTACCAAATGAAGTGACAAAATTAAATATAACAGCAACTCCAACAGATTCAAAAGCAACAGTCTCAGTAACAGAATATGAAGAGCTAAAAGAAGGAGAAAATATAATTACAATATCAGTAACAGCAGAAGACGGAACAACAAAAACTGATTATGTAATAAAAGCTACAAGACAAAGAAAAGAACTTGCATTAGAAAAGCTAATTATAAAATATACAAATCAAAATGGAGAACTGGTAGAAATACCACTAACACCAGAGTTTACATCTAATATATTTGAATACTCAATAGAGACTCTAGAATATTGGGTAAAAAGTCTAGATATAGAAGCATTAGCTAATATAGAAGGAGCAACAATAGAAATAAGTGGGGCAGATTCACTAAAAGAGGGCGAGAATGTAATAACAATAACAGTTAAAAATAAAATTACTATGGAACCTCAAGAAGAAGGAGCAGAACCAACAGAACAAGAAGAAACAAAAACATATACAATAAAATTTAACAAAAACGCAGAACCAACAATAATAGGAAAAATATCAAATTGGTTCAAAGGAATATTTGGTGGAGTTTCTACTTGGTATGCAAATAATCAAGAAAAAGCAGTTTTTGGAGCCTTAATGTTCTGTATAGTTGCATTAATAGGGCTATCAATCTATATAATAGTAGACTATAAAAAATATCAAGATTTATTAGGAAAAATAGGAAAACTTAATAATTTAAATAACAATGAAATAAAAGCAACATCAGAAGTAGAAAACATAACAGTAAATGAAGAACCAAACAATATAGAAGATATTTACAAAGACAGGAAAAAAGAAATAGAAACAAACAGCAAAAAAATAGAAGAAGACCAAAACAAAGAGGACAGACCAAAAGGTGGAAGACATTTTTAAATAAATATAAAGAAAAAAGAAAGAGGGTGCAGCTATTGTGCACCCTCTAAAATTATTGTTCACAAATTACTATTTCTGCATTGAACGATTCTGCTAAATCTGATAAATAAACTATTAAATTAGCTTTTGCTAAAATAATATTCTCTCTTTTCATCATAGCATCACTTTGAATATTTTCTTTTATAATTTGTTCCAAAGCGAGAACTTCAGAAGAGGAGTATTTACTTCCAAATAGAGCTGTAATCTCATCAGATACAGAGTTGTGAACGGTTAGTGAATTGATATATATATCATCTTCACTAAAGTAGACCCAAACAGTTCCATCCTGAACAGAAAAATTTAAACTTGATGTGTCAATTGCAAAACATATTGAATAGTCACAAACCAAATCAATTCGAGAAGTCATAAACCATTCAAATATAGCATTGCTTTTCTTTGTTTTGTCATGTGACAAATAATATTTTCCATCCACTGTACATAAAACAATTTTAGTATCTGATTTAATAGATGAAATAACATTATTTGCATTTACAATGTTATCTTTTAAACTATCTTCTTGACTTATTTGCTGAGACTTGATACTTTCAAAATTAATGTTTTCTTTTAAATCATTTTTCCAGCTGTTATAGAGTATAAAGAAAACAAGAACGACAAGCAATACAAAGACCACAACAAAAGCAGGTTTAAAATTCCTATTTAACATATTTTTTTCCTCCAATAAAATTGATAGAATAAAATATGTCACTTATCCAAGTGGGTTAAAACGAGCCTCCTTTATAGTATTTTGTTAAGCAAAGCTTAACTATATGTAATAGTATTATACCACTCAATATTATGTAAAGCAACAAAAAGTTTTTTCCCTATTGTTTTTATACAAAAATATGTTAAAATATAGTATATGCTTCTATAGCTCAGTTGGTAGAGCAACGGATTCGTAATCTAAAAGCCGTAACCTTTATAAATACCTAGGCATAAAGGCTGCGGCTTTGATGGCTGTAAAACTGACTATTTTTTGACTATTAAATTGAAATAAAAACTAATTATATTTACTAGTAATATATTCATTTATAAGTACATCAGCATTTTCTCGCTCTTCGTCTAGATGAGTATATATTCTATAAACCATTTCAGCACTAGCATGTCCCATTAATTCTTGAGCTTTTTTTATTTTTACATCTGCATAATATAGCATTGTACAATAGGAATGTCTTAATTGATGAAACGTAAATTTAATTTTGTTTTTATCAGTTAAAACAAAATTAGGGTTTTCTTCTTTTTGTAGTTTTTCATGTTCCAAATTACAATTATATAAAAAAGTCTCTAGCCAACGCTTTGTTGCTGATTCAGTAAGAATTTTTTGCGAATCTGTTTTTTTACTAAATAAATATTTCTGTTGATTAATATTTAATTGACATTTTATTTGTTCTTTAAGGAAAGGAACTAAGATATCAGGAATATCAACTTTTCTTGGTTTTTTACTTTTAGTTGTTTTTAATTGAGGTTGATTATGATCAAAATGCACAGCTTTATTTACTAATAATTTTTTATTTTCAAAATCTATATCGCTTATTTCTAACGGAACAACTTCTTCTCTACGAAGCCCACAGAATCTTAAAATCATCATGAAACAACCAACAGAGTGTTTTTGAGCAACATTAATTAATATTTTGTCTTCATAAAGTGAAAGTGCTTTCGGCTCTTTTTTTTCAAATTTTATTCGTTTAATATTATTTGCAACATTTTTATATATTATATCGTTTTCTATAGCATCATTTAATATTCTTTTTATTAGTTGTAAAACTTTGTTAGTTGTTATAGTAATTCCTTCAAGCTGCATATTCTTTAATAAATCTTTTACGTGAAAAGGTTTGATGTTTTTTATTTTTAAAGAACCAATTGAAGGATAGATGTGTTTATCTAAAAGATAACGATTTTCTTTTATTGTACTAGATTCTTTTGTGGGCATATTAATAGAAAACCATTTTTCTGCCCAATCTTTAAAAGTAATTTTATCATCACTAATGCCTTTTCCTGTATTATATAAATAATTCAATTCATTTATTTTATTTTCTAATTCTTTAGACGTTTTTCCATAGACAGGTTTGCCATGAAATGTAGTTGCATATCTGCCATCTTTTCTCATTTTGTATTTCTGTTTAGGCAATTAAAACACCTCTTTCTTTATAATAGTCTATACATTGGCTCATAAATAGTTTAGGAACTTCGAAATAGTCTGAAAGAACATCTATATTATCTAAACCGTTTTTTAAAGCAGAGACTAAATCCTCAATAGGAATTAAAACATTGTAAGCCCATTTCCTTGCACGGTATTCTTGTTTGGATATTAATTGTAAATCTGAACAACATACAGGGTAAGTTGCATCATAATAATAGTGTCCTAGTTCTTCTGCTAAAGTAGATTTCTCTTCATATTGAGATAAATTTTTACGTAAAACAATAGCATTGATCTTTTCAATATTAATAAACATACCAAAAACATCTGGTATGTTATAATTATATGTTTTAATGTTTTCTTTTTCAGTTAAATTATATAACTTATTTAAATTCATAGCTAGTTTTCTTTCTTTTTAAATTTTATTAAAGAGAGTCCAGAACAAAGACTAACAAAAGGAACAGCATAAACTAATATGTTATAAGGAAACAATCTCTTTTCTGATATTCCATTTGAAATTAATTCAATGCCGAAGCCATCATACATTCTTTTGCCAACTATATTTATAACGAAATTAGTTTGAAAAATAAAATAAATAGTAAACAAAATTAAGATAATTCCAAGTAGTTTACAAAAGGTTTTCATATTACTTTTTCTCCTTTCTATTATCTTGCATTATTGTTTCTACGATAGTTCTAATAGCTTCCTTCTGCTTTTCAGTAGGAGGGTTGTAATTTTCTTTTGTAAAACCTACCTTTGCTAAATCCAATAAATCATCATTATTAGGTTGTGGATTACGAATGTCAGATTTACCTAATAGATAATCAACAGACACACCAAAATGTTCAGCTAAAATTAAAGCTGTTTTAGTGTCCATAGCTCTTTTTTCGTTCTCATAATAGTTTATTGCAGGAACTGATACATTTAATAATTTAGCCAGGTCTTTTTGATATAATCCTTTTTCTTCTCTTAAAAATTTTATTCTATTCATAATTACCTCTATTAACATAAAATTAAATATATAAATATTATATAACTATTTGTTAAACCTGTAAAGGGGTTATAAAAAGTTTTTTTCTTACAGCCAGAGCAAGTTAACCAAAAGTTAAAAATATTTTTAAAAAAAGCATTGACAATTAACATAGAGTTATATATAATGACAACATAGAAATTAACAAACAGTTAAAAGGAGGACGAAAATGAAAAATAAAACAATGAAACAACTGAGAGAAGAGGCAGAATTAACCCAAGAACAAGTAGCTAATAGTACAAATACTACAGTCACTTTTATTTCATTACTTGAAAATGGAAAAAGAAATGCAAGCGACGAAATGAAAAAAAAATTGGCAAAACTTTATAATTGTGAAGTAATCGACATTTTTTTAGCATTACAATTAACGCAGAGTTAAAAAGGAGGACAAAATGGCAACTAATATATGTTCAACAAAAAGAGCAATTTGGAAACCAGTTAAATACTTTCAAGACTATTACGATTTAAGCAAAGCATTAGCATATAAAATTGTAGCAATGGAAGGATTTCCTAAGAAATATGTAGCAGAAAAAACAATAAGAGTAGACATGAGCAAAACAGACGAATTTATGGAAAAAATGTTTAATTGAAAGGAAGTGATCACAAATGAAAAAACATAAAATAAACAAAGCAAAATTAGCAATAAACATATTAAAAGCAGAATGTATGATTTTACTAGCATTAGTATATGACGTAATGTTTATAGCTTATTTATTGAAGTAATGTAAATAATTTTGAAATGGAGGTAAGGAATGGCAACATTAACAGTAATAATAGTGGCAATGTTATCAATCATATTATGGCATAAAAAGATAAATTCAGAAACAAGCTGGATTTATGGAGGATATGTATTGATTATAGTAACTATTTATCTATTTGCTGTGACAAGTCTTTAACAATTTTATTAATAGTGTGCCTATAGTTTTCTAAATCTTTTTTTAACTTATAAGATTCTAAATCTACAAAGTATTTGTCATTTACATTATTAAAATGAGTATAAAGATTATTCTTAGCAATATTATATTTAACCATATCAGTATAAGTTGAATCTATAAAAACCATAAAGCATTCAGTTACGAAATCATTTAAGGCGTTGCGTTGATTAGGATATGAAAGTTCAAGTTTTTTTGATTTGTATTTGAATAAATTGTCTATTATAGATACAACGGCAGGAGACAAAATTGCGGATATTGCAATAATTGCCATAATCCAATTCGGGTCCATAATAACACCTCGCTTTCGAGGCTATTATATAAAAACTAAATTAAAAAGTAAAGAAAGGAGTTGAGAAATATGTTAGAAAGAAAAATAAATAAAGCATTGAAAGAATCTTTAGATAAAGCAATGGAAGAAAATAAGTATTTAAGAGAAACATTAAAAGAACAAATTGAAGATTCAATATTAACAATAAATGAAATACAAGATGTACAAGCAATAAAGATTTCTGACGCAGAAAAAGATATGTTAAGAAATAGCATTATAAACAAAAAACGTACAGAGTTTGTGACAAAAATAATAGAGTTAGACGGTTCTGGAAAACATTCTAACTCATAAGAATTTAACATTACAAGTATAAATTCACTATATTTATTATATCAAAAAAAGGCAGGAATGTCAATATGAGCTGTATTTTTAGAAGAGTAAGAACAAAAGATTATAAGAAATATTATTTCTGTAAAAAACTTAATTGCAAAGTAGAATTTGATTTTTGTAAAGACTGTGAATGTAAAGAATATAAAAAATATAAGAAACCAAATTACAAAAAACATAAAAGAACAAAAGCTACTGCAATACAAAAATATGTAAAAGAAGCGGTTTGGTATAGAGATAATAAACAATGTATTTTTTGCGGAAAGCCAGTATCGGTATTTTATGCAAATGCACATTTTATTCCTCGCAGTGCAGGAGGAAGAGGTATAGAAGAAAATACTTTTACAGCATGTGATCATTGCCATTCTGAACAAGACAACGGACTAAATACAAAAGAATATGATGAAAAAGCAGAAGCATACTTAAAAAGCAAATATCCTAATTGGGATAGAAGCAAATTAATATATGAAAAGAATACAAGAGAGGAGGAAATTTAAATGGCAGAATATAGACCAGTTTACACAAATTTTTGGGAGGACAGTAAGGTGTTAGACGATATGACTCCAGAAGACAGATATTTTATGTTGTATTTATTAACTAATACACATACAAACATGGCAGGCTGCTATGAAGTAAGTAAAAGAATAATAAGTAATGAGACAGGCTACACAATTGAAACAGTAGAAAAGTTATTAGACAGATTTGAAAATATTCTTAAATTAGTAAAATATTCTAAAGAAACAAAAGAAATACTTGTTTTAAATTGGTATAAATACAATTGGACAAGCAGTGACAAAGTAAAAGTAAGAATAGAAGCGGATATAGAATCAATAAAATGTGATGAATTTAAAGAGTATTTAAATACCGTATGCATACCATATAAATACCCTATAGATACGGTATCAGATGAAGAGGAAACATATCCTATTGATACGGTATCTATACGGTATGCATATAACTAACTCTAACTCTAACTCTAACTCTAACACAAACTCTAACTCAACTCAAAATAAAATAAATAAAGATGAATTAAATAAATTAATTCATCTAGTCGTGAATTATTTAAATCTTAAAACATCTAAAAATTTTAGAACATCTAGTAAAGCAACTGTAAAGCATATAAAAGCTAGAGCCTTAGAAGGCTTTACATTTGATAATTTCAAAACAGTAATAGATACAAAGACAACAGAATGGAAAAACAATAAAGAAATGTCTAAATATTTAAGACCAGAAACCTTATTTGGTAATAAATTTGAGGGTTATTTAAATCAAAATTGCGAAATTCAAAATAAAGAGCAAGAAGAAGCAGTAAACGAATACATGGAAATGAGTAGGAGGTTTGAAAATGGATAATTCTAATCTACACTCAGATGAAGCTGAAGTAAATGTTATAGCATCAATTCTAGTAATTCAAGACAATAGTAAATACATAAATAGTTTAGAAACTCAAGACTTTTACTCTAAAACTAACAAGGCAATATTTAGCTTAATGAAAGAGCTAAACGATAAAGATGAAACAGTAGATTTGCTAACTGTGAAAGAGCTAGGTGTAACAAAAAAATTTAATGGAATAAAGCTATTAGAAACAATGACAGATATGACAGATAAGCTAGTTTACGCAGGAAATATAGATAAATATATAAAAATACTTAAAAACTTAAGTGTTAAGAGAAAGATATTTAATACTGCAAAAAAAGTATGTGAAGAGATATCAGAAGTAGATCCAAATAAAGACGAAATTGAAGTAAAAAACGAAGTAGTTCAAAAGTTTTTAAATATAAAAACAAACAAGAAAAATAGTAATGCTGAAATGAAAGATGTAATGATAGAAACACTAAAAGACATAGATGATAAATATCAAAAAAGAGATGATTATAGTTTAAGAACAGGATATTTAGATTTAGACAAAATCATTGAAGGATTACATGAACAAGAATTAACTTTGCTAGGAGCAAGGCCAGGGGTCGGCAAAACAGCATTTTCTTTGCAGATGGCAGAACACATAGCAAAAAAAGGGGTATATGTTTATTTTGTAAGTTTAGAGATGTCTCGAAAACAACTAGGAAATAGAATAATAGCAAGAGAAGCGGAAATAGACAGCCACGTTTTAAGAATGGGTTGGCTTACAGAAGAAAACTTTGCAAAGATAAACGAAGTGGCAGGAAATGTAGCAGATATAAAAATGTGTATAGATTCTGAGTCAACAACAATACAAGACATAGAAGACAAGGCAAATGAATTAAAGCAAGAGAAGAATTTAGGACTAATGGTAATAGATTATTTGCAGCTACTAAAGAGTAGAAATAAATTTACAAACAGAGAACAAGAAGTAGCAGACATAAGCAGAAGATTAAAACTACTATCGAAAGAATTAGATATCCCAGTTGTGGCACTATGTCAGCTAAATAGAGAAACAGAAAAGAGAAGAAGACCTTTATTAGCAGATTTAAGAGAAAGTGGAAGTTTAGAACAAGATGCAGATAATGTAATTTTCTTATATGTTGATGACGAAGAAAAAGTGAAGAATAGAATAATAGATGTTGAAGTAATAGTTGCAAAACAAAGAAATGGACCTACAGGAATGGTAAAGATTAGATTTAATAAAAAACAAATGAAATTCGATAATGTAGGAGGATAAGATGAGGTATATAACAACACAAGAATTTTTAAAGTTAGATGATGTTAATAAAGCAAGAACACTTAAAGAGATAGCACAAGGAGAAGTAAGATTAAAAGAAGGTGATTTAAAAAATGGCAAAAGTAAGTGTAATAGAAACAAGAGTAAAAGAGGTATTAGAAAATAGCCCAGCGACAAGAGAAAATGACAATTTGCTATATGTTACATACTTAGAAGAATATCACTATGTAGATTTTAACAGACAGACATTTATAGATTATGAAAGATATGGACTACCGAGCTTTAAATCAATTGAAAGAGCTAGAAGAAAAATACAAAACGAAGAAGGCAAATACAAAGCAAGTGAAGTTATAGAAGAGGGACGAAAAGAAGCGGAAAAACAATTTCAAGATTATTACAGGAGGTAAACAGTGGAAGAGGATCTAGATAAAATAAAACAACAAATAAATGATTTTGCTATCAAGTATGGAGTAAGATATATAGTTTTCAAGACAACTGAAACAAGGCTAGAAGAGGGCAAAATTGTTGGAACAAATGTAGAGTCAGAGCTTATATATTAAAAATAAAGTGGAAGAGGTATAGAAAATGAACGAATTTAAAGAAAGTTTAAAAGTAAGTAAAGAACAATTAGAGTATGAAGAATACAAAAGAAAAAGATTTGCAAAAGAAGTACACAAAGAGAAATGGGACAATGCAAGAGAAAGAATGAAAGGAGAAGAAAGATGAGCGAAGAGATAGAAAAATTAATAAAAGTACAAGGAATATTAAATAAAAACAGATTTCATTTATGTATTCATACAGATTTAGAAAAAAATGCAGAATGGTATTTATATCAAATATTAGCTAATGTAGACCATTACTTAAGTCCAGAAAACAGTTCAATAATGGACAGTAGAAAAGACAGTATTGATGATTTAATAAATTATTTAGAAAAACATGATGGATTTAAAAGCAGATTTTAAGGAGGAAAACAAATGCAAAAATTTAAAATTAAAAGTTTAGAAGAAGTAAAAATGCTTCAAGACAAGACATTAAATGAAATAAAAAGAGATTTTAAGATACAAATAGTAATAACAGCAATACTAGTAATATTAGCGTTAATAATATGCTTTAAAGCATGGGACACAGCAGTAAAATATGAAGTGTTAAAGAAAGATAAAGAAGCGTTAGAAGATACAGTAAAAATGCAAAGAAGTATGATAAGCGATTTAGAAGAAAATTGCAAAGACTTATACATAGAGATAGAAAATTTAAAAGTTGGAGGGAATGAATGAGAGAGATAAGATTTAGAGGAAAATCTATTGAAACTGATAAATGGGAATATGGGAATTTAGTAATTACAGACCATAATAGACTATATGAAATGATAGACAATGAAAGAAGATATAGAGGAATTGTAGCATTTGAAACAATACGGACAGTTTACAGGACTAAAAGATAAAAACGAAAAAGAAATATACGAGGGAGATATAGTGCAAGGATTGTTTGCAGACCAAGAAGAACCAGAAATAAAAGGACAAGTTATATATAGCAATGGTCAAGCTTCGTATATAGTAATTGCTAGTAATAACGATGAGTGGGAATTAGGCTATTTAGATAATTTGGAAGTAATTGGCAACATATACGATAATCTAAAGTTATTAGGAGGAGAAGATGAAAGTACCAGATAATATAAAAAGAGCAATAAAAGAATGTGCAGAAGCAGAAAACAAAGCTAAAATTAATGAACGAATAATTATGAGATGGCTTGAAGATATGAAATTAACAGAAGATACTTGTACTGATATAGAAAAGGACATGACAGATGCTTTTATAGATTATTGCAAAATGAGTTATGCTCCTGATGAATTTATCGAAGCATTAGAAAATTTAGGAGGAGAATAGATATGTTAAAAATAAGAGATGATGTAGATTTAAAAGAACTTGAAAAGTTTGGATTAAAAAAACAACCTAAACCATATGCAGGTTATTATATTTGCATAGCAAGAGGCATTAAAATATTAATGGTCTGTCCCAATGAAGGTAATAGAGAAATAATAATTGATAAATGGTATGATAATGACCCAAGAGCACATAAAAAAGCAAATTGCAAGTATAGAAGTAATAAACAGGTATATGATGTATTATACGACTTAATAAAAGCAGATTTAGTAGTAAAGGAGTAATATTATGTGTGAATACTGTGGAAAAATAATAAATAATAAAAAAATATTAGAATGTGTGGTAGAAAGCTAAGAAAGGAGTAAATAAGACATGAGAATAATAATAACTTTAAGAGATATATTAGGTTTGGTTGGAATGATTGCAACTTTAATATTTGTTTTAGTAGTAGCAATACAAGAAAAGTTAAAGAACAGAAAAAAAGATAAGAGAAAAAAGAGAGGAGTGAATAAGATATGAAAATATATTGTGGTGGCAGAGCAAACGGTAAAACGATAAAAGCTATTCAATTATCAGCAGAAGAACAAATGGCAATAGTGTGTTTCAGTTATCATCAGATAGAATATATAAAATATAGAGCTAAAGAAATGAATTTAAAAATACCAGAACCCATAATGGCCGAAGATGTTAGAAGAAAAGTAAGAGAAAACAGAAGAGGATTAATAGTTGATGATTTAGATTTACTTTTGAGAAGATTATTTGATGATGAGGTCCGTTATGCGACTATGGAAGATTGTGACATAGAAAAATTAGAGAGGAGTAAATAAGATATGTTAAAAGAATACCATAAAATAGAAACTCTTTTTGAAAGAGATGAAAAAACAAAAAAGTTAGTTGAAGGGAAATATAGAAATGAAGCAATAAAATATTTGAAAGACAACCAATGGCAATTTACTGAAAAGATAGATGGAACAAACATAAGAATATACTGGGATGGACATAGAGTAAGTTTCTATGGAAGAACTGACAAGGCTCAGATACCAGCAAATTTAATGAATAGGCTAGTAGAACTATTTGGAGGAGAAACAAATGAGCAATTATTTGAGCAAAAGTTTGGAGAAACAGAAGTAATTTTATATGGAGAAGGTTACGGAGAAAAAATACAAAATGGAGGATTATACAGGAAAGGACAAGATTTCATCTTGTTTGATGTGATGATAGCAGATAATTACCAATCAAGAGAAAGTGTAGAAGATATAGCAAAATATTTTGGTATAGATATAGTACCAATAATACTAGAGGGAACACTACAAGAAGCAGTTAATTATGTAAAGAGTAAACCGAAGTCTAGTATAGGGACAGCAAATAGTGAAGGGGTAGTAGGCAGACCAGTTATAGAATTACAAGACAGATGTGGAAAAAGAATAATAGTAAAAATTAAAGTAAGAGATTTTGAGAGGAGTGATACATAGTGAAAACAGCTTATGAATTTAACATAGATTTTTGGAACGAAGAAACAGAAAGAGATTTTTATAAATTTAGAGATGTTTTAGTTGATAATTCAGATATGGATACATTTCAAGCAACTCATTTTTTAGAAAATATATATAATTCTGTTTCAAGAGAATATGGAGACTAGGAGGTATTTTAAGTGAAAGAAAATAGTATAGAAGAAGATATAAAAATAGTTGAAAATTATTTAGCACATAGTGCTATAAATGAAACAGACAGTGATTTCTTTAAAAATGGTGGCTGGGAAACAGTAGATTTGGAAATACCAAAATCTATGCAACATATTTTATCAGACTATAAAAGAGTATTAAAAGAGAACGAGAAAAAAGACGAATTAATAGAAAGAATAAGAAGATTTTTGTTAAAAGAAAATAAGATGTGTGATTATCTCAATTATCAGGAAAGTGAGGAATAAATGAACGAGGAAGTATTAAAATCATATGAAGAGTTAAAAAGAAATAGGAATATAATAAACACAATAGAACCTGATTTTTTCTTTGAAATAGTGGATTGTTTATTAAAAGAGAATGAAGAATTAAAAGCCTTTAAAAAACAAGTAACAGATATTGAAAGCACTAACTTTATAAAATATAAAAATTATATTACAGTTCAAAAAGTAAAAGATAAGATAGAAGAATTAAAAAAGAAAGTAGAAGAGCTGACAGATGATAAAGGCTATTGGGGTGGCAGTGATTTATTAGAGCAGATAAAAGTTTTACAAGAACTTTTAGAAGAAAATGAAAATCATATTCCACGAATAGATTAGGAGGTATAAAATAATGGGTTATAGATTAGATATAGGAATAATTGAAAAACAAGAATACAAAAATTTATATTATGGAACAAAGTTATATGGTTATCAGTTAGATTTAACTGAAAGTTTATCTTATGAATTTTTAAGAACAATTCATAAATTTAATGGAGAGGAATATTTTGATTATGGATTTTATAATGAAATAATATTAAATTATGAAGAATTATGCTTATTTCTTAAATTATATAATATTGATTATAATAAATTTCCTTTCAGTAAAGAACAAGAAAAAGATTTGTTTATAAATTCACCTGAAATTAACGAATTATTAATCAATGTTGAAAAATATGAATATAGTAATTTTATAGTAAGTTGGTCATAAGAGGTTAATATAAATATGGATATAGAAGATGTTATAGAAGAAAAATACACAAACTGGTTAAATTGTGAAACAGATGAATTAGATTTAACTAGAGATACTTTAATACAAGAACGTGATTATTACAAGGCAAGATACAATGAATTAAGTAAAATAGTAGATTCAATGGCAAAACATATTTATATATTAGGAGATTATGCATGTTTATATGAAGAGTGTGATGATAATATGGACAGAGAATGTGAAGACTGCATAAAAGAATATTTTTATAAGAAAGTAAAGGAGACAAAAGATAATGGAAGTACCAGAAAATTTTAAAGGTATGAAAAAAGTAAAAGAGTATACGAATCATGTATTATATGAAAAGATAATAACAGACAAGTGGGGCAGAGAACATACAATAAAAGAGTGTGCTACATATTACGATTTAGGATTTACAACTAAACAAATAAGAGATAGAAAAATAAATGCATCTATGCATTTGTAACGAAGGAGGAATTATGGATAAAGAATTATTAAGTCAAATAAATTCTACTAGAAAAGAAATAGAAGAATTAAGAGAAAAAATAGACAATATTAATAATAAACCTGCGAAGATAGTAGTAGACAGTGTAAAGGGAAGCAGTGCTAGTTATCCATACATACAACACAATTGTGTAATTGAAGGATTAGACAATAAAAAGATAATTGCAAATAAAAAGAGTAGAAACAAATATAAAAAGCAGATAAAGAATAAAGAGTTTAAGCTAATGAAATTAATAACTAATCTAGAATACGAACTAAACAATGTAGAAGACAGTGAAATAAGAAGAATAATAAGACATAAATACGAAGAAAACTTAAATTGGATACAAATTATGTTTAAGATGAATTATGACTCAGAAAGTAAAGCAAAAATGAAATTAAAAAGATTTTTAGAAAAATAATAAAATGTGACGAATGTGACGATTTAAAATGATAAAATTGTATCAAGTAAAAGAGTAGCTGTTTGAAAAGACATGCCCAGAGCTACAAATAAGGACTAGAAGTATCTAGTTCTTTTTTATTACAATTAACGATACTAGATAAGTTAATATAAAGTTCTATTGATAGAACCTCCTTTCTAAATAAATATATTATATAAGTTTTGAAGCAATTCTAGTTAAGTTTAAAAAAGTATTGACAAAGTAGACATAAAGTGGTAATATTAAATAGCAAATTCGTTTTGCAAAAATAACATAGCATTGTAATGCTAGGAGGTATCATTATGAGCAAGTGGGACGGAAGGTATTCGACATCGCGTGAGGGTTCACAGTCTCTTGAAGACGATATCCTGGATGCTGGCAGAGGTAAGTTCACCTACGAGACCAGTACAGGAGGAACTGTCAGAGAGACAGACACTCGAATCGATGTATACGGTCCGAGCGACTCGAGCAAGGGTCATTCTCATGACTGGTACAATGGAGACACTAATGAACACGGTCATCACGACTAATTCTTAGGCAAAGGGAGCAACCAAATGGTTGCTCTTTTTGCATGGAAAAATCTTTTATAGAGCTACTTTGTAGATTACAGGGTAGCTCTATTTTTCTGAATAAAATAGTATGTAGTGATATGTTAAAGTTATATAAGACCATACAAAGGCAGGAAGTATGTATGGCGTTAACTTATTTCCTGCATATATCATTACATAGTGTTTTATTAAAAAAACAAAAGAGGTGGCTATTATGATAAATAGTTTTCAAAAATATATGTGTAGCACATGTAAAAGTAAAGTATGTGATAAAGGAATAACACTAATAAAACTAAACAATATGATAATAGCAAAATGTACGGACTATGAAAAAGACGAAAATAAAGTAAAAGGGTATGAAAAGCCAAAAATAAGAACAGCGAAACAAAAGAAAGCACTAATGGGCTTTACACAAGAATATTAAGATGAATATTGATAAATGTATGAGAAAGTTCTGCCATGGATGCAGAAATTATGAGAAATGCTTTCCTAGTAAGAAGAAAAAAAGGACTAATAAAGTGGGTGAGGTGAGTGGCAAAGTATGATTGGAAGCAGTTAGAAAAAGAGTATATATTAAGTGACTTTAAATCAGTAAGTAGCTTTCTAAAAGATAAAGGGATAAAACAAAACGGAAGTACCAAAAGCAGGACAAAAGGGTGGAAAAGTAAAAAAGTACTAAAAGAGGACAAAAAGAGTACTAAAATTGTAGAAAAAGTTATAGAGAAAGAAAGTGAAAAAGAAGCTCAAAAAATAGTAGATATAAAAGCAATTGCAACAGATTTAGCTCTTAATATAATCAAAGCTAACTCACAACTAGAAAAGTACATAATAAAGACCAAAAAAAAGACCAAAAAAGTAGAATATGATATTTGGGCCAAAAAGCCTTCTAAAGAGGAAATAAAAGAGGAAGAAGATATAGAAATTGGAGAAGGAATAGTAGATAAACAAGGACTAAAACAACTAGCTTCTGCATTAAAGGACCTAAATGACATATTAAACAATAATAATGAAGATGGAAAGGAAAATAATAATTTTGAAATAAATGTGAAGGTTGTAAAGTAATATGGACATAGAACTTACAGAATTACAATGGAGATTTTATAATGCTAAAGAAGATGAAGTACTATTTGGTGGAGCAGCAGGGGGAGGAAAAACACATGGGCAAATATTAGATGCTTTTTTATATGCTTGTGATTATCCAGGGATTAAGCAACTAGTACTAAGAAGAACATTTGGCGAATTAGAAAAGTCGTTTATAAGAGGTACATTAGCAACATATCCTAAGGAAGTAGCTAAATATAATGATAGTAAAAAGAAATGGACTTTTAAAAACGGAAGCATTGTAGAGTTTGGATATTGCGACAATGAAAAAGATGTATACAAGTATCAATCAGCAGAATATGACATTATAAGATTTGACGAAGCTACACACTTTACAGAGTTTATGTACATATATTTAAAAAGTAGAAACAGAGGGGTAAATAACTTCCCAAAACAAATTAAAAGCACTACAAACCCTGGAGGAGTAGGACATACATTTTTTAAAGAAAGATTTATAGATAATGGAACAAAAGAATATCAAGACGAAGAAGGAACTAGATTATTTATACCAGCAAAACTAAAAGATAATAAATTCTTAATGGAATCAGACCCTAACTATAGAAAAAGACTTCTTTCTCTTCCAGAAAAAGAAAGACAAGCTTTACTAGACGGTGACTGGGATATTTACGATGGAATGTTCTTTAGAGAATTTAAACGTGACATTCATGTTATAGAAGAACCTTTTGAAATACCAAATAATTGGACCATATATATATCTTTGGACTATGGATTAGATATGTTTGCACCATTATTTGTAGCTATAGATCCAGAATATAATGCATACGCAATAGATGAAATACATGAAAGTAATTTACTAATAAGTGAAGCTGCAAAGAAACTAAGACATCATGATCTATTTAAAAGAGCTAAAAGGATATTTGCACCACCTGACTTATGGAATAGAAGACAAGACACAGGTAAAAGTGCATACGATATCTTTGCAGAAAATGGAGTAAGATTGACAAAATGTAGTTCTGACAGAGTAAATGGTTGGTTAGCAGTAAAAGAGTGGATTAAGCCAATAGAAATAAAAGACGAACAGACAGGAGAAACAATAAAGACAGCAAAATTAAGAATATTTAGCAAGTGTAAGAATCTTATAAGATGTTTACCACAGTTACAACATGATGATAAAAATCCAAACGACGTTGCAACAGAGCCACACGAATTAACACATATAACAGACGCGTTGAGATACTTCTGTGTATCGAAGACATTACCAGGACAAAAGGAACAAAGTAAACCAATAAGACGATATGACAAATCAAGAGATTTTGGAGAAACAATAAAACCAATATAGGAGAGAAATATGAAAGTAAGTGAAATAGTATTAATTATTTTAGGCATTCAAGTGTCTAATTTTTTTATGTTTTTGTTTGGATTATTATTAACAAACACAAGAAGAATAAAATTAAATCCTGTAGAAGCATATAAAGAAAATAAAAAAAGAAAAGAACATAGTAAAGATGAAGAATTAAGAACTCTACAAGCAAAAGAGTCGTTTTCAAACTTAGATAGATATGACGGAACATCAAATGGACAAAAGAAGATTACAAAATATTTATAGGAGGAAAGCATGGATAGAGAAGAATTGCAACAAACTGATATATGGACACTGTTTCAACAAGGACAAGATTACGCAAGAATGATAGACATATTCAATAAAACAGATTTAAATTTTAGAATGTTTAATGGTGATCAAAACGAAGGATTAATAGTAGAAGGAATAGAGAAACTAGAATTAAACTATATAAAACCAATCGTGCGTTATAAAGTAGGTGTAGTTATATCAAATAATTGGGCTATAAATTATTCTAGTGAAAACTTTGAAAACAATGAATTTAAAGCAACTTCTGAGAATGTTTGTAAATTATTAAACAAGAAAGCAGCAAAAATATGGGAAAGAGAAAACATAGATAAAAGAATACAAAAGATATGTAAAAATGCTGCAATTAATGGTGAATGTGTAGTATATGTTGAATATGATAAGAAAAAAGCTACTCCTAGACTAAAAATACTATCAAAAGTAGATGTATATTATGGCAATGAGAACAATGATGAAATAGAAGAACAACCATATATATTAATAAAACAGAGAGTATCAGTAATAGAAGCAAGAGACATAGCAAAGGAATATGGAGTAAGTGAAGACAAGATTCAATGTATAATGGGAGATAATCAGAATCAAGAAGAAAGTGGAGAAGAAGCTAAGCTTGAAAAAGATGAAATGGTTACAATAGTAACAAAATTATATAAAAAAGATGGAAAAGTACACTTTGCAAAAGCAACAAGATATTGTGATATTAAAAAAGATACAGACACTGGTTTAACATATTACCCAGTAATACATTTAGTCTGGGAAGAAAAAGAAGGAAGTGCAAGAGGACAAGGAGAAGTAGAGCCATTAATTGCTAATCAATTAGAAGTAAATAAAACTCTAATGAGAAGAGCTTTAGTAACAAAACTAACAGCGTATGCTACAAAAGTTGTAAATGTAGATCAAATAGAAAATCCAGAAGAAGTAAATACTGTTGGAGCTGTAATACGAGTAAATGGAGACAGCAACGTTCAAGATGTAAACAAGGTATTTACTAATATAACTCCAGCACAAATGAGCCCAGACGTAAAACTATTAATGAACGATTTAATAAATGTTTCAAGAGAGTTAGCAAATGCTTCTGATGTTGCAAGTGGAAGTTTAACAAATAGCACATTGCAAAATGCGAGTGGACGAGCAATATTAGCAGTACAGCAAGCAGCACAGCAACCTTTAAAAGAACAAGTAGAATCCGTAAAATATTTTATAGAATGCTTTGCAAGAATATTATTAGACCACATAAAAACATATAATAGTGATGGCTTATTAATGGAGGAAGAAGTAGTAGGACAAAATGGAGAGACAGAAACTCAATTAATACCAGTACAAGGAAGTATATTAGAAAAGTTGCAAGCTGATGTTAAAGTAGATGTAACGCCAAAGGGAAGCTTTGATAAATTTGCACAAGAACAAAGTTTAGAAAACCTGCTAAAAGCAGGTTATTTTAGTGTTCAAAGATTACCAGAATTAAAAATGTACTTAGAAACATTAGATGATGATAGTGTAATGCCAAAACAAAGAATATTAAAAGTAATTAAGAAAATGGAAGAAGAACAACAAAAGATAGCACAAATAAATGCAGAAGCAGAATTAATGAAACAAAGAGCAATGCAATTTATAAACAATGATCCAGATGCACAAGCACAACAATTAAGAGAAGCAAGCATGCAACAAAGTGTGTAGGAGGTGAAGACAATGAATGATAGAGCAAAATTTATAGAAGTAAGTAAAGAACAGCAAGATAGAATAGACCTAATTAGAAGTTCATTTTCTAATATGTATGATGTGATAGACCATAATTGCAAACCTAGTAGAGAAACATCACTTGTACTAACAAAATTAGAAGAAGCTCAATTCTGGGCAATAAAAGGAATAACAAGGGAGGTTCAGTAATATGGGAAGCAAAGAATTTATTGAGAAGTGTAAAGAAATAGTAAAACAATATGCACTTGAACATTTAGACAAGAGTGATAATATTCCAGAGTTTGAGGTATTTGATGTTTGGTATTGTAAAACATTACAAAACCATAAAGCATTATTAAGTACAACATTGTTTGATGGTATGTATTATGAACTAACATACAATGGAGATAAAAAAGAATTGTATTTTGACGCATATAAAAAATTTGAAAATAAATGTATCAAATTAGAGGAGGTTTAACAATGGAAAAAGAAACAACAATAAATTGTACGGAAGAAGGAATCTATATAAGTCTACCAAAGAAAAAAGAATTAAAAAATACTATTTTATTAATGAATAGCACTGATTACAAAAAGAGATTTCAAGCAGAATATTATCAAACTAAAATAAGATATGATAAATTATGCAAAATGTTAATAAAAAACGAAGCAGGAACTTTAGGCTTTACACCAACATGTCCTATCGAAGTGCTAGAAGACCAAAAATATAATATGGAACAATATTTAAAATCACTATTGATTAGAGCAGAAATAGAAAATATTGAATTAGATTAGTTTTCAACAGCTACTAACTATTCTTATAGTTAAAGGGTTGTGAAATAAATGTGTAGCAGTTAAGTGAAAAGCTTAGCTGCTATTTTATATAGTCCAAGCATTTAAGACTTAAAACTGCATGGGTAAGTGAAGTCAAACACTTGCAGAAAAAATAGGAGGAAAGAAATATGGAAAACGAAGAAATGATGAACGATGAAGACCTAGTAGTTGAAGAAACTACTGAAAACGTGGGAGAACAAGCCACAGAAGAAGTTGTTGAAGGAGAAAAACAAGCCACTGAATCTAACAATGAAGAAGAAAACGTTGTAGAGGAAGAAAAGAAGTATACAGAAGAAGAATTAAATGCAAGAGTAAATGAATTGCTAAAGAAAAAACTACACAGACAAGAAACAAAAGTCAGAAAAGAATACGAGAAAAAGTATTCACAGCTTGAAAATGTAATTAGTGCTGGATTGAACACTAACGATATGAATGAAGCTGCTAAACAATTAGAAGATTTTTATGAAGATCAAGGAGTAAAAATCCCTAAATATAACAGAAATCTATCAGATAGAGAAGAAGAAATATTAGCAAAAGCAGAAGCTGATGAAATTATAGCTGCTGGATATGAAGATATAGTTGAAGAAGTGGACAGGCTAGCTGATATAGGAATTAACAATATGTCTAGTAGAGAAAAGTTTATCTTTAGAAATCTTGCAGAGAAAAGAAAAGAACTTGAAAGTGAAAAAGAACTTTTAAGCGTTGGAGCAGATAAAAACATTTTAAAGGATGAAAAATATAAAACTTTCATTACTGAAAATGGACTTGAAAACGTTCCAGCAAAAAAAGCTTATGAATTATACAGAAAGCTACAACCTAAACCACAGGTTGAACAAGTCGGAGACTTGACTAATAAAAATCCAAAGACAGATAAGGAGTTTATTTCAGAAGCTGAATTTGACAATATGTCTCCTGAACAAATAGAGAAAAATCTTGGGCTGATTAGAAAGTCAATGATAAAGTGGTAATAACTAAGAAAGGAAGATAAAATATGGGAGCAAATTTTAAACCTATGTTTTGGTCAAAATATTGCCAAACAGAATTAAAGAAAGATTTATTACTAGCAAACTGGTGTGACTACAAATATGACAAAGAAGCTAAGAAAGGAGCAAGGCTAAAAATAGTTGGTGTTGTAAGACCTAAAATTCAAACTTACATACCAGGAAAAGATTTAGATATCGAATCATTAGGAGATAATTCTCAATATTTAGATATAGATCAATTTAAAGCATTTGCATTTGAAGTAGATGATGTAGATAAAGCACAAAGTATTCCTGGATACTTAGAAACACAATTTGATGAAGCAAAAGAAGCATTAGCAGAAGACTACGACAAATTCGTTGGAACTCTTGCAAAAGGTGCTGATAAAGATATGATATCTGTATCTACAGACATATCTGAAGGAACTGATCCATTTGCTACAATAGATGCTGGATTAGTTAAACTATATAAAAACGGAGTAACAACTAAAACAGAATTAGCAGCAGATTTAAATCCTGAACATATTACTGCTTGTAGAAAGAAATTACAAACTTTATTTACAGACAACGTAGAATACGTAAAAAGAGGAGCAGTTGGAAAATATAATAATTGTTATTTAAGAATGTCAAACAACTTATATAACGATGGCACAAACGACTGGGAAATGATAAGAACTAAAAAAGCTATGGCAGTAGCAAATGCTATTGACAAAGTTGAACGTGCAAGAAAAGAAAAAGGATTTGCAGACATAGTAAAAGGATTACATGTTTACGGTGGTAAATTAGTAAGACCAAAAGAGCTTTATGTAATTAAAGCAAAATAGAAACAGCTCCCTAAAAGGGAGCTAAAATTTTTATAAGGAGGAAAATAATATGGCAGTTAAAGAAATAATACCACAAAAAATTGAATTTAATTCAATAAAAGCAGTATCATTTGAAGCAGCAACAGCAGTTGCAGATGGATGTAGCTTTAAAATACCAAGAGAATTTGCAGGAGGAGAGTATTTAACTATACTAGCTCAAAATTCTGGAGAAGCTCCATACGATGTTTCTGTAAAATGTCCTTCAAACGGAAGTTATGCAGCAGCTACAGAAAACTTAAAATTAGCAGATGTAGCAGCAGGAGGTATAGCAGCAATAAGAATAGAAACTGCAAGATTTGCAAACAACGACGGAAGTGTTGTATTAATACCAGAAAATGCAGCAGTAAAATTTGCAGTAATATATTAGAAAAAAAGGCATGCTTTTATAGTATGCCTTTTATATCGTGTTAAAAGCAAAATGTTGGTGCAATTCCAACAAACGCGAAAGGAGAATATATATGATTAAAAAGTTAGAAAGTTTAGAAAAATATGTAATAACACCAAATGTTAGATTTTATGGTGGATATGTGTACAACGGAGAAGATATAGAATTATGTAACGACAAAGATGAAGAAGAAGAATACAAGGTACATATACAAGATAAAATAATAGATGGACATCTAATAAAACAAGTAGAACAAGAATATACAATGTCTAATGGTAAGAAAGTAAAACAAAAAGAATATCAAGATATCGAACTAGAAGAAAATCAACTGCTTATATATGTGGAAGGGCAAGGCTTTGTTATAAGTGAATATAAAATGCTAACAATAGATGAGGCAATAGAGAAATATAAATTGTTAAAATCTCCTGAAGGAGAGTAGGAGGAATATATGACACTAGGTGATATGAAAAGTGAAGTATTAAGACTAATAGAAGAGATAAATGAAGAAAATGAAGGTTTAACAGATGACCCAGATTTCAAAAACAAGATAAATAATGTAATAGATTTTATACAACACGAGTTAGCAAGAATAAAAAAGATTCCTGCAATAGAAACAAGAGAAGTTAAAGAAGGAGATACAATAAATCTTAATGAATTAGAAAACTTTTATCAACTTAAATGTGTAAAAGGAGTTAGATACACTTCTTTTGGAACAACACTCGATATACTAGATGATGGGACAATAAAAATATATTACTATAAATATCCTAAAAAGATAAATGAGAAGAGTAAAGACAATACTGAACTTGAATTAACAGATGATGCACTAGGAATTATGCCTTATGGAGTTGCGGCAGATTTATTAAAAAGTGATGTTTCTAATCAGTATGGACAAATATATGCTAATAGATATACTGAACTAAAACAAAGCTTAGATCCAAGATACAACACAGGAGGATTTTATATAGACGGAGGAACAAAAATTTAGGAGGATAATATGCCTGAAGTAAGTGGAGATTTAATAACAAGAAATTATTCTAATTTTAGAGGAGTAGATTTTAGTAATACAGAGGTAGCTTTGTACAGAAGCCCTGATGCAATAAACATGTGGAAAGATTATAAAAAAATGGGAACTAGTATAGAAACAAGACCAGATATAGTATTGTTTAAAGAATTAAAGAATACTGTATATGGTTTATTTTTTTATACTATAAATCAAGTAGATCACATGATAATACATTGTGGAGTATCTTTGTATGACTATAATATGAAAACAAAAGAACTAAAAATAATAAAAGAAAAAGGTATGAACATAAGAAAAAGCCAAAGTTTTATATATAGAAATATTTTATACATAAAAGATGGATTAAACTACTTACAATATGATGGAGAAACATGCAAGGAAGTAATAGGATACATACCAGTAACAAGAAGAGGGAGTGACCCTGCTGGTAAAGGGTCAACAGCACAAGAGACAAACCTACTTACAGGAGTTAGGGAAAATAGTTTCTGTGCCGATGGAGAAAGTACAGAGTATGTGTTAGATGAAAGTGAATTAGATGCAGGATATCAAGAAAAAGTATTTATAAACAATGTAGAAAAGGCAGAAGGATTTACAGTAGACAAAGTAAGCGGAAAAGTTAAGTTTACAACAGCGCCAGAAAAGCCATTATCAGACGAACAAGATAATGTTGTAATACGTTTTAGCAAAACCATACCAGGTAATAGAGATAAAATAAATAAATGTACAATATTAGAAGTGTTTGACAACAGAGTATTTTTCAGTGGTAACCAAGATTATCCTAATATGGTATTTCATACAATGCTAGACGAACCAAAGTACTGTAGTGATTTAGATTATTATAATGAAGGAGCGGATATAAGCCCAGTAAGAAGTATGGTAGCAGGTAATAATGCTTTATGGGTAATAAAAGAACCTAGTCAGGCAAATACTGCTATATTTTATCATAATCCTACTATTGACAGTGAATCAGGAAAGGTTTATCCAAGTGAACATTCAAGCATTTCTACAGGATGTATAGGAGCAGCAATAAATTTTAATGATGATATAGTTTATTTCTCTAATAGAGGAATGGAAGGAATAAGTGGAGATATAACAACAGAACAAGTTATAAGCCATAGAAGCTCTTTAGTAGATAGTAAATTATTACAAGAAGAAAATTATAAAGATATGATTTTAGTAGAATATGAAGGCTATTTACTAGTTATTATAAAAGATAAAATATATCTAGCAGACAGTAGAGCAATGTTTACTAATGAAAATCATAATGAATATGAGTGGTTTTATTGGAATATAGATATAGAGCCTACATGCGCAGTAGTGTATAATGGAGAACTTTGGCTAGGAAGTAAACAAGGAATATTTAAAATAGGTAAAGCTTCTGAAAGCAATAAAGAAATATCAATGGAAAAAGATGAAGAAGAAAGATATTTTATAGATGGAGTAACTAAACAAGAAACAGGAACAGAAAGTTATAAAACAGTAACAGGAAAAGAAATAACAATAAAAGATGGAGAAAATTCTAAAGGACTAGAAATAAAACTAAAAGGCTCAACTACACAATCTACAAGAAGTGGAAAGAATATATTTAATAAGAATGCCATAATAAGATCGAATGGTATAACTAAAAATGCACTTGACACTGGTGTAAGAATAACTCAATCAATTGCAGGTCAGTATATGTATGGTGGTATAAAATTAGGAGGTTCAGAACTTTTAGGTAAAACATTAAGAATAAGTGTTAATTGGACAAAGAGTGCTGATAATGCTCCATATATTGCCGTATATTTTGGCAATTCCTCTAGTATGGTACTTTATAGTTTAGGAGGTATAGGTGTTTCTGGTCAAATTAAACAAATAACAATACCTAATGCATTTTCTACAGTTGGCGAGCAAGTCTGTGATACAGTTTATATATTATTATATTCAAATAGAGATGGCACAGGAAATGTTGGAGACTATGTAGATTATACAGATTTAATAGTAACAATAGACAATGAAGACATGAGTTATGAAGATTACGGAGTCTCACCTTCTCCAGATTACCCTAGTGAAATAGAAAATGTAGAAGGAAAGAATAAATTTGATATAAACCAAGAAAAAGAAATTTTCGGTATAATGTTATATAAATATTCTTACTATTTAAAGCCAAACACAAAGTACACAATATCTTCTAATTGTCCAGCTTCAACCACAGCAAATATTTATGCTAATTCTAATAGTAATAATAGTGCAGTATATATTAACAAAAATCAAACAATACAAAGTGACGAAAATGGATATTTTTATATATTAGTTAGATTTAAAGCATATGCGTCTGATAATAGTACATTTAATTTATATGAAAAGGTATTAAATGGAACTTATTATATTCAACTAGAAGAAGGCACAGTAGCAACCCCATACGTCCCATACAACTCATTAGAGATAAAAGATGTAGGAGAGAATTTATTAAATGTTACATTAACAAGTGGAACATATAGTGACGGTGTAACTATAACAGTAAATAAAGACAAATCTATAACAATAAGCGGAACAAATACTTCTACTAAAACCATATTTTATAGAATCGCTCATAACCTGGTAGTACCTGCAGGGGACTATACTTTAAGCAATAACAATGCAAATGCAAGTGCTTACGGATTTATTTTTTATGATGACGGAAATAATTTTCCAAGAACAAATATAAGTAATGCAACATTTACAAAAGATACAACAATAAAACCATATATAAGAATAGACGCAGGTATAACAATAAATAATCAAACTATTTATCCAATGATATTAAAAGGCACATATACAGAAGAAACAATGCCAGCATACAAACCATACCAAGAGCAAAAAGTAACATTCCCATTAGCAGAAGGACAAAAACTAATGGAAGGAAGTTACTTGGCAAGTGATGGAATACATAATAAGAGAAAACAGGTTGTGTATAATGGAACAGAAAATTGGGCTTTTTCTCCAAATAAAGTTTGCACATTTATAAAAACGTTGCCTTCTATAAGCAAGACAGGAATATGCACTCATTATAAAAGCATTAAGACAGCATCAGTTTTTGGTATTGATACAGGAATTTATTTAGAAACTTCAAATTCTGCAATTATTTCAGATCCTAGATTTTCAACTATAGATGAGTTTAAAACATATCTTCAAGAACAATACTCAAACGGTACACCTGTAATCGTCGAATACAAACTAGCAGAAGAAGAAATAGTACCTTATACAGAAGAACAACAAGAGGCGTGGGATAAGATAGAAAACATGAAATTATATGATGGAATTAATTACATAGAAAGTACGGCAGAGTTAGATATTAAATACAATTATATATATAAAAAACCTAGCATAAAAAATAAAAGCAGTATAGAAAATGAAATTACAGCAGGAGAATACCAAACGATTATAAACAACAGAAGATACTTTATATTTTTACAAGAAGAATTAAAAGCAGTTAGAAATAGTGTAAAAGATAAACTGTATATAGATACCAGTAAAAATATAGCAAGCATAATAAAAAGAGTAGATAAATTAGTTTTAAATGGCACAGAAGAATGGAATGCACATGCAACAAATTCTAATGTTTTTTATATTGCTAAACCTAAAAACATGGCAGACAACGAAACAAATATATTCTGCACAATAACAGATGAATTTTCAAAAGATTTGTCAGGAGAAAATTATGGAATTTTAATAGATACAAATATTAATATAAAGATTCCAAAAGTAAAAACAGTTGCAGATTTAAAAGCATATCTAGCAAAAGAACCTATTACAATACAGTATAAGGCAACAGAAGAAATAAAAGACATTATATTATTGTCAAAACCATCATCTTATTGGACAACTTGTGAAGATGAGTTTAAGTATCCACAAATGCAAAAAACTACAAATAAAAGAGGCTGTGTAGCAGATGTTATAGGCGAAGAAATAGATGTCTTTTGTAAAACTAATAAGGAACAGTTTGAGAAAATTGCTACACATAAAAATTCAACAGGATATGCAGTAAATAGAATTAAGAAAAAGAAATGGAAAAGCATACAATTAAAATTTAGTTCAAACAAATCGTTTGAGCTTTTTTCTTGTACATTAGAAAGCTACATAGGAAGCTACATAAAAAGATAGGAGGAAATTATGGCAGATAAATATGCTGTTAATTATGAAGACGAAAGATTTAAAAACGTAGAGAACGAAAAAAATCAAAGAATTAATGAGGCAACTAATACTTACGATGACATGATAAATAATTCGGACAAATTTTATCAAGATCAAATTAATGTTTCAAAAGAATGGGCTGATAAACAGTCTGAAATTCAACAAAAGCAAAATGATCTTGCAATTGAAAAAATAGAGCAACAGAAAGACAAAGCTAGAAAGGACTATGAAAAAGAACAAAGAGCAAGCTATGTAGACTATAAGAAACAAGTAGATCCATTTAGTGTAGATGCAGAAAAAATGGCTGCTAACGGGCTAACTAATAGTGGATATAGTGAAAGCTCAAGAGTTAGCATGTGGAACACATATCAAAATAGATATGCAAGTGCAAAAGAGAGCTATAATAATGCAGTCCTAAACTATGATAATGCAAGAAAAGATGCTCAATTAGCTAACAACAGTGCATTAGCAGAAATAGCATATAACTCATTACAAAAGCAGTTAGAACTAGGTCTGCAAGGTTTCCAATATAAAAATACATTAATACAACAAAAACAATCAGAACTACAACAAATAGATGAAACATATTACAACAGATATCAAAATGTATTAACACAAATAAACAGGGAAATAGATATGCAAAGAGATATAGATAAAGCTGTAGAAGAGGCAAATCGTTGGTTACAAGAATTTAATGAACAGAAAGAACAAAATAGACAACAAAGAGAACAATGGAAGAAAGAATATTTATTAAAAGAAAAACAAGCAGAAAGAGATTATCAATTAGCGTTAGCTAAAGAAAGAAGAGCTGCACAAAGTGCGGGAAGCTATAGTGTGGCAGGAAATTCAATAAACTCTGGAACAGGAGAATTAAGTGCTAACGCAAAGACGATTTATGACAAATTTAATTCAATGAAAAATGCGAAGGGATCAGGAGTAGTAGGAAGAGCAAAAGCAGTCGCATCAAAAACATTAGCAAATTCAATTAATATAGCAAACACTATTAGTATTGCTTATAAAGATGGAAAAATTAATGAAAACGACGTAAAAATATTATGCAGTAAATTTGGAATATAGGAGAGAAAATATGTCAATAGCAGATTCTATTATAAAAGGAACATACGGCAACAATAATACAGTAGGAATAAAGTATTCTTCAAAGAAGACATCAATAGCAGATTCTATTATAAATGGAAGCTATTATGAAACACTAAAAAAGAGAAAAAAAGAGAAAGAAGAAGAGCAAAAAAGAATAGCAGAACAACAAAAACTTGAAAAAGAGCAAGAAGTAAAAAAACAAGTAGAAAATGTAAGCACGTATGGACCAACAACTCAAACAAATAAAGTTCAAACTGTAACAGATAAACTAAAAAACATAGCACCAGTTAGTAATGAAGCAATAAAATCAAATTCTCAAATAGGAGAGACACAAAAAGTTACACGCTCTGATGTAAAGGCACAGCAAAAAGCTACAGAAATAAATCAAGACTTAAAAAATGGTAATAAAGCTAGTGCAATTGGTGCAATTTTAAATGGTATTCCAGAAGGAATAAAATCTGGAGTTGCAAAGAGTATAAATGCACTCAATATTCTTGGAGCAAGAACTTTTGATGAACAAGATAAAAAAATTAATTGGATGCAAGACGAAATATTGAAAGATAAACCAAATGCTACAGCAAATAGATTAAAGGACATGCCTAGCTTTGCAAATAGAGCAAAGAATAAATTACTAGATAAAGCAGAAGATCTAGATGATAGAACAGTAATGCATAGTAAAACAGTATCTCAAATAGAAAACAGTAAAGTAAAAACAGCAGCAGGGGTTAGCAGTTCGATAGGTGAAATGGTTCCTGCTATGATATCCAATATAATCGCACCTGGTTCAGGAATATATGCAAGTGCAGTACAAAATGCAGGTGGCTCAGCAATGGAAACGCTAAACAGTGATAGAAACAATATAGATAAAGCTGTAAGAACAGGTGTACTAAAAGGCACGGCCTCTGCATTAACAGAAAAAATAACTGGTGGTAATCTAATTGCCAAAGGTGGATTAGATAATGCTATAGGTAGAGCAATAAAAGGAAATGTTAAGAGCAAAATAGGGCAAAATTTATTATATAAAGGCTATCAAATACTAGGCGAGATGGGAGAAGAACAATTAGAAAATGAAGCAGGTTATGTAATAGATAAAGTAATAAATAACAAGGATATGCCAGATTTAAAACAACGTTGGGAAGAAGCTACAGAAACTGCCAAAATGACTGGATTAACAACAATAGCATTAAATTTAGTAGGCTTAGGTGGGGGAAGTATAGATGATGTAGAACTTTCTGATATGAGTACTAAAGATAAGAAAACAATAAAAGACATATTGGAAAGAGCTAAAAAAACTGGAACCTTTAAAGAAGGCGAGCTTGCAGATTTAGTTTCAAAAACAGATACAGATAATAAAATTGCTCCAATAAAAGATTTAGACTATTTGGAGTCTGCAAAAAAGAATAATATAGACACAAATAACGAAACTGTAAGAAGTATAGCAAGAATAACAAATGAAAGAGGAATAAAAGCTAGCTATGATTCTAATGCATTTACAAATACTAACCAAAACGCATTATGGAGAATTAAAACAGATGAAAATGGTAATGTAACAAGAGAAGTAATAATAAATCCGAATGCAGATACTAATAAAACTTTACAAAATATAGCAATACACGAATTAACACATGATATAGAAGGCACAGAACAATACAATCAAATAAAAGATATTATTCTAAAATATGATAAAACTAAAAACGGATTTGAAGAAGCAAGAAAATCATTAGCAGAAACATATTCAAAAATGTATGATAAAAGCAGTGTTGATTTTAACGAGCTAGTAGACAATGAAGCGGTAGCAGATATTTTAGGAAACAAGCTAGGAGATCAGGATTTTATAAATAATCTTACAATGCAAAACAGAACATTAGGACAAAAGATATATGACTGGGTAGTAGATAAGTTTAATAAATTAAACGGAAAGCTAGGATATAAAAGTGAAAAAATATATTGGGCAGATGTAAAAAACAAATTTGAAAATGCGTTTAAACAAGAATATCAAGGATTAGATACAAATAAAACTAAACTTTCGATAGAGCAAAACAATAAGGGCAAATATGTAAAAGCTGATAGACAGGTAATTACGGGAAATGACTCGTTAAAATGGGAAGCACAAGTCGAGAATTATATAAATAATAATATAAGACAAGGAAAAGATGTTCAAGTAGAAACAGAAAATGGAGACATATTAACAATTACAAAAGACACTGCAGGGAAAGCAAGATTTAGAAATAAAATAACAGATAAAAATGGCAATACTAGATATTTAAACAATAAAGAATTTTTGTCAAAATTAACAGCAGAAACACATGTAGATGAATTAGCACAAATTTCACAAAAAATTAATAAAAAACCAATTCCAGATTATAAAAATCACAAATTTGCAAGAGATGGATTTGATTATAGAAGTGCATATTTTGAAGATTTTGATGGTCAATATTATAAAATTACAATGTCAGTTGGAAAAAATGGAATTATTGATACTATATACAATATTGGAAAAATGGACAAAAAAAATAGAAGTAAATCTTCTTTAGTGGCTCAAAGGCCGAGTGATAAAAAAATCACTAGTAACGAAGAAATAACTTCTATTAATAGTATAGCACCAATTAAAGATGATGTCAATACTACTAAATATTCTATGCAAGAATCTAAAAACAATGCATGGCAAGAATATTTAAACAAGAACTATAAAAACACTGGAAGAGGAGAAACAATAAAAGATGTAAAACTAGCACCAGTAAATAATAAAACTTTAAAAAGTATAGCACCAGTAAATAGTGAAACAACAAATATTCAAAAGAATTATAATTTAACAGACGAAGACCTTTCTGTTTTAAATAAGATATATGAAAAAGAAGGTAAAACAGAAGTACTAACTAAAAAAGAAAAAGCAAAAATATTAGAAAAGTATGCTAGTGATAAATATAAATTTGGAGACAGTTTAGATATTTTAGCACAAAAATTTGTAAATAAAGGGCACTATATAGATAAACTATCAGAAGATGCAAAGAATCCAGAACTTAAATTTATATATGATAGAAATTTAAATTCTTTTGCAGAAGGACAATATGTTATTGGCGTTGCTCAAACAGATAATAATGGAAACAAAATAGGTAAATCTCTCAATGATATATGGAAGCCAATAGAAGAAGCCAAACTAACTAAAGAATTTAGCGATTATTTAGTCAATATGCATAATGCAAATACAAGTGAAAGAGGAAAGTATATTATAGGAAGAGATATAGGACCTACAGAATCTTCTGCAATAGCATTAGAACTAGAACAAAAGCATCCAGAATTTAAAAAATATGCAAAAGAAATAAAAGAATTTAATCATAATAATTTATTGAATTTAAAAGATGCTGGAATGATAACACAAGATACTATTGATTATATAGAAACAATGTACCCTAACTATATACCAATTTCAAGAAATTACGATGGCAATTCTTATGTTGGAGATAATGAGAAAACAGGAGCAGCAGGACCATTAAAAAGATTAAAAGGTGGAAGTACAGACATTCAGCCATTAAAAGATGGACTAGCAGGACAAGCTATTAGAATAAAAAGACTTATAAATCAAAATAAACTAGGGCAAGAATTAGCTAAAACATTAGTAAATGCAAAAGTAGATGAAAACGTAGACGTAGAAGATACTCCATCATCATTATTTGAGCGAAATACATTAGTAGATACAGATCAAAAAGGGAACAAATATTATACATATTTCGAAGATGGGAAATTACAAAAACTAAAAATAAATGACAAGTTATATGAATCATTAAGACCAAGTGAAAGAAGTAAGATTGAATCAACACTTACTTTAAAAGGAATACAAAAACTTACTAATTTGCAAAGAAGCCTATTGACATCAGATAACCCTGTATTCATAGCAACGAACTTCTTTAAAGATATTCAAGATGGAGCATTCAATTCTAAATATTCTAAAAAATTCTTTAAGAATTACGGAAAAGCACTTAATGAAATAGTTACAAAAGGAAAGTATTATGAATTATACATGGCTAATGGAGGAATGAGCAACACATACTTCGAATATGATACAGGAGTAAAAAAGAAAGGAAATAAATTTGTAGAGAAGATAAGGAATGCGAACGAAATAGTAGAACAATTGCCAAGACTTTCTGAATTTATTTCTACATTAGAGGATGGGAAAAGTCTAAATGAAGCACTATATAATGCAGCAGAAATAACAACTAATTTTAAAAGAGGTGGGGATATTACTAAAGCATTTAATAGAAATGGATTTAATTTTTTAAATGCTTCTATACAAGGTTTAGACAAACAATTCAGGAACTTTTCTGGAAAAAATGGAGCAAAAGGATATGCTAATCTGCTAGTAAAAGCAACAGTAATGGGAGTTGCACCAGCAGTATTGAACCACATGCTATTAGATGACGATGACGATTATGAAAAATTACCAGAAAGTACAAAAGATTTATACTATTTATTCAAATATGGAGATGGAAAGTTTATAAGGATTCCAAAAGGAAGAGTTTTAAGTATATTTGGATCTGCAGCAAGAAGAACATTAGAAACTGCAGAAGGGCAGGAAGAGGCTTGGAAAGATTTTAAAAATACTGTAAAAAATCAAATTGCACCAAATAATCCATGGGAAGATAATTTATTAGCACCAATAAGAGCTGTAAAAAACAATAAGACATGGTATGGTGGAGACTTAGTATCAAGTAGATTACAAAAAGAACTACCTAAAAACCAATATGATGAAACAACAGATAATTTAAGTAAATGGTTAGGAGCAAAACTTAATGTGAGCCCTAAAAAGATAAATTATTTAATAGATCAATATAGTGGAGGAATAGGAGATGTACTTTTACCTGAAATAACTCCACAAGCTAAGAAGAACGTTATAGTAGATAAGTTCACAACCGATAGTGTGTTGAAGAATAAAAATGTAGGAAAATTCTATGAAACATTAGAAAAACAAACACAAATTGCAAATGATTCTTTTGCAACAGACGAGGATCAATTACAATTAAAATACTTGAATAGTGTTTCAAAAGAAATGGGGGACCTATATAAAGAAAAAAGAAAAATACAAATGAGTAATATTTCTAATAAAGAAAAAACAGCAAAAGTTAGAGAAATTCAAGAAAAAATCAATACATTAGCAGAAAAAGGATTAAGCAACTATAATACTGGAATTAAAACTAAAAATTCATATAAAGCAGGAGGAGAAAACTATTATAAAGATGGAAAAGGTGAATGGCAAAAACTTGATGATGATGAATTAAAAGGAGGACTTTCCGTAGATACTTATGCAGATTATAAACAAAAGGTTTATAAAGAAACACAGAGCAAAAGAGAAAGTGGAAAACTTACTAAAACTCAAAGCTTGAAAGATAAGGATAAATTAGAAATACTTCTAAATTCAAATTATTCATCGAAAGAAAAAACTGCAATATATGAAAACTATATTCTTTCTTCAACAAATACTACGTATCCGTTATTAAAGAAAAGTGGTATAGACATAGATGAATATATGAAATATTTACAACAAGACTTTAAATCTGAGAAAAAAGATAATGGAACAACAAGTGGAAAAACTGTAGCAGGAAGTGCAAAAAGAAAAACGTATAAATATGTAAACAGTATGAATATAAGTTATGAGCAAAAACTGTTGTTACTAGGAACGCAATACAAACTAAATAATGCAGAAAGGACAAAATTATATAATTATGTAAAAACTTTAGATTATTCACAAGAAGAAATGCAAAAAGTATTTGAAAAATTGCAAGGATTTACAGTTTACAAGGATGGTAGGGTTACTTGGTAGGTAACCTTACTTTTTTATTGAGAAAGGAGGTAGAAGTTTACGAATAAACAAGATTGTAACGGAGTAAGAACAGCACAAGATATAGAAAGAAAATATGATCTTGCTTCTTTAGCAGGACTAAAGAAAAATGTTGAAACTCAATTAAGGTCATTAATAAAGATTAATAATGAGCTAAATCAGTTTATCACTACTACTACTGAAAATGTAACTAAATTACAAAACCAAATAGACGGAAGCATAACTACGTGGTTTCAAGACGGAGAACCAAGCCTCGAAAATTATCCTGCAAATGAATGGCAAGAGAGTGGGTATGATGCACATTTAGGAGACTTATATTATGATAACACAACAGGCTATTGCTATAGATTTGCTAAACAAGATACTACATATCTATGGACTAAAATAGTTGATAGTGATGTAACTGAAGCTTTGAGAGTAGCAAGTACAGCACAAGATACAGCAGATGGAAAGAGAACGATATTTACAGAAATACCAAGTCCACCCTATAACGAGGGCGACCTGTATTTAAAAGATAAGGACTTGTATGTATGTAACGTAAGCAAAGAAAGTGGCACATTTGAAGAAACAGATTTTATAATAGCTACTAAATATACGGATGATACAAAAGCAAACGAGGTATTAAGTAATTTAAATACATTCGTAAATACAACGTATAAAAATGCTATGAAAAGTATGAGCAATCAAATAGATGGAAAGATAGCAACATGGTACATGAATGGTGAGCCAACCTTAGAAAATAGTCCTGCAAAAGACTGGAATGAGGAAGAAATAAAAAGTCACACAGGAGATATGTATTATGATAAAGAAACTGGTTATTCATATATATTTGAAAAAGAAAATAATACATATAAATGGACTAAAATAACTGATAAAGATACAACAGAAGCGTTAGCAATAGCAAATGCAGCACAAGACACAGCAGATGGAAAGAGAAGAATATTTGTAGTGCAACCGACACCACCATACGACAACGGAGATTTATGGATAAAAGATAATGAAATATATATATGCCAAATAAGTAAAAGCGAAGGACAACCATATCAAGAACAAGATTTTATAAACAATTTAAAATACACAGATAATACTGTTGCAAATGCAATTGTTGATGAACTAGGAGGAACAGAAACTACTGTTTTGGAAGGACAAGTAGTTACGATAACAAAAGGATTTGCAAAATTTGCAGATTTAGCAGATCCAACTAGTTCTACTACGATTGCTGGAGAACATATTAAGACTGGAAATATATCGTCTAACAATTATGTACAGAATCAAAAGGGTATGAATATTAATCTAACTAAAGGAATCCTTGATACAAAGAATTTCAAAGTAGATGAATATGGGAATGTTAGTTTGTTTAATGGAGCTAAGATTATTGGCGAAAACGGATTAATGACAACGTATATACAAGAAGCTAAACCACGAGAAGCGGGAAATACTGCAAATATATTAGGATATTATGCAGATTATAGTTCTTATGCTGATATGAAACAAAAGTTATTTATTAATATATCAATTCCAAAAGGTTTCGAGATAACTAGTGCAAAAGTGGTAGGTTATCATACTCCTGTTAAATGGAGTGGATTAGATATATCTGCAACCTGGGGCTATGTACGTAAATTGAAATTGTATAAAGCAAAAAATCTAAATAATAGTTTAGTTACAGAAGATGTAGACAGTGGATTTTCAATGCCAAGCAATTATACTTATGAAGAAATAACTGGAGCCTTAGGGATTGATGGATGGACAGCAACAGCACCAAGTGATACAAAGCATGACACCGAATCGTTTGAAACAAGTGATATTAAGACAATATTTCAAACAAATGGAAAAACAAAAGAAGGTGTATATCAAATAATGATAGAACCATCAGAGGCTTGTAATCCATCGTGGACAAAGGCAGAAAAAGTAGCAAGAACAGCTTATTGCCCTTCTGTAATATTAATAGTAGAAGGATATATGACATACAAATAGATAAAAAAAATAGCCAAATTTAGGGAGGTGAGAATTTGGATAGCACAGTACTAGTAGCAATAATAGGCTTTCTTGGAACTTGCGTAGGTACAATAGGGGGCATATTAGTAACAAGCAAATTGACAAATTATAGATTGCAACAGTTGGAAGAAAAGGTAAATAAACACAATACAGTAATAGAAAGGACTTTTAAGCTAGAAGGAAGAATGACAGAAGCAGAACATGATATTAGAGATTTAAAAAATATGAAGGAGTGATTTTTATGGAAAAAATTAAAAAAATATCAAAATATGTATTAAACATATTAACAATAATAAGTGCACTTATTTTAGGAATTAATGCAGTAGAAGGAATAACAATACCTTATTGTGCTCAAATAACAGGAGTTATAGCAGCAGTAAACGGTGTTATATCTACTTATTTATTAGGACAAAAAGCCATAAGCGAAAAGGAGGAAAAATAATATGAATATAATAGAAAAAGAATACTCTTTAAATGGTACATTACAAAAAAGAAGTAAAACAGATATGATTCTATTACATCATGCTGTATATAATGGTGACGTAGAAGGAATTGATAGAATACATAAGAATAAAGGTTGGACATGTATAGGATATCATTTTTATGTAAGAAAAGATGGTTCTATTTATAGAGGAAGAAAAGAAGATACAGTAGGAGCACATGCTTATGGTTCAAACTATACAAGCATAGGAATATGCGCAGAAGGAAACTTTGAAACAGATACCATGTCAGTAGAACAAAAGAACTCTATAATAGAATTAGTAAATTATTTGAAAAACAAATATGGAGTTACAAAAGTATTAAGGCATAAAGATGTAAATGCAACTGCCTGTCCTGGTAAGAATTATCCTTTTGATGAAATAGTAAATGGCGTTGTTTCAGAAGCAACAAAATCATCAGAAAATGCTGACAACGAATATTTAGTTAAAGTAACTGCAAATGCTTTAAATATTAGAAGCGAAGCTGGAACAAATTATAGTATAGCAGGGTGCATAAGAGATAAAGGCACATATACAATAGTTGAAACAAATGGAAATTGGGGAAGATTAAAATCTGGTGCTGGATGGATCTGTTTAGATTATACAACTAAAAATATAGATAAATCTTCAAATGATGGCTATGTGCTAGGATTATATGTTGTAAATGCAGCATCAGGATTAAATGTAAGAGCTGGTGCTGGAACTAATTATGCAATCAAAAAAACATATACAAATAATACAAGATTTGATACGTACGAAATCAAAAATAATTGGGCAAGAACTCCAAGTGGATGGGTATGTTTAGATTATTGTAAATTAGTTTCGAAATATTAAAAAAACACCCAAAAACAAGGTATATAAGTATATTCCTGGAAAATAAAAAAGGCTTAAAAGCGATTTTAAAAGGTCGATTTTTGGCTTCATTTCAATAATTTTTGAATTTTTAGAATAAGGAATAATTTTCTATTTCTTATTCTTCTTAATTAATTTAATTCTATAGAACCTGAAAACTTTACATAAATTGATAATAATGATATAATATATGATATATAAATGTAAAACAATAGTAATATGGCTGTAACATTAATACATTATAATAATGTCGAATAATGTAAAAAACTGCGATGAAAAAAACTTTCATTTTTTGCATTTTAGAAGTATACTATTAAGGAAATACGATAAAATATAGAAAGAGGTGATTTCATATGAAACCAAACAATATGGCAAAAGAAAATTATAACTATTATTTAGAACATAAAAAGGAGCTATGCGAAAAATATCTAAATAAATTTATAATTATAAAAGAACAGAGTTTTTATGGTGCATATGAAACAATGGAAGAAGCAATAGAAAATGCAAAAAAAATTGAAGCAGGGACATATATTATTCAAAAATGTGAAAAAGAGGAAGACATTCAGATTTTTCACACAAGGGTAAGGTTTAATGCCTAATCAAAGAATATCTGCATTTACTTGTGCTGCAAATGGTCGTGCAAATTCATTAATAAGTAATGTGGGGGTCTCTGCCCACAAGAATTTGTTTCCAGAAGCACAATTAAATAACTATGTAGCGATTTGGGATACTGGAGCTACAAATACGGCTATTTCACAGAAAGTAGCGGAACAATGCAATTTGATACCTACAGGACAAGCTATTAGTAATACTGCGAATGGTCAGTGTACAGTGAATACATATTTAATAGATTTATATTTACCAAACAATGTTATAATAGGAGGGGTAAAAGCAACAGAATTTAATTCTGTTGGAGGTTCAGATCTTCTTATAGGAATGGATATTATTTCATTGGGAGATTTTGCAGTCTCAAACTTTGAAGGTAAAACAGCTTTTTCTTTTAGATTTCCTTCAATATCTAAAACAGACTATGTTGAACAGTTAAATTTAAGAAATCCTGTTAAAAATAGTTCAGTTAAAATAGGTAGAAATACCCCTTGTCCATGTGGATCAGGGCGTAAGTATAAGCAGTGTTGTGGTAAATAATCTATCCTTTTTTTCGACACATTTTTCAAAATCGATATGCTATAATAATTAAGTATTTAGAAATAAATACGGGGGGCTGTAGGAAAAAACAGCAAAGACTAGCTGAGAGAGGCTAGTCTTTATTCATTTTAATATTAATTAATAAATCAATAACTTGTGAAACTTCTAAAACTTCTTTAGAATCTATTCCGTATTCGTCTATTCTGTGATACATTTCTTCTTTTAAGTTATCTATATCTAATTCAGAGTAAAACAAATCATCAACTTTAACCTCAAGAGCATTTGCTATCTTATACATAGTTTTAAGAGAAGGATTAAATTTTTTATTGTTCTCTAGTTCAACTAAATATGTTCGAGCAATATTTGTCATTTTACTTAATTGATATATAGTCAAAGATTTTTTTAATCTAATATTTTTAATTACGAATACAAACATAAAATTACCTCTAAAAATTATTATGTCCATATTTTAATACAATTATTTTTTTATTTCTACGTGTCGCTGGTAGCGACATATTGAACTTCTGTAACCATTGCAAAAAGCCAACTTTATTTTGTCGAATTTCTCAAAATCCTTGTGAGAGTAATATTTTGTCGAACGATTTTTCTTGACTTTGTCGAAAAATGTAAATATAATTTAACTAGATTAAGAAACGCGTTTCCATTTTAATGAATGGAGAATTTATATGGAAAATTTAGTAGTAGAAAGAATCAAAAACAACAAAAATATTTTTACAGATGAAGAGTTGTTGCAAATAGAAGGTAATTATAGTATACTTATTAAAGTTTATATTTTAGGTTTGCTAGACAATGAAAACTTGTGATTTATTTGCATACTGTTTTGACTACGATTTGACTACGAACACAATAAAAAACATAGTCAAAATAGACAATATAGACTGTAAAATATAAAATTAAAAAACATGTAAAACATTGAAATACCAGTCAAAACTCAAAATATGCTTCTATAGCTCAGTTGGTAGAGCAACGGATTCGTAACCCGTAGGTCGGCAGTTCGATTCTGCCTAGAAGCTCCAAAATAAAAATATATCCAGCGTTTTGACAAAAATATATAAAATGTGCTAAAATAAAGAGTAACCATTTTTAAACAGATCCAAGTTGGCAATCGCAGTATACAAATTGCAACAAATAATTTTGAGGAGGATAAAAAATGGCTTGCAAAATTACAATTGAGGATAACCCGATACCAGAAGAGAAAAGACTCAAAGTTGAAAATGGAGATGTTGTTGTTTTACCACTACATCTCAACAAAGAAGAAGCCATTAATATTCCGGATATATATAATCTTGAAGGATTTTATGTGGCAAGAGGAGTAACAATACTCTATGTTACGAATGGAGAAATATTTATTACTCCACATACTCAAAAGGCTGTTAAGTTACTAAAAGATGCAGGATTTCAACCTAGAGGAATATATTTTCCCCTTTCTGGGAAAAGCGCATATCCAAAAAGGTGTAAGGAAGCATGGAAAGCTTTGCAAGAAAAAGCAAAATTTGAAATGTGAAATGTAAGTAGCAAAAGACCAGTTAACTGGTCTTTTTTGCTTTAAGTAGAAAAATATGGTATAATAATAATATATTAGTAAAAAGGCAAAATAAGTGAAAGTTTATGACGCAAAGCCTTAGGTCTAAAAGCAAAAAAGCTTATGATAGCTAGGCTACACCAAAGAAATGAGGTGCTTTTTATGAATAAGAAAAAAATATTTAAAAAACTGGGAATCATCTTACTTGCAATAATTATCATAATTTTAATTCATACAGTTAGAAACATGATAATTATATCTAACACGCAAAAAAAACTATCAAATTATATTAATAGCAATAATTATCATATGAAAATAGTTTCATTTAACGAAGAAAATAAACAAACAATAACTACAAACTATTATGCAAAAGACAAAAAACAACTTATAATTATCGAAAGAAAAGACAATAATCGGTGAAATTACTAAATTATCAATGTATGATAGTGGAACAAGAATAGACACATTTACCGAAACTAAAGATTTTAAAACAGTTAAACTAAACAGTGCAAGTTCAATGGTGGGAGCTCAGATTATTGACGTTTTCCAAACAGATAATTTATGGCAAACATTTTTATATAGTATTCCAGCAAGAATAAAAACTGCTAAAATTGAAGAAAAAAATTGCTATGTTATAAAGAATTATCTAAGCCCATATTTGTTATACGGAACAAATAATACAGAATACTATATAGAAAAAGAAACTGGATTAGTAATAAAAACAATTATAGATGATACAACAGCAACTAGAGAATATGAATTTGACAATGTAGATGATCAAATATTTGTAGAACCAGATGTTAGTCAGTATACACTAAGAGAGGATTAGAAAACAAATCAAAAAAGAGAAGAATTCTATAAAAGGATTCTTCTCTTTAAAACTATTTTTCTAGCATTATAGTAACAGGTCCATCATTCAATAAATGCACTTTCATATCAGCACCAAAAATACCTGTCTGTACATTTATATTTCTATTTTTGCATTCTTTAATAATATATTCATACAATTCTTCTGCATAAGCTGGCTTAGCTGCTTCTAGAAAATCAGGCCTGTTTCCATGAGAAGTATTAGCATATAAAGTGAATTGTGAAACAAGTAAAAGTTCACCATTAACTTGATTAATATTTAAATTCATTTTATCATTTTCATCACAAAAAACTCTTAAATTTAATAATTTGTTAATTAAATAATCAGCATCAGTAGTAGTATCTGTGTGAGTAATTCCAATTAAAACTAAATAACCTTTTCCTATTTTACCAGTAATGTTGTTATCAACCATAACATTGGCTTCTGAAACTCTTTGAACTAAAAATCTCATAATATCCTCCTTGCACAAACTATTTTAGCATAGAAATAAATAACAAGCAAATAAAAATGTTGCAAAAATTCAAACTACTTGTAACACATAGCATTAGAGCTTTTTTTGAGTTGCTGACAAAAAAAATATATCATATAATATAACTGCTGAAGTAATAAAAATACGAAACGACAATTAAATTTGAGCAACAAGTAGAAAAAATGAGTAACGTGTGATATATTTTCCTTGAAATATAAAGAGGTGTATCATTATGAGCAAAAACGGAATAATAAACATACTTTTGGTTGAAGACGACATACAAGACTGTAAAATTATTAAGGAGTATGCAGATACAAGAGATGATGTTAAATTAATAAAAATAGCAAATTCATCAAAGGAGGCAATTAAAGATATAAAAACTTATGTGCCAGATGCAATTATACTAGATATAGAATTAAACAATGGTGAAGGCTCTGGACTTCAAGTATTAGAGCAAATAAAAGAACTAGATTTAGACATAAAACCAGTAATAGTTATAACAACAAATATATCTTCGAAAACGGTATATGTTTATGCACATAGCAATGGAGCAGATTTAATATTTCACAAACTAAAAGATGACTATTCGCCAGAATTAATAATAGAAAATATTTTATTACTTTGCAAAATAAACAGAACAGAAAAGTTAAACAAAAATATAAGCACAGAAACTGAAAGTGAGTTTAGAGACAAACTTTCAGACAGAATTAACAGAGAGCTAAATTTGATAGGAATTAGTTCACACCTAATAGGAAGAAAGTATATACATGATGCAATTATTTATATAATAGAAAATGATAAAGACAAAGAAAATGTATTTTTACATTTAGCAAAAGTATATAAGAAAGGAAATAGTACAATAGGACGTTCAATTCAAACAGCAATTGAACATGCGTGGAGAAAATCTTCAATAGAAGATTTACAAAAATATTATACAGCAGCGGTAAATTATAACACAGGAGTTCCAACTCCAACAGAATTAATTTACTACTATGTTGAAAAAATCAAGAAATCAATATAACTCAAATTTAATCAAATATTCTAAACCAAAATACTACTAAAAATTATAAAGTTTAGTAGTATTTTTTTATTGTACAAGAAAATCGACTTTTACCTGTGCCCCTAGGCACAACATTTTTCATTGTACAGTAAAGAAAGGTTACATATTAAATTCAATAGTGAATACGCGTATGCGACCTTTCTTATTAACATAGAACTATAGAAACGAAATAGAAGCCAAAAACAAAAAATATGTTAATAGAAAGGGGGATGTAACTATGTGGAAAGAATTTTTAGATTACCTAAGCAAAATATTAGGTATGTAAGTAAAAATACATATGATAACAAAAAAAACTATCACATTTCTTTGTGATAGTTTTTTATAATATGAGGGATTGATTATATATAAATTTTAAATTATAATTAAATATAGTTATACGTATAGAAAAGAGAAAAAACATGGAAATTTCATGGTATTTACCATTCACAAAAGTATTTTTTATGAACATATGCATAATTTATACATATTTTAGAATGCAAAACAAGAAAGTTAACAGCATTAAACATGTATTTATGCTATTATGCTTTAACATATTTATGACAGTAATTTACTGTTTCCTAAAGAATAATCTTAAAAAACCGTTTATATATTTAATTTACTATTCTATATTCATGATAAGTTTCTTTATTATTATGAAGGAAAGAAAACCTTATGCGTTTACATTAATTAGCATTTCAATGTCAATATCATTATTGAGCATATGCATATCAACATCTATAGCCTTTATAATATTTAAAATGCTAAGATTCAGTCTTGATTCTGAAAAACTAGTTGAATATGTTGTGATTGGAACCATTCAGTTTAGTTTAATATTTCTATTCTTTAGAATCAAGCGATTTAAGGATGGGCTGCAATTTTTAAATGGAAGTAATTATAATAATATACTAAATTATATGGGAATAGGAATATCTGCTGCCACAATAGTAACATGCGGAATATACGGTTTACATAGTGACTATTCATTAAAAACATTTTTACTTATTTTACTAATTGCAGGAGGAATTCTAATGATATATTGGATCAAGAAAAGTATCACAAAATACTATAAAGAAAAGATGAAAGAAAGAACAGTAGAAATTCAGCAAGAACAAATTAAACAGCAAGATGAGAAAATAAAAGACTTACAAACAGAATTAGCAGATGTCTTACAAATAAATCATAAATACAGTCATAGAATTTCAGCAATGGAAAAAGCAGTAACAAAGTTAGGTACAAAGCTTCAGGCAAATGAAGAATTTGCAGAGGAGTGTGGAGATATATTATCTTCAATAAAGAAAATATCAAAAGAGTATAAAGAAGAAGTAGCATCAGTAATAAAAGAAACTAAACTTCCAAAAACAAATATTTTTAGCATAGATAATTTGTTAGAATATATGAAGCAAGAATCAGAAAAGGACAAAATAGACTTCGAACTAAATCTAGATTTTGATATTAGTGAAATCTTGGAAACAAAAATTCCACAAAGTAAGTTAGAAACAATGCTTGCAGATCATATAAGAGATGCAATTATTGCAATAAATTGTAGTGATAATAGAAAAAGAAAAATTAAACTTGTTTTAGATAAGGAAGACAATAATTATCAAATAAAGTTTTATGATACAGGAATAGAATTTGAAATAGAAACATTATCCAACCTTGGCTTAAAGAGAATAACAACCCATAAATCAACAGGTGGTAGTGGAATAGGATTTATGACAACATTTGAAACTTTAAAACAATGTAAAGCAAGCCTTATCATTGAAGAATATTCTAATCAAGAATACACAAAAGCAGTAATAATAAAATTTGATAACAAAAACGAATATAGAATACATTCATACAGAGCAGAAGAAATAAAGAATAAAATAAAAGATAATAGAATAATAATTGAATAGAACATGAAAGCTATATAGTAAGAACTGTATAGCTTTTGATGTTATAATAAACTTTCAAACTAAAATTTTGCAAAGATTATAAAAGTGTGATATACTATTTAGCGGAAAATTAACAAAGGAGAAGAGGAGCTTAAATTATGGGATTTTTTGATAAATTAAAAAATGGACTTGGAAAAACAAGAAATTCATTTGGAGATAAAATAAACAGTGTATTTAGTAATTTTAGAAAAGTAGATGAAGAGTTACTAGAAGAACTAGAAGAAATACTTATAATGTCAGATATTGGTGTAGATACATCGGTAGAAATAATAGGAAGATTAAGAAACAGAATAAAAAAAGAAAAAATAGAAAGTGAAGAAGACGTAAAGAATGCATTAAGGGAAGAAATGAAAAAGATTCTAGACGAAGAAGAAAATGGACTTGACTTATCTAAAAAGCCTACTGTTATTCTAGTAGTAGGAGTAAATGGCGTAGGAAAAACAACATCAATTGGAAAAATGGCAAATAGAATTAAAAAAGAAGGCAAAAGTGTAATTATAGCAGCAGCAGATACATTTAGAGCAGCAGCAGTTGAACAAGTGGAAATATGGGCCAAAAGAAGCGGTTCTAAAATAGTAAAAAGAGATGAAGAAACAGACCCTGCTTCTGTAGTATTCGAAGCAATACAAGAACTAAAAAAGGACAATGCAGATGTTTTAATTTGCGATACAGCAGGAAGACTTCATAACAAAAAATACTTAATGGACGAGCTATTAAAAATAAAAAAAGTAATAGATAAGGAATTACCTGATGCCAAAAAAGAAGTATTGTTAGTTTTAGATGCAACAACAGGACAAAATGCAATATCACAAGTAAAAGCATTTAAAGAGACAGTAGATATAACAGGGTTAGTTCTTACAAAATTAGATGGAACAGCAAAAGGCGGAGTTGTAATAGGAATAGTTGCAGAAAACAAGATACCAGTAAAATTTATAGGTGTTGGCGAACAAATAGATGATATGGAAATATTTAATTCCGAAGAATTTGTAAATGCAATAATATAGAATTAAGGAGGCAAATCATGGAAAAAACAAAAAACAAAAAAAGAGTAATATTAGTAATAGTATTTTTAATATTATTAGCAATCTATATTGCAGTAACGGTAAGAGGAGAATACTTACAAGCTTTAGAGATTGGAGAGCAATATGTAGAAGTATTTAAACAAAATATAAAATACAAAGTTGGAGTAGCATTAGTAAACTTTGCAATATTATATATTGCAACATATATCACCACAAGATTTATAAAAAGAGGATTAAAAAAATTCTTTGATGATGATAAAAAAGAAATGCCAAAACTTCCAAACAAATCAATAAGTTTAATTTTAAGTGTAATAATAAGCTTAATTTCATCTAATTTTATTACAGAAAAAGTTATGCTTGCATTTAATACGGCTTGGTTTGGAGTATATGATCCAATATTTAATATGGACGTTGGTTATTATATGTTCCAAAAACCATTTATAGAAACAATAATAATTTACTTTATAGCACTTCTTGCTATTTATTCAATATATATAGCCGTTTATTATATAATAGTATTTAACAAATATTTCGAAAAAGGTATTGATAGAGCAACACTAAGAAAAAATACATTTATAAAACAATTAGGAGTAAACGTAATATTAGTAGTGCTTGGACTTGCAGCAATTACACTAGTAAAAGTACAAGATATAGTAAATAGCAAGTTTTTAACATTATCAGATGGGACAAACCTTTATGGAGCTGGATTAATAGAAGCAACAATAAAAACATGGGGTTATAGAATTTTTGCTTGTATAATACTTTTAGCAGCAATAATGGCAATGATAAATTTCAAAAAAGAAAACTTTAAAAGAATAATGACATGGATTTGTATAATACCAGGATACTTAGTAATTTTATTTGTAGTAATGCTAGGATTTGACCTAATTTATGTAAACAGCAATGAACTAGATAAAGAAAAGAAATATATAGAAAAAAATATTGAATTTACAAAAAGTGCATATGGTATAAATGTAGATGAGATAGAAATAGAAAATAGCGGAACAATAACAAAAGATGAAGTAAATAAAAACCAAGAAGTTATTAACAATGTAAATATACTAAATGAAGATAATGTATTAGAGAATCTAGAACAATATCAAACAAACTCTGGTTACTATTCTTATACTACAACAAAACCAGAAATATATAATATAGATGGAAAAGAAAAACTAGTATATATTAGCCCAAGAGAAATTGTAAGCAATGATACTAGAACGTATAATAATAAAACATATGAATATACACACGGATATGGAGCAATTATTTCTTCTGCAAATTCAGTGGATGAAAACGGAAACTTAGAATATATTCAAAGTGATTTTAAAGGAGAAGATAATAAAGTAAAAATAACACAACCTAGAATATACTTTGGTTTACAAACAAATGAGCCAATAGTAACAAATGCTAAGAATAAACAAGAATATGATTATCCACTAACAAGTACAACAAGTAATACAAACACATATGAAGGAAAAGCAGGATTAAAACTAGGATTTTTAGATAGAATTATACTAGGAGTAAAGGAAAAAAATCTTGGAATAGCTTTTTCAGGAAATGTAACAAAAGAAAGCAGAATAATAACAACAAGAAATATAATAACAAGAGCAAAAACAATAATGCCATATTTAAAATATGATGAAGAACCATATATGGTAGTAACAGATGAAGGCAAACTGGTATGGGTATTAGATGCATATACTACATCAAATGATTATCCATATTCTCAAGAAACAATTATAGAATATGGAGGACTTAAAGAAAAAATAAATTATATTAGAAATTCTGTAAAAGTAATAATAGATGCTTATGATGGAACAACAGATTTTTATATAACAGATAAATCTGACCCGATAGCAATTGCATATAGCAATATTTATCCTGAACTATTTAAAGATGGAGAAGAAATACCACAAGATATTTCAAAACATATGGTATATCCAAAATATCTTTACAATATTCAAGCCAAAATATTAGAAAGATATCATAATGTTCAACCAGAAGTATTATATAGAGCAGATGACGTATGGGATGTAGCAAAAGAAAATACTAGCAGAACAACTAGTGCTGCAACAGGAACAGATATAGAACCATATTACACAATGGTTAAACTAACAAATAATAATTCAGCACAACTAGGATTAGTACTACCATACACAATAGAAGAAAAACAAAATATAACATCATACTTAGTGGCAACATGCGATAGCCAAAACAACAAAAAATTAACATTATATAAATTTAAAACAGGAAGTTCAATACTTGGAACAATTCAACTAGACTCACTAGTAGAACAAGATGAAAAAATATTAAATGAATTAAACTCATTAAATGTAACTGGAACAAAAATACAAAAAAATATTATAATAGTTCCAATAAATAATACACTTCTATATGTTGAACCTATATATCAAATAATGCTAAATGATAAATCACAAGTTCCACAACTAAAGAAAGTTGTAGTTGCATCAGGAAATAAAGTTGCAATAGGAAATAACATAGAAGAGGCCATTACAAATTTACTATCACAAGAAGCAATAAGTATAGAAGTGGAAGCAGAGAATAAAGATGAGCTTATTAAACAAATAATAAATGCAAACAAAAACCTAGAGGAATCAAATAAAAGTAACAACTGGGAAATGATAGGAAAAGATATGTCAAAACTTCAACAGTTAATAGAACAATTACAAACATTAGTAGAACAAGATGAGAAAAAAGAGGCAGAAATAGAAAAAAATGAACCTAAAACAAACAAGAACCAAATAACTACTAACACAGCAGTAACAGAATAAAATAACAAGTTATAAAAGAAGTACTAAAATATATTTTAGTACTTCTTTTTCTATTCTTTTGTGGAGGAAAAACGGATGTATTGATTAATTATGTAAAGTATGTTAAAATTAAAAAGTTAGGAGATTCTAAAACTATATGGAAGAAATAATTGAAGAGTTATTAAAAAGTAATTTAATAAAAATCAGTGAATCTATTGATTATGATAAATTCTTAGAAATATACGAGCCATATGAAGCAGTTATGAGCGAGATTCATTTCGCAGAAATGCTAGAGATTAGTGAGCGTAGATACAAATCTATAAGAAATGAAAGAGGAAAAAGAGCCAGAGTATTAAGCAATAGAGGAAAAGCTGAACAAGATGTTATTAAATTGGAAATGACAAAGAAAATAGAATACAGTAAATATATAGATTATAAAGAGTTCTTGGAACTGTATGAGGAATATAAAAGTAGAATTTCAGAAATAGAATTTGCTCAAATTTTAGGAATGAGTTACGGCGGATATGAAAGAATAAAAAATTTAGAAACAGCAAGAGCTAAAATTATGGCGGGAAAAGGAAAAATAATAGGAAAAGATAAAAAATGTATACAAGATGAAGTTTTAAAAGAAATAGAAGCGGGACAATCTGTAGATTATAAAGAATTTCTAAGATTATATAATCCATATAGAGAACTAGTAAAAGAAATAGAATTTGCAGAAATAATTGGAATAACTTATAATAGTTACTACAGTATAAAAACCAAAAATAAAAGAGCAAAGGTGTTAAAAGAAAGAAAACCAGAAGAAATTAAGAGAATAAAGGAAAAAATAGATAGAGATTTAATATCTGGAGAACCAATAAACTATTATCAGTTTTTAGAAATGTATGAACCATACAAAGAAAAGTTAACAGAAGAAGAGTTTGCTAAAGTTTTAGGAATAAGGTATGCTAATTATACTACAATGAAATATAATAGAAATAGAGCTAGAATTCAAAAAAAACAAAGTGAAATAGAAAGAATAAAATATGAGTTAAAAGAATCAAGATACTATTCTAAAGATGAGCTAGAAGAAGTTGCAAAAAAATACAATGTAGAAGTTGATGAACTAATTGCACACTTGTGCTGTAAAAATAGAAGGAAAAATTTGTGTGAGTATAAGGAACTTTTAGATGAAAAAGGAAAGATATGGCTTGGAAAAACAAAATGTACAAAAAAATTTGCAGAGAATCATGCAAAAACAATTTTAAAATACGCACATAAATTTAGTAAAATTTTATGTAAAGATTATCACACTACTACAAAAGTAGAAGATTTTGCTATGCAAACTGTTATTTACATATTAGAAAAACGTGGAGATATAGAAAAAAATTATGGGGATGATTTCGAAAAGGCTGAAAGAATTATAAAAAGACAAATATTTATGAGTATAAAAATCAGATGTATTTGTGAAATAAAAAAAGTAAAAAGAACAATTTCTATTTATAAGGATGCAGCAAGCAAAGATGGAAAAAAAGGAGATCCTATTCTTAACTTAAAAGGAAAATATGCTGAACATGATGAAGAAAATGATGTACAAAAACAGGTAGAAGACATAATATTAGATGAAGAGAAAAAACAAACGAAACAGCCAGAAGAATTATGTGTCGAAGCATTAAAAATTTATATAGACAATGGATTTAGTAGAGAAGAAGCTATAGCAAAAACTAGCGAAAAATTAGGCATGGATCCAGAAGAAATGCTAGATGCACTAAAAACATATTTGATAAAGAATAAAAAAGTAAGAAAAACTCAAAACGAAGAATACATATTAGGAGACTAAATATAAAAGTGAAAAAAGAATTTGTAAAAACTCTTGCAAAACTTTTATAAATATAGTAGAATAGATATGCTTGTAAAAAAGCATTTACCTTATACTTAACTAAAAGAATATCCGACTTTAAGTTCAGTTTAAGGCACATTAAGTAAAATAGGAGGGAAAACAATGACAAAGGAAAGAAAACAAGAAATTATTAATACTTTCAAAAGAGATGAAAACGATACAGGATCATCAGAAGTTCAAATAGCTCTTTTAACAGAAAGAATTAATGAATTAACAGAACATTTAAAAGTTCACAAAAAAGACAATCATTCAAGAAGAGGTCTTTTCAAAATGATAGGTAAAAGAAGAAATTTACTTAACTATTTAGCAAAAAAAGATTTACCTAGATACAGAGAAATAGTTAAACAATTAAATTTAAGAAAATAATTTATTTTAAGGGCGGATGGATACTTTCCGCCCTTAATTGCTAAAATTAAACATTGTAGGGAGTCGTCGCCCTCGGCGACTCGAACAAAATCAAACAAGATAAGAAAAGATAATTATATATGAAGAGTAGCTTGTAAAATGTGTTTAAATAATAAACATATTTTAGAGGTTACATTCATAGAAAAATTATCTTCTTATATAAATTTAAACAAATTAAAAGGAGGAAGAATTATGTTTAAAACATATTCAATGGAACTTGCAGGAAGACCACTAACAATAGAAACAGGAAAATTTGCAGGCTTAGCAAATGCAGATGTAGTAGTAAGATATGGAGAAACAGTTGTAATGGTAAACGTTACAGCATCAAAAGAACCAAGAGATGGAATAGACTTTTTCCCATTATCAGTTGACTATGAAGAGAAAATGTATGCAGTAGGAAAAATCCCAGGAGGATTTACAAGAAGAGAAGGAAAGGCAGCAGATAAGGCAATATTGGTATCTAGAGCAATAGATAGACCAATAAGACCTTTATTTCCAAAAGATTTTAGAAATGACGTTGTAGTAGTTGCAACAGTATTATCAGTAGAACCAGACAACTCACCAGAAGTTTGTGCAATGATAGGAACATCAGCAGCACTTTCTATATCAGATATACCATTTGGAGGACCAACAGCAGCAGTAAAAGTAGGCTATGTAGATGGTAAATTTGTTATAAACCCAACACTAGAAGAAAGAGCAAAAACAGAATTAGACTTAACAGTTGCAGGAACATTAGAAAAAATAGCAATGATAGAAGCTGGAGCAAAAGAATTACCAGATGACAAAATGCTGGAAGCAATAAAAACAGGACATGAAGAAATTAAAAAAGTATGTAAATTTATTTCAGACATAAAAGCAGATATTGGAAAACCTAAAATGGAATACAAATCTTTTGAAGTAGACCATGATATATACGAAGAAATAGAAGCAAACTTCGAAGAAAGAATGTATAATGATGTACAAGCTTTAGAAAAAGAAGTTCGTGATAAGAACATGGAAAAATTATCAGAAGATGTAACAAACTACTTCATAGAAAAATATGGAGAAGAAAGAGCAGAAGAAGTAAAACAAGATATAGCTGATAGTTTATATAAATTAGAGAAAAAATCAGTAAGAAAAATGATTTTTGAAGAGCATAAAAGACCAGACGGAAGAGCAATAGACGAAATAAGACCACTTTCATGCGAAGTAGGTTTACTTCCAAGAGTACATGGAAGCGGACTATTTACAAGAGGACAAACACAAGTATTATCAGTAGCAACATTAGGAATGAAAAACGAAGAACAAATATTAGATGGATTAGATGAAGAAGAAACAAAAAGATACATTCATCAATATAATTTCCCTTCATACAGTGTTGGAGAAGCTAGACCTTCACGTGGACCTGGTAGAAGAGAAATAGGACACGGAGCTTTAGCAGAAAGAGCATTAGTTCCAGTAATACCATCAGAAGAAGAATTCCCATACACAATAAGAGTTGTATCAGAAGTATTATCTTCAAATGGTTCTACATCACAAGCAAGTATTTGCGGAAGCACACTTGCATTAATGGATGCAGGAGTTCCAATTAAAAACCCAGTAGCAGGAATTTCAACAGGACTTGTATCAAATCCAGAAGATCCAGATGATTATGTAATGCTTACAGATATCCAAGGATTAGAAGATTTCTTTGGAGACATGGACTTTAAAGTTGGAGGAACAAAAAACGGAATAACAGCAATTCAAGTTGATATAAAAGTTGATGGATTAACATACAAAATAATAGAAGAAGCTTTTGCAAGAACAAAAAAAGCAAGACAATATATATTGGATGAAATAATGACACCACAAATAGCTGAACCTAGAAAAGAATTATCAAAATACGCACCAAAAATTACAACTATGACAATAAAAACAGACAAAATAAAGGATGTAATTGGAAAAGGTGGAGAAACAATTAATAAAATAATTGATGAGACAGGTGTAAAAATAGACATAGAAGAAGACGGAAAAGTATTTATTTATACACAGGATTCAGAAAAAGCAAAACAAGCACAAAAAATGATTGAAGATATAGTAAGAGAAATAGAAGTTGGAGAAATTTATGAAGGAACAGTTACAAAAATAATGCCATTTGGAGCATTTATGGACCTAGGTGGAGGAAAAGAAGGATTGCTTCACATTTCTAAAATATCAGAAAAAAGAATAGAAAAAGTAGAAGATGTACTAAAAGAAGGAGACAAATTCTTAGTAAAAGTATTAGATATAGACAACCAAGGAAAAATTAGCTTAACAAAAAAAGGATTAGGAATAGAGGAAGAATCAACAGAAGAATAATTTATTAAGATTTTATTAAAAACTTGCAAAAATTTTATAATAATAGTATAATATAAAAGGTGGCATAATAATATTATGATAGTACAGAGTATAACTTTGATATCAAAATTAGGCCATCTTTTAAAACTATAAAAACAAAGAGAGGGTAAAAATGGAATATTTATATATATTGCAACAAGCATTAGTTTGGATTATAACAATATTTTGGCTATATAATATAGTAATTAGTGCATGTTCATTAGTAAAATTAAAAGATAAACCATTATTAGTTAATAAAAATCATAAATTCATGGCTTTAGTTCCAGCACACAACGAAGCAGCAGTAGTAGGAAATTTGATAGAAAGTTTAAAAAATCAAAATTATCCAAAAGAACTTTTGGATATATATGTTATAGCAGATAACTGTACAGACAATACAGCTCAAATTGCAAGAGATGCAGGAGCAATAGTTTATGAAAGATTTGACAGCGAAAAGAAAACAAAAGGCTATGCAATGCAATGGTTTTTAAATAAAATGAATGAGCAAGGGGCAGATTATGATGCTATGTGCGTATTCGATGCAGATAACGTTGTAATGCCAGATTTCTTTACAGCTATGAACAAAAAACTTTGCCAAGGTGAAGAAGTGGTTCAAGGATATAGAGATATAAAGAATCCAACAGATTCTTGGGTATCAGCAGGATATGCATTATTTTATTGGACAATGCACAGATTTTATCATTTAGCAAGATATAACCTAGGACTATCACCACTATTAAATGGTACAGGATTTATGGTAAAATATGATTTAATTAAAGAAAAAGGATGGAATACAAAAACATTAACAGAGGATATAGAGTTTTCTTTAATAAACATAGCAGAAGGCAGAAAATTAGGTTGGGCAACAGATGCAATAGTATATGATGAACAACCATTAGAATACAAACAATCATGGACACAAAGAATGAGATGGTCAGTAGGACATATTCAATGTGTTAAATATTATTTAAAAGATTTAGCAAAAGGTGTTAAAGAGCATAAAACATTAATGAATTTTGACGGATTCCTATATTTAATGGGAATGCCAATGCTTATAATAACATTAGGGCTATTAGTAGTAAACTTTGCAATATATGCTGGAAATGGAATGACAACAGCAGCATTAATATGGAATTATGCAAGATATATAGGAGCAACATTCCTTTTACCACCACTTACAGCGATACTAATAATGTGGCTAGATAAAAGACCAATTAAGCCAATGCTAAAAGGAATATTATGCTATCCATTATTCTTAGGTTCTTGGATATTAATAAATATAAAAGCATTAATTAAACCAGATACAACATGGACAAAAATTGAACACACAAGAAGCGTAAAAGTAAATGAATTGTCCAACAATTAAAATGAAAAAGAGGAGCACAAGCTCCTCTTTTTTGTTTTATACAGATAATTTGTGTGAGGGGAATTCTAGGGACAGTCCCTCAAAATCACCAAACCTGGGGATTTTGGGGACTGTCCTGAATTCATCCGGAACTAAACAAATTCCAATTTGTTCAACTAAATAGTGACAAAACAAATCTAAAATGATATAATTCAATTTATGGAGTGAATTTTATGATAATAGATAAACTAATTGAAAGTAAAATAAAAACGTATGCATTTGTGGGACCTTCTGGAACTGGTAAAAGTTACAGAGCACAGATGGTAGCGAATGAAAGAGGAATAAGCTACATTATAGATGATGGGCTTTTAATAAAAGAAAATGAGGTTATTGCAGGAGTTTCTGCTAAAAAGGCTGCAACAAAAATAGAAACAGTAAAAAAAGCATTATTTAATAATCAAGATGAAGCAGATGAAATAAAAAAAGCTTTTAGAAAATATAGACCAGAGAGCATATTAATTTTAGGAACTTCTGATAATATGATAAAAAAAATAAGAGAAAATTTAGGGTTACCAGAACTTACAGAAACAATATATATATCAGATGTAGCAACAGAAGAAGAAATGCAGGAAGCTAAAAGAATTAGGCAAACACAAGGAAAACATGTAATTCCAGTACCTACATTTGAAATAAAAAAGGATTTTTCTGGTTTTATATTAGATCCACTTCAAATATTTAAATCAAAAGGAAAAGATGCAAAACCATACATATCAGAGAAATCAATAATTAGGCCAACATTTAGTTATTTAGGTAAATTTGTAATATCAGATACTGTATTTAGACAAATAATAGAATATTTAGTTATGAAAACAGAAGGATTATACAAAGCAAGTAGAGTTAGAATAGACAAAATAGGCGAGAATGAAGGGGTATCTATATATATAGAGGTAGTAGTAGAATATGGATTCAATATAGTAAATACATTAAAAGAATTCAAGAAAAAATGTAAAAAAGAAATAGAAAATTTGACGGCAATGAATGTAGAAAATGTTGATATAATAGCAAAAGGAATACATGTATCAGAAGAAATAAAGGGAGAATGATAAAATGAGTTTTATAGTAGGAATAGATGGACCAGCAGGAAGTGGAAAAGGAACAGTAACAAAGCAAGTAGCAAATAAATTAGGACTAATTAATATAGATACAGGAAGCACATACAGGTGCGTAGCTTTAGAGAGCATAAATCAAGGAGTTACATTGGAAGACAAAGAAAAGATAATAGAAATAGCGAAAACAATAACAATTGATATAAAACCATTACCAGAAGGAGATAAGATATTTTTAAATGGAAAAGAAGTTACAAAAGAAATTCGTTCTAAAGAAGTAACAAAAATAGTATCTCAAATATCTTCTATAAAAGAAGTGAGGTTTGAAATGGTAAATCTACAAAGAAAGCTAGCAGAAGGAAAAGATGTAATTATGGAAGGAAGAGATATCTGTACTTATGTATTTCCAAATGCTGACGTAAAAATATATTTAGATGCTTCAATAGAAGAAAGAGCAAAAAGAAGATATAAAGAAAACCAAGGAAAAAATATAAACATGTCTTATGAAGAAGTAATAGAAAATATAAGAAAAAGAGATGAAAATGACAAAGCAAAAGAAATAGGAGCATTAAAAAAAGCAAAAGATAGTATAGTAATAGACACAACAAAACTAACAATAGAAGAAGTGGTAGAAAAAATTATAGAAATAATTAAAAACAAAAACAGCAGATTGTAATTTATCTAATAAGGAGAACACAATGAAAAAATTTTTAGGACTTTTAATAAAAAAAATATATAAGGGCTTAATGATACTTGTATATAGGCCAAAAGTAGTAGGAAGAGAAAACATGCCAAAGGATACAGCTGCAATAGTATGTCCAAATCATGTCCATGCATTAGACTCTACACTAATAATTTCAATGAACAAAAGACATATAAAAACACTTGCAAAAGAAGAACTTTTTAGAAATAAGTTTTTTAAATTCTTAGCAGATTTGTATGGAATATATCCAGTAAAAGCAAACAACAAATCTATGGAAAGTATAAAAGTTTCCTTAAAAATATTAAAAAACAATGAATTATTAATGATATTCCCAGAAGGAACTAGAAATGGTATGGCAAAAGGTGTAAAACCAAAGGATGGAGCAATAAAACTTGCTATAAGAGCAAATGTTCCAATTGTACCAGTAGGAGTACAGGGCAACTTTAAACCATTTAGAAAAGTAAAAGTAAATATAGGTAAACCAATTTACTATAGCAAATATAAAGATGAAGTAAATAACAAAGAGGTAATGGATAAACTAACAGAAGAATTAATGAAAACAATAGTAAAATTAAGGGATGAGAGAATATAAAACTAGCTAAATTTGCAAAAATTTACATAACGTGGTATAATTACATTAGTAAAGCCAATGAGCTTTATTAGATACTTCCTCTTAGTGTCAGAGGTTGCATCTTAGGCTAGACAGAGACACAAAAAAATTTTTAGGAGGAACAAATATGTTCGGAAAATTCAGTAAGAAAGCAAAAAAGGCAGCAGCAGAAGCAGAGCGCAACGAAGCGATGAAAAAGGCCCTTCGGGATTTTTCAAACTTCGTCAAGAGCTTTATGAATAGCAAAAGTGATGAACAGGTAGACTGGCTCGCTCTTGCAAAAGAAGCCTTTGCTAAGTGGTATTACTTGGTTGAAGAGTTTCCAGAGGCAGCAGAGCTTCTAAATTGGAAACCGGAGGTAAGACCGGAAGACAGAGTTTATACGTGGTTTGATGAAGAAGGTTTGCCGCGCAGTTATTCTTATGCTGACATGCTTAGCAACAAGGAAATGGTAGAACGCATAAACTTGTGGGAGCAGTACAGAGCAGATGCAGGAAACAACAATCTTACGCTGGAAGACATTGGTTTTACTGGCGGCGGATTGAAATTCCAGTATGAGGCAGTAGCATATCTTTCATTTGCTTACTTGCAGAAGATGTACTACACAGGACTGCTTAAAAGCATTGATGAGCTTCTTAGCTAACTGAACAAAAAAGGTATCCTCGAAAGAGGATATCTTTTTTGTTGTATAGAAAAAAGAATTGGCCCCTTAGTGTTACTTGCGTAACAGGGGCCGTTTGAGGGGGAAAAGGTGTTAGCTTTTTTCAACAGAAGCAGGGGCTATATAATATCCACCTACCATGTAATAAGTTTGCTCGCTTGCAGTTCCAGACTTAACAATTACTTTTTTTGAATACTTAACTTTAAAAAGATCATTTGAGAAAGCTGTTATTAAATCAGCCTTATGGAGCTCACAAAAGATTAAACTTATAGATTTTCCCATCTTAGGAGCATTTATAAATGAATCATCAGTATAAAACACCCAAGATTTGAGAGAGCCTGTTACGATTCCACCAGAGGAATTTTCAACTACTTCGCCTTCAACAAAGGACAAAGAGTCAATCTTGCTTTCGGCTACTTTCAACTTACTCTTAGTCTGAAACAAAAACACTGAAAGTGCTACGATTGTACCAATCATAATCAAACTAAAAAGAATTCGGATAAACTTTTTCTTTTTCATGCTATTAGTTCCTTTCTGTATTTTAAAATTAAAAAGTTTAACCCCCTCAAATAATGCTTATAGCAATATTATTTTATCATATTTCTACAAAAAAATCAAATTTTTTACTAGAACCAGCTCACATGTATTGACTTTTAGCTAAAAAATAATGTATAATAAATTGTTAGTTGTAAAATAATGAGAGAAGGGGAATTATAATGAGTAATGATAAAATTAGAAATGTAGCAATAATTGCACACGTAGACCATGGAAAAACTACATTAGTAGATGCACTTTTAAGACAAAGTGGAACTTTTAGAGCAAACGAACAAGTACAAGAAAGAGTAATGGATTCAAATGACCTAGAAAAAGAAAGAGGAATTACAATACTCGCTAAAAATACATCTGTTATGTATAACGATATAAAAATAAATATTGTAGATACACCTGGACATGCTGACTTTGGAGGAGAAGTTGAACGTGTTCTTAAAATGGTAGATGGAGTACTTTTATTAGTAGATGCATTTGAAGGAGCAATGCCACAAACAAGAGAAGTTTTGAAAAAGTCACTAGCTTTAAACTTAAAACCAATTGTTGTAATAAACAAAATAGATAGACCAGGAGCAAGACCTTTAAAAGTAGTAGACGAAGTTCTAGAACTATTTATTGAATTGGGAGCAAATGATGAGCAATTAGATTTCCCTGTAATATATGCTTCTGCAAGAGATGGGTATGCTAAAATGAATTTAGATGATGAATCAGACAATATGAAATGTGTATTTGAAACAATAGTAAATACAATAGAACCACCAAAATGTGATGAAAATGGACCAATGCAAATGCTAGTATCAAATATAGATTATGATGATTATGTTGGAAGAATTGCAGTAGGAAGAGTTGAACGTGGCATTATAAAAGAAGGAATGCCAGTAGTAGTATGCAAAAAAGATAAAAACGAAAACGCAAAAGTAGTTAAAGTTTCTACTTATATGGGATTAAAGAAAGTTGAAGTTCCAGAAGCAAAAGCTGGAGATATAGTAGAAATTTCTGGTATAACAGATATAAATATAGGAGAAACAATTTGCGATATAAACAACCCAGAAAAAATAGACTTTGTAGATATAGACGAGCCAACAGTTACAATGACATTCTCTGTTAATAATGGACCATTTGCAGGTAGAGAGGGAGAATTTGTAACATCAAGACATATAAGAGATAGATTATTTAAAGAACTAGAAAGAAATGTATCTTTAAGAGTAAAAGAAACAGCTTCACCAGACTCATTTGAAGTTGCCGGACGTGGAGAATTACATTTATCTGTATTAATAGAAACAATGAGAAGAGAAGGCTTTGAATTATTAGTATCTCGTCCAAAAGTTATATTTAAAGAAATAAATGGAGAAAAATGTGAACCAATAGAAAGACTTGTAGTAAATGTTCCAGATGACTGCATAGGAAATGTTATAGAAAAACTAGGAAGAAGAAAAGCAGAAATGGTAAATATGGAACCTGCTGAAGATGGACATACAAAAATAGAATTTAAAATACCTGCAAGAGGATTAATTGGTTATAGAACAGAATTTTTAACAGATACAAAAGGCGAAGGAACAATGAACCATATATTTGAATGTTATGAGCCATATAAAGGAGACGTTGTAGCAAGAACAAGAGGAACTATAGTTGCATTTGAAGCTGGAAAAGCTATAACTTATGGACTATATAACGCACAAGATAAGGGCGATTTGTTTATAGGACCTGGTACAGAAGTATATGAAGGAATGATAGTTGGGTTAAATTCAAGAGGAGAAGATTTAGCAGTTAATGTATGTAAAGAAAAACATTTAACAAATACAAGAGCTTCTGGATCTGATGATGCATTAAGATTAGTACCACCAATACAAATGAGCTTAGAAAAAGCAATAGAGTTCATACAAGATGATGAATTAGTAGAAGTAACACCAAAAAGCATAAGATTAAGAAAGAAAATATTAAACAACAAAGATAGAGAAAGAGCTGCAAGAAAATAAATAATTGGAGGTTTAGTTTATGCCAAAAGAAGGAGATTATCATGATAAATTAAGAAGTGTTGATTGGGTACGTGATAGAGTAGCTAAAAGAGAGGCTTTAGAATATAAAATTAGAAAATGCTATAAGAGAGTAAATGGCTTTGTAGAAAAAGAAATTACAAAAGGAATGTTACCATATCCAGCTATAGAAAAAGTGTTAAATAGTGCTGGCTTAGAAAAGCTATGTCCAGAGCTTAAAGATGATAAAGTAAGAAGAACAGTTAGAGCTACTTTGCTAAACTATTATTTTAGAGGACCAAATAAAGAAAAAGAAATAGAAGAAGGGGAAGAAAGATAATTGAGTATAGAAAGTATAAAGAAAAAATCTTTAGAAGAGCATATTCCAATCATAATGGATGATACATTAGAAGTGATAAAAGAAATACTGATAAAAGAAAAGCCTGCTAGAATTTTAGAAATAGGAACAGCAACAGGCTATTCTTCTATTTGTTTTGCAACAATATTATTAGAAAATTGTATAGACGAGGATTCCTCGTCTATATTAATAGATACAATAGAACTAGACGAAGAAAGAGCAAATGAAGCAATTAGAAATATAAAAGAAATGAATTTAACAAATACAATAAATGTATTTATTGGAAATGCAGTAGAAATACTACCAACATTTAATGAAAAATATGATATAATATTTATTGACGCAGCAAAAGGAAAATATCCAATCTTCCTAAAAGAAGCAATAAGACTTTCACATAAAAACACTATAATATTAGCAGATAATATTTTGTACAAAGGATATGTAATGAGTGACTATAATAAACATAAACAAAGAACAGCTGTAACTCACTTAAGAGAATATATAAAAGAAGCAACAGAAGATAAGAGTTTAGAAACAAAAATTTTAGAAGTGGGGGATGGATTGGCAATAAGTAAAGTAAAAGAGGCAATTCAATAAAAAATTACCTCTATACTGTGATTAATTACCCCAAAGTAACAATCACATGAAACCGATTTCTGGAATCCCGCAAAGGATGTAAACAGGAATTTGTTGAGCCATCAGAAACAATATAGATTATTTTGTGACTCGAAGCAAAAAGTGTTTCAATCTCTTTTAACTGGGATAAATCCAAATAAACCGATACTTTCAAAACAGAATCCGGAATTTCGGAAATCCGTGCAGAGTTTTTGGGCGTTATTTTGGGTTGATACTTTCGTATTCTAGGCAAGAGCCTACGCCACCTTTCATAAAATATTTAACCTGCTTTTATTATTATAACATAATTTAGAACAGTATACAAATAAAAAGGAGTAAATAAATGAATAAACCAGAATTATTAGCCCCAGCAGGGTCACTTGAAAAGGCAAAGACAGCTTTTAAATATGGAGCAGATGCTGTATATATGGGAACATCTAACTTATCACTACGTTCAAGAGTAACAGTAGATGATGATGAGCTAATAAAAACAATTGAATATGCGCATAGTATAAACAAAAAAGTTTATGCAGCATTAAATATATATGCAAGAGACAATATGTACGAAGAAATAGAAAATCAAATAAATATATTGAAAAAAGCAAAAGTAGATGCACTAATTATTTCTGATGGCGGAATAGTAGAAATGGCAAGAACATTAGCGCCAGAAATACCTATACATATAAGTACACAAGCAAATGTTACAAGTTACCATACAAGCAACTTTTGGAAGAAAAACGGAGCAGAAAGAGTTATACTTGCAAGAGAGCTAAATAAAGAAGAAATAAAAGAAATAAAAAATAACACAGATTTAGAAATAGAGATATTTGTTCATGGAGCTATTTGCTACAGCTATTCTGGAAGATGCAATTTAAGTGACTTTTTAGCTTCTAGATGTGGAAATTTAGGAGATTGTGCACAAAGTTGCAGATGGGCATATAATATGTATATAGAAGAAAAAAATAATCCGGGAAATCTTATGCCAGTAGAGCAAGACCAAAACGGAACATATATACTTTCTTCAAAAGATTTATGTTTAATAAAAGAAATACCAGAAATTGTTGATATGGGAATAGATAGTTTAAAAATAGAGGGAAGACTAAAAACTGAGTATTATTTGGCAACAGTAATTAGCGCATATAGAAATGCAATAGATGATTATATAAAAAATCCAGAAGAATATGATTACACAAAATATTTGAAAGAATTAGAAAAAACCAAAACAAGAGGGTTAACAACATTTTATTTTAATGACAAAAACAATAGAGACTTTCAAGAATATGAAGGTAAACAATATAATCCGGATTTTGAGTTTGGGGGAAAAGTTTTAGAAAAAAATGAAGAAGGAAAAGATATAATAGAAATTCGTAATAGATTACAAGTAGGTGATTCTATGGAATTACTAATTCCAAACAAATTAGAACCTAAAAAGTTTGTAATAGAAGAAATGTGGGATATAGAAACCAAAGAGCCTATAACACATGTGAATCCAGGAAAAGAAGGACAAAAGGTTATATTAAAAATACCAACTGATGTAAAAGAAGGATGGATATTAAGAAGAAAAAAATAGAGGAGACTTTATATGAAAAGAACAAAAATAAAAGATAGAGTATTACCAACTTATACAAAAGGTGAAGAAATATTTAATATGACTTCTCATATAGTAGGAGCAGTACTAGGAATTGTTACAACCGTTTTGTGTATTGTAATGGCAGCTTTACGCAGAAGTACATATGGAATTGTTAGTAGTAGTATATATGGTACTACAATGATAATTTTATATACAATGTCTAGTGTCTATCATGGGCTATCGCCAAGAAAAAGTACAGGGAAAAAAGTATTACAAGTTTTGGACCACTGCACAATATTTTTATTAATTGCAGGTTCATATACACCAATAGCATTATGTGCTTTTAGAGAATATAACCCAGTATTAGGATGGACAATGTTTGGTGTAGTTTGGGCTGCTGCAATACTAGGAATAGTTTTGAATGCTATTGATTTAGAAAAATATAAAAAATTTTCTATGATTTGCTATTTAGCAATGGGATGGGTAGTAATATTTAGAGCAGATTTACTACCGGTTGTTCTTGGAAAAAATGGACTGATATTGTTAGTAGCAGGAGGAATAGCATACACAATTGGTGCTGTATTATATGGACTTGGAAGAAAACATAAATATATGCACTCCATATTCCATTTGTTTATAGTCTTAGGAAGTTTATTACACTTTTTCTGTATACTATTTTATGTAGTTTAGATGCAAGCAAAGCAATAGATAAAAGAGAAATACAAGTTCTTTTACTATTGCTTTTTTTATAGTTTAAATATATAATTTAGAAGTAATTTTAAGAGGAGACATGAATATGGATGAAAATTTATTAATTCCAAATTTGCAAGATGAAATAGAAGAAAGAGCAGAGGTATCTTTAAGACCTAAAACATTAGATGAATACATTGGGCAAACAAAGGTAAAAGAAAACATGAAAATATATATAGAGGCTGCAAAAAAAAGAAATGAGCCATTAGATCATATTTTGCTATATGGACCTCCTGGACTAGGAAAGACTACTCTTGCAAGTATTATATCAAATGAAATGAATACAAATATAAGAATAACATCAGGACCTGCGATAGAAAAACCAGGTGATTTGGCAGCACTTTTAACAAATCTTTCACCAAATGATGTTTTGTTTATAGATGAAATACATAGATTAAATAGAAGTGTAGAAGAAATACTTTATCCTGCTTTAGAAGACTATAATTTAGATATTATAATAGGAAAAGGCCCTAGTGCGAGGTCAATTAGACTAGATTTACCAAAATTTACTCTAATAGGAGCAACAACAAGAGCTGGTTCACTTACAACACCACTACGCGATAGATTCGGAATCGTTCATAGATTAGAACTTTACGATGTTAAAGACTTAGATGAAATAGTAAGAAGATCAGCAAAAATATTAGAAGTTAATATAGATAAAGAAGGCTCTTTAGAAATAGCAAAACGTTCTAGAGGAACTCCTAGAATAGCAAATAGATTGTTAAAAAGGGTAAGAGATTATGCAGCAGTTTTAGGGGATGGAAATATAACAAAAGAAATTGCAAAAATAGCATTAGAAAAATTAGAAATAGATGATTTAGGTTTAGACAATATAGACAGAAAAATACTAAAAACAATTATATTAAACTATACTGGAGGACCAGTTGGAATAGAAACTTTAAGCTCAACAATAGGAGAAGAAGTAGAAACAATAGAAGATGTGTATGAACCATATCTAATGCAAATGGGATTTATAGCAAGAACTCCAAGAGGCAGAATAGCAACACCAAATGCATATAAACATTTAGGAATAGAAATGGTGAACTAAGAGAGGAAATTTATGAAGTTATTATTACATACGTGTTGTGCGCCTTGTAGCGTATATTGCATAGATGAATTAAGAAGTGAAAACATAGAACCTACTGTATATTGGTTTAATCCAAATATACATCCATACATGGAATACAAAGCAAGAAGAGATTGCTTAAAAGAATATACAAAAAGTATTGGCGTAAATGCTATATTTGAAGAGAATTACGGACTAAAAGAATTTTGCAAGAATGTAATTAATGATTTAGAAAATAGATGCGTAAATTATTGCTATAGAGTAAGACTAGAGCAAACTGCAAAATTTGCAAAAGAAAATGGATATGATAGCTTTTCTACCACTTTGCTAGTAAGTCCATATCAAAATCATGAAGCACTAAAACAGGTAGGAAAAGAAATAGCAGAAAAATATGGGCTAGAATTTGTATATAGAGATTTTAGAGTAGGCTTTAGAGAAGGACAAGCAAAAGCTAGAGAACTAGGATTATATATGCAAAAATACTGTGGATGTGTATTTTCAGAGGAGATGAGATATTATAACCGCAATCCTATACAAACCAGTAATACCAATGGTTACGAGATACCAAAAGAACCTAGAATGCAGGTTAGAAAAATAGAAAATAAAGAAGATTATATTGATTTACTTTTAGAGGCAGATCCTTCAAAAGATATGATACATAAGTATTTGAACGATTCCGATGTATATGCATTAAAAAAAGAAGATGAGCTAATTTCTATTGCAGTTATTTTGCACATTGATAGAAAAACATTAGAGTTAAAAAACATAGTTACAACAGAAAAATACAGAAATAAAGGTTATGCAAAAACACTTTTAAAATCATTATGTGGTAATTATAAACAGAAATATGACAGAATGTTAGTAGGAACAACAGAGAATAATATTCCTTTCTATGTTAAGCAGGGATTTGATAAATATGAGAAAACAATTAAGAATTTCTTTATAGATAATTATAAAGAAGAAATAAAAGATGGAGATTTAATTTGTACTGATTTAATATATTATTCAAAAGATTTAAAGAAAAACAAAATATTGTAGTTATTGAAATAATATCTAACATATATAAGAAATCTAATAGAAATATTAGGTTTTTTATTTTGCCTTCAAAAAGGAAGGAGTAAAAAGAAAATGAAAAAAATTGAAAACAAAAAAACAAAAAACAGTGAAAAAATCAAAAAAGAAACAGAAAAGATTAAAGAGATTATAAGAAAGGAGACAGGTATTTATATTAAGAAAATGAATTCTAGAAATTTAATGAAAGAATTTGAACGATTTTATTATGTTATGGCAGCAGATTATTATAAGTGTTTAACAGCAATAACATATTTAGATGAAATAGAAACTGATTGTTTTATTTGTATAAAAGATGATTATCTATCAGATTTTGTAAGTTCAATGAGTGCTATGATGAACAAAATATTTAGTGATGAAGAAAAAGACTATTCAGATATAATGAATGGGATTTTGAGAATGTTAATTTCAGAAGATAAAATTGTTAATATTATAAAAGATGCTATGCCTAATTGGGTAGTATTAAGAAATAAGATAAAACCAGGATTAGTAAATATTGTTCCGTTATATGATTATTTAACTGAATATTATTTGAATTATTCATATAAATTTAATATAGAAGAAGATATTAAACCTTTTATAGAAGGTCTTAATAAATTATTTGGAGAATTAGTAGAAGATGAAGATTTTATATATACTTCTACACATTTAGAAGAAAAAGAAGAAATAACAGAGGAATAAATATTCAAGATAAGAGTTAGCTTTTAGAAGTTAGCTCTTTTTTTTGAGGAAAGGAGCGAGAATGGGAAAGTGTCAGATAATTGCAATAGCAAATCAAAAAGGTGGAGTTGGAAAAACAACAACTACATTTAGTTTAGGAGTTGCACTTTGTAAACAAGGAAAAAAAGTATTACTAATTGATGCAGATCCACAACGGAGATTTAACTACTTGTATGGGTTATTATAATCAAGATGAATTGCAAAATACTATTGGAACATTAATGTCTGATACTATATATGATAATGATGTAAATGCAGAGAATGCTATTCTTCATCATAAAGAAGGAATAGATTTAATTCCTGCTAATTTAGATTTATCAGCAATAGAGTTTTCATTAGTTAATGCAATGAGCAGAGAGTTCACACTTAAAAATTCTATAAGAGATATTAAAGATAACTATGATTATATATTGATAGATTGTATGCCATCTCTTGGAATGATAACAATAAATGCACTTGCTTGTAGTGATAAGATAATAATTCCAGTACAGGGAGAATATTTAGCTGCAAAAGGAATGGGACATTTAGTTCAAACAGTTAAAAGAGTTCAAAAGCAGATAAACCCTAATTTGAAAATAGGGGGAGTATTACTTACATTAGTAGATAAAAGAACAAATTTATCGAAAGATGTTAGAGCAAATTTAATCGACAATTATGGACAATATGTGAAAATATATGGTACTGAAATACCAAAAGCAATAAATACTGCAAAATCAACATCAACAGGAAAGAGTATATTTGAATTTGATAAAAACAGTCCTGTTGCAAACGCATACAATAATTTGGCAAAGGAGGTATTAGATAATGAAAGAACAAGACAAAAAGATGGTACTTCCAAAGTTAGATGATTTATTTACAATTCAAGAACAAAGAGATAATCCAGTTGTTGATGAGGTAAAGGAAATAGAACTATATAAAATTGGAGAATTTCCAGACCACCCTTTTAGAGTTATAGATGATGATAAAATGGAAGAAATGGTTAAAAGTGTAAAAGAACATGGAGTTTTATTACCTGTTATA